>Ga0163151_10006283_pt1 | contig 14552 bp, 15 predicted proteins | sample OliLakLV19MP5IB2_FD_145596 | JGI IMG/M metagenome (GOLD analysis project Ga0163151, IMG submission 145596) | Freshwater microbial mat bacterial communities from Lake Vanda, McMurdo Dry Valleys, Antarctica - Oligotrophic Lake LV.19.MP5.IB-2 | ecosystem: Environmental > Aquatic > Freshwater >...
GAAGAATCCCGGCCGGCTCGCGATGGCTTCCGGCGGCAACGGCACGACCGGGCACCTTGGCGGGGAGCTTTTCAAGGCGATGACCGGCACGTTCATCCTGCACGTGCCCTATCGCGGCAGCCCGCAGGGCATCAACGACCTCATCTCCGGCAACGCGCAGATGATGTTCGACAACATTTCCTCGATCGGGCCGCATGCAAAATCGGGCCGCGTGCGCGGCATCGCGGTCTCGGGGCCGCGCCGCTCGCCCGTGTTCCCCGATTTGCCGACGGTGGCCGAGGCCGGCGTGCCGGGCTATGAGACGGTGGCCTGGGGCGGCGTGATCGGGCCCGCGGGCCTGCCGCGGGAAGTCATGACGCGCCTGACGGCCGAGATTCGCAAGGCACTGGCCGCGCCCACGCTCATCGAGCGTTACAAGGCGCTGGATACCGAGATCGACGGCGGCACGCCCGAGGAGTTCCTCGCGATCTCCAGGCGCGAAACGCCCAAGTGGGCCACGGTCATCCGGCGCGCGAACGTCAAGGTCGACTGAAATGCCCGGCTCCACGAAGAAGAAGCCCGTCTCGGGTTTCCTTTCGAAAGCGGTGCGCACGCCGCCTAGGCGCCCTGCAAGGAAGCCTCCGAGCCTGCGCCACAAGCGCCGCGCCACCATGGCGGACCTGAGGCTCGCCAAGTCCGAGTTCGCAGTGCTCAGGCGGCTGTCCTCGCCGGAAAAAATCCAGGCCTACCTGCTCGACATGCAGCAGAATTTCGAGCTCGAGGGCGATTCGTGCGCGACGGTGCGCATGGCGCTGAGGGACAAGGTCGCGCATTGCATCGAGGGCGCGTTGATCGCGGCCGCCGCGCTGTGGGTGCACGGCGAGCCGCCGCTCCTGCTCGACCTGCGCGCGCGCGACGACTCGGACCACGTCGTCGCCCTCTTCAGGCGCAAGGGCCACTGGGGCTGCATCTCCAAGACCAACGGCCCGGACCTGCGCTGGCGCGACCCGATCTACCGCAGCCTGCGCGAGCTGGCGCTCTCGTACATGCACGAGTACTCCAACCGGCGCGATGACAAGTCGCTGCGCGAATACTCGGTGCCCTACGACCTGCGCCGCGCCAGGCTCGAGGACTGGGTCACCGGCACCGAAGGCGCCTGGGCCATCGCCGAGAAGCTCGACGAGATCCGCCACTACAACCTCGTGACCAGGCCGCAGATCAGGATGCTTGTGCGCCGCGACCCTTTCGAGCGCAAGGTCGCAATGCTCGTCCAGTACGAAAAGCCCGAGCACCCGAAGAAGAAATGAACGACCCCGATTGCGGGGTAGGCCAAAGCCCTACAGCCAGCCGAAATTCGCTGCCCTAGAATCGCCGGCAGCCCCGCCAACGGAGCTTATGCCATGGCCGACACCGAAGACGACAACCCGCTCGCCTACAAGAACGCGCGCTTCATGGACAGCGAGGAAGCGCGCCCCTTGCGCATCCTCGCCGAATACCTCTCGCCGCTCGAGGCTTTCCAGAGGGAGCGCATCCAGGACACGGTGGTGTTCTTCGGCTCCGCGCGCATCCACGAGGGCGGCCCGCTCGGGCGGTATTACGAGGACGCGCGCGAGCTTGCGCGGCTGGTCACCGAGTGGTCGCTCAGCCTTGCGCACGATGTCCGCAAGCACATCGTCTGCTCGGGCGGCGGCCCGGGCATCATGGAAGCGGCCAACCGCGGCGCGACCGAGGCCGGCGGCCGCACGGTGGGCCTCAACATCGGGTTGCCCTTCGAGCAGAAGCCGAACCCGTGGATCTCGCCGGGGCTGTGCTTCGAGTTCCACTACTTCTTCATGCGCAAGCTCTGGTTCGCGCACCTCGCGCGCGCGCTGGTGGTCTTCCCCGGCGGGTTCGGCACGCTCGACGAGCTCATGGAAATGCTCACGCTGGTGCAGACCGGCAAGCTCGACCGCTCGATCCCGATCATCCTGTACGGGACTTCGTACTGGAACGAAATCATCAACTTCGAGGCGCTCGCGCGCCACGGCATGATCAGCGCCGGGGATCTCGCGCTGTTTCGCTTTGCAGACGACCCGGCGACCGCGCTCGCGATGCTCAAGGCCTCGATGAAGACCTCGCAGGACGCCAAAGCCCCGAGGATCGCGACCTCGCGCACGCCCGAGTCCTGAGTGAGGCTTGCGAACGGTGCAACCGCGCCACACAACGCCGGTTGCGGCTCAGAGGCCGAAGGCCTTGAGCATCGCGTCAGAGAATCCTTCGAGCCCCCGCCCGAAGAGGCCGGTTCGAGCATCGGCGCGCAGCGTTTCTTCGTAGATGCAGGCGCCGTCGCTCCCGGCAAAGCTGTCGACGAACAAAGGCTGCTCGCCCATGAGATAGGCCGCGAACGTATCGGAGCGGGCCGTGGAGTACGCGAGGTTCGCGCTGAAGCCGATCGTGGCCGCCGGGTCGATCCTGCGCCCTCCTCCGGCCTTTTCCACACGAACGCCACGGCATCCCTTGACGACGAGCCGCGCCGGGCCGTGGAACACGACGTACCGGAGCTGGAGCGTCAGCCATGCATGCAGGCTCCCAACGCGCCAGCGCGTGGTGATCTTCAGCGGCGTTTGCCTGCCGTAAGCGACTGCGACGAGGTTGCGCGGATGCAGTACGACCGCCGATCCCGCCGGCACGCGCAGCATCCCGACTTCGTCCAGCGGATCGCGCGTGGCCGAGATCACCACGATCTCCGGCTTGCCCGCGCGCATGCGGATCAGCGCGACCATGCCGGCCGCGAGGCTGCTGAGGGGATACGCCCAGTCGAGCAGCCACTTGGTGTCCTTCGATGCCCCGGCCGGCGAGCTCTGCAGGTAAGCCGGATGCACCAGCAATTCTTCGTCCCCTTCGATTGCAACCTCGACCGACCGCGCCGAGCCTGCGGGCGAAGCCGTCTCGACCACGCCCGAACCGCCCGGCAGCACGCTCACCGGCGCCCTGCGCGCTGCAATCGGCGCCAGCACGAAATACAGGAGCGCCTTGATCGCTACCGGCAGCAGCAGGATCCCCAGGAGGATCGCGAGCGCCTTTGGGAAAGCCTCCTTCGCGAGGCCCCACCCATTGCTTGCCCAATTGCCGAGCAGGAGCTTCTCGTTGTCGTCGATTCTTTGTACCAGGGGACGCAGGACTTCGTCGAGCTGAACAGTGCGCGCCTTGAACAGTTCCTTCCCGTTCTTTAACGACTCGAGGACCTTTCGCTGCTGCTCATAGTCGCGGTGGGCGGCAGCGTTGGCATCGTAGAGGTAGCCGTAGGCCTCCTCGAGGTCCTGCAGTTTCCGGTGAGGTGGCGAGCCAGGGAAGCGCGAAAGCAGCGGATGCTCGCGTAGGATTTCGGCGCGCTCGCGCTCATTTTGTTTCAGCCTGGCGTAGGCCGCGACGTGCTTCTGTCGAAGCGTTTCCAAGTGGACGGATTCCTTCTGGATCGTCTCGAGCGTCGAGCGCAACCGGTCGAGGTATTCGCGCTCCTGGAGCAGCAGCTTGATCCTGACGTCAGTGCGGATGCCTTCGACGAACCCGGAAGCCAACGGCAACCCAAGTCGCGCCAGGCCCGTGACTTTCTCTGCGTTGAGGCGCCGGACCTCTTCATCGATGGAAGCGATGCGCGCTGCAAGCACATTGACTGGCGCGGCCTTGAGCCCGGCGATGCGCGCTTCGAATTCGACCTGCAGCTTGACGAACTGCGCTTCGAGCGACTGCCGGCCGTCTTTCAGCGTGACGAGTTCCCCTTGCGCACGCCGGTAGTCCTCGTACTCCTTGTAGACGCGCGAGCCGCCAATCAGCACGACCACGATAAAGACGAAGGTCAGCGAATACCTCAAGGCCGAACGCGCAATGGCCGAGGCGGGACGACGCACGGCCTCAGGCCTTCAAGGCCACGGCGACCCAGTAGGCCAGCGCGCCCGCGATCGTGACGCCCAGCAGCATCCAGAGCGCCGCCGAATAGCCGCCATGGGCCGTAACCACGAACGAAGCGCCGATGGGACCGGCGGCCCGCGCGAAGAGCGACGGCGCGGCGAGCGCCCCGTTCAGCGCGCCGAAATTCTCGCGGCCGAAGAGTTCCGCGGGTGTCGTGGCCCGCACGATCGTGTAGAGCCCGAGCCCCGCGCCATAAACGATCACGAATCCCAGCAGGATCGGGATCGAAGCGCCGGCCATGAGCAGCATCACCAGCGAAGCCGGCAGCAGCAGCACGGTGACGGTTCCCACGCCCGCGGCAGGCAGGCGTTTGCCGAAAAAGAACTCCAGCAGGCGGCCGGTGACCTGCATCGGGCCGATCAGCGCGCCCAGCCAGACGGCATCGGATGCGGAGAGCCCGCGTTCGTCGAGGAGCGCTATGACGTGCACCGAGACCGCGGCAGTCACGAAGGAATTGGCGGTGAACGACACCGCGAGCAGCCAGAAGACCGGCGAGCGCAGCCAGGCGTGCCCGGAGGGCGCTTTCTTGCCGGCCGTCACCTCCACCGGCAATCGCGGCGCCGCCCCCGGGAGCGCGAGCGCGTGCAGCGGCAGGCACACGAGAAATTGCACCGCGGCCAGGGTGAGCACCGCGTGTCGCCAGCCGTTGGCATCGACCAGCCATTGCGTCACCGGCCAGAAGACCGTGCTTGCGAACCCGCCCGCCAGCGTGAGCACGGTGATCGCCCAGCGGCTGCGTTCGCGGTAGGCAATGGTGAGGACCGTGAAGGCCGCTTCGTAGAGGCACAGCGCCATCGCCACGCCGGCGGTGATCCACGCGGCGTAGTACATCGCGACCGAATCCACGTACGCGAGAAGCGCGAACGCAATGGTCGCGAGCAGGGAGCCGATCGACATCATGAGCCGGCCGCCATGCCGGTCGATGAGCTTGCCGGCGGGATACGCCGCGAGTCCCCAGACAAGCAGCGCGACGGCGTGGCCGCCCACAAGCAGGTCGCGGCCCCAGCCGAGCTCGGCCTGCATCGGCTTCATCAGCACCGAGAACGCGTAGTAAAGCGGGCCCCACGATGCGATCGAAGTGACGCTCAGCGCCGCGAGCGCGGCGCCGTTGCCCTTTTTCATGCGTCGCGCGTTTTTGCCGCCTCCAGCAGGCGAAGGATGCCCGGATGCCGGGTCTCGAGCAGGGCCTGGAAGAGTTGCGGGAGCACTTCGTTGCCGAAGGCGCAGCTTACGTGGCCGGTGCCGTCCGACGTGTTGAAGACGATGCGGGTGGCCTTCGCCGCGACATCCGGATTGACCGAGTCGATATCGGAAAGGCGCGGCGATTCATAGACACTGTTCACGGTTTGGCATCCCTGGGGAGGGCGTCCGGTCTTGACCAGCGCCCATTGTCGTATATTGTTCGCCATCCGAGGACGCGAGCACCGCTGCGGGGCGAACCGATATGCAAACGAAAATCCTGGTCCAGTTGGCGCTCTGCACCACGCTCATCGGGTGCGCCCATCCCACGGATCCGTTCCGGCATGCCTTCAAGGAGCCGGTCGCGCGCATCGGTGATTTCTTTCCGCCCTCGAGCCTCGTGCGCGTGCAAACCGCGGCGCCGGACCAGGTCACCTACGAATACGCGCGCAAGACCGGCAGCGGCCTGCCCCATGCGATCGATGCGGCCCAGCAAGGCTGCGCGCCCGCGGGCAAGCGCGCCCATATCGTCAGCCTTGGCATGCGCAACGTCGAGCGGGGCTTCGCGACTTTCGCCTGCCTCTGAAGCCGGCGTACTACGGCGTACTAGCCGGTAAGGCGCAGGTCCTCGGCCATCGGCCGCGCCGGCAGGTCGAATTTGACCGGCCCGTCGGGCAGCGCATTCAGGAACTGCTTGAGGAAAGGATCCTCGGAGGCGAGCAGCTCATCCGGGGTGCCTTCACCCGCCAGCCGGCCGTCCGCGATCACGTAGATGTAGTCCACGAGTTTGAGCGTTTCGCTCACGTCGTAAGTCACGACGATCGACGTCATGCCGAGCGCATCGTTCAGCCTGCGAATCAGTTGCGCGATCACGTTCAGCGAAATCGGGTCGAGCCCGGCGAACGGCTCGTCGTACATCGCGAGCATCGGCTCGGCCGCGATGGCGCGCGCAAGCGCAACGCGCCGGGCCATGCCGCCCGAGAGGTCCCCGGGCATGAGGCGGCTCGCGCCGCGCAGCCCTACGGCATGCAGTTTCATCAGGACCATGCGCCGGATGAGGTCTTCCGGCAGGTCGGTGTGCTCGCGCAGCGCAAACGCGATGTTCTCGAACACATTGAGGTCGCTGAACAGGCCGCTGGTCTGGAACATCATGCCCATCTTGCGGCGCAGCGCGTACAGCGCGGCCACGTCGAGCTTGTGCACCACCTGCCCGCCGACCCGCACCTCGCCCCGGGAGGGCTTGACCTGCCCGCCGATGAGCTTGAGCAGCGTGGACTTGCCGCTGCCGCTCGAACCCAGCACCGCGACCAGTTTTCCGCGCGGCACCTTGAGCGACAACCCGCGCAGGATTACGTTCTCGCCGTACGCGAAATCGAGGTCCCGGACCTCGACCAAGGTTTCTTCTTCCGGCACTGTGAATCCGCTCTGCATGGTGTAAGTTTAACGTATGCCCCCGCGACCAACGGCGGTGGACGACCGAAGGAGCCCAGGATGAACCGCCGTACCCTGATCAAATCGCTTGGCGCCGTGCCGCTGGTGGGGCTTGCCCCGTTTTTGCACACGGTGCATGCGCAAACCGCCGCAAAGAAAGGAACCCCGTCCGTGGAAGACCTGCAGAAAAACTGGAAGACCCTGCTCGCCGATGGCACGAGCGTTCCCGCCGCCGGAGAGAAAGTCGACCTCCCCAAGGCCGAATGGAAGAAGAAACTCGATCCGCAGCAGTACAAGGTGTTGCGCGAAGAAGGCACCGAGCGCGCCGGCACGAGCCCGCTGGACAACGAGAAGCGCCCCGGCGTGTTCGTCTGCATTGGCTGCGGATTGCCGCTTTTCACCTCCGCGATGAAATTCGACAGCGGCACCGGCTGGCCGAGCTTTTTCACGACGATCCCGGGGGCCTTCGGCACCAGCCGCGACTTCAAGATGATCCTGCCGCGCACCGAGTATCACTGCGCGCGCTGCGGCGGGCACCATGGGCACGTGTTCAACGACGGCCCCGCGCCCACCGGCCAGCGCTATTGCAACAACGGCGTGGCGCTGAAGTTCATCCCCAAGACCGGCAAGGCCTGAATCGATCAATGGGGGCGCGCGAGTAATACATGCCTTGCCCGCCCTTCTTGGGTGCGGCTACACTCGAATGGTGCAGACCAGTGACACCATTGACACCATTGCAGCGGCCGGCCTTTCCACAGCGGAACCCGTCGGGCTCATCGGCCTCGGGTTGATGGGGGGGGCGCTAGCCCATCGACTCGTCGGCGCGGGCTTCAGGGTGCTCGGCTTCGACAGCAACCCGGACAAGGCGGCCGTCCTGCCCGGGATCGACATCGCCCGCTCCGCGGACGAGATCTGCCTGCGCTGCAGCCGCGTCGTGCTCGCGGTCTACGACACCGCACAGGTCGAGGCCGTGGTGCTCGAACTGGAAACCACCGCCCACCCGATGATCGTGCTGTGCGCCACGGCCGTGGAGCCGCGCCGGATAGCGTTCGTCGCGGCGCGCGCCTCACGCTACGGGATCACCGTCGTCGAAACGCCGATCTCGGGCACCAGCGCGCAGATCGAGGCCGGCAAGGGCGTGGGCCTGACCGCGGGCCCGCCCGAAGCGATTGCGGCCGTGGAAGGCATCCTCGATGCGATCTGCCCGAGCCGCTACCACATGGGTTCGCCCGGCAATGCGGCCAAGGCCCAGCTTGCGATCAATCTCGTGCTGCAGCTCAACCGCGCCGCGCTTGCCGAGGGGTTGGTATTCGCGCAACGCCTCGGCCTCGAGCCGGAAGAGTTCCTCGAGGTGCTGCGCGCATCGCCCGCGGCATCCCAGGTCATGGCGGTCAAGGGCGAGAAGATGGTGCGCCGCGAATACTCGCCGCAGTCGCCGGTGGCTCACACGCTCGTGCCGGAGAACTTGCGGGACGCGCAGTTCATGATCGAGACCGCGCACCGCCTTGGCCAGAACCTGCCGATGATGGAGGTCAACGCCTCGCTGCTGGCCGCGGTGCTTGCGCAGCGCGGCTGTGAAGTCGACAGCGCCGCGGTCATCGAAGCGATCAGGGCGAGCCGCCCCAAGTGAGCGCGAGTCTTAGTACGCGTGACCTGGACCGCCTCATCGACGACCGGGCCGATGAAGGCTGGTTCAGCGTGCATCGCGATGCCTTCCGCGACCCGGCGGTCTTCGAGCTGGAGATGCGCCACATCTTCGAGGCCACCTGGAATTTCGTCGGCCTCGAATCGCAGCTGCCCAATCCGAACGATTTCCTGACCACCACCATCGGCCGCTCGCCGGTCGTCGTGATGCGCGATGCCGAAGGCAAGCTCGGCTGTTTCCTCAACAGCTGCAGGCACAAGGGCGCGATGGTCTTCCATACCAACGCCGGCAACGGGCCGCATCACTCCTGCCCCTATCACGGGTGGACGTACGACACCGGCGGCCGCTGCATCGCGATCACCTCGCAGCGCCAGGGCTGCTACCCGGAGGCATTCAAGGCGATGGAGCACGATCTCGCGCGCGTGGCGCGGTTCGATTCCTATCGCGGCCTCCTGTTCGCAAGCCTCTCGGCGGACGTGCCGCCGCTGGAGGAGTACCTCGGCGATGCGAAGCGCGGCATCGACCTCGTCGTCGACCAGGGCCCCGAGGGCATCGAGCTCATTCCCGGCGCGGTCAGCTTCACCTATAACGCCAACTGGAAATTCCAGCTCGAGAACAGCTCGGACACGTATCACTTCATCCCGACGCATACCTCCTACATCGGGGTGCTCGAGAAGAGGCGCAGCGCTCGCGCTGCTTCCTCGGGCGCGAGTGCCGCGGCCGCGCCGGCCGGCTCGATCTACGAGGACATCGGCGCGCAGGCCGCCTCGCGCCGCGGTTGCTTCACTTTTGCGCACGGCCATGTGCTCATGTGGGGCGACAACCCGGCCGTGTCCGCCCGCCCGTTGTACCCGATGCTTCCCGAGATCGAGAAGCGCGTCGGCAAAGTGATGGCCAAGTGGATGATGTACGTGCGCAACCTCACGCTGTTCCCAAACGTGCAGATTGCGGAGAACGCATCGATGCAGCTGCGCATCATCCGGCCGCTGGCCGTCGACCGCACCGAGATGCTCGCCTACTGCGTTGCGCCCAAGGGCGAGCCGGCGCAAGCGCGCATCAAGCGCCTGCGGCAGTACGAGGATTTCTTCAACCCGACGGGCTTTGCCACGCCGGACGACACGAGCGCCTACGAAGCCTGCCAGCGCGGCGACGAAGCGCGCACGCTCGACTGGCAACAGGGCTATGCGCGCGGACTCACCGAAGTCAAGGCCGGCGGCAACGCGGAGTCGGAAGAACTCGGCATCCGGCCCCAGACCTCCACAGTCGGCGGCTACCGCATGGGCGACGAAACCGTGTTCCATGGCAACTACCGCGCATGGCTCGAGCTGCTCAAGCGCGGGGTCGCGCGCAAATGAGGGCCGACCTCGCGGAGGTCACCGCCCTCCTGCACCAGGAGGCCATGCTGCTCGACGAGCAGGACTGGGACGGCTGGCTGGCGCTCTATGACGAGGACGCGGAATTCTGGATGCCCGCGTGGAAATCCGAAACCGAGCCGACCAGCGATCCGATGCGGGAGCTCTCGATGATCTATTACTCGGGGCGGGCCGGGCTCGAGGATCGGGTGCAGCGCATCCGCTCCGGAAAGTCGGTCGCCTCGACGCCGCTGCGGCGCACGTCGCACATGGTGGGCAACGTGATGCTGCTGCCGGACGATCCCGCGCACGCGAACCTGGTGCAGGTGAAGTCGAGCTTCAACGTGCATGTCTACGACACCCGCGCCAAGACACAGCATGTCTTTTTCGGGCGCACGACCCACGGGCTGTCGCGCGATGAAGCAAACGGGGCGCTCAGGATCGGAAGGAAGAAAATCATCCTCGTAAACGACTGCATCCCCACGATGCTGGACATCTACTGCGTCTAGGCATTTCCTCACAAAGCGTGCTGGCGTCCGTAGAATCGGGCCATGAACGACAAACCCGCCGATTCTCCCGGTTCTCCCGAATCCTCGATGTCCGCCCCTTACGCCGGCCTGACCCCGGATGCCGTGCTCGACTCCCTCGAAGCCGCCGGCCTCGCCCCCGACGGCCGGCTGCAGGCGCTCAACAGTTACGAGAACCGCGTCTACCAGTTCGGCACGGACGAGTCCCAGCTGATCGCCAAGTTCTACCGGCCCGGACGCTGGACCGACGAGGAAATCCTCGAGGAGCACGCCTTCGTGCGCGAACTCGCGGAGCGCGAGCTGCCGGTCGTGGCGCCGATGACGCTTGCCAACGGGTCGACGCTGCATGAGACCGGCGGCTATAGGATCGCCGTTTACGCGCGCTGCGGCGGCCGCGCGCCCGAGCTCGAACAGCCGGACACGCTCGAATGGATGGGCCGCTTCCTCGGCCGCATCCACGCGGTCGGCGCGCTGAAGGAATTCGAAGTGCGGCCGTTCCTCGACCCGGAAACTTTCGGCTATGAGCCGCGCGACTACCTGCTCGACCATGACTTCGTGCCGCCCGACCTCGTCGAAGCGTGGACGGGGGTCGTGGACCATGCGTTGGAGGCCGTGGAATCGAGCTATGACCGCGCGGGCGATGTGGCATTGATTCGCCTGCATGGCGACTGCCACAGCGGCAACGTGCTGTGGATAGAGCGGCGAGGCAATGAAGCGCAGGGCGGCCCGCACTTCGTCGACTTCGACGATTCGCGCATGGGCCCCGCGATCCAGGACCTGTGGATGCTGCTCTCGGGCGATCGCGAAACGATGCGCGCGCAGTTCAACCACGTGCTGCGCGGCTACGAGGACTTTGCCGAGTTCGACGATCGCGAGCGCCACCTCGTGGAGGCATTGCGCACGCTGCGGCTGGTGCACTACTCGGCGTGGATCGCGCGGCGCTGGGACGACCCGGCTTTCCCCGCGGCGTTCCCGTGGTTCAACACGCAGCGCTACTGGCAGGATCGCATACTGGAACTGCGCGAGCAGATCGCGCTCATGGACGAAGCGCCCCTCTGAAGTACCATGGGGGATCAGTCCCTCCTGCCTGTTGAATCCATGAAATGACTCCATGAAATTTGGCGTATTCGATCACCTGGATGACAGCGGCCGCCCGCTCGGCGAGTTCTATGAGCATCGGCTCCGGCTGGTGGAGTTGTACGAGCGCGTCGGCATGCACTGTTACCACACGGCCGAGCACCACGCGACGCCGCTGGGCATGTGCCCTTCGCCCTCGCTGCTCCATTCGGCGATCGCGCAACGCACCAAGACAATCCTGTTCGGGCCGCTGGTCTACACGCTCGCGCTCTATCACCCCCTGCGCCTGGCCGAAGAGATCTGCATGCTCGACCACATGAGCGGCGGGCGATTCCAGGTCGGCGTCGGGCGCGGCATCTCGCCTTTCGAGCTGGGTTATTACGGCGTCGACGCAAGTGAGTCGCAGGCGATCTACCACGAAGCTTATGCGGTAGTCATGCAGGCGTTGAGTGACAAAACGCGCTCGGAGACGCTCACGCACGAGGGCGAGTATTTCACGTTCCGCGACGTGCCGATCATGATGCACCCGGTGCAGAAGCCGCACCCGCCGCTCTGGTACGGCGTCGGCAACGTCGATGGCGTGGCGTGGTGCGTAAAGAACCGGGTCAACGCGGTGGTCAACGGGCCGCTCGCTCGCGTGCGCGAGATCACCGACCGCTATCGCGCCGACTGGGCCGCCGCCGGGCACGCCGCCGCGCGGATGCCCATGGTGGGCACCACGCGCCACGTGGTCATCGCGCCGACCGACGCCGAAGCCATGGACATCGCGCGGCGCGCCTATGCCCTGTGGCACAGGAGCTTCATGTTCCTGTGGAAAAAGCACAACTCCGCGCCGATGTTCGCCGCGTTTCCCGAGGACTTCGATCTCGTGTTCAAGGCCGGCCTGGCCGCGGTCGGTTCGCCCGCCACGGTGCGCCGCCTGCTCGAAGCCGAGACCTCGCAAAGCGGCGTCAATTACCTGCTCTGCCGCTTCGCCTTCGGCGACCTCACGCTGGCCGAATCGAAGCGCTCGGTCGACCTATTCGCTGCCGAGGTCATGCCGCATTTCACCCAAACCCAACCGGTGACCGCCTAGATGAAGACGACTCTCAGACTGTTCAGTCTCTCCGCTTGCCTGCTCGTTGCATGCGGCGTCGCCCACGCGCAGGCATGGCCCACCAAGCCGGTGAAATTCGTGATGCCGAGCCCGCCCGCAAGCAGTCCGGACCGCTACACGCGCTACCTGGCCGAGCGGCTCTCGCAGAAATGGGGCGTCCCGGTGGTGGTCGAGAACAAGCCCGGCGCCACCGCGATGATCGGCACCGAGTTCGTCGCCAAATCCCCCGCCGACGGATACACCCTGCTCTCGACGTTCACCTCCTACGTACAGGCGCCGATCCTTTTCAAGGCGCCTTACGATCCCGAGAAGGATTTCGCCCCGGTCACGCAGACGATGCTCGCCGAAGTCATCATGGAGGTGCGCGCCGACTCGCCCTACAGGACGCTCGCGGACGTGGTCGCCGCCGCAAAAGCGGGCCCCTTGAGCTACGGCTCGTTCGGTGCCGGCTCGTCCTTCCATATCTACGGCGAAACGGTGAAGCGCACGATGGGCATCGACATGACCCACGTGCCTTACAAAGGCGAGGCGCTGATCCTCACCGACCTCCTCGGCGGGCAGATCTCGGTCGGATTCAATTCCATCGGCACGGCCCTGCCGCAGATCAAGGCCGGCAAGGTCCGCCCGATCGCGCTGGTCGGGTCCACCCGCTCGAAGGCGCTGCCCGACGTGCCGACCTTTCCCGAGCTTGGGGTGCCCAAGCTCAACGGCGGCGCCTGGTTCGGGATCTTCGCTCCCGCCGGCACGCCGAGGCCCGTGGTCGAGAAGATCTCCGCGGACATCAATTTCTACCTGAACACGCCCGAGATGCAGAAGTGGCTGCGCGACCAGGGCCTGGAGCCCACCGGCATGACGCCGGACCAGTTCACGCAATTCATCAAGGCCGATCTTGCCAAGTGGCGGCAGCTGATTGCCGAGCTGGGAATCAAAGCCAATGAGTGACGCATCTGTTCCGACGCATATGAAGTCCTGGGTGATCAGCACCAACGGCGAGCGCATGGACGTGGCGCTCACCGATGCCCCGGTGCCCGAGCCCGGGCCGAACCAGCTGCTCGTGCGCATGCGCGCGGCGAGCCTCAACCGCGGCGAGTTCATCGCCGGCCACGGCCTGCACAAGCCCGGCGCGGCCAAGCCGGTCGGCATGGAAGTGTCGGGCGAAATCGCGAAGGCCGGCTCCGCAGTCACCGGGTTCAAGGCCGGCGACAAGGTCATGGGACGTTGCCCGGGGGCGTTCTCCGGCTACGCACTCATGGATGCGCGTGAGGCGATCGCGATGCCATCGCACCTTTCGTGGGAAGAGGCCGCGGCTGCGCCCCTCGCCTTCATGACCGCGCACGACATGGTCATCGCGCAGGGCGGGCTCAGGAAAGACGAATGGCTGCTGGTGACCGGCATCTCCGCCGGCGTCGGAGTGGCGGCGCTGCAGCTGGCCAAGGCCATCGGCGCAAAGGTCATCGGCACCTCCGGCTCAGCCGAAAAGCTGCGCAAGCTCAAGGCGCTGGGACTGGACGTGGGCATCGAGACGCGCAAGGGCGATTTTCACGAAGCGGTCATGAAAGCCACGGAGGGCCGTGGCGCCAATCTCGTCATCAACAACGTCGGCGGGTCCGTGTTCGCCGAAACCATTCGTGCGCTGGCCTTCGAAGGCCGGCACGCGACGGTCGGCTATGTGGACGGCGTGCTGGAGGCGACGGTCGACATCGAGGCCCTGCACCAGAAGCGGCTCAGGCTGTTCGGCGTGTCGAACAAGCTGCGCACGGCGGAGCAAAAGCTCACCAGCGTCGCCGCGTTCAAGTCGGACGTGCTGCCCGCACTGGCCGAAGGAAGCATGCGGCCTTTCGTCGACAAGATCTTCGAGTTCGGCGACCTGCCGGAGGCCAAGGCGTACATGGACGAGAACCGGCACCTGGGCAAGATCGTGCTGCGGGGGGTGGGTTAGGCTGTACGGGGTGCTCGCTCAGAATCTAGAACTTTGTGTTTGCACGGGCCGCTCTGGAAGCGGCTCTCCTGTCAGTTCGTGTATCGATACCGGTACATCCCCATTCTCAGGCAGCACCATCCAACGGGCTGCGGACGCCCCGCCCGCCCTTGTTCATCACGTGCGTGTAGATCATCGTCGTCTCCGAGTGGGCCGCCTGCCCACACTGCCGCCTGGGCCAGTTCATGCTCCTCCAGGCGATTGCGCCTCGGCCACGATGCAAACCCCCGCGCAGTCCGCCTTGATGTTTAGCGCACGTTTACCCCTTTGCTTCATTCTCCGTAGTGACGCACGCGCCCGCTACGATGGCGCTCGTCCGTGCCCACCCAAACGCGAGCCC
>Ga0163151_10006285_pt1 | contig 14549 bp, 24 predicted proteins | sample OliLakLV19MP5IB2_FD_145596 | JGI IMG/M metagenome (GOLD analysis project Ga0163151, IMG submission 145596) | Freshwater microbial mat bacterial communities from Lake Vanda, McMurdo Dry Valleys, Antarctica - Oligotrophic Lake LV.19.MP5.IB-2 | ecosystem: Environmental > Aquatic > Freshwater >...
ACATCATAGATTTCGTGATCCATCACCACGACGGCTCAAAGGAATATGTCGAGGTAAAGGGCATGGAAATGGAAATATGGAAAATGAAGTGGAAGATACTCGAGGCCACCTTTGACACCGACTTCCGAGAACATCCTGACGACAGGTTGTCAGTAATTAAACAGTCTTCCATGCGTTTCGGCCGACGTTGAGTTATCCCCTATACCTCGTTGCTTTATACCGACCGCTTGCTATACTAATCACAGAGAGGTTCATTGATGGGGGAATGTCTGGTGGAATGATACTCTCTAGAAGTCCACCATGGCAGGAGTAGACAAATTATTGTCTTTCCCCACCAGTGAATCTCTAATTACTAATAAAAACATCAACATGGCAAAAGAACAATTTACAAAAGCCGAAATTAGCATCATCGCAGGTGCGCTTGAAGTCTACAAGGGCGAGATCAAGAAAATCTGGGCGAAAGCTGACAAACTTGATTTGAATGAATCAATTAATCTTAAGCAAACATTCCTCGAAACTGAGGCATTGCGAGAGAAAGTATCAAACATCTAATATGAACAACAGAGATTATTGGACAGTTAAAGCGATGACAAAGTTTGGTGGCTCATTTGTCAAGGCGCTGGCTGAATGTGCTAGATGTGCTGATCCGATCAACTTACATAAGATTAAAACGACATGGATAGAATACTGGCTCATCGCGGAATCACAGGGTCGTGAAATAGAAAAAGAAAATGAAAAAAACGACGGCTAAAATCAAAGACAAACCTGATCGTGATGTGACTGGAATCACGTACACCCAAAACTTTGCCGCAGAAGTGCGCAAGGGACCGAGCGGCAAGAAAACCATTGTGTTGAAGTCACCGAGATGGTATCACTTCCAAGTCTCCAAATTCAAAGAGGGAGAAGAAGTCACACTCGTGATCCATAGTCGCAAACCAAAGCGAAGCGAGCAACAGAATCGGTACTATTGGGGTGTGTACTTGCCGATGATATCCGAACATACTGGCGAGCCTGATCTCGACAAACTCCATGAACTCTTCAAAGGAAAGTTCCTGACGAAAGGTGTCGTGGAAGTGCTCGGTGAAAAAGTGCGCCTCAAGAAAAGTACAACAGAACTAGGTGTCGGTGACTTCTGCCAGTATGTTATGGATATAGAAACCTTGACTGGCGTGATAGCACCACCGACCGAAAACTATGGTCTGACTGCACTTGAGCGAGCACTCAAAGATGCACCCGAGTCACAGGTCGAGTATCCCAATGAACAATTAACCCCAACATTCTGATGAAAGAAGAAAAGAAAAAAGAGATCATTAAGATTATGGAAATGGTTGCCAAAGATGTTGAGAATGATGCTCGTGAATTTGATGGTAAGCCGTTCACAGGCAAAACAATGGCTGAATACATGGGTAACCATGGTGCAGCTATTGCGGCGATCGCAGACGCAATAAAAGATATCTTGCTGTTATCCACAGATAAAACTGGCGAGCGGTCGGAATAGTAGTATAATGATTACCAGATAGCTTCTTGTGTCTTCGGCCGATTTGAGAGTCATACTCTCGAGTACAATCGTAAGCTGTAGAGTGTGCGGTGCAGGGGTGGCTTGCATTGGGGACTTGTACCTCGTCCTCTGCGCCAAACCATTCCGACCGAAGACATAGGAAGTTATAATAAAAATTATGAGCAAAAAAATTACAAACAAATCTCGCAGAAGTGTTGCCTCTGAATACGGCCGACGTGGTGGTCTGGCTGTGGCCAAGAAACTTGGCAAGGGTCACATGAAGCGGATTGGTCGCCTCGGTGCGAAAGCACGTTGGGGTGCCAAAACAAAATAGTCTCGCGCCAACGGGACTTTTTTGTTGCCTTTAATTAAACACATTATGCAAGATCAAAATACACAACGTGAAATGACTAAAGAAGAAGCCGCTGACCTCGAAGTCCGAGTCAAGAGCTTTAATGGCGATCTGATTCCTCTTCTCAAGAAGTGGGAACTTGGTCTCGGAGCATCTGCATTCCTGCTCCCTGATGGTCGAATCGCCGCACGACCACAGGTCTTCAGTGACCGCAAATTAGATAGTGGAGCTGGTGGATCACCTGTAGTATCACCCGTACCTGCTCCTGCACCAGCTGGTGGCATATCCGAAGCATAACCATGATCTTGTCACTCGGAATCATTATTGGATTGTTGATTGCCATCGTTGTCGCTTTGACAACCCTGCTCTTCCGACATCCGATCCACCGAGTCTCTAGCATCATCGAGAAAAACATCGGCGCTGTGGGTCCGAAACCGAAAGGATTCATTGTCGAGCCAACCACCGATGCAGAAGAATCTCGTGCCAACATCATTGCGAAGAATCGCAGAGATGGTCGAGACACCCCATTATCAGATCTCATGTAAAAGAAAATTTATGGCAAAAACACAGAAAATTAGACCACGCGCAAAACAGATTCTAGTACGCCCTGACATCGAGGATTCGCGTGAATCAGAGCATGGCATTCTCACTCCCACAAACGTGGAGCAAGAGCAGAAAGCCATTGGCGAAGTGTTGGCCGTAGGACCCGACATCAAAGACATCAAAGTCGGCGATCGGGTTATTTATGGCGCATACGCAGGTGAGAAAGTAAAACTGCGCGAAATCACGAAAGAGGTCGACTACGTGCTTCTGTTTGACGAGGATGTACTAGCATTCATCGAATGACCATGGATATATTGAAACTCATTGCAAACGGAGCAGGGCTAGCAATTTTATGGTTTATTGGAATGTTTGCATTGCCTATGCTTGCGATGCTTCTCTACGGCTTCATTACTGGATTCGATGACATGGAATTCGCAGAGATTGCGTTCTTTGTTACTTTTGTTCTTTATTGGATTGCATCGGGTGTTATTCTGATACTGCTATGAAAACAAAAGTAATCATTTGTAAGAAATGTGGCTATGCTAAAAATGGAAAAGAATTCTCCCCACAAGAGAGAATTGATGACGGTAAAGAACACATTTGTTTTGGATGTGAATTTGAAATAGCATGAGATACGGTCGTGACCTAGGATGCAGGTTTGGCCAACCCCACGATCTTGTGATGATACACGAGACCATACAGGTCAAGCACGAACAGTGCAAAATCTGTAGCAAAAGGTTTCGTTGGAATAAAGGCTACAAGATGCGCATAGAGAATGCTGAATACTTGAAAGCCCATGTCCGAAACTTCGCCCAGCGCACAGGCCCAACCAAACGTGTATACCACAAACTTTATTTACCAGAAAAAACTAAAATTATAATATGACAGCACCAATTCACTTCGAACCAACAACGGTCACAGATCTCGCAGAGATACTCGTACCGAAACACAAACACTCTGGCTTATCTAGAGCAGTAGCCGAGTTTTTTATTGAAGAACACACGGCCGACGTTCCGCCTAACATTGATACCAATACTCTCAGGCGGTTCGTTGATTTCTTAATCGTTAAAAAGACATATAACTAGCCATGCAAAACCAGACTGAAACAAAGATAATTCATGACAAGACGTTCGACGTGATCAAATCGGCCGTTGACAAAATGGTGAACTTCATTCGTCCGACTTTCGGGCCCGCAAGTAACAAGGTTCTCATATCAAAAAATACTCACCGCATGATCGTGGATGATGGTGTGCAGATTGCCCGAGACTTCGAACTCTCTGATCCTGCCGAAAATGCTGTTGTAAGCATCATTCGTGAGGTGGCTGTCAAGACCAATGACCGCGTAGGTGACGGAACTACCAGCTCCCTCATCATGTTGCAAGCAATCATTAGTGAAGTCGCTCGCAAAGGCAACTACGATGGTCGCAAAATCGAAAAGGAACTGCTCAAAGGCCTCGATGATGTGCGCACACACTTAAAGAAAAATGCCCACGAAATCAAGACTAAGGAAGATCTAAAAAAAGTATCAATGATTTCATTTGACAACGAGAAAGTGTCCGAGATGATATCCGACCTTTACTGGAAACTCGGTAAAGACGGAGTAATCACCATCGACAAATCTCCAACCATGGACACTACTAGCGAAATATCCGAGGGTATAAAGATTGATCGTGGCTACATCAGCCCATACATGATCATCAATCCCGAGCGTATGGAATCAGTGCTTGAAAAGCCGAGCATCCTTATCACTGACTACCGCCTTACAGAAGCCAACGACATCATCCCGATTATGAATAAAATGGCAGCGGCAAACAAACGTGATCTAGTAGTTATCTGCGAAAACATGGAACAGTCCGCGCTCGCAACAGCTGTACTAAACAAAATCCAAGGCAAATTCTTCGTGCTTGCTGTATGCTCTCCATCCTCAGATGACAGCAAAGTAACACTAGAAGATATTGCTCTCCTCACAGGTGCCAAGATGTTTACCGAATCAAAAGGCGACAAACTCGAAAATGCCGAGATTGCTGACCTTGGTCACGCTACCCGTTTCATTTGCCGACAAAATGAATCTGTCATTGTGGGACCAAAAGGCAAGCGATCAGATATTGCAGTGGCTATCACCAGCTTGCGATCTAACTTCGAACACGAAAAAGACGAAAAGAAAAAGGAATCCATCAAGAAACGGCTCGGCATGTTCACTCAATCAGTTGCCGTAATTAAAGTAGGCGCGCCAACCGAGAACGAGCAAAAGGCACTCAAATATAAGGTCGAAGATGCAGTAAACTCTACACGCGCGGCTTTCCAAGGCGGTATCGTTTGCGGTGCTGGCGTTGCTCTCTCAAAGATTAGAACCTCAAGCCCTATCTTAAATGAAGCTCTCCAATACCCACATCGACAGCTCATGGATAACATGGGAATCAAGGACCCTGAAAAGATGTCAGAAAATCTTGATGATGGCCATGTGATGAACGTGGTGACTGGCAAAGTAGGTCCGTACCTATCAGTCGGCGTGGTTGATCCAGTCGATGTGCTGATTGCTGGCGTTGAAAGTGCTGTATCAATCGCATCGATCCTCGTAACAACATCAGGAATGGTGGTCGAACACGTCGCAAAATCGCCAATCGTGAACGGCTAAATTACTCAAAAAACAGCTTAAAATAACGCTATTATGCAAAAAACAAAAGAACTTCTAGACCTGCTTGTGAAAGCTATCGTCGATCATCCCGATGATGTGAAGATTGAATCTCGCACTGATGAAATGGGTGTGTTACTGACCCTCACGGTTAACAAAGAAGACATGGGAAAAGTCATCGGTCGAGGGGGCGATACAGCTAAAGCAATTCGCTCACTTCTCCGAATCGTTGGCATGCGTGAAAATGCAAGAATCAATCTAAAAATAAATGAGCCAGAGGGCTCCACTCACGTACATGTCACCAACGCCTAAAGAAAAACCAAAAGCAAAAGTGTCTGATGAAATGGTGATTGAATACCTGCCTCTTTCCGAGATTATCCCCTACTTCAAGAATGCCAAAGAACATCCGCAAAAGCAGATCAAGAAAGTGGCTGCCTCAATCCAAGAGTTCGGCTTCAATCAACCAATCGTAATCGACAAAAAAAAGGTGATCATCGTTGGTCACGGCCGATACCTTGCCGCACAATTCCTCGGCCTACCCAAAGTCCCTACACTCACAATCGACCTGACCGAAGAACGTGCCAAATCGTACCGCTTGGCCGACAACAAACTCAATGAGTCTGACTGGACGATGGAGATCGTGATCGAAGAACTGAAATCACTCTCGCTCCAAATGCTCGACCTCACTGGCTTCGATGCAAACCTTATACTTGAAACTAAAGAAGATGACCCTGACCTCTCGGCAATTGGTGTTCCCCGAAGCGTACTCGGTGACATCTACCAGCTCGGCGAACACAAGCTTATCTGTGGTGACTCAACTGATCCGAACACCTACAAGTCACTGCTCGGTGATGAAAAAGCTCGGCTCATCTTCACTGACCCACCATACTCAATTGACTATCACAGCGTTGACAAAACCAAAGGTGGTAAAGGTCTGACATACTCCTCCGAAAAGTTCGGTGGCACAGGTGGCCGTATTTTCAATGATGACAAGACTCCCGAAGAGGCCTTGAAGTTCTACGATGAAGTTCTAAAACAGCTCTACGACTTCTCGACTGATGACACGAATCTATATTGGTGGTTCGCATCGCGTATAACTGAAGTGAATATGCAAGCATGGTACAAAAACAAGTGGCATTACTCCCAAATAATCATCTGGCTCAAAAACAGCATGATATTCTCTCCAGGTCAAAAGTTCCACAGAATCTACGAACCATGTCTGATGGGATGGAAGCAAGGCAAAACCTCCTATCAAAACTTCACGTTCAGTGCTTACACCGAGCTATGGACAACTGGCGGCCTCAAGACATTCGCCGAAAACCTCGATGTCTGGTATCAGAAGCGGGATAACACCAACTCCTACATCCATCCTACGCAGAAGCCCGTACAGCTGGCCGAACGCGCCCTGAAACGCTCGTCAGAAATAGGTGACATCGTTCTCGATGCATTTGGTGGCTCTGGCTCCACTCTTATCACATGTGAACAGCTTGGTCGTAAAGCACGGCTCATCGAGCTAGATCCAAAATATGTCGATGCCATTGTCGGCCGTTGGGTCAAATACAGTGAAAACCAATCAGTGATTAAGAACGGTGAAGAAATCCAATGGAACGCATAATCGACAAAGACAAACCAGTGGACACAAAACGCCTGAGCATTGCACAGGTGACTGAATTGGTCGGCTACAAACCCATGACAGTCCGCATACAGAATAAGTGGGTCGTGATCAATTATCCAACTATGGTCGTACGCATTAGAAAATGGTAAAATAAGACAATAAAACACTATGGGACGCAAATCTAAAAATCAAAAATGGCGTGAAGCATTAAGCGCATCAAAGACCAAACTGACTCCTGAAGTTGTCCGACAACTCAAGGAAGCATTTTCCATAGGCGCAACAGTCAAACAAGCGTGCTACTACGCGGAAATAGCTGAATCAACTTACTACGATTGGATATTGAAAAATCCAAAGTTAGGGGAGGAGTTCACTAAGATGCGCCAACGCTTGCCTCTTGCCGCTAAAACAAACATCGCTTCTGCCATTCAGAATATGAAAGACATCGGTCTATCCAAGTGGCTTGTTGAACGTACCGAACCAGATGCATACGGCGAAACTCTAAACCTCAAACATCAAGGCGACCTCAATCTTGCTTCCGAGGACAAAGAAGCCCTCGAATCGTTCCACGAAACCTTACGTGCCAACCTACGCGAAAGAAGCTTAAAGAAGGCCAAGGAAGAAGGCGAACTACCATCATGAAAATAATCCACGAACTACCACCCATATACGATGCCGTAGTGAATGCAGGAATGCGCCCAAGCCTAACCACAATCTATGCATATGGTGATGCAATCTATGTACCATCTGGCGAACACATTCCCGAAGACTTAATCGTGCATGAAGAAACTCATTGCAAACAACAATCTGGTGACCCTGATGCATGGTGGTCACGATACATCGATGATCCTTACTTCCGCATCGAACAAGAAATCGAGGCCTATGCCAACCAGTATCGCTACGTGTGCCGAAACATGATCAAGGACCGCAATGCCCGAGTACGCTTCCTCATGAGCATGTCCATCGCGCTGTCGGGTCCCATTTATGGCAATGTGATACTACAGTCGGTAGCGTATGAACGTATTAAAAAATTAGCAAATATATCATGACAAACTGCAACCATCGATTCGTATTAGTGAAAACAGATGTCGACTATATCTATAAGGTTAACCCTACGGTGCCGTCTCAAACATCAGCTGGCGGATCGAGTTCCCATCTTATAGAAGTTCCAAACTCAATCCACGCTATTGTCGTCTGTGCTTGGTGTGGCCACGTGCGTCACGTCTACGCCAACGGCGACATTAAAGTTATAAAAGACCATGGCGAAACAACCCAATCAGTATAGTGATATCCATGCGTGGCTTATCGGTGAAGAAATCAAAAATGAAAAGGGTGATCCGATTGAATTTGATAGTCACCCGTTCCTCTTTGATATCTACGCAGATCAGTCCAAACACCTGACAATTATGAAAGCCGCACAGGTCGGTCTTTCAACCCTTTCAATACTCAAAAATCACTTCGATGCCAAGAAGTATCAGCTGGACATCATTTACACTCTCCCAACTGACGGTGACGTGCGTACATTCGTTGGTGGAAAAGTGAACCGAATCATCGCCAATAACCTTTCTATGCTCGAAGACGTGGCTGACAAAGACTCAATCGAACAAAAACAGATTGGTAATTCAATGGAATACTTCCGAGGAACGTGGACAAAGAAAGCCGCAATCATGGTCACCGCTGATCGCCTCGTTCACGATGAAAAAGACAGCTCCAAACTTGATATCATCGCTGACTATCAAGCCCGTCTGCAACACTCCAAACACAAACAAACGCATACATTCTCTCACCCCTCACTCCCCGAGACTGGTGTACACGCTGATTGGCTTGCGAGTGATCAAAAGCACTGGTTCGTGAAATGTCCGAGCTGTAATCACTGGCAATTCCTCTCATGGAATACCGAAGACCCTGCACAAATGTCTATCGATTTAGAACGTCGTGCCTTTGTCTGCAAGAAGTGCCGAGAGATTCTCCCCGAGTATGTTCGAAGAAATGGCCAATGGGTCGCCAAATACAGAGATAAGCCGATCAGTGGCTACTGGGTACCACTCCTAATTGCACCTTGGATGACCGCAGGTGCGCTTATAGACAAGTTTAGACACCCTGACACCACACCCGAGTTCTGGTGGACTAAGGTGCTAGGTTTGCCATTTGCAGACGGATCCTCAAAACTCCTCCGTAAGAGCTTCTTCCAAAACCTGACTGGCAAGAAATGGGCGCCTCTTCCCGATGAACGTATTGTGATAGGAATTGACACAGGACTTCGAATTGACTACGTGATGGGAAATATCAAAGGACTCTTCCATCATGGAGATTGTACAGACTATGCCGAGCTAGACGGCTTAATGAAACGTTACTCCAAGGCCATCGCAGTAATCGATGCAGGTGGCGATCTGATCGGCTCACGTGCCTTTGCAGAGCGTTGGCCAGGTAGAGTATTCCTCTGCTACCTTGGCGGTGATCGCAAGACTAACGAACTCGTGAAGTGGGGCAGGGGAGATGAGTACGGAGCTGTCATGGCCGATCGTAATCGCATGATTCAGATCGTGGTGGATGAGTTTAGAAACAGTCGTATCCCTGTCCACGGCACCCAAGAGGAATGGTTCGAATACTGGCTCGACTGGAATAATCTCTCAAAAATGAAAGTGCTTGATCCCGATACCAATGTGGTCAAAGGTTACAAATGGGTCCGCAATGGTCGTGATCACCGCGCTCTTGCCACAGTATTCTGGCGTGTTGGAATGAGACGATTCACTGGCATGGGAAGCATCGTGCAATCCGAAACGGAAGTACGCCCAACAAGCTACATGATCGACCCTAACCAAACAGTATCCTTTGACCCTGATGAGATGTTCATAAAAGGCGTGAATAAAACCCTTGATGAATTGGAAGACTCCGATGACTGGCGAAACGTATAGTTATCCACTACCGACCGCTTGCCACTTGCTCTCTAACACAATAGAATATACGTATTACTAATTAATTTTCATAATCATGAAACAATGCTCAAGTGGCCATGCATGGGATAATGGTGAAAAATGCGACCGATGCGGTGGCGTTGACATCACTGCCCATGCGAGTGTTGAAGATCAACCCAACATGAACGACGAATCAAATACAGTTGAAGAAACAAATTCTCCTGCACCAGCAGAGGAAAGTGTATCTGAAACTGCACCAGAAGAAGTCGCTCCTGCTGAAGATGTAGAGGAAGAGGAATCGGTTGAAACCGAGGAATCTGAATCAGCTGATGAAGCTGCCCCCGCACCAGCCGAAGCGCTCGCCTAGTGCTATGCGCCTGAGACAGATGGTAAGTCGCCAGTTTCATACGCTGGAGAACGTGGTTCGACTCCACGAGGCGCTACATTAAAAAAGAAAGGCCCCGACAAAGTGTCGAGACCTTTCTTTTAATATATTTGCAAAAATAACCCAGATACTACGTTGGGACGCTTTACTCGCATCAAGCGAGGACTGCACTATCCTACAACAAATAGAAACAAAGAGCAACTCTTTTTTGTTATCCACACCCTCGCCTAGTGTGCATCTGTCAAGCTTCTATGTTATATTTATGTCAACGAACTCTTCCATGCATTCCACGTCTGGGTCGCTGAACTTTTATTATCGCTCCGTATTTTTCATATAAAAATAATGACAGAAGACACAGGCGTATCATCATACGTATCCCTTGGATCCGATGTTAATAAATCCAAAGGAAACTTAACCCTTGACACTAAGGAGGGTATTGTGTCCGACAAATTACCTGAACTCGAGCTGGAAATGAAAGATGATGACCTCGTCATACTTCTTGACAAGTACGAAAAGATTTGGAAAGAATCACCTAAAAAACAAGAGTGGGAAAAACAGATTGAAGAGAATGAGAAGTATTGGCTCGGTAAACATTTCGATACACCAAAACTAGATACAAGCCGACCACGTGTTGACAACCTGATATTTGAATCATTAGAAACCTATCTACCACAAATGACTCGGCGCAATCCCGAGCCGATCGTGTCGCTTGCTGAATCGGAAAAAGATGGCCAGAACGAAGACCCTATCAAAACTGCATACGTTCAAAAAGTAAAAGGCACACTCGCTGATCTTGCTGACAAAAACAAGATGCGCCTCAAACTCAAGAAAGGCGCTCGCCATTGGGCTATCTACCAACTCGGTGTAGCAAAGCTTGGCTGGGACCTAGACAATGACATTCCTGTCGTTCGCATTGTGCGCCCCAATAAAATTATCCTTGATCCCGATGCAACCATTGACGAAGATGGATACACTGGCAATCGTGTCGGTGAGTATCGAAAAATGGAAGCTGATAATCTCATCTCTATCATTGGTGGTGACGAGGAAAAGAACAGCACATCTATCGCCAAAATCAAAGAACTTACCAAAGGCGAACTTGGTACTGAAATACAATTTGTCGAATGGTGGACTCCACAATATCTCTGTTGGAAACTCGGCAGTACAATCCTGCTCAAAAAGAAAAACCCACACTGGAACTACGATCGCACCGAAACCCCAACTCCTAACGATCTTGGCTCCGAGGGTGTTATCGTTGACAACTACGGAAACGTTGCAACTGAAGAAATTCAAATCAAAGGCATCAACCATTTTTCTGTACCACGAATGCCGTACTGTTTCCTCTCGGTGTTCAACCTCGGTGATCAGCCAATGGACAAGACTTCGCTGATCGGCCAGAACCTCGCCAACCAAGACAAGATCAATAAACGCAACCGCCAGATAGACAAAAACACTGACCGCATGAATGGCGGTATGGTGGTCTCGCTTGCGCGCTCTGGTCTCACTGCTACACAAGCCAAAGGCGTGACCGATGCACTTCGCAAAGGTGGTGTAGTAGTTATACCTGATGGCGCACCTCGTGATGCTATCGACCAGTACAGCCCTAATGGTTTACCTGCCGATGTCTACAACGATTTGATAGACACTCGAAATCGTCTACGAGATATCTTCGGTGTCACTGGTTCTACGCCAGCTGGTATTGAAAGTGAAACAACGGTGCGAGGCAAGATCATCACACGTGGTCTTGATGCCGACAGAATTGGTGGTGGTGTGAGCGAATACCTCGAACAATTTGCTGACGATATTTACAACCATTTTGTACAGCTCCTCTACGTCTACGACACGGCCTATCAATTTGTGGCCGAAGCAACCCCACCGAAAATCATCGTGTCGGTCAAAGAGGGTTCGCTTCTTCCAAAGGACAGCGCCACAATTGCTAACCAAGCCATTGAACTCGGGACCGCAAACAAAATGGCACTGGTTGACATGTACAAACGCCTCGAGTATCCAAACCCCGAGGAGTTAGCCGCTAATGTGTGGCTCGAAACAAACGCACCTCATCTGCTATACAAGAATAATCCACTTATCGCAGAAGCAATGCAGATGCAACAGCAAGCATCGCAGGCGGAAGCAGATCAGAAATCCCAAGAGGGTGCATTGGAGCATGATCGGTCGTTAGAATCAGACATTAATAAATCACTTCTGAAAGAAGTGCCAATAGAAAAATAACCATGAGAAAAATCATACCAAAAACAAATACGAACATGATGGACATGCCAGCCAAGACGGAATCCAAACCGATTTATCCGAGCTTCCGTATTGAGCTGATTCACCTACCCGAAGCCAAGAAGTGGGAGATCGGCAAGGAATATAAGATCACTCTGAAATTGAAGATGACGGGCATCTCAATTAGTCGATATCAGAATGATTCAGAGTTCGAGATTCACGCCATCGGAATTGATAAAGGATATAACGAGGAAGAAGAATAAATAATGTTCAAAGATGTCGTCTCGTAGCCAGCGACTATAAACAAGTAGCCACGGAGTCAATTAATCTATATAATAGAAAATGAACGAAACAACACCGACGGAGTTCAAGCAAGAGGGCGAACCAGCCTTCCAAGCCGAGAACACAGAGAATGATAACTCTGCCGAATCGTCAACGGAAAAAGAAACGATCACTGATCAGTCCCAATCGCAAGAGGGGAAAGAAGACTCTGGCGCAAAAAAAGATGATAGTGATGACGCAGGATTTGCATCTCATCCTCGCTGGAAAGAGCGAGAACAAGATTGGGATAAACGCTTCAACGAACAGGAGAAGCGCCACGTCGATGAGTTTGACGACTTGCGCAAGGAAATGGATGTGAAGATTGCCGCTCGCGCTTCACAAGCCGAGGGTGAACTTCCAGCAATTCCAGGGTGGTTTGGCGGTACAGAAGATGAATGGAAAGAATATCGGACATACGAAGATACCCGCACAAAACAAGCTGAAGAACGTGCAGTGACTCGCTTCACTGCCAAGCAGTCTGAAGAACAGAAAGCAATTGACGATGCAACTAAGTACTTAAATGATACAGTTGGTGAAATCGAAAGCGACAAGACGATCAACCCGAAAGGCGAGAAAGTCGACAGAAACAAACTGCTGAAATTCACGCTTGATAACGACCTAGTCGACAGTAAAGGTCACTGGAATTATAAAGTGGCTTTCAAACTTATGAAGACCATGCCAGCATCAACCGCTACTGAAGACAAGGACGAACGGAAGAAAATCGCAGGCGCTACTACGTCAGAAAACCGAGGGGAAACCAAACAACCTGCAGTCACGACGAGCACAGACTTTTCAAAACCAGGCGCTCGTCCTTGGTAAATTATTCACTTAATATTAAAAATCATGGCAGAATTATACGGACAAAGGATTCAAACCACAGTGCAGACTAAATATCTACCTTTCGTGGTTGACACAGTCCTCAATTCCAACGTTCTCTTCCAACGCGTTGTACGCGGTGCGAAGAAATGGGGTGGTCGCACATTGCGCGTTCCGATCAAGGTTTCTAAAAACACGACAGGTCAATCCTTTCGTGGATTTGATACTTTCTCGGTAGCAGCAACTGACAACCGACAGTTTCTCGAGTTTACACCTAGCTTCTACCAGATTACTTGTGCGCTTCCAGGCGACGAGCTATCTGTTGCAGATACAGAGGACAAGGTGCTTGACCTCATGAAGCTTACAATCCAGTCCGACACCGAAGACATGGCCGACGACCTCGGTACCATTTTCTACGCTGACGGAACTGGTAATGGCAGTAAGGACCCATTAGGTCTAGCCGCACTCGTTGACGACGGCTCGGCCGTTTCAACGCTCGGTGGTCTCTCACGATCAACATTCACGACTCTACAGTCGACTGTTACGGCATCGTCAGGAGTCATCTCACTCGCAAAGGTTGATACCCTTTGGGCAGCTGTCACCTCTGGTGCGCAGAAGCCTACGGCTATCTTCACTACCGAGTCAGTGTTCAACTTCTATGGTCAACTCTTAAGACCACAAGAGAGGATCAACAAAGAAGCATCCCGAATTAAAGGTGGTCTCTTCGGTACTACTGGTTTCACAGCTCTCGATTACAACGGCAAGCCTGTCATTATGGATGAAAAGTGTACCTCTGGTGCATTTATCATGGTTAATGAGGACTTCGTTGAATGGTATGCTCTTCCGTTTTTCAACGCGAAGCCAGTCACATACAAGTCCCAAATCGAGGGAAATGATTACGAGGCGCCTATCGGTCTTGGCTTCTCGTGGTCTGACTGGATTGTTCCAGCCAACGCTGGCGCAGTAGTCGGTCACGTCTATTTCGGTGGTCAGTTCATAACTACCAACCCGAAGAGGCACGGCAAGCTTACTGGCATCACAGGCGTTTAGGTATTATTAGGTTTCTCCCTTGACCTCGGGTCAATAAAATGATTACGAGAGAGGGTTAAAATAAAAAAACAAATGGCAGTCTTAACAGAAGGTTTGGTTGAGGACTTCATCCCAGTTGTCCGATATCACGGCCTCAATACCAACAAGAACATCAAAGTAGGCGGTTCCGCTACTGTTGATTTGTCCGAATCCACAGGAACAT
>Ga0163151_10006287_pt1 | contig 14548 bp, 9 predicted proteins | sample OliLakLV19MP5IB2_FD_145596 | JGI IMG/M metagenome (GOLD analysis project Ga0163151, IMG submission 145596) | Freshwater microbial mat bacterial communities from Lake Vanda, McMurdo Dry Valleys, Antarctica - Oligotrophic Lake LV.19.MP5.IB-2 | ecosystem: Environmental > Aquatic > Freshwater > Lake...
CCGGAGGCGTGCGGGTGCTTCTGCTCCTCGGCGAGGATGTGCGTCTGGAGCGTGGTCAGGTTCTCGCGCGGTGTGAGCCGCGGCGCTGACGTCGGGGGGGTGTCGACCATGGCGGGGATGCTACTCGACGCGTCGTGCAGTGCTCGGGCACCGGGCTGGCACGGGCTCGCGCAGCGAGTCCCAATGAAATTGCAACCGAGATCGCGGCTCCGGTCTCTGAACTCACGTCTTCCGTGCGGGATCCTTGACATCGACGCCGAAATCCGTCGTTCTGAGCCCCTCCCCCCCACTCCCGGCGCCAACTCGCGCCGAGTCCTCATCCCTCCAGGAGCACGACCATGGCCAAGGGCCAACAACAACCGAAGAACGTCAAGAAGCCCAAGCTCTCCATCCAAGAGAAGCAGGACAAGAAGAAGGCCAAGCTCGCCAAGAAGGGTGGCTGACGCGCTTCGGGTCTCGGGCCTCTCGCGTCACGCGCCTACGGGTCATGATGCGAGAGGCGCCGTCGTTCAGGGGACCTCGACCACGGTCTCCTCGCCGGGACGGATCGTGATCGAAATTTCGACCTTCGGCATCAGCGGCTCGTGACTCCAGCTCGACGCGCCCGTCGGCACCATTCGGTTCACCTCGACGTGCAGCGTCCACTCGCCCGCACCGACGCGGCCGGCGTCGATCCGCGCACTCTCCCAAGCGTGCTGGGTCCGGTAGATCTGCGGCACGCCGCGGTACCACTTGTTCCTGTCCATCAGGGAGGGCTGGGCTCCAGGCTTCATCACCTCGACGGCGACGAAGCCCTGCTCCGGAAGCGCGAGCGAAGCCGGCAGTCGCACCTCGAGCGTTCCCGTACGACCTTCGATCCGCAGCTCACGTTGCTCTCCTGGCGCGGGCACAATTGGCGGCGAACTCGCGAGTAGCATTCCCGCCGGCAATAGCGCCTGGAACTCGTACTGGACGCCGGGGCGGACGAGCCCGGACCAGGCTCCGTCGGTTCCAGTCCGGTTGTTCGACGAGCAGCGGCGGCTGCCGTCCTCGCTCAGCGCGCACGACCACACGACCGAGCCCGCGACGGGCTCTCCGTCGGCCAGGACGCGAATCGTGACCCGCGCCGGCGACAGCGCCTCGACGTCGATTCGCACGTCGCGCGTCTCGCCCTCGGCCAGCTCGAACCGCATCGAGCGTCCGGTGCCCGTCACCCGCGTTGGCTCCCTCTCGAGGCCGGGCACGCCTTGCTGAAACCAGTGGAGCTCGACCGGACCGCTGGGCAGGCCCGCGATCTCGAAGCGGCCGTCAGCGCGGTCGATGACGTTTGCCGGCCGACCGGGCACGCCGACCTGCCATCCGATCGGTAAGTGCGCCCCCGCGTCGACGACACCGCGGATCGACGCGCCCGCGCGAAAGCCGACGTCGCCGACGTCGAGGTCGCCGTCCGACGGCACGTGGAGACGATCGATCCGGGCGCCGACGATCCCGCCGAACGCGGCGCGAAGGTCGAACCTCCCCGCGGGCAGGTCGCCGAATGCGAAGGTTCCCTCCTCGTTCGTGACGACATTCCGCGCGCGACCGGCAAACGCCGACACGTCCCGCGCGTGCGTGCGACCGAGCTCGATCGAGCCGGGCACGAGCGGCTTCGGACCCAGCGGAACGTAGGCGCGCTCGACGCCGACCAGGACGCCGGTCAACGGGAGGCCGTCGCGAACGACACGACCGCGCAGCACGCGCCCACGCTCGAGCCGGATCGTCTGCATCGACGCGTCCCCTCCGTCGCGGAGGACCGCAGCGCGAAACGGGACGTGCCCGGGAGCGGCGACGAGCACCTCGTGCATCCCGGGGACTGCGCACTCGAAGACCTCGTTCGAGGACCTCACGACGATCCGCGGCCACGCCTCGTCGAACTCCTCCTCCTCGGGGCCGAGCGGGGACCTGCTCCACCCGATGTCCCGGACGCCGAGCCCGAACTCGAGTATTGGCTGATGCGTCTCCGCGTCGACGATTCGGAACGTCGTCCGCGCGACGGCCGTCAGCGCGATGCGCGCGGATTCCTCCCCTGTCGCGAACCGGGCGCCGATCACGTCGGGTCCGCCCCAGCGCAGGAACCGAAGCGTGTCCTCGACGAGGAGGTCGTACTCGCCGCTCGCCGGGACGTGAACGCGAAAACGACCCTTCGCGTCAGATCGATCGCCCTCGCGCGCATCGATCGTCGCCGACACCGCCACGATCCAGACTCCCGCGCACGGCGCGCCGTCCTGGTCGACGACGATCCCCGCGATCGACGGAGCCCGTGCGAGCACGATGTCGCCGACGTCCGTGTCATGGCCGGCGCGCACGGACACCGTCGTCGAAGACTCGACGAGTCCCTCGCCGCCGATCTGCAGCTCGGTGGCGGCAGGATCGACGTGCGCGAGCACGAACCGGCCGTCCTCCCCGCTCGTTGTGGTCCGCGTCAGCGTCGTCGTGAGCGCGAAGCGCGTTGCGATCGCGGCGCCTTCGACCGACCGATCTTCGGCGAGCACGCGACCGACGATGCGACCCGCGGGACCGAGGACGAGCTCGCCGACGTCATTCGCCCCCAGCGCGAGGATGCGCGTCACGGCGGCATCGAAACGGACGCGGGCACGAGCGCGGTAGGGATCGGCCTCGACCTCGAGATCGGCGCGATCCGCGGTCAGCAGCGGTGCTTCGATCCGCAGCGCGCCGTCGTCACCGGAGACGCCCTCGAAGGTCGCGTTCGGATCGACGTTCGCGTTCCAGCGGCCGCGCGCGGCGAGAACGCCGCGCGCGCCGCGGATCGGGCGACCGCTCTCGTCGACGACGCGCGCGAGGACGACGACGGCGGCGGTCGAGGTCCGCGCGGCCGCGTGGGACTCTGCGGCGCTCGACGGCGGCTCCGAGCTCCGACGAGGAGTCGTCTGCTCTCGCGGGGCCGAGATCTCGGCGTCTGCGGCGAGATCTCGAGCGGGGCTCGCCGTCGCGCTCGCCGTGGACGAGGTCGGGTCCGCCGAACCAGAGGGACGCGTCGTTGCGAGCACGACCGCGAGCGCGACCGCCGCGGCGACCGCGATCTTCTTCACCGTCCACATCGAAAGACCTCCGATCACCAGGCCCGCGCCGGCCGCGGCACACGTCGTCGCGAGCGGCGCTTCGAGGCGCAGATCGCGCACGAGCGCGATCTGGAACGCGCCGAACGCGACGCCGTGCGCGCGTTTCAGCCGCTCGCGCAGGATTGCAATCCCGCGCTTGACGTGCGTGCGTTGCGTCTCGACGGGCACGCCGCGGCGGCGCGCCGCTACGCTCGGAGCGCGCTCTTCGAGGAATTGCGCGACGAGTGCGGATCGGTACGGTTCCTCGAGCGCGAGCACCGCGCGCACGAGTTCCGAGCGCGTCTCCTCGCGCTCGAGGATCTCCTCGGACGACGCGACCGACTCCTCGCGAGCGTGCGCGCGCTCACGAACCGCGCGGCGCGACTCGGCATGCCAGTCGTGGGCAGCCCGACGCTGCGCGATGCGCGCCAGCCAGCCGCGCGGCGACGTCATCGCGCGCGGCGCGTTCTTCAGCGCGGCGAGCCACGTCTCCTGCTCGAGGTCGTCGGCGCGCGTCCCGTCGAACACGAGTCGACCCGCGAGCGCGCGGACGTGCGCAGCGTGCTCCAGGACGAACTGCGGGTCGACGTGCGTGCTGTCCATGCTCGCGGGAGGAGTGTTCGCGCTCCGCGGATCCGGTTCGCCGGCTTCCGGCAGCCATCCCAAAGCCGCGCCGTGCGCGGACTTGCGACGAGGCGGTTTTCAGTGCGTCGGATCCCGATCCGGCGGCACTGCGGGTCCGGGGGACATCATGGACGCAGGTTCGCCACCCCGCTTGAAACCCCACTTCGAATCGCTGCTCGAGCACATCGACTGGGCGCGCCGCCTCGCCGGGCGGCTCGTCGCCGACGCAGCGCGCGCCGACGACGTCGTGCAGACGGCGCTCGCGGCGGCGGCGAAGAGTAAGGGCTACGGCCCTATTCGGCCCCAGCTCGCACTCGCTTCGCCGCGTCATCGATCTCGTTCATGCGGCGGTTGTTCGCGGCCTTCCAGCTACCGCCGGCGATGTGATGGAGAGGCAAGGCCATGTAGATCCAATCCGCGGGCACCTTCGCGAGACCTTCGCGCTCGGCGCGTTCGCATAGCTCACGCAGCGCAGGGATGCCGAGCGAGGACGCGACGACGAAGCCGATGGCGCGCAATCGTGGAGAATCCTTGCCTAGATGTTCCCGTGCGGGATCGATCACTGCCGCGCAAGCCTCTCGGAACGACTCGAGGTCCACGGTGTCGGGGGTGCAGAATGAGAACGGCTGATAGTGCCAAGAGGCCTCGACGGGCAGGAGGACTCCGGCGATGTGCATGGCCAGCCCCTCCTCCACGCAACTCGGCAGGCGATTCCACGCCGAGTCGCGGAACCAATGTGCGAGTTCGTGCACCAGAGTGAGGCGTTCCTCCGAGCGCGAAGCGGGACCGATCAAGACCATGAGCGGCGTGGCAAGCCCGGACAGAATCCAGGGCAGCGGCTCTTTGGATACGACTACGAGCGGAGCCGGCTTCTGTATGCCCTTGAGCTCACGGATGCGAGGAACCTGCATCTCCATCTCCTGTGCGATGCGTACGGCATCCGACTCCGACCACGCACGAGTGTTGCTGTTCGGACCGCAACGTTCGAACGGTCCGAGTTCGATATCGATAGAGCGACACGCAGAACCAAGGATCACTAGAGCGAGCCCGGTGAAGTAGTGCATGGCGTGGACCTGTTGCTGCACCGCGCTCGCGCGCGATGCAGCGGTGCTGGGTGCGGCTCAGAATGCGAGCGACTGGAACGACTGCGCGTACTCCGAGAACGCGGGCCGGGCGAGGGTGCGAATCCTCACTTGGCCGCCGTTCCAGTCTCCGAGGTTGGGATGGAAGGTCTGACCCGGGATCGTTGCATCGACGACGTGCCACCCGTTCGGCAGCGACGACGGCACGGCGTTTGTACCCGACGCCAAGTTTCCGAAACCCTGCACGCCGTTCCAGTCGAAGCTCATGTCGAGGATCGGTGAACGAGCCGCTACGCGAAGCTGAGCGTCAGTCGTGCCGCCCGTGATTTCGGCCATGAACAGGACGTCGACCGTCGCCGGGACCGCGATACCGGCGCCAGCCGAGAGAATGGGCTGGAGCAGTTGAATCGGGTCCTGGGTCGGCAGGCAGAAAACGCGAGCATGGCAGAGGACGCCGCGTTGAAGCGTGCCGCTCGGCGAGGCGACTGTGAGCGGCATGCTGAAGACCTCACGCCACTTCGGCAGCGCGTGAGCGCGATGCGAGATCGAGGGGAGCGTGCTCGGCCAGGTCAGCGCCGGCGGCTCGGGACAATCCACGATCTCGAACTCCTGGCGAACAGCGCCAGCCGGGACCTGCGAGTAGCCCGGAACCGAGATCACGTTTGACCCCAGCGTATTCCCTGTCGAGTCCGAGTAGGTGACCCGCAAGCACTTCCCCGGAGCCAGCGAGCCCGTGGCAGTCGTCACGGAATTGCCCGCGGAGTCGATGGTCACGCCGACACTGACGTCACCCCACTTCGCCTCGACCCCGACCTTCGTGGGCGTCGAGCACGCCCAGATCACGCACAGCGCGGCGACCAGTGCGCCGAGCACCCGAACCGTCGATCGCCAAACTTGCAGCTTCATCGTGGTCCTACCTCGCGGGAACCTGAGGCCGTGGGAATCGCCCGAGGACACGCCCTCGGACACCGCCTCCACGACGAACAGACCGCGCGCCGGTCGCGGGTGATTCGCGAAAAAAAATGCACACGTGCTCGCCCGCGCCGCTCGGGGCGTACCCGCCCCGAACTCCACATTGACGGCATTACGACGCTAGAAGCTACGCGCGGCCGAGCCTGCTCGATCCCGCAACGATCTTGGGCGCTACGCCCCTTTCCTGCGCGCCCGCCGGTCGTGCACGAAAATCTCCGCGAGCAGCCACATCGCACCGCCGGCTGCGGTGATGAAGCACAGGATCGCGAGCCCCGGGTAACCCCAGAGCTCGAAACGTGTCTGCACGCGCATCAGCAGCGCGGCTCCCACGATGAGCGCCGCGAGCACGATACCTGCGGTGATGCGATTCGCGATCTTCTGCATCGCTTCGATCACCAACGAGGTGTCGGGGACCTTGACCTTGACCTCCAAGCCGCCGTTCGCAGCCGCGTCCATGATGCGGTTCACGCGCATCGGCAGGCCGCCCACGAAGTTCTTCATCTCGAGGAGCGAGCCGAACACGCTGCCTTGATTCATGTCCTGGCGCGCGCGGCGTGCCATCAACTCGCCGACGTTGCGACGGATCTCGGCGTTCGGATCGAACGTGGGATCGAGGATGCGACCGACTTCGTCGAGCTGCAGCAATGTCTTGCCGAGGAGCACAAGTTCGCTGGGCACGTACAAGCCCGTTTCGCGCGCGTCGCGCACGAGCTCGAGCAGCGATTGCCCCACGTTCATGCGCTGCAGACCCTCGTCGCGGTGCGAGGCGACGAGCTTCGTGATCCGACGACGGAACTCGGCCGAATCGAACCCTTCCACCTTCTCGCTGATGTCGAGCGCGACTTCGGCCGCGTCCTCGCCCTTCCCTTCACTCATGGCGATCAACAACTTGATGAGCTTGTCCTGCATCCCCGGCGAGGTGCGGCCAACCATCCCGAGGTCGAGTAACGCGATCTTGTTGTCGTGCGTGATGAAGACGTTGCCCGGATGTGGGTCGGCGTGGAAAAGGCCGTCGGTCAGGATCTGCTTCAGGTAAGCCTGGAAGATCTGCCGAGTGAGAACGCTCCCATCCGTTTCGAGCCTGTCGAGCGGGCCGAACTTGGAGATCTTGCGGCCGTCGATGTACTCCATCGTGAGCACGGATTTCGTGCTGTAGTCGGAGATGGGCTGCGGCACGACGATCAAGTCGAACTCGCGCAAGTTCTCCGCGACGGTGATCAGGTTCTGCGCCTCGCGCTCGTAGTCGAGCTCGTGCGCGATCGTGGTGCGGAACTCCTCGAGGGTGCTCGAGAAGCGCATGCGACGGCCGGCGTCGGTGTGACGGTCCAACAGGCGTGCGATCTGCGCGAGGACTTCGAAGTCCTCGGCGATCTGCGGCCGGATGTCGGGACGTTGGACCTTGACGACGACGGCTCGTCCGTCGCGCAAGGCAGCCGAGTGGACTTGACCCAAGGATGCGGCCGCGATGGGCTCTCGATCGAAGCGCGAGAAGGCCTTCGAGATACGAGCACCGATCTCCCTCTCGACGATCCGCTCCACCTCCTCGTAGGCAAAGGGCTTCACGTCGTCCTGGAGCCGAGCCAAAGCTTGGCGGTACGCCAAGGGCATCAGATCGGGCCGACCGGCGAGCACCTGACCGATCTTGACGTAGGTCGGGCCCATGCCCTCGAGATCCTTCGCCAAGCGCTCGGGTGCGCCGTCGGGATCGATGGGGACAGTTTCTTCGGTCTCGAAGGTGTTGTCCGCCTGCATTTGCTTGGCGAGGTCGGAGCGACCGTATCGCCAGAGCAGTGAGGCGATGTCCTTGTAGCGCTTGAGATGGCTCGCGGAGAGATTCATCGTCGACGGTCGGTCCAAGGTTCGAGGAGTGCCCGTCAGGGATGGCCTGCTCGGGTGCAAACTGCGAGCAGGCCGAGCGCTCTTCTGTGCCCGTGGAAAAGGGGAGCGGAGAGAGTGTGGAGCGACCTCGCGGACCGCGAGCTCGATCCAAGACGGCCTGAACCGCCAGAAGTCGGTTGTCGATCGCGGCTCGATCGACGACGCGCCTCCGCCGGTGGTCAGCAAACCTGGGGCCGACGGAATTCCACGACGGATTCGGTGTCCTGATGCGCCCGACAAGGCTCACGGCCGGGACTGGCCGCGTCTTGCAAATCGACTTGTAAGGACGGCGAACCGACGGCACCCCAGATCGATTCTCGGTCCGGAGCGAATCTCGAGTCCGGTGGGCAGCTGCCCCCCCGTCCCTCGAGTCCGTGACCACGGAGACGGCACGAAGAACGGGTTCAGCTCTCCCCTTGCGGCCCTGACGCGTCCGATCATGATATGCGGAAACCATGATAGGTCTCACCGGAACCTCGCGTCTCCTGAAGGCCCTCGCCGACGAAACCCGCCTGCGCATCCTCCATCTGCTGGCACAAGAGGAGCTCTCGGGCTCGGACCTCATGGAGGTCCTGAACGTCGGTCAATCGCGCGTGTCGACGCACCTCGCGCTGCTCGAGGAAGTCGGACTCGTCGTCAACCGGCGCGATGGGCGCCGTTCGCTCCACTCGCTCGCGCCCGGTCCGGCGGCGGCGTTGTGGAACGACGTGCTGCTCGAGAACAAGACGAGCCCCGAGTTCGAGGCGGACCTCGCCGGGCTCGAGACGTTGCGCGATCGGCGGCGCGAGGACTCGCGTCAGTACTTCGATCGCGTCGCCGCGACGTTCGAGGACCAGGTCCTGCCGGGTCGCACGTGGGAAGGGTTGGCGCGCGCGATCATCCAGCTCGCGCCCCGCGGTCGGTACGTCGATCTCGGTATCGGCGATGGGCTCCTGACCTTGATGCTCGCGGACGTCGCGAACGAAGTGACGGCCGTCGACGTATCGCCGGAGATGCTCGCGCGATTGCGTTCGCGAGCGGCGCAGAAGGGCGTCGCGAACCTCAAGACGGTCGAGGGTGACATCCAGGATCTGCCGCTCTCCGACGCGAGCTTCGACGTCGCGGTCCTGTCGCAGGCACTGCATCACGCGGCCGAACCCGCCCAGGCGTTGAGGGAAGCGCGCCGCGTGCTCGTCCCCGGTGGACGACTGCTCGTCATCGACTTGCTCGCGCATGCGGAAGCGTGGGTCAAGGAACAGCTGCAGCACCGCCACCTCGGCTTCACGGAGCAGGCGCTCGCGGCGTTGCTCGCCGACGCGGGGTTCGAGCGGTTGGCCATCCAGCGTGCGGCGCGCGACCCGCAGCCTCCTCACTTCATGACGCTCGTGGCGACGGGCGTGAAGAGCACGCGCAGCGCATCATGACGACCCCTCTACGCCGCGCGCTCGAAGAGCGCGTCCTGGTCCTCGACGGTGCGATGGGCACGCAGATCCATGCGGCTCACCTCGATCTCGAGAGGGACTACCACGGCCACGAAAACTGCGTCGATTTCGTCAATTTGACGCGCCCTGATGTCATCCAGAAGATTCACGAGAGCTACCTCGAGGCGGGCTGCGACATCGTCGAGACGAACACGTTCGGCGCGATGCCGCACGTCTTGGCGGAGTTCGGCATCGCGGACAGGGCGCGCGACATCAATCGCGCCGCCGCGCAGGTAGCGAAGGCGGCGTGCGCCAACTACTCGACGCCGGACAAGCCGCGGTTCGCGCTGGGATCCATGGGGCCGGGGACGAAGCTCGCGACGCTCGGGCACGCGCCGTACGCCGCCCTCAAGGAAAGCTATCTCGAGCAAGCTCGCGGATTGATCGAAGGCTGCATCGACGGCTTCCTCATCGAAACGTGCCAAGATCCGCTGCAGATCAAGGCCGCGCTGAATGGGGTGATCCAAGCGCGCGCCGAAGCGAAGGGCGATCACGCGATCTTCGTCAGCGTCACGATGGAAGTGACGGGCACGATGCTCGTCGGCACGGAGATGGGCGCGGCGATCACGCTGCTCGATCCGTATCCGATCGACGTCCTCGGCATCAATTGCGCGACCGGCCCGCGCGAGATGGGCGAGCACGTGCGCTTGCTCGGTCAGACGTGCCGCAAGCGTCCGATGGTCTACCCGAACGCCGGGTTGCCGCTGCTCGTCGACGGCAAGCCCTTCTACCCGCTGACGCCCGAGGAGCTCGCCGATTGGCTCGAGCGCTTCGTCGTGGAGGACGGGCTGAACGTCGTCGGAGGTTGCTGCGGAACGACGCCGGCACACATGGCGGCAGTCGCGCGACGAATCGGAAAACGCGCGCCGGCGCGGCGCAAGCCGGCGCACCAAGCGCAGGTTTCCAGCATCTATTCCGCGGTTCCCTTGGTGCAGGACAACTCGATCCTCTTCGTCGGCGAGCGCTCGAACGCGAATGGCAGCAAGGCTTTCCGCGAGGCGCTCATCAAGGAGGACATCGAGACGATGGTCGGCATGGGTCGCGAGCAAGTGCGCGACGGGTCGCACGTCCTCGACGTGTGCACGGCGTACGTCGGGCGCAACGAGGTCGCGGACATGACGTCTGTCGTGACGCGCTATCGCTCCGACGTGCCCGTGCCGCTGATGATCGACTCGACGGAGCAACCCGTCCTGAAGATCGCGCTCGAGCTGTGCGGCGGTCGCTCGATCGTGAACTCGATCAACCTCGAGGACGGACTCGAGCGCATCGAGAAGGTCTTGCCGCTCGTCAAGGAGCACGGAGCGGCCGTCATCGCGCTGACGATCGACGAAGCCGGGATGGCGAAGACCGCGGCGGACAAGCTGCGGATAGCGAAACGCATCCACACGATCTGCGTCGAGGACTGGGGCCTGCGTCCGGAGGACATCCTGTTCGACGTCCTCACGTTCACGATCTGCACGGGCAACGAAGACGATCGCAAGCTCGGGCTCGAGACGCTCGAGGGCATCCGTCTCGTGAAGGAGGAACTGCCCGGCGTCGGACTCCTCCTCGGGCTCTCGAACATCAGCTTCGGTCTGAATCCGGCGGCGCGGCACGTCCTTAACTCCGTCTACCTGCATCACGCTCAAGAGGCCGGTTTGACGGCCGCAATCCTGCATTCCGCGCGCATCGAGCCGCTGCACCGGATCGACGAACGCGCTCGACAGTTGGCCGAGGACCTGATCTTCGACCGTCGTCGCGAGGGCTACGATCCGCTGCAGGAGTTCCTGAAGTTCTTCGAGGGCGCGCAGGTCGCGAAGAAGGCCGCGCGCAAGATCCCCGAGGACGTCTACGAGCGCCTCGCGTGGCGCATCGTCGAGGGCGAGAAACCCGGCCTCGAAGACGACCTGAAGATCGCGCTGCTGTCGAAAAAGCCGATCGAGATCATCAACACCGATCTCCTCGCGGGGATGAAGACCGTCGGCGAACTCTTCGGTCGTGGCGACATGCAGTTGCCGTTCGTGCTCCAGTCCGCGGAGACGATGAAGGCCGCCGTCGCGTTCCTCGAACCGTTGATGGAGCGCAAGGCCGGCGAATCCCGCGGCAAGATCGTGCTCGCGACGGTGCGCGGTGACGTGCACGACATCGGCAAGAACCTCGTGGACATCATCCTCACGAACAACGGCTACACGGTCTACAACCTCGGTATCAAGCAACCGATCCAGCACATCCTCGACGTCACTCACGACGTGAAGCCGCACGCGATCGGCATGAGCGGATTGCTCGTCAAGAGCACCGTGATCATGAAGGAGAACCTCGAGGAGATGAATCGGCGCGGCATATCGACGCCGGTGATCCTCGGTGGAGCGGCGTTGACGCGGTCGTACGTCGAGGCGGATTGCCGCGCGCTCTACAACGGTTCGCTCTACTACGCCGAGGACGCGTTCGAGGGCCTTTCCGTCATGGAGCGCGTCGTGCAAGGCGAAGCGAAGCCCCCCGTGCGCGCTGCGAAGAAAGTGGCCACTTTGGCCGAGGAAAAGGCCGAACGCGAGGAAGGCGCCGCGCGCGCCGTCGCCGCTTCACTCTCGGCCGCGAGCACGATCGCGGGTCGCGCCGGTCGTCCGGTTCCGCGCTCGAACAAGGCCTGGAGCAAGCTCTCCGACCTTCCGCGCGACATCGACTATCCCGAGCCGCCGTTCCTCGGCGCGCGCATCGTCGAAGCGAACCTGCAAGCGATCCTGCCCTATGTGAACGAGACGACGCTATTCCAGTTCCAGTGGGGCTATCGTCGCAAGGGCAAGGGTCTCGCCGAGCACAAGAAGCTCGTCCTGGAGCACGTGCGCCCGCTCTACTTCGAACTCGCGAAGCAGTGCCAGAAGGAGAAGATCCTTCAACCCAAGGCCGCGTACGGATATTGGCGGTGCATCCCCGAGGGCGAGACGCTCGTGTTGCTCGATCCCAAGGACGAAGGCCGGGAAGCCGCGCGCTTCACGTTCCCGCGCCAGGACGGCAAGCAGAACCGCTGCATCACCGACTTCTTCCACCTGCACGATGGCAGACCCGACGTGGTCGCCCTCGAAGTCGTGACGGTCGGCCAACGTGCCAGCGACGTCGCGCGCGAATGGTTCGCCGGCGATCGCTACCAGGATTACCTGCACTTGCACGGTCTCTCCGTCGAAGTCGCCGAGGGCCTCGCCGAATACGTGCACCGCATCATTCGCGGCGAACTCGCCATCGCCGGCGACGACGCACGCGAGATGAGCGTGCTCTTCAAGCAGGGCTACCGCGGATCGCGCTTCAGCTTCGGCTATCCGGCGTGCCCGAAGCTCGAGGACCAAGCGCAACTGCTCGCGTTGCTCGGCGCCGACAAGATCGGCATCACGTTGAGCGAGGAGTTCCAACTCGAACCGGAGCAGTCGACATCCGCGATCGTGTGCCACCACCCGAGCGCGAAGTACTTCACGCTCTGAGCCCCGAATTCAGCCGAGCGCCTTTTCGATCGCCGCGACGACTTCTGCGTCCTCGGGTTCCGTCGAGCTCGACCAGAATGCGATCGGCTTCCCGTCCTTGCCGACGAGGTACTTGCCGAAATTCCAGCCCGGCAACTTCCCGGTCGCGCCGCCGAGCCACGCATAGAGCGGCGACTGGTTCGCGCCGGCTTTCACGGACACTTTCGCGAAGAGCGGGAACGTGACGTGGTACTTCGTCGAGCAGAACTTCTCGATCTCCTTCGCGCTGCCCGGCTCCTGCCCGCCGAAGTCGTTGCACGGGAAACCGAGCACATCGAATCCGCGCGCGGCGTACTGCTCTTGGATCTTCTGCAGACCGTCGTACTGCTTCGTGAAACCGCACTCGCTGGCCGTGTTCACGATGAGGACGACCTTTCCGCGCCAGGCCGCGAGGTCGCGCGAATTCCCATCGATCCCCATGACGGTGAGCGAGTACATGGATTCGGCCTGGGCTCCGAGCGTTGTCGCGGTCGTCTTTTCGAACATGTGGCTACAGGACGGTGTGAGTGTGATGGCGATGCTCGCGATCACGAGAGTAGGGAAGGTGCGCATCCGGAGGATCTCCGCCCAGCCTACGATTCGGCACGGATGTCGGATTCGGGCCCATGGGCGCGTTCCATCCCGTTCGATGTGCGTAGGGCCCGCGCGCGGAGCAGGCGGAGTCGCTAGCCTCGCCACGAAGGCCCCCATGAAGATCCGAACTCTGGCGTTCCTCTCCCCTCTCCTCGCCCTCGCTTCGTGCTCGACTCCGGGCTCCGACCCCGGCACGGCGGGAAGCGGAACGGCGGCTCCCACGGCTCCCGCAGTGACTAAATCGGCGGTGCTGGCGCCCGCGAATCCGACCGCGTGGGCTTACTGGCCCGAGGAGTGGAATGGGCCGCTGCTCGTCCTGGAGGTCGTCCCGCACGGAGCGCAGGTGAAGAGCGGCGATGTGCTCGCGCGCATCGATCTGCGCGATCTCGAGGAGGCCGTGCGGACGGCCCAACTGGAAGTTCGCAGTGCACAAGTGCGTCACTCCGGGTTGGTCGAGCGGCAACGGATCGAGGACGATTCGAGTTCGTCCTCGCTCGCGCAGGCTCGCGCCGCGCTCGCGCGATCGGAACGTTCGCACGCCGCGTGGAAGGAGCGCGATCTCTCCTTCGAAGTCCGCAGCGACGAGATCTCGCAGCGACAGGAGCGGTCGTACGTCGAAGATCAAGTCGACGAGCTCGCGCAGCTCGAGGAGATGTACAAGCGCGACGAGCTCGTGAACGGCACGGAGGATCTCGTGCTGAAGCGTCAGAAGCGCGCCTTGGGCATCGCGCAGGATTCGACGGCGTTGTCGCGCGATCGCTCGAAGAAGCGGTTCGACCTCGATCTCACCCTCGAACGGGAACAGCGTGACGAGAGCTTGCGCGCGCAGACCGAGGCCGTCGCTCGGCAAGCGCGCGCCGGCGATATAGACCGCGCCGCGCGCATCGACGCCCTGCAGCGATCGGCGGAAGAACTCGCGGACAAAGAAGCTCGACTCGCGCGCCTGGGCCGCGATCGCGAGGCCCTCGCGGCGAAATCCCCGCGCGACGGCGTTTTCTTGCACGGTTCGACGCGCGATTGGCGACAGGGTCGTTCCCCGACACGCATCGAGCGCGGAGCGACGCTCGCGCTCCATGCCGAGGTCGCGTCCGTCGCGGAGGCGGGCACACGTGAGGCTCGACTCGAACTCGTCGGTAGCGATCTCGCGCTATGGAAGGACGGTGCGCGCGTGGTCGTGAAACCGGTCGGATCGGCCGCGCTGACCGGAATCCTGCGCGTCGATCCGTGGCCGCGCGGCGACGGTAATTTCGATGCGCGCGTCGAGCTCCAGACTGCGGCCGCGCTGCCAGCCGGCACGCGTGCCGAGGTGGAGATCGCGAAGTGAGCGCGCTCCGCACCTCTGTGCTCGGACTCCTTGCGAGCGCCGCGCCCGCGCTCGCAAGGAGTCCGAGCAC
>Ga0163151_10006288_pt1 | contig 14547 bp, 15 predicted proteins | sample OliLakLV19MP5IB2_FD_145596 | JGI IMG/M metagenome (GOLD analysis project Ga0163151, IMG submission 145596) | Freshwater microbial mat bacterial communities from Lake Vanda, McMurdo Dry Valleys, Antarctica - Oligotrophic Lake LV.19.MP5.IB-2 | ecosystem: Environmental > Aquatic > Freshwater >...
ATCATCCACGGACTGCTGAGCACGGCGGGCTCAGTGATTCCCGCCGTGCTCAGCAGTCCGTGGATGATGCCGGTTGAGTCGTTGAACCAGTCGGGCCCGTCGATACCGAAAGCACCGATTACCGCGTTCACTGCGCCGGACGCGGTGAACAAGAACTGGAACACGATCACGATCGCCACGGTGCTCGTGACGGACGGGAAGTAGAAGGCGGTGCGGAAGAACCCGCGGCCGCGCAGCACTGCGCGGTTGACCTGCACGGCAAGCAGCAGGGCGATGATCGTCTGGAGCGGCACAACGAAGAGCACGTAGTACAGATTGTTGCGCACGGCGATGCCGAAGTTCTTCTGGTCGAGACCGGTATCGGTAGTGATCGCCGCGTAGTTCTCAAGCCCTACAAAGTTGACGCGCGGGTTGAGGGGCGACTGAAATCCGTTCCAGTCGCTGAAGCTCACCCAGAGGGCCAGCATGATGGGGATCACAAGGAAGACGACGGTGATCACGACCGCGGGGGCGATGAAAATCCACCCCTCGCGGGCCTCGCCGCCGCGGATTCCTCCGCGGCGGCGAGGCCGTGCTACAGCGAGTGCCACAGTGGTTATCCGTTCGCCTCGTCGAACGCAGCCTGCAGGTTCGCCTGCAGTGTTGCGAGCAGGGCCGACGGGTCAGCGGTTGCGATCCCCTCGAGCTGCGTGTTGAAGTCGGCGACTGCAGCGGATGCACCCTGGAAGGAGACTGGACTGACCGCCGACGCGACACCGGCCACGAAGGCGGCATTCTCTGGGAACTGGTCGGCATACGCGGCCGAAGCAGCAACAGTCGACGGGATAACCCCGAACGCGTCCGCGAAGGCGAGCTGCTGCTCGTCACTCGTAAGGAACTCAACCAGGCTCAGCGTGGCGTCCCGGGTTTCCGAGCCGACCGGCATACCCCAGCAGGTGCTGAAGGCGAACGTTGACGGACCGGCGGGGCCGGCTGGCAGCTCGACCGAAATGAACTTGCGGTCCGGGAAGTCGTTCTCGTCGTACTTCGTGCGCCAGCTCAGGTCTGGTCGGCGCTGGACGGCACGATCGGTTCGCGCCCGATCCACGGTGTGTACTACTCCGATCTGCGGGTGATCTCGAGGCTCGACGTGCGCATTGCCGGGGCAGCCCCTGAGGTGATCGCTACTGCGCCTGATGGCGCTGACACGTGCACGTTCACCTCCATCGTGCGCTCCATCGATGATGACACCCCGGATCCGGGGATCATCGCGACGCGACGGCGGGTGGCCACCCCTGACGGCGTTCACGAGTCGATTGAACTGCGGTCGCGTTTGGGGCATCCGCTGGAGGTAGAGATCGTGGTGAACGTGACACCGGACAGTGCCCCGCTCGACCGCATCAAACTCGGCACGAACGGCGCTCACCAGGCACCTACGGTAAAAGTTTCGGGCACCACGGCGAGTTGGACCAGCAACGCAGTGCATGCGAGCGTCGTCGCGCTGGGCGCGCAGGTCAGTCTGAGCGGCGAAACGATCGAACTGCGTTGGATGCTCCCAGTGTCGGCAAGAGGCAGCGGGGGGGTCGCGTGGACTGTGACCGCCACCGACGATCACGCGGTCGTCGCAGGAGATCGGTCAGCGGTGCCGTGGACGACACCGGTCGTCACCGGCGACGAACGGCTCGAGCGCTGGGTGACCTCCGCTCTGAGTGACCTGGACGCGCTGCGTATGACCACGACGAGCGACCCGTCACTTGGCTTCGTTGCAGCCGGGGCACCGTGGTTCTTCACGCTGTTCGGGCGCGACTCGCTTTGGACGGCTCGCTTCATGCTTCCGCTCGGCACCGAACTGGCTTGGGACACCCTGCGCGTGCTCGCCGGGCTTCAGGGTTCTGCCATCGTGACCGACCGCGCGGAAGAGCCTGGCAAGATCATGCACGAGTTGCGCCGGAGCGTCATGCACGTCGACGGCGACTCTGTCTACCTGCCGCCGCTGTACTACGGCACCGTGGATGCCACCGCGCTTTGGGTGATCCTGCTCCACGACGCGTGGAAGTGGGGCCTCGACGACGCGAGTGTCGAGTCCCTGTTGTCGCACCTCGAGGCGGCGCTGAACTGGCTCCGCGACCACGCCGATGCTGACGGCGACGGACTGCTCGAGTATCTCGACGCCACGGGCCACGGGCTCGCGAATCAAGGATGGAAGGATTCCGGAGACTCGGTGCAATGGCGTGACGGTGTCCTCGCGGAAGGTCCGATCGCACTGTGCGAAGTGCAGGCGTACGCGTACGAAGCAGCGGTCGGCGGTGCGGCCATACTCGAGCATTTCGGTCGCGACGCGTCTTCGTGGCGCGGCTGGGCAGCAGCCCTCAAGCAGAACTTTCGCGACAGATTCTGGGTCGATGACGCCGACGGCGCCTACCCCGCCATCGCCCTCGACGCCAAGAAACGCCGCGTCGACACGCTCACCAGTAACATCGGTCACTTGCTCGGAACTGGCCTAATCGACGCCGAGGAAAGCGCCCTCATCGCTCGACGCTTGGTCTCACCAGAACTCAATAGCGGCTTCGGGCTTCGCACGATGTCCACCGCGGAAGAGGGCTACTGGCCGCTGAGTTATCACGGGGGAAGCGTCTGGACCCACGACACCGCCATCGCGATTATGGGCCTGAGCAAAGCCGGGTTCCGGGACGAAGCCGGTGAACTGATCGATGGGCTGCTTGCCGCGGCATCCGCGTTCAGATACCGGATGCCGGAACTGCATTCTGGCGAATCGGCTGCAGTCACGAGTCGGCCGATTCCGTATCCAGCAGCGTGTCGGCCGCAAGCTTGGTCGGCGGCGGCGGCGGTCTCGGTCGTTGCGAGCGTGCTCGGACTCAGCGCGGATGCACAGAATGGGCAGCTCACCGCGAGCGCGGCGGGTCTCGACTCGCGGCTGAGCGTCGGAGGGTTTCAAGACGGTGGCTTTCACGATGGCGGGATACAGGTCGACGGGATTCAGTTCGCCGGTGAGGCGTACCGCGTCGATCGAACCGGGGTCACGAAGCGGCAGTAGTGCGCACGCTGGCGTCTCCGGCCCACCAACCGCGACGTCCCCCACCGTTGCGTCCCCCAACCGTTGCGAGTGCGGGATCGGGGTGTAGCGGGCGCGGCTGCGGGCGCGGCTACCCGACTGGCGCGAAGCCGACCGGCACGTAGAGGTCTTGCACCCGATCGCGGAGCGCGGTGTGGTCGTTCCTCGTGAAGATGCCGCAGGCATCCACTCGGCAGTCGAAGCCTTCGCCAACCGGGTCGCCAGCCTCCAGATAGGCCGTAAACGTGCCATCCGCTACTGAGTCGTAGCTGCGCGCACCGAACAGTCGCCAGGCAAAGTCGTCGTTGATCCAGTTGCTCGGGGCGAACTGTATGGTGCCCACGGCGACTTGCTGCTCTGACTGTTCTGGCACACCCCCGACACATGGGCCGGGCTTTTCGCCGGGCACCGGGATCACACAGATCGCGACGTAGATGCCGCGGCTGCCATCGAACCCGTCGCCGCGCACGATGAATCGTCCCCCGACGATAAGGGCTGAGGTGTCGATCGTTTCGCCGGCCTCGGCTGGCTCGACGCTGATGCTGCGGTCGCGACCGTCATCCCCCGTGGCTGTCGCAACGAGCGGCCACGCTTCGGTTGCGGCATCCTGATTCGAGTCGCCTTGGCCTTGATACGTCAGAATCGGCCCGACGACGACTGCGATTGGCACGAGCGCCAGCACGAGCACTGCCGCAACCACCCACGGCCAGCGCCGGCGTCGACGCGGAACGTCAGTCGCTGATGGTGCTCCGCTGTCAGACATAGCCAGATTCTAGGCTCACCCCCTGAGGCGAGCTGGGGCGAGCCTGAGCCGAGCCTGAGCCGGCGACCGGCACGGTGGCCACCGCGGAGTAGGCTCACGCTTCGTGAACGCTACCGCGAGCAACCGCAGCGACCTGGTGCACGATTTGGCTGCCGTCGTCGTCGGCGGGATGCTCGGCACAGCCCTTCGCCTAGCTATCGAGTTGCTCGTTCCGCACGCCGACTCCGAGCCGCCGTGGGGGATTCTGGCAGCGAACACGGCCGGTGCTCTCGCGCTCGGGCTTCTCGTTGGTCGCGTGTGGCCGGTCGCCCCGGATTGGCTGCGGGCCGGGCTCGGCGCCGGACTGCTCGGCTCGTTTACGACCTTCTCGGCCGTAGCCGTGGCGGTCGTTGGCATGACGGCAGCGGATCAAGCGTTGCAAGGGCTCGCATATCTTGCTGCAACGCTTGTGCTGGGCTTCGGCGCGGCTGCCCTCGGACTCCGCGTCGGGCGCTGGCATCGGCGCGGCGGCGCCCTCGCTGGCGCTGTCGACATCATCGACGGGGTGAACGAGTGAGCGTCGCGCTCATCGCCGCGACTGTCGTCGCCGGGGCGCTCGGCACAGTGCTGCGGTACCTGACCTCTCGCGCACTCGCTTCGCGCTCGCGGGTTCCGTGGGCAGTGCTCGTGGTGAACGTGGTGGGCTCGGCCATCGGCGGCGTTGTGCTGGGGCTGGCTACGATCGGGGGAGTCGATGCGGGCATCCGCTTGATCGTGCTCGCGGGACTCTGCGGTGGCCTGACCACCTTTAGCACCTGGTCCCTCGAGACGGTGCAGTTGGCACAAGAGGGCAAGTGGCGATGGGTGGCCTTGAGCGTCGCCGGAAACCTGGTGTTCGGCATCGGTGCGGCGGGAGGGGCTTTCGCGATCACGGTCGCGGCTGCCGGCTGAACAGTCGAAACGCTCGAGCTAGCGCTCGGCCTGAAAACGGCTGAGCGTCGCCACCACTTGCCTTGCGATCATGCGCCCCGCTCGATTGGCACCGATCGTCGACGCTTGCGGGCCGTACCCGGCGAAGAACACCCGGGGATCGCGCACGGCGTTTCCGCTCGCCACCGACACGCCCCCTTCGCTTTCGCGAAGCTTCAAGGGGGCAAGGTGGCGCAGTTCGGGGCGGAACCCTGTCGACCAGACGATCGCATCCGCTTTCTGGAAGGTACCGTCGTCCCAACGGACGCCGTTCGCCTCGATCGAGTGGAACATCTTCTTCGCGTCGAGGACGCCGCGTTCGATTCCGGCTTGCACGCGGCGCGTGCGCGGAACGCCGGTGCCCCTCACGATGCTCGGTAGCGCGCGTCCCGCACGCGCCGCCTCGTCCTGAAGGCGAACCGCTTCAACTTTGGCCTCGAGGTTAAGCTCGCCGTCCTCAAGAAAGTCGATCGGTCGGCGGCTGACCCACACCAACTCGCTCGCGACGTTCTCCAACTCGAGCAAGAATCCGATCGCGGATGTGCCGCCGCCGACCACTACGACACTTTGCCCCGCAAAATCCTCGGCCTTGCTGTACTCGCTGGTGTGAACGTGCCGCCCCTCAAACGAGCGCAGGCCCGGATACCACGGGATGAACGGGGCACCCCACGTACCGGTTGCGTTGACGACCGTCACGGTCGATACCTGTTTTTGCTCATCGTCGAGCATGAAGGTCACGTTGAGGTCATCGCCGCTGTTGTCGACCAACGTCACGTCCGCCGGTCGCACCACCTGGAGCGCGTAGTGCTCCTCATACTGCCGGTAGTAGTCCGCGACGACATCCTTAGCTGGAGCATGGTGATCGGCGGTCTCGAAACTGAGCCCGAGCGCATCCAGACCCGGCAGGTCGTTGATGCGGTGCGCCGAGCCGAGGCGCAGCGCCTCCCAGCGAAACTGCCAAGCGCCACCGGTTGACGGACCGCGGTCGAGCACGACGAACTCGTTGCCGGCGTCAAGACCGAGTCGCTGGAGGTAGTACGAAACCGAAAGCCCGGCCTGACCGGCACCAATGACGACAACAGAGGTGTCGGTTTTGGCTGTCGTCACGCCCCAAGGCTACCGGCCAGCGAGTGCCTCCGGTTGAGTGCAACTGGGAGAGCGAAGACGACCGCGCCCCGCTGCTTCGGTGGACAGGAGCCATGGTCTCCTCCGCGCTGCGTGCTAAACTTTCCGCTAGCTTTCATTCACCGCTATTCGCCCGTTCCCGGCGCCCAGTCAGCGCATCCGGACAGATCAATGAGGGGGTCTCGCATGGGGCGTGGCCGTCAAAAAGCAAAACACACCAAGGTCGCGCGCGATCTGAAGTATTTCAGTCCTGACACCAACTACAACGCGCTTGAGCGTGAGCTTGGCGGTGCTCCAAGTGACCCGAAGCTCGCCGAGGATTTGCAGAAGTGGCCGGAGTACGTCGCGGGTGAGTCCGAGGGCGGCGACGAGTATGCCGAAGCTGCTGACGAGAGCAAGTCAGCCTAGTTCCTGAGTTTCTGGCTGAGTTGATGAGGGCTTTGCCGCTCAGCGCCTAGTCACTCATAGCCGGTAGTGGCCGACTAGTCGCACTGCTCCGCCCGAAACTCCCTTTGCCCCGGATTCGAACGCAGCGAGATCCCGTGTCGCGGTCGACACGACTCCGATGCTCCAGGCTTCGATGCCCTCGGCATTCATCGCGCCGATGACAGCGGATGCCGCGGCGCTCGAAACCACCGCAATCATGCCGATCCCCAGATTCCAAGTACCTTCAGCGCTCTCAAGCGTGCTGCCTGCGAGGTCGCTCAGCACTCGAAACACGCTTGGTGGTGACCAGGTCGACCGCTCGATCTCGGCCCATGATCCGACCGGAAGCACCCGGGAGAGGTTCGCGGCGATGCCGCCGCCCGTGACATGGCTGAGCGCGTGGACCGCGTCTGGCTGGGCGACTAGCAGCCGCAGAAGCGGTGCGGTGTACAGCCGCGTCGGCTCGAGGAGCGTCTCGCCGACAATGCCACCGAACTCGTCGAGCTGCTCCGTGTAGCTGATCGAGCGAGCAGCAAGAATGTGCCGCACCAACGAGAATCCATTGCTGTGCAGACCGCTTGAGGCAAGGGCGATCACCACGTCACCGTCGGTCACGCGATTCGGGCCGAGCAGAGCATCCGCCTCGACTGCGCCGACCGCGGCGCCAGCAACGTCGTAATCGTCTGCACCGAGGAGCCCCGGATGCTCGGCGGTTTCGCCCCCGACCAGCGCGGTGCCGGTCGCCGCGCACGCCCCGGCGATTCCTCGCACGATGTCGGCGATGCGCTGCGGCACGACCTTGCCGCAGGCGATGTAGTCGGTCATCAGGAGCGGCCTAGCCCCGACGACCACGATGTCGTCCACGACCATGCCGACGAGGTCCTGGCCGATTGTGTCGTGCTTGTCGAGCGCTTGGGCGATCGCAACCTTGGTGCCGACCCCGTCGGTCGAGGTTGCAAGGAGCGGGCGATCGAATCCCTTGAGGAACGACACGTCGTACAGCCCGGCGAACCCGCCGACCCCGCCGAGCACTGCCGCGCCATGCGTCGCAGCGACCGAGGCCTTCATGAGCTCGACCGCAAGATCGCCCGCCGCGGTATCGACCCCCGCCGCGCGATAGCTGCTGGCGGCGTCCTTGATCACGGCTCCAGCGTAGTGGCGGGTGCAAGGAGAGGAGCGAGCCTGATTGCGGTATCGGGGTGGATCGGGTCGGTCGCTGTCATCGCGTCCTCTTTCAGTGGTCGTCGACGACTCTGTCAGCCGCCGTGCATCCTCACCCGTGTGGGAGACTTGACCGTACTCGGTTCGGGTACGCGAGCTTTTTCAGCATCAGGGAGCAACCGCAACCCATGTGCGGCATCGTCGGAATCGTGTCATCCCACCCGGTGAATCAGCAGGTGTACGACGCGCTCCTGCTGCTGCAGCATCGCGGGCAGGATTCCACCGGCATCGCGACAGCAGACGGATCGACTCTGCACATTCAGAAGGCCAAGGGCCAGGTGCGTGAGGCGTACCGCACGCGAGACATGCGAAACCTCCATGGCACGGTCGGCCTCGGGCACGTGCGGTACGCGACCAAGGGCAGCGCCGCGAACGAAGAAGAAGCTCAACCCTTCTACGTGAACGCGCCGTACGGCATCATCCTCGTGCACAACGGCAACCTCACGAACACCCGCGAGCTGACCGAAGAGCTGTTTCGCGTCGATCGCCGGCACCTCAACACGTCGAGCGACACCGAGCTGCTCGTCAATGTGCTCGCCAACGAACTGCAGGCCCAGGTCTCAGGCACCGATCTCGATCCGGACCAGGTGTTTACTGCCATCGCGCGCGTGCACGAACGGGTCGAGGGCTCGTACGCGGCGATCGCCCTCATCGCGGGCCACGGGCTGCTCGCGTTCCGCGACCCGTTCGGTATCCGCCCGCTCGTGCTCGGGCGCCGACAGACTGGGTTGGTCGGCGAAGAGTGGATCGTGGCATCCGAGTCGCTCGTCCTTGAAAGCGCCGGCTACGACTTTATTCGTGATGTCGCGCCGGGTGAGGCGGTCTTCATCGCGAGCAACGGCGAGATGACCTCGAAGCAGTGCGCCGCCAACCCCCGCCTCGTACCGTGCTCATTCGAGTACGTCTATCTGGCAAGGCCCGACTCGGTCATGAACGGCATCTCGGTGTACGAGGCTCGACTTCGGCTCGGCGACCGACTGGCGGACACGATCGCGGCATACACGCCGCTTGGTGACATTGACGTGGTCATGCCAATCCCCGACTCATCGCGGCCGGCCGCGATGCAGGTCGCACAGAAGCTCGGCGTCGAGTACCGCGAGGGCTTCTACAAGAACCGCTACGTCGGCCGCACCTTCATCATGCCGGGGCAGGCGGAACGCAAACGCAGTGTCAAGCAGAAGCTCAACGCGATGTCGATGGAGTTTCGCGGAAAGAACATCCTCATCGTCGATGACTCGATCGTGCGCGGAACGACATCCAAAGAGATCGTGCAGATGGCGCGTGAAGCCGGCGCCAATAAGGTGACCTTCACCTCGGCGGCTCCCCCGGTGCGCTTTCCGCACGTGTATGGCATCAACATGCCTTCGCGGCAGGAGCTCGTCGCGCACGGACGCAAGATTCCCGAGATCGCCATTGAGCTCGGCACCGACTACCTGATCTACCAAGAGGTCGCCGACATGAACGAGGCCATTCTCGAAGGCTCGGATGTCACTGCCCTCGACACGAGCTGCTTCACCGGCGAGTACGTGACCGGCACCGTCACGCCGGAGTATCTTGCCTGGGTTGAGAAGAATCAACTGAGTTAGTAATGGCTTGCTCGGCAGTCTCTCCGTGAATTTCGGCGTTTCTGGTAGCTTCTGGGGCATGAACTCGCTGATCGCTTTTCCAATTCCGGTGGATGCCGCGACCGCCGCCTGGGCAACGCCCGTGTTCGTGCTCATCGCACTCACCGGAGTCGCGGTACTCATCTGGCAAACGGTTCGCTACTTTCGCAACAACCGCGACGAGTAGGCCGGGCTCTGCCGATCGCGGTGGTGCTTCGCTGCACCTCGCGCGTAAGTTGGAGCCATGCGATTTGGACTCTTCATTCCCCAGGGCTGGCGGCACGATCTGGTCGACATCGACCCTAATGAACACTGGTCGGTGATGAAGCGGCTCGCGCTGCACGCCGACGCCGGCAAGTGGGAGTCGATTTGGGTCTACGACCACTTCCACACTGTGCCGGTGCCAAGTCACGAGGCGACGCACGAAGCGTGGAGCCTTATGTCGGCGTTCGGTGCCGTCACCGAACGCGTGCGCCTCGGGCAAATGTGCACGTGCATGGGCTACCGAAACCCCGCCTACCTTGCCAAGGTCGCGGCGACGGTTGACCACGTTTCAGGGGGACGTGTCGAGATGGGGATCGGCGGCGGCTGGTATGAGCACGAGTGGAACGCATATGGCTACGGGTTCCCCGAGATCGGCGATCGACTCCGGATGCTCGACGAGGGCGTGCAGATCATGCGGCAAGCCTGGGGCACTGGCACCGCAACCCTCGATGGGCGCTACTACCAGGTCAAGGGCGCGATCGTGCGTCCGCTCCCGGTACAACTCGAGGGCATCCCGCTGTGGATCGCCGGCGGTGGCGAGAAGGTCACGCTGCGCATCGCCGCCCAGTACGGGCGGTACACGAACTTCGGCGGCACGCCGGAGGAGTTCACCCACAAGAGCGAGGTGCTGCGCGGCCACTGTGAGCGCCTCGGCACCGACTTCGACTCGATCACGCGATCAACAAACTTCAACGTCGTTATCGGCCACAACGACGCTGAGGTCGCTGACCGCATCGCCGCGATGGAGGCTCGACTGACGCCGTACCTCGGCGCGGCTCGTGTCGCAAAAGCCGTCGTTGACCTGCGAGTCGGCCTTGTGGGGACCCCAGAGCAAATCATTGAGCAATTGCGGGCGCGCGAGCAGCTGGGCATGACCTATGCGATCACGTATTTTGCCGAAGCTGCCTATGACACGAGCGGCATCGAGCTGTTCGAGCGCGAGGTGCTTCCGGCACTGCTGTAGTGGTGCGGCGCAAGTCGTGCGCGCGTTGGAGCGAGGGGCGCGAGACGCTCAGTCCGTTGCGTCCGTCACCGTCTCGCGTTGCATCACCGTCACCTTGGCGCGACGGCTCGCGATGAAGTCAAGCGTCAGCGCGACCAACGCCCCAAACACGATGCCAGCCGGAATGCCGAACAGCGCGAAGTAGGCAAACAGCGCGCCGAAGCCGACGAGCGGGTCTGCAGGGTACAGCGAAGTCAGAACGTAGGTGACGATGGCCCCAAGCCCCCCGCCGAGAATCAGAAACGCCGGGACCTTCGGCGCGCGCCGCACCCGAACCTCTTGCGTGTCCGATGGCACGTCTGGTTCGGTGTCTTGCGGCTCGCTCACTCCCCCATTGTCTCCCACTGAAGCGGGAGATGCGCCGAGAGGTCTGCGCGTTGGCCGGAAGCCAGGACGGCGCCGGCCGCAACCGCGTCTGCCCAGCTGACCGAACCGGTTGCGAGGGCGAGCCAGGTCGCGGCATCCGTCTCAATAACATTGGGCGGGGTGCCGCGGGTATGCCTCGGCCCCTCAATGGCTTGCACCGCTCCGAACGGCGGCACCCGCACCTCCACCGTGTTGCCCTCGGCGTCCTCGGCGAGCACTTGCAGCAGGTAGCGGGTTGCCATCGCGGTGTCGTGCTGAGCAGCGGATGCCGCGAGCGCACGCCGCACGTGGGCGCGCCCATCGACATCCGAAATCTTCACGCGAGCCATGCGGCAACGGTAGCAAGCTGACACGAGACGCGATGGCGCCGGTAACGTTGGGGCGTGCGCATTCTTGTTCTCGGTTCCGGTGCCCGCGAACACGCGATCGTGAACTCGCTGCTGAGTGAGCGGGCGGGTCACGAGATTACCGCGGCCCCAGGCAATGCCGGCATCGCCGCCGTTGTGCCGGTGATCGCCCTCGACCCGACGCGAGCGGAGGTGGTCACCGAGTACGCGCTCGACAACGACATCGAACTCGTCGTGATTGGCCCAGAGGCGCCGCTGGTTGCCGGAGTCGCCGACGCGCTGCGCCAGCGCGGCATCGCGGTGTTCGGGCCGGGCAAGGCTGCCGCGGCCCTCGAAGGCAGCAAGACGTTCGCCAAGCGAATCATGGATGCCGCGGGCGTACCGACCGGCAAGGCGACTCGTGCTGGCACTCTCGAAGAGGCGCTCGAGGCGCTCGATGAATACGGCGCTCCATACGTGGTGAAAGCGGACGGGCTTGCGGCTGGCAAGGGTGTGCTGGTGACCGCGGACCGCGACGCCGCCGCCACCCACGCGCGCTTCTGGTTGCAGCACGGCGCCGTGCTCGTCGAAGAGTTTCTCGCCGGCCAGGAGGTCTCGCTGTTTCTGGTCAGCGACGGGCACACCGTCGTTCCGCTCTCGCCGGCTCAGGACTATAAGCGTGTTTTCGACGGAGACGAAGGCCCGAACACCGGCGGCATGGGGGCCTATTCGCCGTTGCCGTGGTTGCCCGAGGGATTCGTCGACGAGGTCGTTGAGACGATCGCCGTACCAACGATTCGCCAGCTCGCGAGCGAACGCACCCCGTTCATCGGACTGCTCTACTGCGGGCTCATCATCACCAAGCGCGGCGTTCGGGTGATCGAGTTCAACGCGCGATTCGGTGACCCAGAAACCCAAGTGGTGCTGCCCCGGTTGGTCACCCCGCTGAGCGGTTTGCTGTTCGCCGCTGCGACCGGCGAGCTGGCATCGCAGCCGAAGCCGGAGTTCTCAAGCGAGGTCGCGGTGACCGTCGTGCTCGCGAGCGAGGGGTACCCAGAGGAGCCGATCACCGGCAGAGCGATCTTTGGCCTTGACGCTGTGCGCGACGTTTCGATCGCGCATGCCGCGACCGCCATCATCGACGGCCAGTACATCGCCACCGGAGGTCGGGTGCTCAGTGTCGTCGCGACCGGTCGCACGTTCGCTGAAGCTCGCCTCCGTGTCTACAGCGCGCTTGATCAGATCGCACTTGAGGGCGGCCACTACCGCACCGACATCGCACTTCAAGTCGCCGAATGACGCTTCCCGGTTGGAGCCACGTCTACTCCGGCAAGGTGCGCGACCTGTACGAGAATCCTGACCAGCCCGGGCGGATGCTCGTGGTCGCCAGTGACCGAGTCAGCGCCTTCGATCACGTGCTTGAGCCGGGCATCCCTGGCAAAGGCGAGTTGCTGACTCGATTGAGCCTGTGGTGGTTCGGGCAGCTCGCGGGTGTGCCGAATCACCTGGTCACCGAGCTCCCCACCGGTGCGGAGGCCCCGCCGCCGAACGCCATGCTCGTGCGCCGCCTCGACATGCATCCAATCGAGTGCGTCGTTCGCGGCTACCTTGCCGGCGGCGGCTGGCTCGAGTACGAAGCGACACAGAGTGTCTGCGGGGTGGCTTTGCCCACCGGTCTGCGCAACGGCGACCGCCTGCCGCAGCCGATCTACACGCCAGCCTGGAAAGCCCCGCTCGGCGAGCACGACGAGAACATCAGCTTCGAGCGCACGGTCGAGCTCGTCGGCCAGGCAACGGCGGCCGCTCTGCGGGACGCCTCCCTTGATGTCTTCGCACGGGCATCCGCTATCGCAGAATCGCGCGGGGTGATCCTGGCCGACACCAAGTTCGAGTTCGGCACCGATCCCGCCACCGGCGAGCTGACGCTCGCAGACGAAGTGCTCACCTCAGACAGCAGCAGATACTGGGATGCCGCGGCCTACCAGTCGGGCGACCGCACCGCGAGCTTCGACAAGCAGATTGTGCGCGACTGGCTGGCCGCCAACTGGGATCGCACCGGCATGCCGCCGCGTCTCCCGCCCGAGATCGTCGAGCGGACCGCTGCCCGGTATCGAGAGCTCGTCGAGCGGCTGACGCGGGAGGCCTGACGTGAATCAGCCCCCGAGCCGCTCGTCGATCTCGCGGATGACCGGCCAAGCGCCCTCCTCCGAGTTGGAGAGTACGGCTACGTCGAGCCCGTCCTCGAGGTAGTGCCGGACGATTGCGGATGCCCCGGTGTTGATGCCGTCCTTGAAGTATGAGCGCACCGTGCCATCCTCGTTCATGTCGAATTCGAGGCCGAAGCCGTACCAGGTCTCCTCATCGTGCTCGACCTGTGGCGTGAAGAACTCCTCGGTGTACTCCGCGTTCAGTAGTTCACCGTCGCGCACCGCCTGCATGAATCGCACGAGATCGGCAGCGGTCACGTGGGCGCCACCGTCCGGGCTGCCGATCGGCGGATAGCTGTAGATGTTCTCAACCCAGGTGCCGTCGACAAGGTCCCAGCCCTCTGCAACGCGAGGCGCGGCATCCCGTCGGTCGTAGAAGCCAGAGTCGAGCATGCCGGCGCGGGTGAGCACTTCGTCAAAGACATACTGCCGGTAGCTGCGGCCAGTGACCTTCTCGATCGCGAGGCCCGCCAGAATGTAGCCGACGTTGCAGTAACGGCACTGCACGCCGGGTGCAGCGAGCGGCTCCTTGAACGCGAACTGCGGCAAGAAGTCTTTCGTCTCCATGATCGAGTAGTTGGGCTTGTCGATGAAGAGATCCGCGTAGTTCTCGCCAGCCTCCTCGTCAGCATCGTCGGCAATGCCGCTGGTGTGGGTGAGCAAGTGCAACAAGTTGACCGCTGGGCTAATCGTCGTGCCGTCGAGGTCGGCGTAGTGGTGGATCGAGGTTTCAAGGTCGAGCTCGCCCTTGCCAACCAGATCGAGCACCGCAACGCTCGTGAAGAGTTTAGTGATCGAGGCAACGTCGAAGCGGGTTTCCATTGTGTTTGGGATGCCCCAGCGTTGCGTCGCGAGTCCGGTCGCGGCCTCGTAGACGGTCGACCTGCCTCTCGCGATCAGCACGACCCCGGAGAAATCCTGCTGGTCGAGAAAAGCATCGAGTCCGGTCGTGTCCATGGCACCGAGCCTAGAGTTGATTCGTGGCCAACGCACTGAGATTAACGCGACTTGCGGCAGTACCTAGCGCCCCGTTGCTCATCGCGCAGGCTCGACGACTTCGACGGGAAACGCCCCGCTTGCCGGATGCCGCGAGACCATGGTTTGGCGCCGTCGCCGGACCAGAAGTTCATACCGGTGCTGGCACCGTGCCGCTACGCCTGCTGGTGCTCGGCGATTCAACTGCGGCGGGCGTCGGGGCAGCCACGCAAGACGAAGCGCTCCCCGGCAACCTGGCGCGCCTGC
>Ga0163151_10006291_pt1 | contig 14542 bp, 18 predicted proteins | sample OliLakLV19MP5IB2_FD_145596 | JGI IMG/M metagenome (GOLD analysis project Ga0163151, IMG submission 145596) | Freshwater microbial mat bacterial communities from Lake Vanda, McMurdo Dry Valleys, Antarctica - Oligotrophic Lake LV.19.MP5.IB-2 | ecosystem: Environmental > Aquatic > Freshwater >...
GTGGATGTGTTAAGGGCTTACAAGCTGGAGTCAATCGAAGATTTAAAAAAGCGGACTATTGTTATTAAAGTAGATGACGAAACTATTATTTACCGAGTTTTTTAAAGAAAGGCACCCGATGACCAAAACCCCAAAGCAAAAGTCCAAGCGACTAAAAGGCCACCTATCGGTCAGAGTGGACCAGGCCCACATTGAAGCCCTAAGGGCCCGTGGCATCGATGTCGCGCATGAAGTGAGGGCTTATCTAGCTTTATTAGCAAACCCCGGTTAGAAGCCCGTTTAGGGCTTTTCCCAAGTTTGCACGACGCATATCTCTGAAACCATGATATCAATGACGGGGCCTTCGTCACCTGCATAGCCGATTTCAATCCAGCTGGTATTTGATTGGCGATAAATCTTGTTAAATTTAAAAGTCAGCCCATTTTTAAGCGTCACTTTAAAAAGTGAATCGGTTTCATTGTCTATGGCTGGAATTAGTCCAGGTGGCCAGATCCCTTTGACTGCTCGCGTAAACTCTTCCAAACACTTTTCAGCAAGCCTATATAATTCGTCGCGCTCTGCTTGTGTTTTTGCCTCTGCTTTTTCCTGATCTGTCTTCTTTTTCATAAAAAGGAACCTAAACTATTCTGGGTGGAAAGTCCAACCAAAAAAACTTTGCACCTAACTTTCCACCCAACTTTCCACCACTTAACTACTTGATATTATTATCTTATTATATTTTAGGTGCAAAGAGCAGAGTTATAACAGCATACCAGTATAAAGTTGTGAGTGAGTGGAGGGTGGTGTGTGTGTGTGTGTGGTGTGTACGAGTATTTTGAATATGAACTAAACTCTGCACCTTGCTTTTTACCCCAATAAAATGAAATTTACTTAATGATTTTAGATACATAGTTTAGGTGCAAGGTTTTAAACCTACTTTGCACCAAATCGGCCAGATCTATTGTGGTGACTTTAGTGAAAACCCAATAAAGTAGCGAACGCCTTTAATTGTCTTCTCTTTTACCTTTATAGCCCTTAAAGCTTCATAAAATATAGTGCGGCCAAGGTTTGGAACCTTGGAACGATATTCCCTGTACCAGTCCAAGAACAATCCCCAAAGTTTCTTGCGCTCGATTACTGCTAAATTGTCATCTGCGTCATAACTTAGCGAAAGGACATGTGGCTGGATCGTTCTTAGTGCGCTGAATCCAAGGCTGACCGTGGTTACAATGTCTTCGCCATTTTTGCATAAATTTGGATCCAAATTCTTAACGACAGTTACTTCCTTGATGAATTGACCAATCGGATCGTTTGCCAACTGCCAATCGGTGACCATTTTTTTCGACTCGTCGGAATTAAAATAAGACCCATTTGATTCTATTAGGTCTGTTAATCCTTCGAGCGCAAAATTCAACACACCTTCCGGGCACTCTGCGAAGACCCGAAAAGAATAGTCCCTATCTGAGTTCATCACACCTTCAAAACTATTGAACTCGATAAACGTCCATCTTCTGTCGTGAGCCCTAGTTCCCCACTCAAGCGTTGGTGGTATTTTATTGCCACCAAAGACATGAACAGCAGGAATGGGAGCGTTGACCACCTTTTTGTTCTTTCTGTTTACTGAAAATAAATGCCTGTCCTCGATTTTCTTAACTATCGCGTCAGCTATCGGCTTGTGCGTTTCGATATCAAGGTCGACATTCACTAGTTTCCCGAGCATTGGCTCAAGTCCAAAGGACGACCCCCAAGAAGTCGGGTCGGTGAAACTCATTGACCCTGGGTCTCTTAATTTTATGCCGCATTTTATCACGGCCGTCTTCCCTGTACCGCCTGCGCCCACAGCTAAAAACAAATGTGGATAAAGCGGTAGCAGAATAGCTCCGTACATTTGTCGGTATTGTCTGATTTTGTTTTGATCCCCACCGCTGACCCGCTCAATCATTTTTAAGAAGTTTTCATTTTTTATTGATCGGTCTATTTGATACTTGAAAGGTAAAGCGTAAAGGCAATTGTCCTCTTTCCTGTGTTCCCTAAAGACCAGCTCGTATTTTGGCCCATTCGGAGTGGCCTCTAAAACACCGTCAAGGAAATTAGCTATAAAGGGATTCTGTACAAAGGGATTTTCCTTAAACGGCTTCATCAACTTCAGCACATAGGCTTCAATTTGGTTGACCCTGCCGACCCCGGTTTGGCTGTCGAAAATAGCCGTAATGGCTTTAGATAGTGCTGTTCTTTGAATGTCTGTCCACTCGGTCCAATTGACTCCGTTGTAGCTGAAAATGTCTTTGTCGTACTTCCTCACATTGTCGCCAAAGTGATTTAATATATGTACTGAGATTTCGGCCTGAGAAGGCATTATCTTTTTTTCGTTCCCGTCTTTATCAACAACTATTTTTGGTTCTATTCGAGGTATGTTAAACGAAACCAATAGTTCCTTCTCTTTATCTTTTGGACTTTCTTTTTTGCTACCAGGCCCATGGTTTCTAAATATTTCGTCAACAAAGTCGTTTGCATTTTCTAGCACTGACTTATGATTCCATGGCCTTGATGGGCATAGAAAATAAAGACTGTCAGCTCCACTATTTAATTTCTTATCAGCCTCGACCAGTCTTTTCACTAACTGCTTAAAGTCGTAGTTTTTATAGACCAAGGCAACACCGAGCGCAGAAATATTTGTATGGCTCCCGTGTCGACATCGCCCAGGTGAATGCGGCTCATCTTCATCTGCAAAACAGTTTGTGTCCCTGGAGTGGCTTTCCATATTTAAAATGTCTTCAATAATATTTAGCCTCTGCCTTTTGTCTTTAAGGCTAACCCTAGAGAGGACAATTTTATTTGGCTTTGAGCTAGATAGCTCAATGATTTTTTCAATAGATAAATCTAAATCCTCTATAGAAATTCTAGTTTTAAATAGACCTGTCTTTGGATGTTTTGACCCCGGCGCTCTAAATTTTCTAGAGGCATCGAAAACGCTTGTATCAATAGTTTTGAACATGGGAGTTATTTTATTGATGAAAGATTTCATTATTTTCGGCAAATCAGCAGACGGTTCTAGGCCAAAGTATTCGTGAGGTACGCCGACGTGGAATCCCTTCGAGCCAGAAAAAAATACTGCAACGTCATCAACGTCTAGCCACTTGACAAAGTTAATTACGTCTAATCTGGCTGCGTCGCCTTTCGATTGCAAATGATCGAAGTCGAACCAGAAAAATCCAAGCGAGGGCCTAAAAAGTCCTTTATAGTCTTTGAACGTCTTTCGTGGTTCAAGATCCCAAAGACCATGATAGCCCTCTTTGCCAATTGCCTTTTCTATTTTATTAATTAAATCCTCAGCAGCCACATGGCCATTTGACAGAGCCGTTGCAATTGACGGCACCAGGTAGTTGGTCCAAGCGATATTAGATACGTCCATAATTCCCCCTATATATTGTAATAAATCACGTTGTCAGTTTTATGGCTTTGACTGCCATTGGGTTTTTTTCGGTTTTCGAATTTTTTCGGTTTTCGTTTTTCTGTAAACTTAACAATGACCTAAGCTGTCTTAAGATTTCAATTAAAAAAGTTTGATTGACCACCCCTGTCAGTGCTATAACAACGGCTAAATTCCCGCTTTATCACGAAGCCGGTTTTTTCGTTTTGTACCCCTGGTCAGTTTCCGTCCAGCTACTAACCAGGGGTTTTTTCTTACACGACGCGCGTTTTAATGTTGAATTAATTTATTAATCAAATAAGTTAACCCTTCAAAACATTTTTATTCTGAAAGGCTGGACCCCTGATTATGAGTTTAATTAAAAAAGCTAAACGCCAAGAGGTGTTTCTAAAGCTAGGCGTCACCGGGCCATCGGGCTCTGGTAAAACCTTTAGCGCGTTATTAATGGCCAAGGGCCTGCTCGGATCGCTTGACGGTGTTGCCGTAATCGACACGGAAAACGGTAGCTCTAACCTATATAGTCAACTCGGCGAGTATTCTGTGCTTCCATTTTCACCGCCGTTTCATCCGCAGCGATATGTGAAGGCAATTCAAATGTGCGTGGACGAGGGCTTTAAATTGATCGTTATTGATTCCGTATCTCACGAGTGGGACGGCGCTGGAGGCTGCTTAGATTTGCAGACTAAATTCGGTGGCAAGTTTCAGGACTGGGCAAAAGTAACTCCGCTGCATAAAGAATTTTTAGACGCAATCCTGCAGGCGAAAGCACACGTCATCTGCACGATGCGGCGCAAACAAGAGTTCGCAATGGTGGAAAAAAATGGCCGCATGGTGGTCGAAAAAATGGGCACGAAAGAAGTCCAGCGCGACGGCTTCGAATACGAGCTGACAACGAATTTCGATATAAACATGGAGCACCTGGCCACAGCTTCAAAAGATCGAACGGGATTATTCGCAGACGGACTACCGTTTAAAATCAGCGAAGAAACGGGCAAAAAAATAGCTGAGTGGAACAATGGCTAAGTCTTTGCTAATCAACCAAGGCGATATTTTTGGCAGGTGGACTGTTCTTGAAAGGACAAGGTCCGGTAAATACAGCCATAAAATTAAAATGAAAACATGGTCACCGACTGCAATATGTAAATGCGATTGTGGTGAGGTAAAAGAAGTTTACGTCGCTAATTTAATTCACGGAAAATCAAAAGGCTGTGGATGCGACTTTTCTCAAATAGCAAAAACAAAATTTATAAAACATGGTTTATCTGATTCAAAAGAACACTTGGCTTGGCTGTCCATGAAAGGCCGATGCTACAATAAAAGCCAACAATCATTTAAAAACTATGGTGGCCGAGGAATAATTGTTTGCGATCGCTGGCTTAGTAAATTTGAATTTTTCTTTTCAGACATGGGAGCAGCCCCATCAGCAAAGCATTCTATAGATAGGATAAACAACGACGGCAATTATGAGCCTAAAAATTGTCGTTGGGCAACACCACTGCAGCAGTCAAAAAACAAACGACAGTCAGTAAATTCTTTAAAAAATAAATATGGAAAGCATCACTTCGAAACTCCATGGCCTGAAATAAAAAAAATAAAGTGGGACTTTGCTTTAAAGAATATGGAAAAAATAAAACTGCGCCCATTTGTTAACTACTCTTGGCAGGCTCATGAGTTTGTTGTTAGTAACATAAAAAAAGGTAGAGAAGAAAAAATCAGCGGTGAGAATTTAAGGTCCATTAAGCTATGCGGATTAGAAACTGTAGAGTTTATTTTTAATGTAATAACAAAAACAAACTAACGAAGGGGAAAAGCAAATGGGAATTTTTGACACGGACGACTACGAGGTAGTTCCAGAAGGTAACTACGCCGCGAAGCTTGAGGACTGTTCTTTGGACGAGACCAAGGAAGATCCAAAAATCAGCGTTACATATAAACTAAATAATGGCCGCACGATGTGGCAAAACTTTACGTTTAAAGAAACGACTGTGAAATGGTTAGCCTGGCAGTTGGGAGTGATCGGTGCTTGGCAGTTGGCAAAAAAAAGCTGCACTGACGACGAGAATTACGCGGCCGTAGCTCGGGCATGTCTAGACGCTCTTGGTCCATCGATCGGAAAATACTTCGAGGCCGAAGTAACGCACAGAGAATATAACAGCAAGATTTATGCTGATTTAAAACTGGCGTACGAAATCCCCGCTGCGATCGCACAGGCTTACCCGAAGACTTCGGCTGCGCAAAATCAAAACCAAAAAGCACCGCCACCTGTTACGCCAAAGAAAATGGACAACAACGAAGAAATTCCGTTTTAATTTATATGAAGCAGACCATGTTTTGCTTCGACTGCAAATACTTTGAAATCAACTTGGGGTTTGAGTGCCCCAAGTGTGGCTCGAAAAATATTGAGATAGACAAAGAAGTTGACAACGAATCGGACGACGATGACCGGGGGGTCTTGAGTGACGACTGAGCACAGCTTGTGGAACGCAGTTATTTATACGATCTTCGATGACGTCGACAAAGACATTTCCGCCGCGATGACGACACGCTACCTGGACCTGCAACATCAAAGACGCGCGATTGAGATGAAGACAAGACACTTCGCAATGCTGTGCTCGCTGGTGGATATTCATCCCGACAGAGTCCGGCTGGCGATAGCGAAGAAATATGAGTCAGCTAAAAAAGATTTTCGTCATCGTTCGCGCACTCAAGAAACTTTATCGCCTTCGGCAGCTCTGATATGAGGAAGTTTTGTCGGTCTAGGTTATTTAAAGCCTTCCACTTGTTGAAGGCCGCAATCGCGTACTCCGCGCTGTCGCTACAGATTGCAAAACAATTGCGTTTTATTTTGTTTAATAAAAATTCAAACTGCGCGTGTCGAATCGTGTGCCGTTTTCCTCTTGCTTTAACTTCGATCCACACGGACTCGCCATCCGGACCGCTACCGCAGAGGTCGGGAAACCCTGGCGCCGCCTGCGTGGACATGTATCGACCCTCGCGAGGATTCCAGACCGCCTTAGCCTCGACGCCGTTTAAGTCGAAGCCGACTTTTGCCAGCGTGTTTTTAATTTCCAGGACGACGGGACCTTCTCTGTTTTCATTTTTCTTTTTTCGCTTTGTCTTCAACTGTTTTTTAGAGAATTTATCCATCGCGGCTTGAACTCGTTTTTTATAATCCATATTTATTACTTTCGAACCACAGGGGAACCGAATGCAAGAAAAAACATTGATTCAAATTACGGACGAAATACGCAGCATGATGTTCGAGCGTCAAAGCTATGTCGACCAAAACCTGCCCGTCCCACCAGAGGTGGAGGCTCAGCTTAAAGCACTGACAACTTTCGAGGGCGATAAGATTGATCGCTGTTCTAGTTTCGTTAGAATGGCGGAGCATCAAATGATCTGGCTGGACTCTGAGATTGAAAATTTACAGAAGCAGAAAAAGAAATATGCGGATTCTATTGAGCGTTTGAAAGAAATCGCAAAGCACGTCATGGCAGAAAACGGTATGGTGAAAATGGAGGGCACGAGAGGGCATTCCTTCTCGCTCCGAAAATCCGAGAGCGTCGTCATTGAGAACCTCGATAAAATACCGGATCAATTCTTGCGCAAGAAAATTATTATCGAGGCTGATAAGAACGCTATCAAAGCCTTCATCAAAGACGGCCTTGAAATTTCCGGCGCTGTTCTGACCTCGAATTACTCGGTGGTGATCAAATGATATTTTTAATCTTTTGGCTGACCGTAGCAGTCGCGTTTAGTCTTGGCTGGATGTGCAAACACATGCTTGTGCGGAATAAGCCACCGGACCATAGATATGAGGAGTGGCGAGGTGATTGATGATTAGGCGTTGCGCGTACTGGGTGGTAAATAGTGATGAGTGAACGAATGAAAGAAAAAGCAGCGTGGTGGATTGTTCGGCATTTGCCAAAGCGGGTTTTGCTATATGCGTTTTGCATGGTGCATGGCTTAAGCGGCGAGGGCCCTTCATACGGTGGTGAATATAAGGCCGCCTATGAGTTATGGACAAAAAAATATGGCCTTAGCTAAAATCATGGAAATGAAGTGATATGAAATGCAAAGTATGCTCATATGACCAAAGCGAATTTGACCGGGTATGGGTCGACAGAGCTATGCAAAACAAGTGTGAGGAGCTAGAGGCGAAGCTTAATCTAGCAATTAACGCTTTGGCTGAGATTAGAAAGTATGCGCTATGGCGCGGCGGTGATGCTTGGGTTACCATCGAAGCATTTTCCGACCAAACCATTGCAAAAATCAACGAGGTGAAGGAATGAAAATACACGAAATAACTTGGCAACACAGAAACGATTTTAGGGCTATCCTCAAGTGCGAACATTGCCAAAGCCAGCAAGATTTAATTGATGGCTATTCAGACCAGAATTATTATTCAGAAGTTTTGCCTAAAATAGTTTGCGTGAGTTGCGGCAAAGACGCCTACGGTGAAACAAATTGGCAGGTTCAAGCAAAGCAGCTTACGGCAAAGAATAAACAATTAGAGGCGAAGCTTGCGATTGCTAAAAATGAAATAACGGAGCTAACTAATGAACTCAAAAATAGGAATTAAAGGATTTTTTACAGTAGATGTAAAAACTAGATTCATGTCAAAGATAAGTAAGTCACCCGACGGATGTTGGCTTTGGACCGGAAGTAAAAAAGAAAAGAATAAATATAAATACGGTTATTTTTGGATGAACGGCAAGGTTCATTCGGCGCACAGAGCTTCATTTATGTTATTTATAGGTAGCATTACCAGTGGTCTTTTTGTGTGTCACAAATGTGACGTGCCGGAATGTGTGAACCCCTCGCATTTATTTATTGGTGACAACTCGGCAAATATGCTTAATGCGAGTAGCAAAAATAGACATGGGGCTCAAATACATAAAAAGAAATTTCAAGAAATTATGCGACGCAATCATAGGGCTTTTCCAGGTGAAAAACATTGGGCGTCAAAGTTAACTGAAAAAAATGTTAAATATATAAAGGATAGTTTTGTTAGGACTGGTTATAGAAAATCGAATAGATATGAATTGGCAAGTAAATTTATGGTGTCTACACAATCTATAATGAATATAGTTAATGGGCATAACTGGAAACATCTCAACCAAATTAAAGGCGTTGGCGGCAAGCTAGCGCGAGAAACACTAGCGAAAATCAAAGAGGTGAAGAATGAGTAAAACACTTAAAGAAATACACGAGTCTCAAGGCGGCAAGTTTGGTTATAGAGTGAAAGCTAGGGGCTGGCCCGTTGACCTTTGGTTTAAGCCTCTGGCATTTGACGTAGATTCTAACCTTTTTGTATGGCTTGATAGCTCCAACGGCGCTGCCAAGGTTGACGCGAATCAAGAAGGCTTCACACTTATCGGGGAGCCAGAGGGGCCATTGGAAATCTGGGTGAATTATCACCAACTGAGTTCGCCGAGTAAATCGTTTCACGATAGTTTAGCCTCAGCGGAGCGGTGTGCGCGTGCTTTTCCTGACTTTATTCGAACAGTAAAATTTAGAGAGGTGAAAGATGAGTGAGAAGGTTAAGTCGATGAATAACAAACAAAAGGAGCAAATAAAATGAACCCCGGATTTTTCTTCTGCCCCACTTGGATGATGAATTATTGGTATTTTATTGGCTGGCCACCGAATAAATTTATTAAATACTGTGAAAAAGAATTTAATCACACTCCTGAAATTGGAGAGTCAAGCGGCGGGAAAATGATAGAAATTTCCAGAGGCACGAAAACTAGAATGGTAATATGGACAAGGGACAAAACTGACCTCGGATCACTCGTGCATGAGTGTATCCACGCCGCGCATTTTACTTTACAAATTAAAGGGTTTAAGCCTGATTTTTTAAACGATGAGCCGGTGACTTACTTGGTCCAAAGTATTTTTAATCATGCACTTAAATCAGCGAGGATAAAAATAAAATGAACCCCGAACCACAAACCATCGAACCAAAAAAAATAGTCATTCACCGAACCGACAGCGCGAATATCAAAATGTCGTTTGTATCTTTTTTAGCTATCAGAGTGGGATGCTCTGACGCTGTCTTTAATTTATTAGATTTGCACAAAGAATGGCTCGAGCTGTGCGGTTAAAAAATAGCCTTGATTAGTAAAAATCCAGGTCGACCAGCGCCGCCAGCACCCGATGCCGAAGCCGCTGCATCTTGACCACCACCGCCGCCACCGCCAGAGCCGAAGCCCGTTGCAGCAGCACCGGCGACGGCCAAATAACTTCCGCCAGCGCCGCCAGCGCCTAGAGATCCTCCGCCACCACCGCCAGCATATTGAGCCGATCCGCTTACGCCGCCAGCAGCACCGCCGCTGGAATAATTAGAAGACCCGCCAGCGGACGGCGATGCTGTACTCAATGTTGCCAGCGCGCCACCTCCGCCTCCTGAGTAAAACCTAGCAGTGCTCGCCGTATTTGAACCATTACTCGCGCCCGTTCCGGGCGGCGCAAAACCAGATCCTCCGCCACCGCCGCCTCCACCTGTAGAGGCCGCGCCGCCCACTCCGCCATTCACATAAATGTTACTGAGACCGTTGCCGCCCGCGCCGCCGAGAGCGCCAAGCCCACCGCCACCACCACCGTGAAAAGTAAGCGCACCCAAAGCTGAGGTCACTATAGAATTGCCGCCCGAGGTGCCGCCATTGCCGGCGTTGCCAGGATTCACACCAGCACCGCCCGCGCCAGCCGCTCCGATATCGATCGTTAAAGTTTCCCCAGGCGTTACGCTGAGGATAAAAGAAAATAAAGGTGATCCACCTCCACCGCCGCCGCCGCCAGGTGCTCCGGCGCCAAAAGCATTTCCACCGCTTCCGCCTCCGCCTCCGCCTCCGCAACCAAAAACTTCTACCCTGGACAAGCCCGTCGGAACGGCGTAAGTGCCGTTCGATGTAAATAAAGTAAAACTACTAATGTCGATTAAAGCATTTATGTTCGAGCCCACTTTTTGATTCAGCGCCTCGCTGACTGGACTTTCAACGTCAGTTTCTTCAGCCAATAATTTATCTAAAATGCTAGGTAAAATCGCCATGAGCCCGCCTTAATTTAAATTAATCCGTAATATTTGCCGCCGTCTGGAAAATCAATAATGCCATCCGTAACATAAGCGTAAATCAATTTTTGTTGCGAAGCAGTGTCGGCGTCAGAGTAATTACTAAACTCGAGTATGTCATCCGCCTGCAGCGCAAAGGACGGTGTGTCTAGTATTTCAACCGTGTTTGAGTTTGCTGATATTAAAACGGTGTCAAAAACCTGACTGAAATCGGCCCGCCGCACCCTAACCGCTGGCATCGAGAGTCGGTTCCATTTCCTGTACTCCGCCGCGCCGTAATCACTGGCCGCGTAGATGAAACTAATGACAAACACTTTTGGCGAAATCACATTAGTTATTTTCGAGGCCGGTGAAATCAAACCAAACCTTGCGTCAACATTAAACCCAGTTGCGACCAGCTCGAATGATGCCGACCCATTTTTTATGTCGACCGATTTATTGATGACCTCCATTAACAGCGGTGGCTTTACTCTCGTCTGCGTGTCGTTGTCGATTAGGTTTAACCCCTCGGGATCGACGAAAACTATATCGCCCGGCACCACTTGAATAGCATCTCTGAAGTGAGTCTTAGCATTTTTAATGGATTCCGCAGCGCCGGAGTATCTTTGCAATAGTCTGAGCTGCGTTCCCTCGGCTAAAAGCTTACCGTTAAACACGCTTTTTAGGCCCTTTGACTCAATTAATAAAGTTTTATTGCCAGCGCCAGGCACTTGCGGCGTCCCAACTATAGTAATTGAGCGCCGCCTCAGCTCCGAGTCCAGCGGTGAGTCTTCGAACTTAGTGACGATTGCAGAGTAATAATTTTTATTTACAGACCTATCAATAGATAAATCTTTCGGGCTAAGTACGTTTGATTTGGTAACGCTAATTACGTTCGCACCAGGAATAGGCGGCTTGTGAATACCGACCGAAACCCGACTTAACCCCTCGGCGTCCGTTGGCAAAGAATAACAACTTGTTGGTAGGTATAATTCCTGCTCAATAAATTCTTTGCCGGACTCAATATCATCTCGAACATAAAACCTCATGCTGTACTGACCAAGAAACGAAGTCCTTAAAAACACATGCTTCGCTATGTCGACTTCGTCGGTGTCCATTTTCAAGCCAAACGCACCCAGGGAATTATATTGACTTAGAAAATCCACAGTGCCAGTTGCGACCGCTTCAAAGGTAAGTGCGGCGTCGATAACTATAAAAGAACCAGCATCAACGATGCCGACCTCTAGAATTTCAGTCCAGACGTTTATGTTATTACCCGCCTCGGTGAAGCCAGTTGTCTTCACAAAATCCCCAACCTTGACCTGGTAGTCACGATTAAAGTCCGTATCACTAAAGAATATCGCGTTCGCCAATGGATTAATGCCGTCTAGACCGACACTTCTTGCCACTAAATCGTCGATATATGGGGTTAAATCGCCGTCCGAAAGCATTATTTTTAACGCTAAATCCATAGCGTTCCCCTCGAGTAACAAGAAACCCTCGACTTGCGCCTCGTCAGCATGGCCGACGGCTGTCGTGGATAAATATCCCCTGGTCAATCCGGTTAATTGATTGCCGGAAATTCCTGTGAACCGAATTATTTCGTCCTCTATTTTAACGCAAGTAATAAGACTTAAATCTTTTGGCGAATACGCGGGGTGGTCTGGAACTATAAAGAAATTTTCGATATCCAAGACCGTCAACGTCGTCACTGCGCTATTGATAGTTCCGTCCAGTTCGGTGTCTGGTTTAAAATATATTTGAGACCTTTTTTTCTGGTCCGGTGAATTTAAAAATAATTTACAACGACCCTGCTCCGCCGACACTGATTCAATTACGCCTCGGAATAGCAAAATGTAATCATCGTTAAAGGCGTTCGTATCGCCAAACGTGACCCATAGTTTACATTTTTTAAATAGTATTTCCCCATAAGTGCCGCCGGCTATTCTTGTGGCCTCTCCGTTTAAGTCGATAAGACTAACGGTCATTTGACTAACGCCAGATCCACGCGCTTTATCGGGTTCTAAACTCTGCTTTATCTGCGTCGTCGTACCGTCAAGGCTGATAAGAGTCTTCTGTAAATCAGGCTCATATGGAACCAGGCCGCCGTAAAAAAGCCCTGGGTCTCCGTAGAAAAGACCATCGTCACCGTAAAGCGGGATTTTCTTTATCGTATCGGACCCAATTAAAAACGGCACACCTTCTATTTGTAAAACTAAAATAGGCTTTAGATTTTTTTGTAATAAATTTCTGTAAAGCCTGTTCGATAAAATCATGGTTTAAAATATCTCGCATCGTTCGTTAGGTCTTCAGCGCAGTTGAGGTCAATGTGTACGTGAACGGTTTCTAGCTTTTCCATCCTAATGCCCATGTCTTTTAAATGCCGCTGCATTAATTGTCTGGCTGACTTTGACTCGTAGTCCTTCACTAGAAAATCACAAGCTAAGCCAACCATGTGTGAAGACCTAGGGCTTCCAGAGATTAACTCATTATATTTTTCAGGTCGAAGCCAAGAGGTTATAATGATTTCTTTGCCAAAAAAAACCCTAACCTTGTCCATGGCTAGTGCAGTTTTCTCTATGTTTTCAAGAATAGATTCATCTTGCGGAACGCCGTAGATTTTCCACCTAGGCAACCAAAGCGCCTCGCGCCACTTGAACCATTTTGATTTCCCTATGAGGTCGTTAAGGTTTATGCTTTTCACTCTGCATTAACTCCTCTAGCTCTTTTGTTTTAGGGTTAATTCCGAATGTCGGTAGGAAACAAAACACCTTATGAATTTTTGCCAATACTTTTGCCATCTTTTCGTCATCGGATTTTGTAGGAGTTAATCGAACGATGGCCGTGGCTATAACTGTGACTCCAAAAACAACATGACTAATGCTGTCTAGAATAGCTTTCCAGTTTTCTATTAAGAATTGCATTTCTTAGCTCCTTTGGTTGAGGTCATTATTTTGGTCCTGCACAAAATAAGAAATACGAGGAGTCTTGAGCGGTGAAAGATGAGCTGACGCACTGGATTTGCACGTTCGTCGATGAAATAGGAATTGTCGTGCTTACGTAACAAACATTGCCGACACCAGTTGACGCTGTAGCGAAACAATTCGGCGTTGAGGAAAATATTCCAGCATTGATAGCATGAGCGGAAAGCCCAACGCCAGAGTCGGTAACCGTCCCAAGCCAGTCCCCATCTTCGCGAGTAACTACTGGTGTCCCAGTGTTAGTGATAAAACCCGAGAGCATAGCAGTCACCCCGGCGCTTGAACTCACTACTGCATTTCTAACCAGCGGCGCGGTCATCGATTGGTCGATGTATTTACCCCTGATTAAAATATCGCGCTGACCGATTGTTGCGGACCCATCGGCTATAATTAAATTTCCCGCGACCGTAGCCGTAACGTCTTGCTCGTACATTAATCGAAAGGTGTGCTTTGCGGCACTTGGGATTTGAAAATTACTACATATGCTATTAGGAATAACGACGCCTACGTTTGCAGTAGCGGCACCGGATTGCAGTCTCGACCCGCCCTCGTCTACAATAGTTTGCGATCCATTGGCTGTTCTAACTATTTGAAAAACTGAGGAAACGACACCGCCCGCGCCTGCGTTAGCAAAATGAGTAAAATTAAAACACAGCTCGACAAGCCCAGCTCTTGGAAAGTTGGCAACAAAACCAATTTCCTCGCTGCCAGCCGAACAAGTTAAGGCTCCGACAGCGGCGTCATTTGTTGACGAGCAAGATATTCCAGCACTGGTCGATCCCTTAGCAGCATTAACCACCATTGTTAAGACCGTGCTATTAGGAGCAATGTAAGCCGCAACATCAGACGCTCCTAGGTCGGGGTTACCTCCTGAAATATTCAGATCAAGTTTCCAGTTTATAATGTCGGCTGCGAAGGCTTGCTCTGACGATAAAGGCCAACGCTCTAGCGAAAATATTACGTGAGTGCTCAAGGGTGAGGTCACTGCATTGTCTAACGTCACAGTTCCAGACGTTGATGCTGCGAAAATTTCAAAGGATACCGATGCCTGTGTTGCTGTGTAATTAAACCAGCATTCAACAATTGTCTGAGCATTAATTG
>Ga0163151_10006293_pt1 | contig 14541 bp, 13 predicted proteins | sample OliLakLV19MP5IB2_FD_145596 | JGI IMG/M metagenome (GOLD analysis project Ga0163151, IMG submission 145596) | Freshwater microbial mat bacterial communities from Lake Vanda, McMurdo Dry Valleys, Antarctica - Oligotrophic Lake LV.19.MP5.IB-2 | ecosystem: Environmental > Aquatic > Freshwater >...
AGCCGATGGCAGCGGCCTCTGGCAGCGTCGGAGGCTGGACTGGCTCTGCAGGTCAGCCTCCACAGGAGCAGGGCTGGGGAGGAGGTCCACCCGCTCCAGGTCAGGCAGCTTCATTGAGGAGGCGGTTTAGCGAAGAAAGCGACATTGATGCACGGCTAGATGCTGTTTTTCGCGAGGACGCTGCAGCTCCTTCTGTGGAAGCCGGTAGCAGTGGTGAGTTGTTTGAATACCGCATTACTGAGCCGGTTACCGTTCCGCGCAACACGTCTGCGTTGATACCTATCGTGCAGGAAGCTGTAGAGGGAGAACGTCTATCGCTGTTCAATTCAGTCAAGAATCGTCAGCATCCTTACTGCACGGTACGTTTGAAGAATACCAGCGGACTGACGTTGGAGTCAGGGCCGGTAACGATAGTTGAGGATGGTGCTTATGCCGGAGAGGCTCTTTTAGATGTACTGAAACCTGGTGATACCAGATTCTTGCCTTACGCGCTGGACCAGGACTGTCATGTGATTGTCAGAAATGAATATGAAGACCAGCCCATTTGGCGGGTTCGACTGTTCGGCCAAACTGTTTACCGTGATTATCGTTCGCGTTCGTCGACTATTTATCGCATTGAAAATCTTGCTGACAAGGACAAAGTCGTGTTTGTTGAACATCCGGTGAATCCACAGGCGAAGGTCATTGGAGAAGCTCAACCAAGCGAAACTACGGAAAGCTATCATCGATTCGTGGTCAACCTTGCACCCAGGCAATTGCAGGAACTGTCTGTGATTCAAGAGCAAGAGCTCTCAACCGCCATATGGATTGCGGAGCCTGAGAACCTTGACACGCACTCGCTAAACTGGCTCATAGAGCAGAACATGTTGGATAAGGAGATGTTGGGCTTCGTCAAGGAAATACTGAAAAAGCAGTCTGAAATTCATAAAATGGTGGAGATGGGCCAGTCAATTAGGGCTCGTATTCAACAAGCTACCACCGACCAGCAGCGCGCCAGAGAAAACTTGAAATCATTGGGCGCAAGCAACGAGCGATATCGTCTGGCAATTGATGATGCCGAAGACAAAATAATCGAAGCGAATAGCGAATTAGTCAAAGTGAGTGAACAGTATGCAGCGCTTCGACGTGAGTTCATGGAGTTCACCCAGCAAAAGTTAGAAGCGGAGGTGTTTAGCTGATGCAGGCTGATCGTATAACTTGGATATCGCGCTGGCGCTCTGTCATAGCGGCATTCGCGTTGGTTGTGCTCTGCTTCTATTCTGGCATACCAGCGTTTGCAAACTCGGTGGAAATGCAGAAGGGGCTGGCTGCCCTTAACGCCGGAAAGTATAGCTTGGCGTTGGGCAGCTTCGAGCTAGCGGTCAAGGCAGAACCGTCGAATGTCCAGGTCCGCTATTGTCTTGCTGTCTGTTATCACTACCTTGGGCGCACAATGGATGCTAACCGTGATTATGCCTGGGTGTGCGCCAATACTTCTGATCCTGATCTGTTGCGGCGGGCAAAAAAGGGATTGAGCGCGTGCCGCGCCATTGCGCCGACAGCGACATCTGGATTTTTCGGCTGCGTTGAACCAAATGAATCGACGATGGAGCCAGCACCGCATACAGTGACAACTGCCGCAGGTCGACCTGCCGGCTCAAAATGGCCGGCAGCGGCCGTGGCGCCGACGGCACCATCATTTAATAGCGGAACACCGAAAGTGGTCGACGTTTATACGACATGGTGCCATTGGTGCAAGGTCTTTGAACCGAAATTCGAAGAGGCTCAGAATAAATACAGCGGAAGGATTGAATTCGAACGGATCAATGCTGAGCTCCCGGAGAACAAGGAGTTCTGTCAGATGAACAGCGTTCGATCTTTTCCAACTGTCCTTCTTTTCGATGGCTCGGGGAACCTTGTTGACACCATAAAAGGATGTCCGAAGACCTTCGAAATTTTTGAAAAACGTATACTGACCGCATTTCCATCTGTGCGTTGAATTCGGAGAGTATCTATGATCGTTACTGTGTAATTACCTTTGAGTCAATAGAGCCACTCATACGAGGCAAAGCTGCAGCGCTTCTTTAACATGCGCCGCGGATTGAAATCGATCGGAAGGATCCTTTTGCAAGCAGCGAAAGACCACAGCGGCTAGTGGTTCAGGTACTGAAAGGCGGTCTTTGAACGGCGCTGGCTTTTCGTTCATATGCGCCACGACGAGTGCCATTTGAGTTTCCTGTGCGAAGATCCGCTGACCGCTAATGGCCTCGTACATCCCACAGCCCATCGTGTAAATGTCCGACACTTCATTTGGTTGGGTGGCCCTAACGTACTCTGGGCACATGCTTTCGACATCGCCATAAACGCTTCCTGTTCTAGTCGCTTGCTGCTCCCACGTCAGGTCGCGAAAGAGACGTTCAGCTAGGCCGAAATCAACAATTTTGGCAGTAGACGCAGAGGCTTTGGTGTCTTTGCAGACATAGATGTTGCTGGCTTTCAGGTTCTTATGTACCACGCCGTGTTTGTGCGCATGTTCAAGCCCTTCGCAGACCTGGCTGAATATCCGGACAACTAGATCTGGACTCAGTCCGCCTTCGTCCTTAACGAGCGCGCGAAGCGTGATTCCAGATAACAATTCCATCGCGATGTATGGGCGCTTTCCCAAAAGCACGCCCGAGCTGTAGGTGGCAGCGATGGCTGGATGCTCGAGATGACTAGAGCACATGGCCTGTTCGGCAAAACGTTTTGCAGTCTTCTCGTCTCTGTTCATACCATCATTAAGCATCTTGATTGCTACCTGGCGGTAGGTGATGGTGTCCTCCGCTAAATACACGTCGGTCAAACCGCCTCTGCCCAGATAATCAACGAACTCGTAGTGTTCGTCAAGTAGAGTCCGAGCCGTTGTATATTTATCCTCTTGCAGCACCCCGCCGTCCCGCTCACATTCAGCGGAATCAGTTTTGTAGCGCTGGCGGCATACTGGACAATACTTTGTTCCAGAGAGGACAGCATCTCTAATCCAACTTTCCACGTCGTTCAGTTTATCAAGGATGATCAACGCAGTGCCGTCGTACGAACAGTGGGTGCTGAGGTCATCAAATTCCCTCGAGCACGCCAGGCACATCTTTCGTATTGGTTCGTTCAAACTATCACCAAAGCTTGTTGTGACCGCAATATTCCTCATTACCTGAAGCATGAACCGCATCTGCGTTAAGGACCAACATTAAAACGCGCAGAATTCGTTAAAGACATACCGCTCGCAGATTTCAAGCGTGTTAGATGGTTGTTGGAATTTCTAGCTGACAAGGAGTACATCATGAGCGGTACATATAAACTGACTGAGATAGTCGGCACGTCGAAAACGAGTTTTGCGGATGCCGTTCAAGAAGGAATAAAAAAAGCCTCCAAAACTATCCGTAATCTCGGCTGGTTCGAAGTAGTTGAAATGCGTGGCTTGATCAAAGAAGGACAAGTAGGCGAATTCCAAGTGACTGTTAAACTCGGATTCAAGCTCGACGACTAATACGAGCTTACCTTGTAAAACCGCGCTCACTTCGAATTTGATTTAGCTTCCAACTGCTCAATTTCCTTCTTGATTCTGGCTATGCGCTCAGGCGTACAAGGATGCGTGGAAAGAATCTCAAATGTTTTATTGTCGAGAATATTTGACATTTTGCCCTGCATCTTTTGCGCTCTTTCAAAGAAGGCAATTAAGCCACGTGGGTCATAATCAGCTTTGGAAACGAGCACCACGCCGGTGCGATCGGCATCGTCTTCTTGTGAGCGACCAAACTGCAGGGCATCGAGTTTGATCAGGTTCGCCAGCCAGACGGCTTGGTCCTGCCCTTGTCCTTGGAAAATAATGCTGAAGCACCCCATTAACCCGGCTTGGTGTAACGCGGACCTCAAGGTGTGGCGGTTAACTACGTGCCCAATTTCGTGGCCCAGAACACCAGCAATTTCACTATCGTTTTTCGCGTTGTTCAACAAGCCTGAAAGCACCACAATATTGCCGCCCGGCATTGCCATGGCGTTGACGTCAGTGGTTTGCTCCACGTAAACCTGAAATTTGTAGGGAGTCTCGCCAAGTTGCGCTGCAAGGCGATTAACGATTGCCCGCACCCTGGTAACTTCAGGGCCTGAGTCCATAAGTGTGTGGTTTCGTCCGTAGTTGGCAAGAACCAAATTGCCGAGTTGCTTTTCCAAAGCAGGTGGTATTTGCTGAACGGCTAATCCTACGAAGAGATCTACGGAGGCGTATAAAGCCACTCCGGCTATGATTACCGCTGCAATGACGATTGCCCAAGTCTGGCGTTCTTTTTTTGGCAAAAGAATCAGCGCATCACGGACTTCTTTGACGTTGTCCGATATTGCAGGCACCATGCCCGGCTGCTCCAGTGCATCTAAGATCGTTAAATCGGTCATGATCAATGTGATACCACATGTGGTGTCACTGACGATCAATCTTCTCCCGTCGTGTCCCCCAAGTTTCATTTCTAACGCGCTTAGGGGCAGGATTGATACCGGCACATCATCGCGCGTTAGCTCCAAGCCATTTTCGGTAACCCGGACGACGACCTGCTGGCAATCAGCAGAGTTGGCGTTATATAGGTTCCCTTTAAATTCAGGCATTACCCGCTTGTTGGAATGAATCGCCTGATCCAAGCTCCGAAAGCCTGCGGATTGCGAGTCTGGAGCCAGACCTTGCCCGGTCCGGAAAAACGGCATACCAAGCCTTCTCCGCTGGTGATCGTATTCAGCCAGCCCTTAGCTGCTTTTTCGATGGTGTACTTTGTGTCGCCTGACCATGCGACCAAATGCCCGTTGTCGACAATGTAGTCGGTGCCTGGTGGAATGCTGATCTCATGGACCCCGCCAAATGCGCTGGCAACCACATGACCTTTGCCGGTGCAATGGAGTACGAATAAACCTTCCCCTGAAAACATGCCTTGGGAAAGCTTTTGCATTTTGGTATCAACTTGGATCTCTCCCAGACCAGCCAAGAATGCGCCGCCTTGGAGGAAGTAGTCTTGCCCGGCAGTCATGTCGAGGATCTTGATGTCACCGAGAATTGCCGGTGCGACCATTACCTCACCGGCGGTGTTTTCAGCACGTAGGGTCTGAAAGAAAAAGTTTTCTCCGCCCAGGAAAGAGCGCTTGAGCGCCTTGCCCATGCCGCCGTCCATCTTTCCCTCGATGACGACATTAGTGCTTTTTGCAACCATAGCTCCGGCTTCAGTTTTAATTGCCTCTCCAACTGCCAGCTTGACTATGATCATCGCGTTCGACCCGGGATGAACTATCTCGAATTCCACTTTGAAATCTCCACCTTGGATATCGGAAGTTATGTTCGCACATTTCCGCCCATATCTTGCCGTGGACTTAATGCAGACTGATTATCTGGGCACGCAATAGCAGCGGTTCAGGCAACCTGGAAAGCGCCAGTTGAGTCCTACCACTGAGCCGCGATTTACGTTCCGAAAATTCGATCGCCGGCATCACCAAGACCAGGCACGATGTAACCGTGTTCGTTAAGGCATTCGTCGATGGAGGCTATCGTTATTTTTACGCGGGGGCAGCTGGTTTGAACGTGCTTAATTCCTTCCGGAGCCGCAAGGAACGAAACCAGATGGATGTCTTTGACGTTGAGGTTGATGAAAAGCTGAATTGCGGCAACTGCCGATCCACCGGTTGCGAGCATCGGATCAAGCACATAGACTTTACTATCGCTTGGAAGTTTGTCAGGCAATTTTGAGTAATAGGAAATTGCTTGCAGGGTTTCCTCGTCGCGCTTCAGACCAACGTGATAAACGCGTGCTGTCGGAGGCATGATTTCTTGAGCGGCCTGGGCAAGCACTAAACCGGCGCGCAGAATCGGGGCAATTACGACATAGTCAGGAAGGACAACGCCTTTGCCGGGACCGAGCGGTGTCTCAACGCCTGCTTCGCGGGCGGTTAAGTCACGCATCGCTTCGTACGCCAGGAATTGGCTTAGCAGAAGTGCTTTCTGACGGAATTCGTGTGTCGGCGTAGTGTAATCGCGCAGCCGCGTAAGAAGCTGCTGGGCGAGGGGATGGTCGACGACGGTGACATTGGTTTTGGTCGAAGTATTCATCGTGCAATTGCTCCAAGGAGTTCGTTGGCTGCTTCTCTCGCCCAACGATCGGCTTCAAGTATATCCTCAAGAGATATGGGAGTCATCGGTTGATGAAGATCCAAAACTCTTTGAATGTATTCAGAAATCTCAAGAAAGCGAATTCGGCGCTTTAAAAATGCTTCAACGAATATTTCGTTGGCTGCATTTAACACGGCCGGCGTTGTGTCGTCTTTGGCTGCAACTAAGGCTGCTAGTCTTAAGCAGGGAAAACGATCGAAATCGGGAGCTTCAAAAGTCAACGTTCCGGCCGCAACAAGATCCAGTAATGGCACGGCTTTCGATGGACGGCGCTGCGGCCAATAGAGTGCGAAATGGATCGGCAGGTGCATGTCCGGCACGCCCAATTGCCCAACTATTGATCCATCCACGAATTCGACGGCCGAATGCAATATCGACTGTGGATGAATCACCACCTTAATTTGCTCTGCTCCAATATCGAATAACCAGCGGGCCTCAATGATTTCCAGGCCTTTATTCATTAGGGTCGCTGAGTCGATTGTAATTTTGGGTCCCATCGACCAGTTCGGGTGCTTCAGGGCATCTTCGACGGTGGCGTGTTGCAACTGCTCTTTCGTCCATGTGCGGAACGGTCCCCCAGAGCCAGTTAGAAGAACCTGTTTGATATCGTCTGTTTGGTAACCGGATAGTGACTGAAAAATTGCTGAGTGCTCGCTATCCACTGGAACCAGCGTTGCACCATGGTCTTTGCAAAGGCGCACGATCAGCGCGCCGGCCGCAACTAAGGTCTCTTTGTTTGCCAGGGCTATAGTCTTTCCGGCTCGGGCCGCCGCTGCCGTTGGAAGAATTCCCATCGCTCCGACCACGCCGGAGACAACGGTATTTGCATCCGGATGGCTTGCCGCCTCTTCCAGTCCAGCTGTTCCGCAAACTATTTGGGGAGATTTGGCGCCGCCAAGTATCTGTTTAAGCTCACTTGCAGCGACTGCATCGGGCACGGCAACGAGCTTTGGTGAGAACTGGGCGATTTGCTCTGCAAGTAGACCGAGCTTACTTTTGCCCGCTGCCAGAGCTACAACCGTGAACTCATCCCGGTGGGATTCTGCAATATCAAGCGTCTGGGTGCCAATGGAGCCGGTCGAACCAAGGACGGAAATGCGTTTCAATCATGATTCCTAAAGGTTTTTCAACAGCGTGATTGTACAGCAATCAACGGGGCGGCAGGATCGGAGGCAACTCAATGACAGGCATGCGGTCTATATACGATTTGAGTACCTTAAGCTGCAAGTCTCCCCACCAGTTCGGGTAGAGTCCCAATTGGGCCTCAATATCCCCGCGGCGATCATAGCGTCCAACGATAACAGGAGGATTGGGGAAGGACAATTTTTCCCGCTTCATTATGTCCATCGCCGTCTGTCTTTCTTTGATGGCCTCGTCGAGCCGCTGGTCTGTGTATGGGTTTTTCAACTTGATTACATCGCTACCGCTTGTCACCTGCTCGATGATTGGCTTGAAGGCCTGACCGAGAAGCACGTCCGATAGAAGAAAGTGTGCCATCGGGTCGTTTGGCGAAGTTACGACCTCTTTCCTGAGGGTAACCTCCAGATCCGCAAGTGCTTGGGTGCCAATGCCGCCCATACGCTGAGCAAACACCAGGGGATTTTCCCGCCCGTAGACCTTTTCAAAGTTAATGACCACTGGATTTTTGTCCAGCCTTGCTCCGGCCTGGGCTTGCAGCCGCAATTCGTCGGCGTTCCGCACTCCGCTGTTCGCTTCAATTGTTCTCACCGATGGCGGCAAATAGTGCGGCTTGCGGTCGTCGTTGCCGTTCTTGTAAAAGAGGAAGAATCCATTCTTATCGACCCACGAGCTAACTTTGACGTCCTGAGGTAGATCGGTGATGCGCAGGGCGTTGTAATTGCCGGCCCAGAGCTTCTTATCGAAGTCCGGGTCGTTGTAGGACAGCTCAGCAAGGCCTGGGCGTGCCGCTGCGGCTGGGCGGTCTGAGATTGCTACTTTGTCTGTGGGCGCTCCGGCTCCTCCGAGTTTTGGCACATCGGCGGGCTGGGGCGGAATTCGCCAGTCTGTCTTGGGCGCTCCGGCTCCTCCGAGTTTTGGGACATCGGTCGGTTGGGGCGGAATTCGCCAGTCTGTCTTAGGTGCTGCTGTTTCGCCTTTTGGAACATCTGTCGTTTTGGGGGGAATTCGCCAGTCCGTCTTGGGTGGTGCTCCTGCAGCTGCTTGAACATCGGTCGGCTGGGCAGTGCGCCAGTCCTTCGGGGCTCCTGCCCCTCCGCCTGCTCGAAATTCGGGTGGCTGCGCCACGTCCTGGTCCGCCGGTTTCAAGGGTTGAGCGCCGGTCTGCGGCTTCCAGTCAAACTGTATTTGACCTGGCGTGGTCCGCTCGGTCGGTTTCCCAAGTAAGGACGTAGTGGCTCCCACACCGGCAATCTTGTTGTCTAGCCCGGGCGCGATTCTTGTGGAAAGCGCAGGTGTGAGCAAATCTGGACGGACCAGTGGAATGCCACTGCCCGATTGTGGCTTAACAGTTGGGCCCGGAACGACCTTGTCGACCGGAGCTGGCTCTAGTGGCTTGACCACCGGTTTTGGCTCAACTGTCCTCCAGTCGAACTCGATTCCATCGGTTTTCTTTGGACCCTTATCGGAGCCGGCTGTTTCGTCCATTAGCGAGTCTTCTCTCCCATTTGATCTCTATGGTCTGAATAAATAGCCTTAGAGTCAATGTGAGAACCACGTAGCAGGTCCTAAATAACCGCCAGTTGCGGTATTGGCGGCTCGATAAAAATGAAACGGAAGGTCCGCGATTTTACTCGCGGACCTTTCGTTGTGTGTAGACTCCCTTGAACTACTTCCGGGGAACGAGCAACCGTTCGGTTTCCGGATAGGCCTGCTTGCTATCGCCTTTATGTTCTGGCAAGCCGGACTGTCCTTTTTCAAGTTTGTTCAAACTTTCGGACTTCGGCTGAATGTTAGCTCCTTCAGGGCGCACAGTTTCCTTTCCGTCTGTCTTATCGGCTTCTTTTGCGCTTTTGCCAGACTTGTTCATGATGCCTTCGATGTTACTAGGTACGCCGGGTAACAAGGACTTTTCGATTTCGATTTTGCTCTTGCCTAGGTCATCGCTGCTCTGAGAGTTTGCGCCGCCCTTTGGCTTAGCCTCGCCTTCAATGCTGTTTATGCCACCGGAACTCTTTTCGACATTTGGCTGAACGTTTGCTCCTTCGGGGCGCGAAGTTTCTTTGCCGTCCGGCAACTCTCTGTGATTTTCAGTCTCTGGGAGAGTGTCCAGTTTGCGTCGTTCTCCTGACTGCCCTTTCTCCCTCGAAGTCCGATCATCAGGTGATGGTTTGCTGCTTTCGGAATTCGGCTTTGCTTGCTCTGCATGCGGAGGATGACTTGAACCTTTCGCCGCATCTGCACCAAAATCGATTACTAAGTCGTTGAGTTTGAAAGTGCTGGCGATTGCACTAGCTGCTTTCGTCACGTCCTGGACAGCTGATGAATAGAGATCTTGTACGAAGTTAGCCATGGCGGTGTTCGCGTCGCTGCTCGTATTTGCTTTTTCTGGTGCTTGATCTACTTCATTCAACATATTTTTCTCCTTGGTCAACTAACTAAAGGCGCACTTAGAGCGCGTCCTTTGCGTGGACGGTGCCTACACATCGATTTGATTGAGAGAATCGAAAGGTCTGCATTTCCCTTGTGGAAATTTCGACTCGTTTCGAATTGCTCTTGGGAACTCGATGGGTTCAGAATAATTTCCACTAGTGAACAGCTAGTGAACTAATTTGAAATTTGGTAGCCGACGCCATGAACATTGGAAATGATCGAAGGAGAACCGGGAACATCGATTTTCTTTCGCAACTTCTTAAGGGCAGTCCGTAAGGACTCGGCGCTGCGCTCGGAATCGGAATTGGAGGTTCTTTCAATGATGGAATCTGCAGAAAGAACCGTTCCCTTATTTCTTAGCAATAGCTCCAGAATTCTGAACTCCAGATCTTGAAGCGCGACTATCTCCCCTGCTACTTTGAGTGTTCGAGCCTCGGGGTCGAGAGTCAAATGACCGGATTGCAAGACATCTCCTTTTATGGACCGGGAACGCTTTAAAAGGCCCTTGATCCTTAAAGACAGCTCTTTGAGATTGAATGGCTTGCTAAGGTAGTCGTCCGCACCGGCTCCAAAACCCAGCTCCTTGTCTGCTATTTCGCCTTTGCTCGTCAACATCAGTATTGGGCTTTGACCGCCAGCGTTCCTGTAGCTTTGGCAAACTTCGACACCATTCATATGTGGCAGATTTACGTCCAGTATTATGATGTCGTAGGTGTACGTTCTCATGAGATTCAGCCCGTCTGCCCCGGAGGCGCTGTGTTCGACCAGGAAGTTCTCGAACTCCAGCCACCGTTTGACGTTACCGGCAAGGCTTATGTCATCATCTACTATGAGTATTTTTGCCATCAGGAATTGACCGAGAAGATGGAGATCAGCAAAGTTTTACCACAGGTAAATTTGATGTTTGTCCCGAGCCATGATTAATTTGAAACTGAGTCAGAAGGGCATAGCTCTTGTTTGCTTGCCTCTGTGCTTTCAAATTGTGTTCTTGGTTGTGCTCATCAATTCACTGTTGCACGCAGAAGCAGCAATCAAAAAAGAGGCCGCTTCAAGGCGCGTTATCTACACTGCGAGCAATGTTACTAGACGTACTTTTGATGCCGCCACAGCTGCGGCTATCTACAACTTCACGAGAGATCCTGCCTTTAAAGAAAAATGCTTGCAATCCATGAAGGCGATAACCAGCGACTATCTTGAAATCGCCGACGAAATCAAAGACAACCCTAAGCAACTGCGCCGACTGGCCGCCTGTCAGTCCTCGACAAAAGAAGCTGAGGTAGCTTTGAGTCGTCTCTTGTATAAGATAGATGAGAACACTGAGTTGTTGAAAGTTTTCGACGGTAATGATGGACTAACCGCCGAACGTCGCTTGATGAGCGAGATGACCGTGCGTGGCGTGGAATTCCTTGAAGCAGAACGAATTCAATGCGAAAGTTTTGTCGAACAGGAGCGGCGAGCCCGCCATTTCGTCGTCGTTATCATTGTCATAGGCATCGTCCTTAACTTGCTGATTGCAGTTGCTGCCGCGTTCTATTTCTTTAGAAGCATAGTCTCGCGCTTGGAAAGGCTCACGCAGAACACTTTGCTGATCTCGGAAAGGAAACTTGCCAGCGTTGAAATCGGCGGTTCCGATGAAATTACCGACCTGGACCGAGCCTTTCATCGCGCCGTCAACGAACTTCAAACTTCAGAAGAAATGCGCCGTCAGTTGGTGGCAATGGTCAGTCATGATCTGCGTTCTCCGCTTGCCTCTGTTGATGCGGCTCTAACGTTGATGAATGAAGGGGTCTTAGGTGAATTACCAGAAAATGTTCAAGCTGTCAGCAAAAACGCGTCGGCAGACATTGCACGCCTGGTGAAACTGACCAACGATCTTCTTGATGCTGAAAGTCTTGCTTCCGGCAATGTCGCCTTGCGCCCAAAGTCAGTGTCGGTGCAGTCGTTGTTCAACGAGGCCTTTCACTCCATGGAGTTTGCCTCACTTAGCTACGGTGTCTCTATCGAACTCACACCAGCGGACTTCAATGTACATGCGGACCCCGATCGCATTAACCAGGTGCTGTGCAACTTGATCGGTAATGCCATAAAATTTTCGCCCAAGGGAAGCAAGGTCATTTTGGAAGCCAGCCAAGGCAAAGAGACTCACGAATTCAGAGTCATTGATAGTGGTATTGGTATCGCTCAAGAAGACCAGGCAATTATTTTCGACAGGTTCAGCAAGCTAGGCGATGCATCAAACCCCGGCAAGGGCCTTGGGTTGGCCATTTGCAAAGCCCTGATTGAACTTCATGGTGGCAAGATTGGTGTGCGCAGCACGGCTGGTGCCGGCTCCACTTTTTGGTTCAGCTTGCCGGTGGCACCGGAGGACTTACGCCGGCCTTCCCGCATCGTCTGCGATGCCTGACGCGTCATCTGCTGACCAAATGTTGATCGGTCCCAGTATTGAGCATGTTGAGGATGGATTCTGTGGCCATGTCGCTCGCAATCCTATTTGCAACACGAGTATTGAAGGCAGTCGCTGCATTGGAATGATAAAAATTTCCCATCGGTAACGTTTTAAATTTCTCCGAAGGAAGATGATCAACCGCCGCTCGCAGGCGCCCCGATTCAACTTCTGCAAAGAGTGCCTCCAGATCAATGGCACCTTCAAATGAACAATCGATGATTAGACTGCCATCGCGGAGGCTTGCCAGATCTTCTTTCGTGACGAAAGATTCTCCAGCAGCTTTTGATGTATGGAGCGTGACAACGTCACATTTGCAAAACAGATCTTTTTTTGACTCGTAAACGAGACCGAGCCTTGATTCCAATGGCTGTTTGCGATTCAAGCTGTAATAGCGTAGATCCGATACACCGATCCCGTGCAGCATTGAGGCAAGGGTTTGTCCAATTGTACCTAGACCAACAATGCCCACAGAGGCATCCAGTAAAGAGTCCACACTTTCGAAACTTTTGCTGCCTGGGGCGCCTAACTCGAAGATATTTCTTTTCATAGCTAGCATCAAAGTAAGCGTATATTCGGCCACTGCTCGGGCATTTGCTCCGGGCGCGTTGGCGATGTGAATTCCTTTTTCCAGGGCAAGGCGATGTCCGGGAATATAGCTACGCCAGTCGGCGCCCGTAAATACGATAGCCTGCAACTTATCTCCAGCGGCGATTATCCGATCGGTGACCTTTTCAATTCCGCCTAAGATATAGCCGTGTTTGCCTTCAATCGCTGCTATGAGTTCGTCTTCGCTTGCGGCCGGTTTGTCCAGTCGCTCGACCTCAAACCCAGCTGCCTCCATTTTCGCTATGTGGTCAGCAAAGATGAATAAGCTGTCTGTGACGAGAATCTGCTTTCGATCGTTATGACTCATCGGTTCACCTGACTGCTAGGGGAGGGGCTTGTCCCTGGGGCAGCGCGTGCATTGCCTGCAATGCCGAGTTGCCCTACCTGCACACAAACATGGATTCTAGGCAGCTCAGGCAGAGGACACAACGGGGAATCTACGCTAGTAAGGTTGTGCCGGTCAAGAGTCGAATTGAAGGTGCCCCAGTGCTACTCTATCTGTATGCAATACCAGTGGGACGTCGGGTATGTTTGGAAGTGCACATAGAATTGGGCAGTTAGATGGCAGATAAAATTGTTGCAGGGGCTGATTTCAGTGGTGCGAAAACCGTGCCGAACGATACATGGCTGACTCTCGCCCGGGTCGGTGATTTGGGTATGGAGGTCATGGACGTTCGACATGTCGGTGCGCATGCGCTAGCCAAAGAGATTTCCTCGACTCACGTGAGCGCAGTCGGAATTGATTGTCCATTTTCGTTGCCAAAGGCGTTCATAGAATTCCTGGCGATGAAAAAGGTCAAACCTCCCTATCAAGATTGGCAAGAACTCGCTCAAGAGCTTGTTTTTATGCCATTTGAAGAATTTGAGGAATTGGTCAAGCAATTCAAAAAAGAACCGAAAAGGTTTTGCGACGAGAAAACAATAGTACCGGGCATTAGTCCATTGCATCGCGGTAACCCATCGATGATTCAAATGACGTTCCAGGGCATGCGGCTTCTGGCGATGCTTAATCCGAAAAACTTTTTTGTGTTGCCGTTTCAATCATCAATTCCCTTCGGCTGCGCAGTGATTGAAGTTTATCCACGAGCCACTCTCAAGACGTTGGGGCTAACGGATACCGGATACAAGAGTCCAGATAAAAAGGAGCAAGACAGAGTGAAAGCTACTCGCACCAACATGCTTGATGGCTTGATCAACCTGCGCGAAAAGAAAGGACTGACCTATCAGAAGTTTCCACGACTGACGGTGCCTGGAAAATTTAGGCACCACTTCGTTGATTCCGATCACGCGCTCGATTCGCTAATCGCCTGCTATGCGACAGCGACATACATTTATGCCCCTGATCTTTTTGTTGATGCGCTGGATGCCGAAAATCTCGATGTGTTGCTTGAAGGCTGGATCTACGTGCCGCAAATAGCAAAAGCGTAGGGGAGGGGCTTGTCCCCTCCCCTTCTATGAGTTTGGCCAGAACGATAGTCACGGTCATTTTTTCGCTTGATCCCTCTCTTCCTGATCCTTCAAATTCTTGATCTGCGCTTCTACTTCGGCGGCCTCCTTGCTGCGATCCATGCAACGCAGCAGTTTGGCGTAATCTTCTTTGATCGAATAGCTTTCAGTACTGGAATCTACAGCCGAGTACCCCTTGGCGATCCACCCCTCCATGGTCTGCGCATACAGAGAAAAAGATTTTTGGAAATGCTCTTCCGCTGCGCTATACGAAGCTACGTCACGGAGAAAGACCGCATACTTGTGATGCGCGTAGCAG
>Ga0163151_10006294_pt1 | contig 14539 bp, 15 predicted proteins | sample OliLakLV19MP5IB2_FD_145596 | JGI IMG/M metagenome (GOLD analysis project Ga0163151, IMG submission 145596) | Freshwater microbial mat bacterial communities from Lake Vanda, McMurdo Dry Valleys, Antarctica - Oligotrophic Lake LV.19.MP5.IB-2 | ecosystem: Environmental > Aquatic > Freshwater >...
AAATCGATCGCGCAATGAGGCGTTTCCGCGCCGCCTTATCTGGGGCAGGACGAGCGGCTATCTCAGGAAGGTCGCTGCTCATGGGTGCGTCCGCGGTGCGTCTTCTTCATGGCGTATAACGTTCGAGCTAAGCGGGCGACGGCGGCATGGCGCGCTGGACAGCAAGCGCAAAATGGGCCGCAGGCCCAGCGCTTGATGGCCAGCGTGACATGCCGTTGGCGCTCCGCTTGAGCGAGGGGTTAGGCCTCGCTGCGGCGACCGCGTCCGCCATGTGCGCACGCGCTTGTGGCCGCCGTCTTGAAGTGGCGATACAGTAGAGCGACACCAAAGGAAAAACATGGTCACTAAGAAGCTAATCACTGCAGACCAAGAAGCGCTGGCCGATGTTTTGTTCCCGCAGGAGCCGGACGATGAGATTGAGGAGGCAATTCTACAGATCCCGCCTGAGCGCCGTATTCTTCGGACGGAACAGTACGACTTTTCCGTCTCGACGATTCTAGGGATGATGGAGAAAGACGAGGTGGTGATTCCTGAGTTTCAGCGCCGGTACGTTTGGACCGACCGCCAAGCTTCTCGGCTGATCGAATCGTTGATCATCCAGTGCCCGATTCCCGTAATCTATCTCAATCAGGAGAAGGATGAAACATTCTCTGTGATCGATGGCAACCAGCGCTTGAAGAGCCTGCACCGCTTTGTGGGTGATGAGTTTTCATTGAGTGGGCTAACTAGCTACCCCGAACTGAGTGGCTTGAAGTACTCGGAATTGGACAAGCGGTTTCAAAGGCACATCAGCAATCGCGTTCTAAGATGCACAGCGATTCTTAAGGATACGCATCCGCAGGTCAAATTCGACGTTTTTGAACGTTTGAATTCGGGAGCGGTTGCGCTAACGAGGCAAGAGCTTCGGCATGGCCTCTACTTTGGCCCGCTTCTGAAGCGTGCGTCGAAGGTTGCGACTGACCTTGGCATAGAGAAGTACCTTGGCATGCGCAAGGACAAGCGCATGAAGGCCGAGGAACTGGTCATACGATTCTGGGCGTTGAACAAAGGGCTAGGCGCTTACGAGAAGCCATTGGCAACGTTTCTCTCCACCTTTGCGGAGGAGAACCGGCTGATTGCGCCTGATGAACTGGAGAAACTTGACGCCACAATTCGGCAAGCTCATAAGCGTGTGGTTCAGTTGTTTGGCGTCCATGCGTTCTCGTTCTCTCGAGACGGCCGCTCAAAGTTCAACGCGGCTGTCTACGATGCCCAGATGCTTTCGTGTGCCAAGCTCAGCGAGCCTAGGCTTGGAGTGCTCATAGGAAGGAAAGAAGAACTAAAGCAGGCTTACGCAGATCTCGAGAAGGATCAAGAGTTCCGCAAGAGTGTGACCTTGGCTACAAGTGACAAGGCGGCGCTTCAGGGACGGGTTCAAAAGGTCGGCGCGATACTGAAGAGTCTATGAGCTATCGACGTAGCCGCGCTCGCCGAGAGTTTGAGCAACAGCTCGGCCAGACGCGCGTTGAACTCACGCAGCTTTATCCCTCAGCAGCCAGGCTGCCGGGTTCTGGAGGTTCAAGGCTGCTAGCGGCCTATTACGTGTTCGCGTTTGCCCAATTGGAGGTCTTCGTCAAGACCGTAGTCGAGGATGCTCTGCAGGCAGTCCAGGCGGCGGCTCCGCCGCTGAGCAATCTTCCTGATCTGATGGTGGGCTACCTCATACATCGCGGTGACGAGGTAGGGGCTGAATACCGACGGTTTGCTACCAGTGAAGATGAGGCGGCCCTTCTTGGTAAGGTTGGCAGCACTGCACGCAAGGTCGCTGCGTGGAACGTAGGTGGGCCGGGAATCCAATTGGACTCAGCGACGTTCTTGGACAAGAAGAGGTATCCGTCCCCCCGAAACATGCCGCAGTTGTTTCGAAGACTTGGAGTTCGGAACTTGTGGGCCGTTGCTAGCGCAGCAGGGGGCTTCAACGCTGAGATGACGTTGACGTCGTTGAACGATCTGCGTACTGCGATTGCGCATGATGGGCATGTGCCTACTGGGTTCGGTATGCGCGACTTTCGGGATCGACTAGATCTGATGCAGGATTTCGTCGCTGCGGTGGATCGATGCATCGCCGATCACTTCTGTTCTGCGGCAGTGACTAGACTGGCCTGGAATCGGGGTATGGCGTGATGGTGTCGGCTGAGATGCCTTTCGTCGGCCAGCCAATAGTGGGTGATTGCGAGGCCTAACGTTTCCGTTCAAAGGCGCGCCAAGCGCGGTGGTGGAAAACATGCTGACTGCTCCAGCGCGTCCTTTGCGACGGACAGTTAGGTTTTGATCGCATTGCGAAAGAGCGCAATTGCCTCTTCGCTTGTGTTGACGATGATTTGCTCGGTGTCATGTGAGCCAGTTTTGTACTGAACGGGGCTTTGTTCGTCATGCTGAAACACTGCTAAGTACGAAGCACTTTTCCATGGTGGGCGGCGATAGGAAAAATAAAATTCAGCCAATTCTTCGCCATTTATCATTGGCCCGCCAACTTTAATTCCATTTCCAACCTCATTTCCTTCCCAATTGGCCCAGCCCTCCGATTTTGCAATGTCAATGGCAATTTGTTCGACTTTGTCCCTTATTGGTTTAACGAACCTTTTCGAGTAGGAGCGTCGATCGATTGCTTTCAACGCCTCTTTTGCGGCAGACAGAATGTCACTTCGGCCCAGACGTTCCGCATTGGCGTAAAGATTTTCTAGTTCGCCACGGTTGTATCTACCCGCTTTGATGCTTTGAATAATTTCTTCACTCATGCGGAGGCCATCTTGAAACCTAACGTTTGACATGAGCGGCGGCCGCAAGCGGGCGAAGCCCGCTTGCGGACGTCCGCTCGATGGAAGGGTTAGGTTTCACTTTCCGGCTCCGCGATGAAGCGGTCTAGTACGTTCTTCACTCTCCCCGCGAGAGGCCTCAGCTCGACAAACTCCCGGGAAGCTGCCATGGCGGTCAGCATGAATACAGTTGCGGTCATCAAGAAGACAACGGCGGCCTCGCGCTCGCAGTCTTCCAAGGCTCTCGATTCGGAGTAGTCCGCCATCTCCAAGTCGGTGTACGGCCCACCGTGGACGAACGACGAGAGAAGTGCGTAGGCTGGGACGATCTGGGCAAGGAACGGGCGCTCTTTCGCCACGAACTGGAGCTTCTCACTACCGAGGAAACGGAGGATAGACCTGTACTTGAAGCGACCCGATGCCTGCTCAAGTTCCTTGGCGCTTAGCTTCGCCGCCTCAGGGTAGAGCTCAGCGATGGCACTTTCGATTTTTGCGACCACGGAGTTGCCGAGCAGACCTTCCGCCATCGTTACGGCATAAACGTAATCGCGGGCTTCCGCAGCGCCGCAGTACGAGTAGTACTCGATCCCGACGGCATCGTTCTTCTCGGACAGGAAGCGGGTCCAGACGTACATGAACTTCAGGTAGTGGTCGCAGAAACACCGAAATAGCACCTTGAAGGAATATGGATTGTTCGATTCGATGCAGTCGAACATCGCAGTCTTTAGGCTGTTCGTCTTCGCGCAAAACATGACCATTGCCCGATAGCTTTGCGGAAAGGAAGTAGACGCGAGCTTTGAAAACAACTCGGGCCCATTCTCCTCAACGATGCTGAAGTATTCGTCGTCGGCTTCAAGACGGTGCATCAGTGAAACCTAACGTTCGCGTTGAAGGGCGCGCGGCTGGGCATCATCAGCGGCGACGTCCCTTGCCTGATCGCCCTTGGAGGACCTTCCTTCCGCTTAGCTTGGTGCAGGCAGCATCGACGAGTCGTACGAACTCACGCGCATCCGTGAAGTAGTTTCGAAACGCTAAGCGAACTTCCTCGCTAGTGTCAGCACGGACCAGGACGATGTCTCTATCAGGCATATTCTTTTCAAGCTCGAATAGAGCTCGAACCGCGTCAGTTGCATCGCGAAAGTTGCGCACCTCTAGCGCACCTTCCGTAGAGAAGATGAGAATTGAATTTCGTTTGTCACTGACATCACCCTTCGCGCTGTTGAGTCCTCTGAGCGTTTGCATAAGATGGAGCTCGCTATCGAGCGACAAGAACTCGTCCAGTACCTTCTGATTTGATGCGTCGGGGAAAGGGCCAGTTCTCTGCTCGTGAGCACGGGCGAGCAACTCGCTGGCTAAAGCCATCGCCCGCTCGTAACGAGTATCGCCACGCTGGAACTTCGGCTGACTCTGGGTGATGAAGCCTATAACCTCAACGGCAGTGGCCCAAGCGTGCTGGACCAAAGTTCGATACTGAATCTCGATGCAGAGGCCCGCAAGAGCCTTTCCTGCTTCGGATTTGACGTCGTATTCATATACATCGTGAATGCCACGATAGCCCGTCTGTTTAGGCTGCTTCAGGTAATCGTATTTGTCTGGCTCGTTGCGAAGCTTGTGATTGAATCTGGCTATGTGAAACTCTGACCGAAATACTTGCAAATCTGTGATGGACCGAAAAATCAGCCGACACCCTGCAACGTCATCCATTCTCGCTAGTTGCATTCTCGGTAATCGCGTTAGCTTGTCGAAAATCGTCGTTTTCCGTTTGTGACGTTGGGCGACGGATACTTTCGTACCCCGTGTGCGATTCCTAAGAATCGCTTGAAAGGTATTAAGGACCCCGCGATGCGCTGCTCGCCACTCCTCAATTACAAGTAGATCATCGGCGGTTGCGGTGCCCAGCCGAATGCGCTCACCGGCACGAGTCACCCTTGATTTCGACCCCCCAGGAAATGTGGCCTCAGTCACTAACGATCTCCAAATAATGCCCAACGTTTTGGTCTTCGGCGGGCCTGCACAGACGGTTGCAGCTCCGCGGTGCCGATGGCACGTCCGCAGCACCTAAAGTTAGAGGTGAAGTTTTTGCCTGGCATATCTGTGGCTGTAGTGTCCATGATTTAGTTGCGCCACAGGAGATACCATACCGCAGATGCCACGATGGACGCGACTATGCCCAGCGTGACGATTCCAACTGGCCGCTCGAACCAGCGCTTTTCCGCTGGCAACGCTCCTGCGTTTTCAACGGCGTCTCTACGTTCCTTTTCGCGCGCAACGATGGCGTGTTTTGTAGTTCCTACAGCGCACGATGACAGCAATTCACAAAGCGCAACGTACGACATGGCTCGAAGCTCCGTGTCGCTTGGGATACCGTGGAAGCCGCGATCGAAGGCGTCTTCTCCCTCAGCGTCCTCACGCGCGGTAGTCACTCTTCACCTCTAACGCCAATGATCAGCGGCCGTCGAAGGCGGTCCGCTGAATCTGAAGTTAGGTTTCAGTTGTCGCTCGTCCACTGAAATTCGTCCCTGACGCTTTTTCAAACTGTGAGATGTATTTATACAGATGATCAACTAGCTCGCCGTCTCCAAGAGCCTTGGCGACAACGGTAGCCGTGAGAAGGCTACGGTAGAAATAATTCCATGCGCCTTCAACATACTCGGCAATCCGGGGAGTTCCGTTCATTCCCGCGACGTAAAATCGCGGCGGCTCACCACCGAACATGTCCATTATTTGCGGGGATGCAGCGTGCACATAACCAGAATACGTCTTGCTGATTGCCTCACCAGCGTCTAGCACCTTTGACTGGTTCATACCCTCACCCAGAACTCTTGTGACGTAAGCGCGAATTTTCCTCCTCGGCGGGAAATTACGCTTTTGAGTCGAATCGATGGGACTGTCAGGGTTATCAAACTCTTCGGCGTAAAACGCCTCAAGGTACTGCCTGTGTAGCTCCGTCACGGTGTCATTCGTTATCGCCGCTGCCAGGAAGGCAATGTCCTCGTTTATTTCGTCGAGGGTTCTGTTCATTACCCCTTGCTCCTGAACGAGGCCATGGAGCAGAAGAACGTCGATAGCGTGAAGGCCGCTTATAACGCGCGCGAGCTTTTGAACTAGCGCTTGTTCGACCGTCTTCTCGACGTGACGAAAGACTAACCCGTCCTTCCAAGGAACAGGCCGTGGTGGAGGCACCTGTTGCTCCAGCCGCCGAAATGCGTGAGTCATCATCTTCAACGTTCGCTGAAACATCGGTCGCATGCGTGGCTGAATCCTAACGTTGCGCTAACCGGCGCGCTGCGCTTCTTGCAGCGCGTCCGTGTTGAGCGAAAAGCTAGATTCCGATGTGTTCGTCACAACTGATAGGGCCATTTGCAGGCTTTCGTACATTCGATACGTAGGTTGGTGATGATGCCATCGACAGTTTCAAGCAGCACGTTGGCCGTAATCGCATGGTTTTCCTCGTATTCGACGTTGCCATCGACGTCAGTACACTCATTGACGAACGGAAAGTCCACGTTATGCACTGCATCACAGCGCAAGTACCGATAAAGCAGTTCATGGAGAGAGAATAGGGGTAGCTTGTCGCGCAGATTTTGTTCATCGAAGCCCGCAATCTTCGCTTCGGACGCGTGACGGATGACATCCGCCTTCGAGGCGTATCGAGTGTTGGCCTTTACATCGTCCGCGGAGCCATACACTTTCGTTAATGCTGTAGCGATCTCCGCATGATTCTTCAGCTCTTTGTAACTGCCATGATCATTGAGTTTGGACTTGGGCCATTGCAGAAAAAATAGGAGATCCACTTGCTCGTAGAAGTCGCGCTTTCCCGAGTACTCAAGCACCACCTTCACATAGGCTTCGCCATCTCGAAGAGTTGGATAACGCATTGCGCCCAACGCGCCGAGATAGCAGCTGAGGGCGAGCACCCCTTCCAGGTAGTGCCTTTTCCCATCGATTAGCTCCTTGGTCCGCGCGACATCTCTATGCCACCGCTTAAAGTACTCCTCGATGTAAAAGCGCTTCGACATGGCACCCTGCTCGCGATCGGAATCTAACGTCCGAGTTCAGCCGCGCCGCAACGCGGCGTCGGATGGAACGACAAGTTAGATATGCGGGCGAGTAACCAAATGGAAGAACAATTGGCAACCAACATAGTTGCCGCAGTAAATGCAGAACTTGCCAAGAGCATGGCGAAATTCGTTGATGAATCGCCAATGGATAGTGACAAAGCGCAGGATGAGTTTTTAGAGTTAGTCATTTACGGAAATAAAGTCGCCGAGGTAGCTGACTTTCTCCATAAGTTCTATGACTCTAAGACGCCTGTAATAAGTTGTTGCCTCGATCCTGTGATGGCAGAACGGACAATGCGTAAAGTTTTCCGTTACGATTTTAACGAGCGGCTCAAGGAAGCTCTTCTCGCATGTAGGGCAGGATATTTCGTATATCGGGATGGACAGTGGCTCAATGGGCATGGTGATTCCTTCCTGATATCTAACGTCGTGCTCTGCGGCGGGCCGACCGCGCTGGCGGTTGACATGGCGCTACGCTGGCGGCCCGTCCGCAGCAGCAAAGGGTTATGCGTCTTTTTCGACGTGCCATGCGAAGTAGTCAAAATACAGAGTCGGCACTCGAAGTGGCCGCACAAGCTCAGTCGTAAGTGTTTGATAGAACCGATATGCTTCGGGAGTCTTTATATGCCCCATTGCGCGGCCTTGGGCGACGAGGATGCCGCTTAGAAGCTTGTCGACCGCGGAAAAAACGCTCGAATCAATTGGCACATGCCCGAACGCGAGCAGGTTTCGGTTTAGTTGTTCGTCGTCAAGATCTAGGCGCACAGCGTGCTTTACAAATAGGTCGACGAGCTTGTACTTGTGAGCGAGTGACAATGGCCGCTTTGCGTTAGCTGACCAATGACAGTCTAGGCTTCGACTTAGCCACGCGTGAAAGGCTTCGAATGCCCTGCGATTCTTCGCGCGAAGCAGCTTTGAGCGAAAAGCTTTGCGCCTCAAGATGGCGGCTGCCCATGTCCGATAGATGAGGCTGGGTTTCTTGATGCCCCTGAAAGCCCGAAAAGTGTTGGCACCAACGCCATAGCCCGAATCGGAAGCTACGCGCTCGCCATACCATGTTCGAGCACCGGCCATGGATTCCTTGAGCCGCTTATAGCAGCGGTCGTCAAGGTACGGTGCGAGGTCAAGACGCATAACGTCAATAATCAACGGGTGCCGAAGGCGGTCCGTTGCATTTAAAGTTAGGCGACGATCGAGAGTGGGTCATGTGAATGGCCCTTCAATAAGGCGCACCACCGGGTGTCCGCAATTAGCGCAACTTCCCTTGAGGAGAAGGTCGCAACTTTTAACCGTGCCCGCAAAATCGACGATACTGACAGCGCCTCGGCAATGTCCACAAAAAACATTTGCGAGAAGCCTCGGCCTTATCTCGGCAGGGATTGCGGCCCAAAATTTGGTCGCTGGAATTGAAAACAGAGGCAGTTTGGAAATTGTCACCGGTCGTGTTCCGTAGCCTAACGAAATATCGACTTGCAAAGTGTCGTTCTGTAAGACGGTCTTGTCATTTCCTCATGGCCCGCTTTCCTTATTGAACAATAGCTTGGGCGTTTTGGTCCAAAGCCGCTTGCGGCGAAAGGCTGCGATATGTAACATGGGTATTTATACAGTACTCGGTGGTTCACGATCCAGCCATGTCTACGATCGATCCGTCGATCCCGCCCGTCGCTCTCGACCCGGATACGCACTGTGCGTCCGCGTCCCGATCGCCTCGCCTCCTCGATCGGGTGCGTGACGCGATCCGGGTGCGCCACTACAGCATCCGCACCGAGCAAGCTTACACTGACTGGATTCGCCGCTTCATCCTCTTCCACGGCAAGCGGCACCCCCGCGAAATGGGCAAGGTCGAGGTTGAAGCGTTCCTGACGCATCTTGCCGTGTCCGGCAACGTGGCGGCGCCTACGCAGAATCAGGCCCTGAGCGCGATTCTGTTCCTCTACAAGCAGGTTCTCGGGCAGGAACTTGGCTGGATGGAGAACGTCGTGCGCGCGAAGAAGCCCGCGAAACTTCCCGTGGTTTTCACTCGGGAGGAGGTACGGGCGATCATGGCGCGCCTCGACGGGGTACGCTGGATCATGGCGATGCTTCTCCATGGTTCGGGGCTGCGGCTGCTCGAATGCCTTCGATTGCGGGTCAAGGATTTCGATTTCGGCAGACGGTGCGTGACGGCAAAGGCGGCAGGGACCGCGTCACGGTGCTGCCTGATTGCGTGATCGAACCGCTCGAGCGCCAGATCGAGCGCGTACGCGGGGTCCATGCGCAGGATATCGCCGCCGGCTTTGGTGCCGTCTACCTGCCGCACGCGCTCGAGCGCAAGTACCCTGAGGCGAATAGGACGATCGCGTGGCAATACGTGTTTCCGGCGTCCTCGCGCGCGCTCGATCCGCGCTCCGGCATCGAACGGCGGCACCATCTCGACGAGTCGGTACTGCAGCGCGCCGTCAAGAATGCAATCCGCGCGGCCGGCATCGAGAAGCCCGGAAGCTGCCATTCGCTGAGACATTCGTTCGCGACCCATCTCCTCGAAGACGGGTACGACATCCGCACGATCCAGGAGCTTCTCGGCCATTCGGATGTCAGCACAACGATGATCTATACGCACGTGATGAATCGCGGCGGACGCGGGGTGCGAAGTCCGGCGGATCGGGGCTGAACGCAGGGCGAGAACGCGGCGCCTACTGCTGCTTGATCCCCGCGTCGCGGATGATCCTGCCCCACTTCTCCTGCTCGCCGCGGATAAACGCCGTCGCCTGGTCCGGCGTGCCGGTAAGCGGCTCGGCGCCGAGCTCCGCGAAGCGAGCGACGATCGCCGGTTTCGCGATGGCGGCATTGACGTCGTTGTTCAGCCGCCGCACCACGTCGGGCGGTGTCCGTGCCGGCGCGAGCAGTGCGAACCAGCCGAGCACCTCGAAACCGGCCAGGCCGGTCTCCGCCACCGTGGGCACGTCGGGCAGCAGCGGCGTGCGCTTGACGCTGGAGATCGCAATCGGCCGCAGGGATCCTTTCCTGATGTGCGGGGTCATGATCGCGATGTTCTCGAACATCATCGGCACGCGTCCCGAGAGCAGGTCCGGCATCAGCGTGCCCGAGCCCTTGTACGGGACATGCACGATATTGACGCCGGCCATGCGCTGCACGAGCTCGCCCGCGAGGTGTTGCGCGGTGCCGGGGCTGGAGGAGGCGTACTCGACCTTGCCCGGATTCGCCTTGAGGTAGGCAAGGAGCTGCGCCATGTTCGTCGCCGCCATGGTCGGGTGCACGACAAGCACATACGGCGTCGTGGCGACCAACGCAGCCGGCACGAGGTCTTTCTCTTCGTAAGGAAGGGACGCATACAGCGCCGGCGCAGTGCCGTGGGTGCTCGGCACAAGTACCAGCGTGTGCCCGTCCGGCGTTGCCTTGGAAGCCACGCCCGTGCCGATCGTGCCGCTCGCGCCCGCCCGGTTCTCGACCACGACCGCGCGGCCTAGCGACTCGGTGAGCTCCTGCGCCACCAGCCGCCCGATCACGTCGGTCGTGCCGCCCGGCGGGAAGCCGACGATGATCCTTACGGTCTGCGTGGGGTAGTTCTGCGCCTGGGCTGCAAGCGAGGCGAGCGCGAGGAGCGCGCCTGCAAGGACGGTTCTGGACATGTCTTCTCCAATCATTTGTTGTCAAAAGCGGAAATCCAATTGACCGGATTGCCGCTCTGCTGCTGGCATCTAAGAACTAAATGTTCAGGTTTACAGTGTCCTGATACGGCCCTACGGAATGCTGAACTCGATCAGGAACGGGCCCCGGCGCGAGCACGCGGCGCGGAACGTGTCCGCGAAGGTCTCCAGCGTGTCGACGCGCGTGGCCTCCATGCCCATGCCGCCGGCGAGCTTGACCCAGTCGAGGTCGGGCGGCCCGAGGTCGAAGAGCTGCCGTGCGCTCTTGCCAGGCGTCGCGCCGACCGCGGTGAGCTCGCCCATGAGGATCTTGTAGCTGCGGTTCGCGAAGATGACGTTGACCACGTCGAGCTTCTCGCGTGCTTGCGTCCACAGCGCCTGCAGCGTGTACATGCCGCCGCCGTCCGATTGCAGGCACACGGTCTTGCGGTCCTGGCAGGCGAATGCCGCGCCGGTGGCGATCGGCAGGCCGCAGCCGATCGCGCCGCCGGTGATCTGGATCCAGTCGTTCGGCGCGGCGGCGAAGGTCGGGGCAAAGAGCTGGCGGCCGGAGGTGACCGCATCTTCGGCAACGATGGCGTTCTCGGGAATCAGCGCGGCGATCGTCGATGCGAACGCCTCGGGCGTGAACTTGCCGCTGGCGACCGCGGCGCGCGGTGCCTCGGGAATCTGGACCTCGCGGGGCGCACCGAGCTCGTCGGCCAGCGCTTCGAGCGCGGCGACGTGGTCTTCCTCGGGTCGCGAAAGGACGTGCACGGTGCAGTCCCGCGGCCAGAGCTCGCTCGGCTTGCCGGGATAGGCGAAGAACCCGACCGGCGGCTTGGCGCCGACCACCACGAGGTGGGCGAGGCCGCCCAGTACCTCGAGCGCGCGATCCACGGCGTAGGGAATGCGGTCCACCTGAGGACGGCCGCGCCCGCGCGCCATGCGGCCGATCTGGGTGGGCGTGCGCAGCTTGGCGCCGGTCTTGACCGAGAGGCGGTGCGCGGCGCGCAGGCCCGCTTCGGAGAGCGCCGAGCCCGACAGCACGAGCATCGCCGGGGTGCCGCTTCGGAGCGCGCGCGCGACGGTCGATATCGTTTCCGGAGCCACGCGCGGACGCGACGGCACCGGCAGCGGCGCGGCGGGGCCGGTGCTTTCGTTCCACGCGGTATCGGCCGGCAGGATCAGCGTGGCGATCTGACCGGGGCTCGTGCGGGCCGCCTGCACCGCGGCCGCACCTGCGCCGGGGACTTCGGCCGCGGTCGCACATGTGCGGACCCAGTGCGACACCGCGCGCGCGAGGCCTTCGGTGTCCGCGGTCAGCGGTGCGTCATAAGGACGGTGATAGGTGGCCTGGTCGCCCACGACGTTGACCATGGGGGAGAAGGCGCGGCGCGCGTTATGCAGGTTGGCGATGCCGTTGGCGAACCCGGGGCCGCAGTGGAGCAGCGTGGCGGCGGGCTTGCCGGTCATGCGGGCATAGCCGTCGGCGCAGCCGGTCACGACCGTCTCGTGCAGCCCGAGCACGCAGCGCAGTCCCGGGACCCGGTCGAGCGCGGCGACAAAATGCATCTCGGAGGTGCCCGGGTTGGAAAAGCAGACTTCGATGCCCGAGGCGAGGAGGGTCCTCGCGAGGCTTTCAGCTCCGTTCATTGGGATCTCTTCAGTCGGTGAATTTTTCCCGCAGCGTGACGAATTCTTCCGCCGCGGTGGGATGGATGCCGATCGTCGAATCGAACTGCGCCTTGGTGGCGCCGCACTTGAGCGCGATGGCGATGCCCTGGATGATCTCGCCCGCCTCCGCGCCCATCATGTGGGCGCCGAGCACGCGCTGTGTCGGCGCGTCGACGACAAGCTTCATGAAAGTCTTTTCGTCGCTGCCCGAAAGGGTGTGCTTGAGCGCGCGGAAGGACGCCTTGTAGATCTCCACCGTGTGGCCGCGCGATTGGGCGAGTTCTTCCGAAAGCCCGACCGTGGCGACGTTCGGGATCGCGAAGATCGCGGTCGCGATGTTGTCGTAGTCCATGCGCGTCGGCTCGCCGCGGAACAGCGTCCTGGCGAGCGCCATGCCTTCGGCGGTCGCAACGGGCGTGAGGTTGATGCGGTTGGTCACGTCGCCGAGCGCGTGGATCGAGTCGACCGAGGTCGCGAGGTATTCGTTGACCTCGATGGCCCCGTCCTCGCGCAGCTTCACGCCGGCAGCTTCGAGCCCGAGGTTGGAGGTGTTCGGCTTGCGGCCGGTGGCGTACATCACCACGCCTGCCCGCGCCTGCCCGCCCCCGAAGAAAGTTACCGCCAGCGTGCCGTCGGCATTCTTCGCGATGGACGCGATGTCGCTCTCGAACTTGATCTCGATGCCCTTCTTCTGCATCTCCTCGGCCAGCCGCGTGCCCAGGTCCGCGTCGAAGCCGCGCAGCACGCGCTTGCCGCGATAGACCAGCGTCGTCTTTACGCCAAGGCCGTTGAAGATCGATGCGAACTCGACCGCGATGTATCCGCCGCCGACCACGATGACCGCTTCAGGCAGCGCATGCAGGAAGAACGCTTCGTTCGAGGTGATCGCGTGCTCGCACCCGGGGAAGGTCGGGATCGTCGGCCAGGACCCGGTGGCCACCAGGATGTGCTTCGCGGAGTAGGACTTGCCGCCGCATTCGACCGTGTTCGAGTCGACAATCGTTGCGCGGGCCTTGAGGATCGCAACGCCGGCCTTGTCGAGCATGCGCTCGTAGATGCCGTTCAGCCGCTCGATTTCCCTATTCTTGTTTGCAAGCAGCGTTGGCCAGTGGAACTTCGGTTCGGGCCCGCTCCAGCCGAAGCCGGCCGCGTCGTGGAACTCGTCGCGGAAATGCGCGGCGTAGGAAAAGAGCTTCTTGGGAATGCAGCCGACGTTGACGCAGGTGCCGCCGAAGTATTTCTCTTCCGCGATCGCGACCTTGGCGCCGTAGGTGGCCGAGATGCGGCTTCCCCGGACGCCGCCGGAGCCGCCGCCAATGCAAAACAGGTCGTAGTCGTGGCGGGACATCGAGTGCGGTCCCGCCGACCCGTGGCCTTAAAGGTTCTTCAGGTTGAGCTCGACCATCTCGAGCTGCGCGCACAGGCTGGAATGCTCGGGCTTGTCCGCGAGCCACTTGAGCGCATTCGAGATGCGCTGCTCGAACTGCGCGCGCGGCATGCCTTCGACGCCGTTGAAGAGCGAGGCCAGTTCCTTGAGGTTCTTCGATTGCGCCTGCGCCCGCACTTCGGCGAGCTTCGCCTCGATCCCGCTGCGATCGAGGTTGGTCACAATCTTCATGGTCTTTTCACTTTCTGCCATGGGGCACTCCTTGGAAGGTGCCGAATCTTAGCACCGCGACGATTCGCTGCGAGTCAGGCCTGCAACTGCCAGCGGCCTGCGGATTCGACCGCGCGCCGCTCGGCGGCGAGCTTGCCCAGATGCGCGACCAGCGAACGCGCCGCAACAGGAAACAGCTTCGGCGAAACATCGTCGTAGACCGCGGGCACGAGCTCTTCGAGGGTTGCCGCGCCGAGCTTTTGCATGGCAGCGATGACCTTGGCTTCGCGCGCAAGGCGATGCGCGATGAGGCGGTTGACTTCCCGGTGCGGGCGGCCGATCAGGTAGCCATGACCGGGCGCAAGGATCGCCACGTCCTCCGAGAGCAGCATCTTGAGCGACGCGAGATAAGCGAGCATGTCGCCGTCCGGCGGGTTGATGACCACCGTCGAGCCCTGCATCACGTGATCGCCCGTGAAGAGCATGCGCGTTTCTTCGATCAGGTAGCACAGGTGGTTCGACGCGTGGCCCGGCGTGTGAATCGCGCGCAGCGTGATGCCGCCTGCCTCGATGCGCTCGCCGTGCCCGAGAACGCGATCGGGCGCGAAATCCTGGTCCTGGCTGGTGCCGGCCGGCGCCGGGCGCCCCATGACGATGGCGCCGGTCGCTTCCTTGATGCGCTTGGCCGCCGGCGAATGATCCTTGTGCGTATGCGTGCAGAGGATCCATTTGATCTTTCCGGCGCCTGCGGCCAGCATCGCTTCGATGTGGCTGTCGATGTCG
>Ga0163151_10006297_pt1 | contig 14535 bp, 7 predicted proteins | sample OliLakLV19MP5IB2_FD_145596 | JGI IMG/M metagenome (GOLD analysis project Ga0163151, IMG submission 145596) | Freshwater microbial mat bacterial communities from Lake Vanda, McMurdo Dry Valleys, Antarctica - Oligotrophic Lake LV.19.MP5.IB-2 | ecosystem: Environmental > Aquatic > Freshwater > Lake...
GAGTTTGACATTATTGTTATAGATGGAGACATTTCAGTAAAAGAAGGATATGATACTATAAAGTATGCATGGATAATATTAAAGAAAAATGGTTTGCTTATAGTTGATGAATATGAAAAATACTTGGGAAACCAAAGAAAAAGTATAAAGGCTTCAATTGATAGGTTTCTTCAAGAGAAGAGCAACCACAAGATAATATTGGAATCAAATTATATTACGATTCAAAAACTTTAGACGGTACCGTTATGTATAAATTTTTAGATATACATAATGAATGAAATAAATGGATTGATATTATCACTTGTAGTATTTAACGAGTATGTCATTTATTGGATCGAATTTACTAAATATTTCCGTCCCATTTGCGACTCCTACAGGAAACACTGGTGCCACTGGATACACTGGTGCTACTGGATATACTGGAAGTACTGGATATACTGGTTATACTGGTTATACTGGTTATACTGGAAGAACTGGTTATACTGGTTATACTGGTTATACTGGTTATACTGGAAGTACTGGTTATACTGGTTATACTGGATCAACTGGTTATACTGGTTATACTGGTTATACTGGTTATACTGGTTATACTGGAAGAACAGGAGCAACTGGTTATACTGGTGCAACGGGAGTAACAGGATTTACAGGTGATACTGGATGTACAGGATACACAGGAACTACAGGATATTCTGGATATACTGGAGATACTGGAACTACTGGTTATACTGGAACAACAGGAACTACTGGTTATACTGGTTATACTGGAGATACTGGAACAACAGGTTATACTGGAACAACAGGTTATACTGGTTATACTGGAGATACTGGTTATACTGGATACACAGGTTACACAGGTTACACAGGATATACTGGAGATACTGGTTATACTGGTTATACTGGTTATACTGGTTATACTGGATCAACTGGAGATACTGGATACACAGGATATACTGGTTATACTGGTTATACTGGTTATACTGGTTCAACTGGTGATACAGGATACACAGGATATACTGGTTATACGGGTTATACTGGTTATACTGGACCAACAGGAATAACAGGATACACAGGAACAACAGGATATACAGGACCAGCAGGATTGGCAGCAAACACAGGAGCAACAGGAGACACAGGATATACAGGATATACAGGATATACAGGACCAGCAGGATTGGCAACTAATACAGGTGCAACAGGAGATACAGGATATACAGGATACACAGGATATACAGGACCAGCAGGAGAAGCAGCAAATACTGGAGCAACAGGATATACAGGATATACAGGAGATACTGGTAGTACAGGATACACAGGATATACAGGACATACAGGATATACAGGATATACTGGAGAAACAGGATATACTGGATATACTGGATATACTGGAACTACTGGTTATACTGGACAGACAGGATACACAGGATATACAGGATATACAGGATATACTGGAACTACTGGTTATACCGGAAGCACAGGATATACAGGATATACAGGATATACTGGTTATACAGGTTCAACAGGAACTACTGGTTATACAGGAGAAACAGGATATACAGGATATACTGGTTATACAGGTTCAACAGGAAGAACAGGATATACAGGTTCAACAGGATATACAGGTCCAACTGGAGTACAAGGTACAGGAACAACCGGATATACTGGAAGAACAGGAACAACAGGATATACTGGATCAACAGGATATACAGGAACTACAGGACATACAGGTCATACAGGTTATACTGGACCTGAAATAACAGGAGCAACAGGTTATACAGGAACTACTGGTTCAACTGGTTATACAGGTTATACTGGAAGTACAGGTTATACAGGAACTACTGGATACACTGGTCATACAGGTCCACAAGGAACAGGAACTACTGGTTATACAGGAGACACAGGAACTACTGGTTATACAGGAACTACTGGTTATACTGGTTCATCAGGTTATACAGGATATACTGGATATACTGGATATACTGGAACTACTGGTTATACAGGATCAACAGGATATACAGGTTATACTGGATCAACAGGATATACAGGTTATACTGGTTCAACAGGCTATACTGGTTATACTGGAAGTACTGGTTATACTGGTTATACAGGATCAACAGGATATACAGGTTATACTGGAAGCACAGGTTATACTGGTTATACTGGATCAACAGGATATACAGGTTATACTGGAAGTACAGGATATACTGGTTATACTGGAATCACAGGATATACCGGTTATACAGGAAGCACAGGATACACAGGTTATACAGGAGATACAGGATATACCGGTTATACAGGAAGTACCGGTTATACTGGAAGTACAGGATATACTGGAAGTACAGGTTATACTGGTTATACAGGCTATACAGGATACACAGGGAATACAGGATATACTGGCATAACAGGATATACAGGATATACAGGATATACTGGAGCAACAGGATATACTGGAGATACTGGTTACACAGGTTATACTGGTTATACTGGTTACACTGGATATACTGGAGCAACAGGAAGTACCGGTTATAGTGGAGATACAGGAGCAACAGGAAGTACAGGATATACAGGATATACAGGAAGCACCGGTTATACAGGTTATACAGGATATACTGGTTATACTGGTTATACTGGAACAACAGGATATACGGGAGAAACTGGTTATACTGGAACAACAGGATATACAGGATATACAGGAAGCACTGGGTATACTGGAACAACAGGATATACGGGGTATACTGGATGGACGGGTTATACTGGTTATACTGGAGTAACAGGATATACAGGATATACAGGAAGCACAGGATATACAGGAAGCACAGGATATACAGGATATACAGGATATACAGGATATACTGGTTATACAGGAAGCACTGGAACAACAGGATATACTGGATATTCAGGAGATACAGGAGCAACAGGTTATACAGGATATACTGGATCGACAGGATATACTGGATTAACAGGATATACTGGTTATACTGGTTATACAGGAACAACAGGATATACAGGAACAACGGGGTATACAGGATATACAGGATATACAGGAACAACTGGATATACAGGAACAACTGGTTATACTGGTCCACCAGGTGATGCAACAAATACAGGCTCAACAGGATGTACAGGATATACAGGATACACGGGATATACTGGTTATACTGGTTATACTGGTTATACAGGATATACAGGATATACTGGTTATACTGGTTATACTGGAGATACTGGTTATACTGGTTATACAGGAGCAACAGGGTATACAGGGGCACCAGGAACAGCAGCGAATACAGGGGCAACAGGATGTACAGGATACACAGGATACACAGGATACACAGGAGCAACAGGATACACTGGTCCAGTAAATATAGTAAGTACAGAGTTCATTCATTTAACAAGAAATTCAATTCAGATAGTAGGTCTTGGACACGATATAGCGTGGAATCATATTGATGCACAACAGGGTATAGATTATGCATCTCCGTTGATTAGTCTTCATGCAAACAAGACATATCTATTCAAACTGGATGTTTCGACAACATTTACAGTAGATCAAGGATATGTCACACTTGCAATTAATGATTCATCGAATGTTCAGTTATCTTCACTTTTGAGTGCAATTGCAAACAAGTATGGATCCAGAACAGGAGATCCTGCAACTCTTTCTTTTATGTATACACCAACAACAGATATTGATGTGAAAGTAACAGTAATGTCAGTTGGTTTGGGAAATACAACAATAAGAGGAGATTACTATTCTGGTCTTGTAATTCAACAAGTCGGAATATCAAATTTAGCATCTCCATCAGGGGCAACTGGTTATACTGGACCAACTGGAAGAACAGGTTATACAGGTTATACTGGGGCAACTGGTTATACCGGAAGAACTGGAATGACAGGATATACTGGTTATACTGGTTATACTGGTTATACTGGGTCAACTGGAGATACTGGTTATACTGGTTATACTGGTTATACTGGTTATACTGGTTATACTGGAACCACTGGATATACAGGATATACTGGAGACACTGGTTATACTGGAACTACTGGGTATACAGGATATACCGGTCTTCCTGGAAGCGCAACAAATACAGGAGCAACAGGAGCAACTGGTTATACTGGTTATACAGGGTATACAGGATACACAGGATATACAGGATATACAGGATACACAGGATATACAGGAACTACAGGATATACTGGATATACTGGACATACTGGATATACGGGATATACAGGAACAACGGGATATACGGGATATACAGGAACAACGGGATATACGGGATATACAGGAACAACAGGATATACGGGATATACAGGAACAACGGGATATACGGGATATACAGGAACAACAGGATATACAGGACCACCAGGAGACGCAACAAATACAGGAGCAAGTGGAGCAACAGGATACTCTGGATCTACAGGATATACTGGATATACTGGAAGTACTGGATATACTGGAGCAAGTGGATATACTGGAAGTACAGGATATACAGGATATACAGGACCAACTGGATATACTGGAACTACTGGTTATTCTGGTATGACAGGATATACAGGATATACAGGATATACAGGATATACTGGAACTACTGGTTATACTGGGTATACTGGAACTACTGGTTATACTGGGTATACTGGAACTACTGGGTATACTGGGTATACAGGAAGTACAGGATATACAGGGGATACAGGAAGTACAGGATATACAGGATATACAGGACCAGCAGGAGAGGCAGCAAATACAGGAGCAACAGGAGATACAGGATATACAGGTTATACAGGTTATACAGGGCCAGCAGGAAGTTCTTTAAACACAGGAAGCACAGGAAGTACAGGATATACAGGAGTAACAGGTTATACAGGACCACCAGGAGAGGCAGCAAATACAGGAGCAACAGGAGACACAGGATACACAGGATATACTGGAGAGACAGGAAATACAGGATATACAGGATATACAGGATACACAGGATATACTGGAGTAACAGGATATACTGGTGAGACAGGAACTACTGGATATACAGGAAGTACTGGAAATACAGGATCTAGTGGATATACAGGATATACTGGTTATACCGGTTATACTGGTTATACAGGACCGTTAGGATCGACAGGTGAAACAGGAGCAACAGGATATACAGGAACAACTGGTTATACAGGAGAGACAGGAACTACTGGATATACAGGAACTACAGGAAGTACAGGATATACTGGATATACAGGAACTACTGGATATACAGGAACTACTGGTTATACTGGTCCGCCAGGGGATGCAACAAATACAGGATCAACAGGAAGTACGGGATATACAGGTTATACAGGATATACTGGAACTACTGGTTATACTGGATATACTGGAACTACTGGTTATACTGGATATACTGGAACTACTGGTTATACTGGATATAGTGGAGATACAGGAGCAACGGGGAGTACAGGATACACAGGATATACAGGATATACAGGATATACAGGAGAAACAGGGTATACGGGATATACAGGAACTACAGGATATACAGGATATAGTGGAGATACAGGAGCAACAGGGTATACAGGAAGTACAGGGTATACAGGAAGTACGGGAAGTACAGGGTATACAGGATCAACAGGATATACAGGACCTGCAGGAGAAGCAACTAATACGGGAGCAACGGGAAGTACAGGAAGTACGGGATATACAGGATATACAGGATATATAGGAACGACAGGGTATACAGGAACGACAGGGTATACAGGATATACAGGAGCGTTTCCAATTCATCTTATAGATTCGATAAATGATTATGTGAATGTAAGTGATGTGACGAAAAGAGTTCAATTCAATATTACAGGAGCATCAACAAGTACAACATCGACTTTAGTTTTTGTACAAACGGCTGATAGAACAATAACATTTTTTAATACAAGTGATACAGTAGTAGGGCGTAATACAACTGATATCTTTACAAACAAAACAATAATTTCGCCAACAAATATTGTTAGGGCAACACAGCTTGGAACTACAACAAACGATGTTAATATTTCTTCAGCGACCGGCCCTTTTAATCAACAAGTATTGATGGCAACTTCACCGACGGGGGCAAGATGGGCAGTTGTACCACATGATATTCAACAATCTCTTATTGCTGATACAAGTCCAACAATAATCACATCAGCTGTTTATGTTGATGTACCAGGGTTGACACTTACTACACATGATTTAGAGTCAAGTGGAACATACTATATAAATTTTAATTGTTCTTGTTCATTTTCAGGAAATAATATTGACACGTTTTTTATTTTGAATGTAAATGGATTAAATGTGAATGCAACCCAAACAAATGAACGTAATTCTTCGTCTAATGGAAAATTAGGATTTGCAATATCTTATGTTGCAACAAATGTTGTAAGTGGAACTATTATTAAAATTAAAGCAAGATCTGTTAGTGGTACATTTACTATACGTGATAGATCTATTTCTTTCATGGGTGTTCCTAATTCGTATGTTGTATAAATTAAAACGAAACACAAATTAGAAGATAATACGTATATTTTAAAATTTGATTGTAATTTTATAATCAAATTTTTAACTGTTATTATATATAACAACATGTCGACGACACTAACATATTCGATTATTAACGATTTTATCTCGAGTGGGGGTACTATTGTTTCTGATCAATTACTTTATATTTTAAATACAACATTTCCAACACATCAGTTTGGTATTGTAATAGTTGGGGACGTTTTAACAATTTATGTTCAAGATACCCTCAGTGAAGATGATCTTACAGATTTAGCTGATTTAGTTCAAACATATGAAAATATTTATGGAAACTTTGTTACCTTGGCAGCTGATGGTATTACAGGTCCAACAGGTTATACAGGTTATACTGGTTATACTGGTCCATCAGGGTTTTCAACTAATACAGGATCAACAGGATCAACAGGTTATACTGGTTATACTGGTTATACTGGTCCAGCAGGATCAGCAACTAATACAGGATCAACAGGATCAACAGGTTATACTGGTTATACTGGTTATACTGGTCCAGCAGGTTCAGCAACTAATACAGGATCAACAGGATCAACAGGTTATACAGGTTATACTGGTTATACTGGTTATACTGGTAGTACAGGTTATACTGGAAGCACCGGTTATACTGGTTATAGTGGAGATACTGGAGCGACAGGTTATACCGGTTATACAGGAAGCACTGGTAGTACAGGTTATACAGGTCCAGCTGGAAGTGCAACTAATACAGGAGCAACAGGTCATACAGGTCATACAGGTTATACCGGTTATACAGGTCCAGCAGGAGAAGCAACTAATACAGGAGCAACTGGTAGTACAGGTCATACAGGTTATACAGGTTATACTGGACCTGCAGGAGAAGCAACTAATACAGGAGCAACTGGTAGTACAGGTTATACAGGAACTACAGGTTATACAGGTTATACAGGTTATACTGGAAGAGCAGGACCAACAGGAAGAACAGGTTATACTGGTTATACTGGTTATACTGGTTATACTGGATCAACAGGTTACACTGGTTATACAGGAACTACTGGTTATACAGGAACTACTGGTTATACTGGTTATACAGGTCCAGCAGGAGAAGCAACTAATACAGGAGCAACAGGATCAACTGGTCACACAGGTTATACAGGTTATACAGGTCCAGCAGGAGAAGCAACTAATACAGGAGCAACTGGAGCAACTGGAGCAACTGGTTATACTGGTTATACAGGTCCAGCAGGAGAAGCAACTAATACAGGAGCAACTGGAGCAACAGGTTATACAGGTTATACTGGAACGACCGGTTATACAGGAAGAACAGGTTATACAGGTTATACAGGTTATACTGGAGAAACAGGTAGTACAGGTTATACTGGTTATACAGGACATACAGGTTATACTGGTTATACTGGAGAAACAGGTTATACAGGTTATACAGGATATACAGGAACTACAGGTTATACAGGACATACAGGTTATACAGGTTATACAGGTCCAGCAGGAGAAGCAACTAATACAGGAGCAACAGGACATACAGGACATACAGGTTATACAGGTTATACAGGTCCAGCAGGAACTGCAGCAAATACGGGAGCAACAGGACATACAGGTTATACAGGTTATACAGGTCCAGCAGGAGAAGCAACTAATACAGGAGCAACAGGAGCAACAGGTTATACAGGTTATACGGGACAAACAGGATATACAGGATATACAGGAAGAACAGGAAGAACAGGTAGTACAGGTTATACCGGATTTACAGGGTATACGGGAACTACAGGTTATACTGGACATACTGGAACTACAGGTTATACAGGTCCAGCAGGTCCACAAGGAACAAATGGTCAATTATTTGGATCGACTCTTTCATTTAATAATACAAATGCTTCTGAGGCTCCAAATACAGGAGCAACAAGTAGTAAAGATATAGCAATAGTCTTTGATGAATTAACAGAATCATCAATAGTTACAGCGGTTGATAGTAGTGTGGATGTAATGGTTCAAGATTTCTTATCACCTGTTGGTTATCCTGGATTAGATACATGGCAAGCTGGAACGTTTCAATTTAACATTTATGCAAAAGTAAGTGCTGGAACAACATGTACTTACTATGCAAAAGTATTTAGAGCAAACTCTGATGCAACAGTACAAACATTATTAGCTACAACATCAATAGATATAATAGAATTAGTAACAACAGTCAATACTTTCTCATGTGTTGTTCCTCAAACAAATACTGATTTACCTGATCGATTATATATACAACTATTTGTCAGTAACACTTCAGTAACAAGTAGAAATGTAACTACATATTTTGAAGGAAATAGTAATGCATCCTTTGTCATTACAAACTTTCCAATTCCCGTAATTGTTGGACCAACCGGTTATACTGGTCATACTGGAACTACTGGTTATACTGGTTATACTGGAAGTACTGGAACTACTGGTTATACAGGTTATACTGGTAGTACAGGTTATACTGGAACTACTGGTTATACTGGAGAAACAGGTAGTACAGGTTATACAGGTTATACAGGTCCAGCAGGACAAGCAACTAATACTGGAGCAACAGGTAGTACAGGTTATACAGGTTATACTGGTTATACAGGAGCAACTGGTTATACTGGATATAGTGGAGATACAGGAGCAACTGGTTATACTGGATACACAGGAAGCACTGGTTATACTGGTTATACAGGTTATACTGGAGAAACAGGAAGTACCGGTTATACCGGTTATACAGGAAGTACCGGTTATACTGGATATAGTGGAGATACAGGAGCAACAGGTTATACTGGAGCAACAGGTTATACTGGAGCAACAGGTTATACAGGTTATACAGGTTATACAGGAGCAACTGGTTATACAGGATACACGGGAACAACAGGTTATACAGGTTATACAGGGCCAACAGGAACATTTCCAATTCACTTAGTTGATTCAATAAACGATTTTGTGAATGTGAGTGATGCGACAAAAATAGTACAGTTCAATATTACTGGAGCAGCAACAAGTACAAAATCAACACTTGTATTTGTTCAGACAGCTGATAGAACAATAACATTTCCAAATTCTACAGATACTTTAGCTGGTCTTTCTACTACAGGTGCATTTACAAATAAAACATTAGTGGGAACTACAAATATAATTAGAGCAACACAATTGGCAACGACAACAAATGATGTAATCATCTCAGGTGCAACAGGACCATTTAATATGCAAGTATTGATGGCAACTTCACCAACAGTAGCAAGATGGGCTGCAATACCGTTTGATGTTCAACAGGCTCTTGTTGCCAATACAAGCACAACTTCTATTACATCAACTACATATGTAGATGTGTCTGGACTGTCTCTTACAACGCATAATTTAGGAACTAACGGAAGATATCAGATTATTTTCAACTGCACATGTAGTTTTTCAGGAAATAACATTGATACGTTTTTTATTGTGAATATTGGTGGATCAAATGTGACAGCAACAGAAACATTAGAACGTAATGTAAACTCTGGCGCTAAAATAGGATTTTCAATAACATATGTTGCGACAAATGTTGCGAGTGGAACAATTATTAAAATTCAGGGAAAATCAGCTAGTGGAACAATTACAGTTCGTGATAGATCTATTTCATTCACTGGATTTCCAATTTCGTACATTGTATAATAAGTTTTTATAAAAGTAAGACTTTAGAAAGGAATTTGATTGGATTTATACAATCAAATTATTTAACTGATACTATATAACAACATGTCTACATCTCATACATACTCTATCAATAACGATTTCACTTCTGCTGGTGGAGTTGTTATTCCTGATCAATTGTTATACATACTGAATGCCACATTTCCAACTCATTCTTTTGGTATTGAGATCAATGGAGATATCGACTTAGATGATGGTGATATTTTAATCATTTATGTTGGTGATACCCTCAATGCAGGAGAACTTGTAACGTTGGCTAATTTAGTTGCAACTTATGAAAACAATTATGGAAGCTTTATTAATACATCATTTACTGGAGCAGCTATAATTTCTGATGTAAAAGCCACTGGAACTAATGGAGGAACTTTTACTAGCGGATCATGGCAAACAAGAACATTAAATACTCTAGAATCTTATGGACCATCATTTGTAACTTTATCTTCGAACCAATTCACATTAATTCCAGGTACATATCAGCTTTCTGGATACGCTCCAGCTAAAAACGTTGGTAATCACCAATGCCAGATCTATAATATTACAAATTCAACCATAGCTATTATTGGTCGTTCCGTGTACTCAACGGATACTAGTGGTATAATGAAGGGAATTGGTGGTGGTTCATCAACAAATTCTGAATTTTCTGGAATTATAACAATATCATCAAATAAAATATATGAATTACGACATAGATCTTCAGCAACACAAACCAATACAGGATTTGGTACTGCCTCTGGGTTTACGACAGAAACATATTCAGTGTTGAATATTTTAAAACTTGCTTAAAAATTTAATGATTTTAATAAACTCTTATTGTTATTAAAATATGACAATTGTCTACCAATACCGAATCTACTGTATTACCGATTCAAAATACGAATATATTTGGGGAACAACTCCTCCCACTTTGTGTCCTACTAATACATCTCACGAAGTCAACCCAAACAGTATTAATTCTGTAAACGAAGTTAGCGATACAGCTGTTGAAATTAAACAAGAAATTGTTCCAACAGGTGGTAATTCAAAAGTAGTTACAAAAAGTTTTGCAGTTCAACCAAATACTACCGACTCATTAGATTTTTCATTTCCATACAATGTAAATATTTGTGGTGGTTTTGTCCAAACTCGAGATTCTCAAGAAGATGATCTTGTTTCTATAATAGTTTCGCCAGATACAGTTATAGGGGAGATTGTCTCAAATTGTGCAATTGGAGCCACAAGTATTATTGTTAATAGTACTGTTTTGCAATACTCTTTTGTTGGAGGTTATATCAAATTGTTTGATGGAACAAACACTTCAATAGAATGCGAAATTATTTCAATTGATTCGGTAAATTCAACATTAAATTTAGATTTAGAAATTGATATAGCATTTAGTGCATCCACACCAACCTATGTAAAATTTAGTGTAGGACATATTTATAAAGTCCGGGTCGGCCTAGGGGGAATAAAAACTGTAGGAACTTTGATGTTGACTTCAACTTTTATTCCTGCAAATACTAATATTCGAATCATTTATGTCAATAATTCAGATGTTATTCAAACACCAAATTTTATGATCCAATTCTTGTATTAAATTAAAATCTTGATCTAACTATATATATGTCCGACTATCTCTTTCCATTTAAAACATGTGAAGCACGTGTTGACGGCCCTGTTGCCCAACCGTACTCATTTGTAGTTAATTTGGTATCTACAATAGTACTACTGGGATTTGTATGTAAAGCGAGTAACAACTATGTAAAAATCATGTTGTTAACCTATGCAATTTTTGAAGCATGGCATACGTATTCACACATGAAACACCTTTCTGGTGAATATCAAAAAGATGTTGTTCATGTTTTAGGATATCTTCTCTCGATTACAACATTATTAGCAATCTACTCTCTGTCAAAAAAGAAACTATCATCGATGCCAATCTTGACGATGATTTTGTTACTATGTGTTGTAATGTTTGATATATATGCTGTAATTGAAATGAAAGGAATCTACTCGCTTCTTTCCGGTCTCATGATACTTGTTGTAGTTATTATAACCCATCTTCACCTGTTTCCTTCCTCGTTTAAACGTTTAACCAAATGGCTGTTCCCTGGAATAATACTCCTTGGAATACTACTTGTGAACGAGTCTTATCAATGCGAAAAAATGATGTCTTTTAAACAATTACCTTATCATGTTTTGGTAGAGGTGGTGGGACTGGCATTGTTTGTAATGCTAGGATACGGATTCCTACGATGGGACAGAAAGACAAAATAATTTATTTTTAAAATGATAGTTTAAAAATGACTGAGTACTTATAAAGAAGAATGAAAGAGTTGCCTCTTGTGAAAGATCGGGTTGTTGGTATGGAGTATATATTTAAGGGCAAGGTTTTAAAATGGAGTGGAACCAGATTACTTTGTAAACATGGAAAAGAAAACAAACGTTGTAAAGATTGTGGAGGCACAGGATTATGTGTCCATGATAGAGTAAAATCGAGTTGTAAACCTTGTGGAGGAGTGTCTTTTTGTGAACACGAGGTCCTAAAGTCGATTTGTAAAATATGTAAAGGAGCCAGTGTATGCACGCATGGTAGAATAAAAACTCGTTGTAAAGAGTGTCATGGAAGTGGGATATGTATACACGAAAAAAGAAAAGAATATTGTAAAATCTGTGATGGTTCTGGATTATGTATTCACGAAAAAAGAAGAACAGTTTGTAAAGAATGCTCCGGTGGGGGATTATGCATGGACGGAAAACCAAACACCTATTGTAAAGAATGTGGTGGAGGTGGGCTGTGCGTTCATGATAAAAGAAAACACGAATGTAGAGAATGTGGTGGAAAATCGTTCTGTGAACACAATATACAAAGGAAGACGTGCAAAATATGCAAAGGGAGTGAGATATGCATTCATGAAACAATGAGATATTCTTGCAAATTGTGTTCATTTGATAAACATCCAGAATGTTGGTGTTGTTCATGTGAAGATGTTTTTATTAAGCAAAAACGTTATAAAAAATATAAAAGTTACTGTTTCAAATGTTATTGTGTTGAACATCCAGATGAAATAATACCAAGACGTTTTATGCTAAAAGAAAACTATATTCATGAGTATCTTAAACTAAAAATTAAGAAAATACAACTACATAACAAAGGAACTGGAGGATGTTCATTACGTAGACCAGACTGGTTTATAGATATGGGAACACACATAATCATCATCGAATGCGATGAAGAACAGCATAGAAATTATAGTTGTACCAATAGGAGAACAATGGAACTATTTCAAGATTTTGGAGAGAGACCAATTGTATTGATACGATTCAACCCTGATAAATATAAATCAGAAAACAAAAAACATAAATCATGTTTTGACATTGACGAGAAGAATAAACTAACTTTAAATAAAAAACAATGGACTAAACGTTCTGAAGCCTTGGTCGAAATGATAAATAAATATATAGAGTTAGATACATTTCCAGAGAAAGAAGTAACAGTTGAACATATGTTTTATGATTGTTAAGATTTGATTAATATTATTAATCAAATGCGTTAAGGTAAATTATTTATTTACTTGCGAGATCTACGTGAACGTCTGCGTTTGTGAGAACGGTGTTTTCTTGAGCCAGACTTTGATCTGCGTGATCTACGAGATTTACGACTCTTTCTGCTCTTGCGACTTCTTCGGGATCTACGTTTCTTAGAAGCACCAGATTTATGTGAACGACGACGTCTGCGTTTTGGGCTGCCTGATTTAGAAGCTTTCTTAGAATGTCTGCGACTGCGTCTTTTTTTGGGAAAATGTACACAAGTTGCATGAAGCTTTAGGTCACTGGCATCTACGTGGATTTTAGCACGTTTTGAGCGAATCTTGCGACTGTGCGATTTGCGGTGGAAGGTTTTAGTTCCTTTGCGACCAAAGGTACCTGGAGGACATACTTTACGGGATTTATGCATTGTATTGAGTTATTATAATATAAGATCCAGATAAAAAAAATAAAAAAATATATATAAAGATGGGATAAAAAATATAGAAATTGTAATCCCCTTTTTAATAATCAGTATTTTGTTCAATTAGCAAACCGGCTTTAGTCAGTGAGCTAAAGAACTCTTCAATGAGCATTTCTTTTTTCTTTGTTTTTTCAGTTAGGAGGAGATCGATACTATGCATCTCTGGTTCAGAATTTTTATTGATCCAGAAAAAGCCAGAGTATTTAAAGAACTCTTGATCAACTTTGTCATCAAACGGTTCATTTTCTTTTCTTTCATTTGATTCATTAGGTTTAATCAAAAGAATTCTATACACAATTACAAGTTGTTGATCAATTGGAAGATTAAAGTGTGATTTATATCGTGC
>Ga0163151_10006304_pt1 | contig 14524 bp, 15 predicted proteins | sample OliLakLV19MP5IB2_FD_145596 | JGI IMG/M metagenome (GOLD analysis project Ga0163151, IMG submission 145596) | Freshwater microbial mat bacterial communities from Lake Vanda, McMurdo Dry Valleys, Antarctica - Oligotrophic Lake LV.19.MP5.IB-2 | ecosystem: Environmental > Aquatic > Freshwater >...
GCTTTGAGGCAATGAGCCGACAGGCACGAGCCCTTACTTTGCATACAGTTCCCGCCAAGGAACAAGAACCGGAGGACGTATGCAAGAACTCGACGCCGTGGAATTCAAGCAGCTTGAAGCCATCCTTTCCCGCTTGCCGGATGCGCATCCGGCTCGTCAGGCGCGCCGCGAGGGACTCTCCCTCATCGATATCGCCCATTGCGCGGGCTCACAAGAACCTGAAGTCGTGCGGTCCCTGCTGGGTCTATACGTCCAGAGGCGGCGTCCCAGCCACTAACGCAATACTGCCATTTTTGTCCGGAGGCCCGCTCTGCTACTGGCGCTCCGGTTTAAATACTGCCATCTGGCTTGTGCATCGCCTCGATCCAGTCAGTGATGGCCGAGAGGATGGTGTCGATTTCGCCGATCGGCGGCTCAATGCGAACCGGGACGTCCGGATGCCGCGCGACAATGGCCTCGACCCGCTTGGGCAAATCCTCTCTCAGGTGGGAGCCCTGTGCGATGAAAACCGGGACGACCGAGAGCTCGCTCGCGCCGCGCGTGATGAGGACGGAGGCGGCCTCCTCCAGCGTGGGCGTCATGTGTTCCAGGAAAGCGTTTTCGATCAGGGCACCAGGCATGCGCTCGGAAAGCATGCCCTTGAGGCGCTCCAGCGGACGCGCCCAGTTGGGATCCCGGGCACCGTGGGCGAAAAGGATGATGCCGGTGCCCACCGCAGTCAGCCCTTGGTCTTGGGAATGCGGCCCATCAGGTAGAACTCGTCGTTCGGCCGCATGCTCGTGAGGTTGGCCATGCGGTTGGAGAGCGCAAAGAAAGCCGCGATTGCGCCGATGTCCCAAATGTCCTCGTCGGAAAAGCCGTGATCCCTCAAGTCTTCCAGATCCTCGTCGCCGACAGTGGAGGCCTGGAGCGCGACCTGCATTGCGAAATCCAGCATCGCTTTCTGGCGCGGCGTGATGTCGGCCTTGCGATAGTTGATCGCGACCTGGTCGGCGACCAGCGGGTCCTTGGCGCGGATGCGCAGGATCGCGCCATGCGCGACCACGCAGTACTGGCACTCGTTTGCGCCCGAGGTGGCAACCACGATCATCTCGCGTTCGGCTTTAGTGAGCCCGCCCTCTTTCTCCATCAGCGCGTCGTGATACGCGAAGAAAGCGCGGAATTCCTCAGGCCGGTGCGCAAGCGCGAGGAACACGTTTGGAATAAATCCGGCTTTCTCCTGTACCCCGAGGAGCTTGGTGCGGATGTCATCGGGCAAAGCCTGGAGTTCGGGGACGGGAAAGCGGGAAATCGGGTGGCTGCTCATGCGGGTTCTCTCGACGATTCGGGGTGTGGTGAGGCGGCTGGCGGGTGAACTAGTCTACCGGGTCTCTTAAACAGGGCGATATTTGGCGAGGGTTAAGGGTTCCTTAACTCGTGGGCGCGCATATTGGTTCCCCGGACGGTGACTCACCTAGAAAGGAGCCATTTCCATGCTGAACAACCAACAGCAGGGCACTTCCCCGGACCTTGGGGTTCGAATCGACGTTGCCAAGCCACTCGAGGTGGACTACTGGTCGCGTGCGCTCGACATCGACGAGGATGCGCTGCGCCGCGCGGTCGAGGCGGTCGGACCCTATACCGCATCGATCGAACGCTATGTCACCGGGTATCCCAGTCCCGGCCTGCGCCAGTAAGTTCGCCTTCCCGCTCGCGCTGGACCGGACCGCGCGAACCGACTCGCAACCGACGCCGGCCCCCGAGCCGGCACAGGTAACAGGCCGCCCCCAAGATGCGACTCGCGCTGCGCTTTGTCGTGCCCCTCGTTCTCGCCCTTGGCGCGATGGCCTACGGCGTGGTGCCGATCGTGGACGAGCTGACCCTGCGCTGGTTCGTGCGCGACCTGGATATCCGCAGCAAGCTCGTGGCCAGCGCCGTGCAGGAGCCGCTGGTCGAACTCCTGACCGACAAGGTCCGGGACAAAGTGAGGTTGCAACGCACGCAGGACTTCCTCACGCGCATCCTGCGCGACGAGCGCCTGTATGCCGCGGGATTCTGCGACGCGAACGGGACGTTCGTGTACCGCGCGCCAACGCTCCCTGCCGGCGTACTTTGCGAACGCGCGTCCGGCCCGCATGCCGAATGGAGCCGTGTGGTCAAGCACCCGAGCGGTCCGCTGCACCTGGCCTCGAGCCCGATCGTCTCGGACGGGCAGCGCTACGGAGAACTTCTGATCGTCCACGACATGAGCTTCGTCGAACGGCGCAGCGCGGATACGAAGAAATACATCGTCTACCTGTTCGCCGCAATCGGCGCGGTGATCGCGCTGATCACGGTGATCATCGCCGAGTTGTCGTGGCGCGGCTGGATGTCGGGCATCAAGGCGCTGATCCGCGGCCAGGCGCTGGCCCTGCCCGCCGATCCGAAGGCGCGCGAACTGCACCCGATCGCGCGGGACCTGGAAGCGATGGTGCGCGAACTGGAATCCGAGCGCAGGCAGCGGGACGAGTCGCAGATCAGCTGGGTGCCCGAGAGCCTGCGCCGGATCCTGCGCGAGGACCTGCACGGCGACCAGATCCTGATCGTATCGAACCGCGAGCCTTACATCCACATGCGCCGCGAAGGCGGCATCGAAATCCGGCGGCCGGCCAGCGGGCTGGTCACCGCGCTGGAGCCGGTCATGCGCGCATGCTCGGGCACGTGGATCGCCCACGGCTCCGGCGACGCGGACCGCGAATCGGTGGACGCGAACGACCGCGTCGAGGTGCCGCCCGAAAGTCCGGCCTATCGGATCCGCCGCGTGTGGCTGAGCAAGGAAGAGGAGGCCGGCTATTACTACGGCTTCGCCAACGAGGGACTCTGGCCGTTGTGCCACATCGCGCATACGAGGCCCGTGTTCCGCTCGGCGGACTGGGAGCACTATCGTGTCGTCAACCGCCGCTTCGCGCAGGCGGTCGTGGACGAGGCAACGACGGATAACCCCCTCGTCCTCGTGCAGGACTACCACTTCGCGCTGTTGCCGCGCATGATCCGCGAGCGCCTGCCGAACGCGACGATCGTCACGTTCTGGCATATCCCCTGGCCGAACCCGGAGTCGTTCGGCGTGTGCCCGTGGCGGACCGAACTCCTCGAAGGGTTGCTGGGCTCCTCGATCCTCGGGTTCCACACCCAGTTCCACTGCAACAACTTCTTCGACACCGTGGACCGCACGCTCGAGTCGAGGGTGGACCGGGAAACGTCGAGCATCCACTACCGCGGCGACCCCACGGAAGTCCGCCGCTACCCGATCTCGATCGAATGGCCGCCGGCTGAGCTGGCGTCGCAGCCCGCGGTCGACGAGTGCCGCGCGGACGTGCGCCGCCAGCTCGGCCTTGGGGCGCACGTGAAACTCGGCGTCGGCGTCGACCGGCTGGACTACACGAAGGGGATTCTCGAGCGCTTCGCCGCCATCGAGCGCCTGTTCGAGCTCGAGCCGGGCTGGGTGGGGCGCTTCGCCTTCCTCCAGATCGCCGCACCTTCGCGCGCGAGCATCGAGGAATACCAGAGCCTCGACGCGCGAGTGCGCGCCTGCGCCCACCGCATCAACGCGCGCTTCGGCTCCCCTGGCTATCAGCCGATCGCCCTGCGCGTGGAGCACCACGACCCGCAGCGGGTCTACCTGTGCTACCGCGCGGCGGACCTTTGCTTCGTGTCGAGCCTGCATGACGGCATGAACCTCGTGGCCAAGGAATATGTCGCCGCGCGCGACGACGAAAGGGGCGTGCTGATACTCTCGCAATTTGCCGGGGCATCGCGCGAGCTCCTGGAGGCGCTGATCGTGAATCCGTACGACACCGAGCAGTGCGCAGCCGCGCTGCGCGTCGCGCTGACCATGCCGCCGGATGAGCAGCGCGACCGCATGCGCAGCATGCGCAGCCTGATCCAGGAATTCAACGTGTATCGCTGGGCCGGGCGCATGCTTCTCGATGCGACGCGCATGCGCAACCGGCGTCGCGTAGCGGGTTCGCGGGACGGGGCACCCGTCGTCGCGCTGCGCCGCGCGTGATCCAGCGCCGCATGCCCCCTTACGCCCAGGACTGGGCGTTTTTCCTCGATGTCGACGGCACTTTGCTGGAGTACGCGGCGCGACCTGAGGATGTGCGCGTCGATGCGGGGTTGCGCGTACTGCTCGCGCGCCTGTGTACGCTGACCGATGGCGCGGTGGCGGTGGTGAGCGGCCGCTCGATGGAGGATGTCGACCGGATTTTCGCGCCTCTCGTGCTTCCCGCGGCTGCCGGTCTGCACGGCAGCGAACGCCGGTCGGCCTCCGGTTCGGTGCATTTGCCGCGCCCCGCTCCTGAAACGTTCGCCCACGCCGCCTCGCGGGTGGCAGAGTTTGCAGCCGCCAATCCCGGGCTCGGATTCGAGGACAAGGGCCGCGCCCTGGCGCTGCACTACAGGGGGGCGCCGCATCTGCGCGCCCTGGCCGAGAACGAGATGCGCGCGATCAAGGAAACGCTGGGCGCGGAATTCGAGTTGCAAATGGGCAAGCTCGTCGTGGAAATCGGGCCGCAAGGCAACAACAAAGGCGACGCGATCGCGGCGTTCGCCGCCGAGCCCCCGTTCGCGGGCCGCGTGCCCGTGTTCATCGGCGACGACCTGACGGACGAGGCCGGCTTCGAAGTGGTGAACAGGCTCGGCGGCCACTCGGTGAAAGTCGGCCCCGGGATCACGCGCGCGCGCTGGCACCTCTTCGATTCCGCGGCCGTGCGCCGCTGGCTCCAGGCGTGGAGCGACTTTCGTACCGGAGGCGAATCTCACTTGAATAGATGAGTCACCGTTTGTGGAATAAACTGCATCGAAATACGTTCCACAAAGAGTGCTTCACATTACAAGGGAGATTTACGTGAGAAGAGAAGACTTGCCAGGCGGCTTTCCGAATCCGGGGTTTCCTGACCCCTTGAGTGACCCCCATTTCCACAGCCTGGTGCCCGAGGCGAAGCTGAACCGGCGCGGCTTCATCAAGGGCGTAGTCGCCGCCGGCTTTGCGGTCACCGCAGCCCCGGTACTGTCGCAGGCCATCAAGACCTCGACCGACGGCCTGGAGGCCGGCGACATCGAGATCACGACGCGCTTCGGCACGATCCCCGCCTACTACGCGGTGCCGAAGGGGAAGGGCAAGCGCCCGGTGATCCTCGTGGTGCCCGAGATCTGGGGCCTGCACGAGCACATCAAGGATGTCTGCCGCCGCGTTGCGAAAGCGGGCTACTTCGCGATCGCCAACGAGCCGTACTCGCGCATCGGACAGCTCTGGAAGCTCACCGAGATCAAGGAAGTGCTGGCCGGGGCCAACAAGCTCACCGACGAACAGGCGTTCATCGACAACGACGGCACGGTCGACTGGGCCGGCAAGCACAAGCTCGGCAACGCGGGCAAGCTCGGCGTCACCGGCTTCTGCCGCGGCGGCAGAATGGTTTGGATGTATTCGGCCTACAGCCCGCGCGTGAAAGCCGGCGTGGCCTGGTACGGTCACTTTCTGCCAAACGCGCCCGCGATGACGCTGGGCGCGCTCGACATCGCCGACCAGCTCAAGGCCCCGGTGCTCGGCCTCTATGGCGGCGCAGATACGGGCATCCCAATGGCCACGGTCGAGCGCATGCGCGCCGGGCTGCTCGCTTTCGGCAAGGACAAGCAGTCGATCATCCATGTGTACCCGGACGCGCCGCACGGCTTCAATGCCGACTACCGCCCGAGCTATCGCAAGGAAACGGCCGAAGACGGCTGGAAGCGCGCGTACGCGTGGTTCCGCAAGCACGGCGTCGCCTGATCCGGCGCGCAGGCAATAAAAAAGGCGCCCTTGGGGCGCCTTTTTTATTTGGGGCCAGGCTCGATTATTTCGACTGGCAAAAAATCGAGCCTGGCCCCTTTTAGAGATCAGTCGGCGTAGACGCCGGCCTTCTTGATGATCGGGCCCCACTTGTCGATCTCGGCCTTGAGGTGCGCCCCGAGCGCGGCGGGGGTGGCCTTGTCGGCGGAATAGGCCGTGGCGCCGAGATCGGCGAAGCGCTTGTTGACCTCGGGATCCCTGACCGCATCCTGCAGCGCCGCCGAGAGCTTGTCGAGGACCGGCTTGGGCATGCCCTTGGGTGCATACAGCCCGTGCCAGATGCCAACCTCGAAGCCCTTGAGCCCCTGCTCATCGAGCGTGGGCACGTCGGGAAGCGAGGCCACGCGCTTGAGCGAAGTCACGCCGTAGACCTTCACCTTGCCGCCCTTGATCTGCGACGTGGTGTTGGTGGTCTGGTCGCACATGAAATCGACGGTGCCGCCGAGGAGGTCGTTCATCGCCGGCGCGGTGCCCTTGTACGGGACGGTCAGCAGGTCGGTCTGGATCGCGCTCATGAACAGCATGCCGCACAGGTGCGATGCCGCGCCGATGCCGGCGTTGGCGTAGGTCACCTTGGTCTTGTTGGCCTTGATGTAGGTGAGGAACTCGTTGAAGTTGGCGGCCGGGAAATTCGGCTTCGCGATGATCGTCATCGGGACGTCGTTGATGAGGCCGATGTAATCGAAGTCGGTCAAAGGATTGAAGCGCAGCTGCCGGTAGAGCGCGGGCGTGGTGGCCATGCCGATGTGGTGGATCAGGATGGTGTAGCCGTCGGGCTTCGCGTTCTTGGTCGCTTCCGGCGCGATGATCCCGCCGGCGCTCGGGCGGTTCTCGACCACTACGGTCTGGCCCAGCGGCTTTCCCATCGCCTGCGCGGTGACGCGCGCCACGGTATCGGTCGGGCCGCCCGCGGCAAAGGGCACCAGCATGGTGATGGCGCGGGTCGGGTAGGCCTGAGCGTGGACCGAAGGTGCGGCCAGCGGTGCGGTCAAGACTGCTGCGGCGAGCAGGCCGCGGATAAGCTGAGTCGACATCTTTAAGTCTCCTTGAGTGCGGCGCCAAGACGGCAGACCGCGGTTGTCCCTCTTCTTATTGTTTTTGTTTTTAACTCTGGCGCGCCCGACTGGAGTCGAACCAGTGACCCCTGCCTTCGGAGGGCAGTACTCTATCCAGCTGAGCTACGGGCGCCTCGTTGTACGTACCACTGCGCGTACCACTGCGCAAGGGGCGAGAGAATATCGGTTTTCCCTCTGCCCGTCCACGCAGGGCGTTTTCGCGGCGCCGACTTTCGCGCTAAAATCATGGCTTTGCCGCCCCACGCCCTCCGAAGGAAGCCTGCATGAGCACCCCAGCCGCCGCTGCCGGAATACACCCCGATTCAGCGCACGAAGAGCACAGCTCGTTCATCAAGACGCCGCAGCAGCTCGTGGTCGTCCTGTTCCTTGCGTTCGTGGTGCCGATCGTCGGCACCCTGCTGCTGGTCTCGCTGGTGGTCAGCGAAAGCGCAACGGATCCGGCCGCGCTCGAACCCAAGGCCGTCGCCGCGCGCCTCATGCCGGTGGGCAGCGTCGAAGTGATCGATGCCAATGCGCCCAAGGTGATCCGGTCGGGCGAGGAAATCGTCAAGACATTCTGCGCGGCCTGCCATATTTCCGGCGCGGCCAATGCGCCGAAGATCGGTGACAAAGCCGCCTGGGCCCCGCGCCTCGCTTTGGGTCTGGACGCGTTGACCAAGAGTGCAATCGCTGGCAAGGGCGCGATGCCGCCGAGGGCCGGCGTGCCTGACCTCTCGGATTTCGAGCTCGCGCGCGCGACCGTGAACATGGCCAACCAGTCCGGCGGCAGCCTCAAGGAGCCCGCAGTCCCGGTCCCCGACGCCAAGGGTGCCGCGCCAGTGGCCGCGGCACCGTCCAAAGGTTCGCCGCCCAGCAGTTCCGGCACGCCCGCGGCGGCGCCGGTGGGTGTGAGCAAGGCGCTTGCCGCGCCCGACGCGAAAAGCACTCCGGCAGCTTCGGCACCGGCCGCTGCGCCCCCCAAGGCGGAGCCCGCCAAAAAGTAAGCCCGGCACCGCCATTCGGGGCAGGCCGTTCGCCTGCCCTTTTTGTTTGACCCGGCATCGACGGAGCGAATCGCACGATGCAGTTCCTCTTCATCATCGACCCGCTCGAATCCCTCAAGGCTTACAAGGATTCGACGGTCACCATGATGCGCGAGGCCGCCAGGCGCGGGCACGCGGTCTACGTTTGCGAGCAGCACAGTCTTGCGCTGTACGAGGGCTCGGTCTCCACGCGGGCCATACGCCTGCACGTCACGAGCAACGACGACGACTGGTACAGCGCCGAAGCCGCCGAGGAGACGAAGCTCGCCTCGTTCGACGGCACGATCATGCGCAAGGACCCGCCTTTCGAGCTCGAATACGTCGCGAGCACCTGGCTGCTGGAGGCGGCCGAGCGCGAAGGCGCGCGGGTCTTCAACCGCCCGGCGGCGCTGCGCGACCACAATGAGAAGCTCGCGATCATGGAGTTCCCGCAGTTCGTCGCGCCGACGCTCGTGACGCGCGACCCGGATCGCCTGCAGGCCTTCATCGACGAGCATGGCGACGCGATCCTCAAGCACCTGGACGGCATGGGCGGCGCGAGGATCTTCCGCGTGCGCAAGGACGACCCGAACCGCAATGTGATCGTCGAGACCATGGCCGAGTTCGGCGCGCGCAGCGTCATGGCGCAGCGCTACATCCCGGCGATCACCGCGGGCGACAAGCGCATCCTGCTGATCGGCGGGCAGGTGGTGCCTTTCGCGCTTGCGCGCATCCCGAAAGCCGGCGAGACGCGCGGCAACCTCGCCGCAGGCGGGCGCGGGGTCGCGCAACCGCTGTCGAAGCGCGACCGCGAGATTGCGGAGACGCTCGCGCCGGTGCTTGCGCCGCGCGGCCTGCTGCTCGTGGGCCTCGACGTGATCGGCGAGAACCTCACCGAGGTCAATGTCACGAGCCCGACATGCTTCCGCGAGATCATGGACCAGACCGGGTGCAACGTCGCGGGCCTGTTCGTCGATGCGCTCGAAAAAGCCGCCGGGCAAAAGATCCCGGGGAGCGCGCAAGCATGATCGGCGTGCTCCTGATCACCCATGGCCGCTATGGCGAGGACCTGCTGGCTTCGGCCTCGCATGTGCTCGGCCGGCCCCTGGCCCAGACCGCGCATCTCGCGGTCAGCATCAAGGACGACCCGGACGCGATGCTCCGCACTGCAAGAAGGCTGCTCAAAAGCATCGACGACGGCAGCGGCGCGCTGGTCATGACCGACATGTACGGCGCGACGCCCTGCAATATCGCGACCCAGCTCATCGCGGAGGGCAACGTGGAGGCCGTTTCGGGCGTTTCGCTGCCGATGCTGGTGCGCTCGCTGGCGTACCGCGACGCGACGCTGGCCAAGGTGCGCGAGAAGGCGATCGCCGGCGGCACCGAGGGCGTGGTCTACATCAACAGCGACCCGTGCTATGGCAAGCGCTGAAGCCCCCATCATCAACAAGCTCGGGCTGCACGCCCGCGCTTCGGCCAAGCTCACCCAGCTCGCAAGCTCGTTCAAGAGCGAGATCTGGCTCACGCGCAACAGCCGCCGCGTCAACGCCAAGAGCATCATGGGCGTGATGATGCTGGCCGCGGGCAAGGGCTCTTCGGTGCTCATCGAGGCCAACGGCCCGGACGCAGAAGCGGCGCTCAAGGCGCTGCAGGACCTCATCGCGAACAAGTTCGGCGAAGCCGAATAACCGGGACGCGCCGCGGTGAACTTCGTCCTGCACGGCCACAGCGTTTCGCCAGGCATCACGATCGGGCACGCGCACCTCGTGTCGAGCGCCCGCATGGAGGTGGCGCACTACGAGGTGCCCGAGGCCGGGCTCGAAGCCGAAGTCGAGCGCTTCGATGCCGCCGTGGCCAAGGTGCGCGAGGAGCTGCTCGAGGTCGCCAAGCAGATCCCGGCGGACGCGCCCGCGGAGTTCGGCGCTTTCGTCGACCTGCACGTGATGATCCTCAACGACCCGTCGCTTTCCAGGCTCCCGAAGACGCTGATCCGCGAGCGCCGCGCCAACGCCGAGTGGGCGCTGATCCAGCAGATGGAAACGCTGGTCGCGCAGTTCGACGCGATCGACGACCCGTACCTCAAGGAGCGCAAGGCCGACATCACGCAGGTGGTCGAGCGCGTGCTCAAGGCGCTGCTCGGCCGCCCGGGCACCGTTGCACCGGCGCACACGACCGACGAGACGAAGCTCATCGTCGTGGCGCACGACCTGTCGCCGGCGGACATGCTCCTTTTCAAGCAGCACGAGTTCGGCGCCTTCGTGACCGACATCGGCGGGGTCACCTCGCACACCGCGATCCTCGCGCGCAGCCTGAATATTCCCGCGATCGTGGGCCTGCACCACGCGCGCCACATGATCCGCGAGAACGACCTCCTCATTGTGGATGGCATGCAGGGCGTGCTGATCGTCGACCCCGACGCGATCGTGCTGGCGGAGTACCAGCTCCGCCAGTCGCAGCACGAGCTGGAGAGAAAGAAGCTCAAGCGCCTCAAGAAGACGCCCGCGGCGTCGCTGGACGGCATCCCGATCGAGCTTTTCGCCAACATCGAGCTGCCGCAGGACATGGACGAAGTGCTCGAGAACGGCGCACAGGGCATCGGCCTGTTCCGCTCCGAATTCCTCTTCATGAACCGCAAGAGCCTGCCAAACGAAGAGGAGCAGTTCGAGGCCTACCGCGAGGTCACGCTCGCGATGGAAGGCAAGCCGGTGACCATACGGACCCTGGACATCGGCGCCGACAAGGCGTTGCAGATCTCGAGCGCGGGCACCGCGAACACGATGCCCAACCCGGCCCTCGGCCTGCGGGCAATCCGTTACTGCCTGTCCGAGCCGCAGATGTTCCTCGAGCAGCTGCGCGCGATCCTGCGCGCATCGCACTACGGCAAGATCCGCCTGCTGATCCCGATGCTCGCGCATGCGCACGAGATCGACCAGACGCTCGCGCTGATCCGCGAGGCCAAGGCCACGCTCGATGCCGCCGGGATCCCCTACGACAAGGAGATCCCCGTCGGCGGCATGATCGAGATTCCCGCCGCCGCACTGGCGCTGCCGATGTTCATGCGGCGGCTGGACTTCCTTTCGCTCGGCACCAACGACCTGATCCAGTACACGCTCGCGATCGACCGCACCGACGACGCGGTCGCGCACCTTTACGACCCGCTGCACCCGGCGGTGCTGCAGCTCGTGTCGCAGACGATTTCGCGCGCCAACCGCGCGGGCGTGCCGGTGGCCGTGTGCGGCGAGATGGCCGGCGACCCGAAGCTCACGCGCCTGCTGCTGGGTTTGGGCCTGCGCAATTTCTCGATGCACCCTGCGCAGTTGCTGACGATCAAGGAGCGCGTGCTGAAGACGAGCATCTCGGACATCCTGCCAATGGCCGCCCGCGTGCTGCGCTCCACCGACAGCCGCCGCACGCAGGAATTGCTGCACAAACTGAACGCATGAGCGGCCCGCTGGCGGGCGTGCGCATCCTCGACCTCACCACGGTGGTGATGGGGCCGTATGCAACGCAGATCCTGGCCGATTTCGGCGCCGACGTGATCAAGCTGGAACCGCCCGAGGGCGACATCGTCCGGCTCAACGGCCCGATGCGCAGTCCCGGCATGGGCCACATCTTCCTGAATACCAACCGCAACAAGCGCTCGATCGTCCTCGACCTCAAGAACCCGGCCGGGCGCGACGCGGCCCTTGCGCTCGCGAAAACGGCCGACGTGCTGATCTACAACATCCGCCCGCAGGCGATGGCGCGCCTGGGGCTGTCGTACGAAGAAGTGCGCGCGGTAAACCCACGCATCATTTACGTGGGCGGCTTCGGCTACAGCCAGGCGGGCCCCTATGCCGCGTGGCCGGCCTACGACGACCTCATCCAGGCCCGCGCCGGCGTGCCGTGGATGATGCAGATGTCCGGCGCCGACCAGCCGCGCTATGTGCCCGCGACGTATGCCGACCGCACGGTGGGCCTGCACGTGGCCAACGCGGTGAGCACAGCCCTTTTCGCGCGCGAGCGCACCGGCCGCGGCCAGCGCGTGGACGTGCCGATGTTCGAGAGCCTGTTGCAGACGCTGCTGGGCGAGCACTTGTCGGGGCGCACCTTCGTTCCGGCGATGCCGGGCGAAGGCTACGCGCGCGTGCTCTCGAAGGAGCGCAAGCCCTATCGGACGAAGGACGGCTGGGTCTGCGTGCTGGTCTACAACGACAAGCAGTGGCGCAACTTCTTCGAGCTGATCGGCCGACCGGAGGTCTACGACGGCGATGCGCGCTTCTGCTCGCAGACCGCCCGCATCGCGAATATCGACGCCGTCTACGCGTACCTCGGCGACAAAATGCTGGAGCGCACGACGGCCGAGTGGCTCGCGGGCTTCGAGAAGTACGACATCCCGGCCGCGCCGATGAATACGCTGGCCGACGTGTTCGCCGACCCGCACTTGCGGGCGACGGGCTATTTTGGCGAGGTGGATCATCCGAGCGAAGGACGGCTGACTTCGATGAAGACGCCCTCCGAGTGGTCGGAATCCACGCCCGAGTACCGCCATCACGCGCCGCGCCTTGGCGAGCACACGCGCGAGATCCTCGGCGAAGCCGGATACGACGAGGCCGCGGTCGAGAGCCTCATTCTTTCAGGCGCAGCCAGGCAGGCCGATGCGGCCTGATCAGAGAACCGACGGAGACCCGACCATGAACGACATGACGCACAAGAACTTTTCCGGGGCCGCGATCCGCCTGCACCCCAACGACAACGTCGTCATCGCGCGGATCGACATCGCGCAGGGTGCGGCGATTCCCGAAGAGGGCGTGACCTGCCTCAACCGCATCCCGGCCGGCCACAAGGTCGCGGCCCGCGCGATCGCCAAGGGCGAGCCGGTGCTCAAGTACAACACCGTGATCGGCTTCGCCTCGAACGACATCCGGCCGGGCACGCTGCTGCATCGCCTGAACATGGAATTCCGCGAGTTCGACCGTGACTACGCCTACGCGCAGGAATACCAGCCGACGCGCTTTCTGCCCGAAGCCGAGCGCGCGACCTTCATGGGGTTCCGGCGGGACGACGGCCGCGTGGCCACGCGCAACTACATCGGCATCGTCTCGACGGTGAACTGCTCGGCGACTGTCGTGCACCGCATGGCCGACTGGTTCACGCCGGAGCGGCTGGGGGAGTTTCCCAACATCGACGGCGTGGCGGCCTTTACGCATTCCACCGGCTGCGGCATGGAATTGTCGGGCGAGCCGATGGACCTCCTGCGCCGCACGCTCTCGGGCTACATCCGCCATCCCAACATGGCCGCCGTGCTGGTGGTGGGCCTGGGTTGCGAGAGGAACCAGATCAACACCCTCTTCCAGAGCGAGAAGCTCACGACCGGCACCAAGCTCAAGACTTTCGTGATGCAGGATTCGGGCGGCACTCGCAAGACCATCGAAGCCGGCATCGCGGCCATCAAAGAGCTGCTGCCCGAAGCCAACCGCGTGGAGCGCGTGCCGGTGGAGGCGAGCCACATCAGCGTCGGCCTGCAGTGCGGCGGGTCGGACAGCTTCTCGTCGATCACGGCCAATCCTGCACTGGGCGTGGCGATGGACATCCTCGTGCGCCACGGCGGCACCGCGATCCTGTCGGAGACGCCCGAGATCTACGGCGTCGAGCACACGCTCACGCGCCGCGCGGTCACCAAGGAAGTCGGCGAGAAGCTGATCGAGCGCATCCGCTGGTGGAAGGACGAATACGCGCTCGGCCGCGACGTGCAGATCAACGGCGTGGTGAGCCCGGGCAACCAGGCCGGGGGCCTCGCGAACATCCTCGAGAAATCGCTCGGCTCGGCGATGAAGGGCGGCAGCACGGGTCTAATGGAGGTCTACAAGTACGCGGAGCTGGTTAAGCAAAAGGGATTCGTGTTCATGGACACGCCCGGATTCGATCCCGTCTCGGCCACGGGGCAGATCGCGGGCGGCGCGAATGTGGTGTGCTTCACCACCGGCCGCGGCTCGGCGTTCGGCTGCAAGCCCGCGCCCTCGATCAAGCTCGCCACCAACACGCCGATGTTCACCAAGCTCGAGGAGGACATGGACATCAATTGCGGCGAGATCCTCGATGGCACCGCAGACATGCAGCAGATGGGGCAGAAGATCTTCGACCTGATCCTCGACACGTGCTCGGGCAAGAAGACCAAGAGCGAGGCGTTTGGACTTGGCGACCACGAGTTCATCCCGTGGGCAATCGGCATTACGGGCTGAATAGGGCACTACGACAGGCCGAGCTTCGCCTTGATGTCGGCGAGAGAAACGCAATGCAACCCTCCTTGAGCCGGAGGAACTTGCTACGGGAGGTGCGTTACGACGAAAGGCTTGGAAAACACGGACCGGTTGTCGTTGGCAGCGCCGATAGGCAACTCACAAGCTCGTAAATGTACCGGTACCGATACGCGAACTGGCAGGAGACCCGTATCCAGAGCGGACGTTTGATATGTAAAGTTCGAGATTCAAACAATTCCGAGCGGGAATTGTCTGCCTAACGTTGCCCGGGAGAAGAGACCAAATCCTGCTGCACTTTGAGCCAGCGTTTGAGTTCGGCGTCGTCCTGCACCCGTTGCAAATCCATCTCCATCATCCGGATGT
>Ga0163151_10006306_pt1 | contig 14522 bp, 11 predicted proteins | sample OliLakLV19MP5IB2_FD_145596 | JGI IMG/M metagenome (GOLD analysis project Ga0163151, IMG submission 145596) | Freshwater microbial mat bacterial communities from Lake Vanda, McMurdo Dry Valleys, Antarctica - Oligotrophic Lake LV.19.MP5.IB-2 | ecosystem: Environmental > Aquatic > Freshwater >...
ACGCGTCATCCCGCGTCTCCGGTGGCTCCGTCGCCTCGTCTCGGCCCGGGAACATCGCCGACTTCTACTATCCGGCCCAAAACAGCGATCTCCTGCACAACCACCGACTCTCATGAATAATGCGGGCTAGGCGTTCATCGCGCCCGCGATTTCGTACGATCGAAGTCTTGCCGCGTGATCGTAGATGTGCGAGACGATGATGAGTTCGTCGGCCCGGGTTCGGTCGATGAAGTCGCCCATTTCGCCGGCCACCGTTGCCGCCGAGCCGACGAACGACACGCGGGGTCGTTGAAGAGGATCCGAGGGCTCGGCCGGATCCCTCTCCCATTCCCGGGACGGCGGCGGCAGCTGGGTTGGGCGACCCTCCCGCAGGCTCGCGAACGATTGGCGTCCCGATGAGGCGAGGAAGCGCGCTTCCTCGTCCGTGTCGGCCGCCACCACGTTCACACCCAGCATCACGTACGGCCGGGCCAGGCGCTCCGACGGCTTGAAGCCGCCGCGATACAGGCTCAGGGCCTCGAAAAGCATGGCCGGTGCGAAATGGGAGGCGAAGGCGAAAGGCAGGCCGAACTCGGCTGCAACCTGCGCGCCGAACGTGCTGGAGCCGAGAATCCAGATCGGCACGTCGAGCCCGGCGCCCGGCACCGCCTGTACCTGCTGGCCCGGAGCCGCCTCGCGGAGGTAGTCCATGACCTCGAGCACGTCTTTGGGGAACTCGTCGGCGCTTGAATTGAGCGCGCGCCGGAGCGCTCTCGCCGCCGCCCGATCGGTGCCGGGAGCGCGACCAAGGCCAAGATCCACGCGCCCGGGGAAGAGCGAGGCCAGGGTGCCGAATTGCTCGACCACCTGAAGCGGGGCCCAGTTGGGCAGCATGATGCCGCCAGCACCGATGCGGATGCGCGAGGTGTGCGCGCCTACCTGCCCGATCAGGACTGCGGTGGCCGCACTCGCGATGCCGGGCATGTTGTGATGCTCGGCCAGCCAGAAGCGGGCATAACCCCAGCGTTCAGCGTGCCGGGCCAGGTCCAGTGAATTGCGAAACGCCTGTGCGGCGGTGCCGCCCGAAACGATGGGCGAAAGATCGAGGACCGAGAACGGGATCATTCAGGACGGATTCACGCGCCCGCCCGCGAGCTGGTCGTTGCGACCCACCGTGCGCGCCTCGCGGGTCATGATGTCCTTCAGTTTAAGAGTTGACTCCGCCATTGTGATCTCCTCCTCGCAAGTCACGGCGCCGCGGACCCATCTCAACGACGCTACTCAATTCACAGGCAAGAAGGAGTTCGTCATGTTCGGAAGGGATTGAAAGGTTCGGACCGCAGATCCTGTGCGTCACCCGGATTCTATTTGGCATCATGCTGGCGAGCCACGTCGGGATCGACGGTTGACACGGCTCGCGGCCCGACGTCAAAGTCTCGGGAACGCCGCTGGCCCCCCCAAGGAGAGATCCGATGCCGAACAGACTGCCCCGCATCCTTGTTTTCTCGTTCTTCGGCGCGACGTGGCTTGGCCTCGCCGCCGAGTCCAGGGGCCAGACCATCCAGTATGAGCCGACGCGCGGCGTGCCGACTTTCGCGGTACGCGAACCCGTCCTGCGCCTTAAGCCTGGCGCCGTGGTCGAGACGCGGACTTTCACGAAGCCGGGTGACTACTACAACAAAGAGAAAGCCGGTCCGTGGCCCGGTGAAGTGGGTCCCTTCCACATCGAAGGCGCTTCTCCCGGCGATACGCTCGTGGTGAAGGTCGTCCGCCTTCGACCGAACCAGGACGTGGCCATCTCCAACGTCACGCCCGGCGGCATCAGCGGGGTGGCGGGCGACAGCCGTACGCGACTGCTGAACGATCCGCTTCCGGCCCGCCGCTTCGTGTGGCGCCTCGACCGCGCTCGCGATGTCGGCATCATCGACCTGCCGAACTCCGCGGTGAAGAGCATGGAAATTCCGCTTAGGCCCATGCTCGGTCGCGTCGCCACCGCACCGGCCGGAGAAGAGGAATTCGGAGGACTCTGGCCCGGGGACTTTGGCGGCAACATGGACGCCTCGGACGTGACCGAGGGCGCCACCGTGTATCTGCCGGTCTTCCACGAGGGCGGCCTCTTCTACTTCGGCGATTTCCACGCCGCGCAGGGCGACGGCGAGATCACCGGTTCAGGACTTGAGTCGACGGCCGACGTCACGTTTCAGTTCGAGGTGATCAAGGGTCAGCGCATCCGCTGGCCCCGGATCGAGAATGCCGAATACATCATGGTGGCGGGGAGTGTCCGACCGCTCGTCGACGCGATGCGTATCGCATACGTGGAACTCATCGAGTGGCTGGTCGCGGACTACGGCTTCGACAAGATGGAGGCCTATCAGGTGGCGTCACAGGTGGGAGTGGTCCGGGTCGCCAACATCGTGGATCCCCACTACACCGTCGTGGCGAAATTCCCGAAGAGCCTGCTCCCGCCCAGGGTCCGCCGAAACCCCTGATCCGATACCTCCGAGGCGTGGCCGTCTGCGGAGAACGGCAGCGGTCAGTCCTTTGAGATCCGGTACAGGTACTTCTGGCCGCGCAGGTAAATCTCGTCGCCCACGATGGCAGGGGAAGCATCGAAGCCGTCGCCCAGCGTATTCGTGGCCAGGACCTTCAATTCCGGCCCGGCCTCGAGCACCATGGTGACGCCCTCACGACTGAGCACATACACACGTCCGGCCACCGCGACCGGCGACGCGTAGACGTTGCTGAGACCTTCGAGGCGCTCGGTGTAGTCTGGCTTCCCCGTGGCCACGTCGATCCGGGTCAGGATCGCGGAGTTCGTCTTCATGAAGTAAAGGCCGCCCCTGTATAGAAGAGGTGAGGGAACGTAGGGCGTGTCCTTGTCATAGCTCCAGGCGATGGCCGGCTTGCCGGTTATGTCTCCCTGGGCTTCGGCGAGGCGCACCGCGAGAAGCGCGTTACCGCGGAAACCGCTCGTCAGGTACACCATGCCGTCCGCGTGGACGGGTGACGGGATGACGTTTGCGGTCATGCCGCCCGCCTCCCACAACACCTTTCCGCTCGCGAGGTCGTAAGCCTTCACCCGATTCGTGGCGTTCACGATCACCTGCTCTTTGCCGCCGTGCGCCACCACGATGGGGGTCGACCACGAGGTCGGCTCGTCGCGCTCGGTGCGCCAGAGCTCCTTGCCCGTCCTCTTGTCGAGGGCCACCAGAAAGTCCTGGTCTTCATGATCCCAGTTCACCACCAGGGCGTTTCCGTGGAGAACGGGCGAGGCGCCCTCGCCGAAGGACAGGCGCGTCCTCATCGGCCCGAACTGCTTCTCCCAAACCACATTCCCTTTGAAGTCGAGGGCGTAGAGCCCGCGGGATCCGAAGAAGGCATACACCCGTTCGCCGTCGGTGAGAGCCGAGCCGGAGGCGAAGCTGCCATCCTTGTGCGTGCCCTCATGGGGCGTCTGCTCGTTCACAACCTTCCGCCACGCGAGCTTCCCGTCGCTACGCTGGTGGGCCTGCACCACGAACTCCAGGTTGGGCGGCTTCTCCGCCGGGGCGGGACCGCCACCACGACGACCCGCCTGGGCCGCGTCTGCCGCGGGCGTTCCGGCCGCCACCGCAGCGGCCACGACCTTGCCGGTGGACACGGCCGTGGTGAGGAAGACCAGATCGTTCCACACCACCGGGGTGCTTTTTCCGAGGCCCGGCACCTCGACTTTCCAGCGGACGTTCTTGCTTTCGCTCCACGTTAGAGGCGGATTTCCCCGGGGCGCTTCACCCGTGTGAAGCGGGCCACGCCATTGGGCCCAGTTAGAGCCGTCGTTTTTGGGCGAACTTGCGGCGGCGGCCGAGCACCAGGCCGCCGCGCAGATCGTCAAAACCCCTGCCACGCGTCGAGATTCCATGAATTCCTCCCTCGAAGAATTCCCGCAGTGTATGCGACGAGGGGCGCCCCCCCTGGGCTCACTTCCCAGAAGGGTGCTGAGAAACGCCGAGGGCCCAACTTCCTTACCCTGGACTGTAGAAGAACCCCAGCAAATAGCGGTCAGTGGATCCAGGGCTTTGGCCGGGATCCGCAGGTGCTGACCTTTTCAGCACCCTGCTAGAAGAGGAACTTCGCGCCGAGCTGAATCTGCCGCGGATCGTAGGTTGCGGTGATGGTTCCAAACGCCGCCGAGCTGCGGTTGCCGTTGGGAGCGCGGAAGTTCGTCTTGTTGAGGACATTGAAGGCCTCCACTCGGAGCTCGATGCGGTTGTCCTTGAACACCGCGAACGACTTCGAGAGCGCCATGTCGAGCTGATAGATGGAATCGCCACGAGCCGTGTTCCGAGCCGCGTTCCCAAACGGCTGCGAGGGGTCGGTCGGAATCACCACGCAGGTGGGGTTGAAGTAACGCGTCACCGTCCGTTCGCTCGCGGGGAGGGTCGGATCGCAGGTGATGTTGGGGCGGTAGTTGTTGGCCCCGCGGAAGTCCTGGGCGATGCCCGAGACGCTGAAGGCCGCCGCCGGCGCGTACTGGAAGGTGACCGCCTCGCCCGCCCACATGTTGTTGATGGCCGCGATCTGCCAGCCGCCGAGGATCTTGTTGGACTTGAAGAAGGGAACCTGCCAGACCAGGCTGATCGTGCTGTTCCAGGGCTGGTCGAAGGCCGAGGTTGCGTACTCCGCGCCCAGGTTGTTGAAGTCCTGGGGTGCCGGGAAGTTGCCGTTTGGATTCTCGAGCGAACCCGCGCCGTTGTCCTTCGCCTTGGAGAGAGTCAGCGAACTCAGGAAGGTGAGGCTGCCGCGACGGCCCTCGAGCCGCATCTGGAAGCTGTTGTAACGCGACTTCCCTCCATTGAAGGAGTACGTGATGTCCCCGTATTCGGGAATCGGACGGCGCGCCCCCAGGGCGATGGTGCCGGCGGAGTTGTTCGGCCGCGCCTGGTTGTAGTTCGCGAAGAGCAGGGAGTCGCTGGTCTCGTTGCCGACATAGGCAAGGTCCACCACCACGTTCTTCACGATCTCGCGCTGCACCGACAGGAAGTAGCTCTGGATCGATGTGGTCTTGTTGTCCCGCGGCATGTAAGTGATGTTCGCGAGCAGGGGATTGAAGCGCGCGGGGTTGGTGAGGTCGGCGGGGTAACCCGCCTGGGTGGGGCGGAACGCCGGATCGAGCGGATTGCTCTGCGACACCACGGCGGTGATCACCTGCGGTCCGTTGATGGGCAGAACGTTGGCGCCGCCCGCGCGATGGAAGTGTATGAAGGCGATGCCGAAGCCGCCGCGAACCACGGTCTTTGGATCCATGGCATAGGCGAAGCCGAGGCGGGGTCCGAGGTTGTTCTTGTCGGGATCGATGAGAAAACGATCGCTGTCGGTGGCGCGCACCAGGGTCTTTGTGGCCGGATCGAAGTTGGTCGCGTTGTTGTCGCGCTCCCATTGGGGGGTCGCGTACTCGTAGCGCAGGCCGAGGTTCAGGGTCAGCTTGTTGTTGACCTTGAAGTCGTCCTGGATGTAGCCGAAGAAGAGGTTCTGACGGAGGTTGGCGATGAAGAAGTTGGTGAGCGCGTACTGGCTCCTTAGGCCGAACATGAAGTCCGCCAGGTTGTAGACGTTGTTTGCACCGATGCCCGCGGGACGGCTGAACTGGCCGGAGTAGGTATCGCGGCCGTAGAGCGGGTTCACGTCTTGAACTTCGGTCTGGATGTGCTGGAACTCGACCCCGACCTTCAGGGAGTGGCGGCCCGCGCTGCGGGTGTAGTTGAGCTTCGGGTTAAAAACCGTGGGGAACTGCCACTGAGGGTTGGTGGCCTGGCGGCCGAGGTCGGCAAGGCCTGAGATCAGCTGGGTCGGCAGTCCGCCGGAAACGCGGGGATCCGAGGGAAGGCCGGTGATTCCGTACTCCGCGGCGGCGTCCGGCGTGCCGAGCCCGGGCGGGTTCTTTCCCGCGACGGTGCGCGACCAGGCAAAGCGGAATTCGACGAGTTCACGATCGCTCTTCGTCCACGTGAGTCCGGTCGCGAACTGCTTGTTGGTCGTGTAGGTGAGTCCGTTGCCGGCGCCGCCCGAAGGAAGGGGGAGGAGGGACTGGTCGACGATGTCGGACTTGCGATAGCCAAAACGAGCGAAGGCGCGCAATTCGGGGCTCACCTGATAGTCCACCTTGCCGCTGTACTTGTTGTTCTGGTTGGTGAATTCCTGGAGGATCTGGTAGTTGTTGGCCGCGGTCGTGGCGGTGGGATTGGGAACACCGCTCAAGACCTTGGCCGCGAAGGGTGTCATGGGAATGGTGGAGCCCGCGGGGTAGGTCACCCCGGTGATGGGATTCCGCACCGCCACCGAAAGTACGCCCGATCGCTGGGCCGCGGTGGGGATGGTGCCGAACGCGACCTGCTTGCGGTCCTGCCGGAAGCCCTCGTAGTCGACGATGAAGAACGCCTTGTTCTTGATGATCGGGCCGCCGACCACGCCGCCGAACTGGTTGCGCCGCATGGGCGGCTTCTCGCCGCCGAGGGGTTTGAAGAATCCGGTAGCGTTCAGCTTGGTGTCGCGGAAAAACTCCCACAACGTGCCTTTGAACTGATTGCCGCCGCTCTGAGAGGCCACGTTGATGGTGGCGCCGCCCGCGCGTCCGTACTCGGCGCTCATGTTGTTGGTGACGACCTTGAACTCGGCCACCGCGTCGGGAGAGGGTTGCATCACCTGGTTCGAGAAGCCCTGGTTGCTGGTGCCATAGGCGTTGTTGTCGACGCCATCGAGGAGAAAGTTGTTGAAGGTGCTGCGCAGGCCGTTGACGTTGAACGAACCCTCGCGCAGCGTCGAACTGCTGCCGGTGCCGATCGCGGACTGGCGCACGCCGGTGGTCAGGAGGGCGAGGGCGGAGTAGTCGCGCCCGTTTAAGGGCAGGGCCACGGCCTGTTCGTGGGTGATGATCTGGCCGCGCTGCGAGGAGTCTTTCTCAAGCGGGCTCGCATCCGCGGTCACCTCGACGGCCTCGGTGAGGCCTCCAGGGGACAGCACGAGGTCGACGCGCTGGCGGGCGCCGACGCCTACGCGCAGCTGATCTACCGACGAGGGGCCGAAGCCATCGAGGGTCGCCGTGACCTTGTACATGCCGAGGCGCACGGTAAAGAACTCATAGCCGCCCTGAGCGTCGCTGACCTTCGCCTGGGCGACGCCGGTGTCGAGATTCAGCAGGGTCACGGTGGCTCCGGGGGTCACGGCGCCCGACTTGTCCCGTACGGTGCCGAGGACGGTGGCGGTCTCGAACTGCGCCCAGGCCGGCAGGGCCATGGCGATGACAAGGGAGAGTGCGGCTAGAGCTTTTCTCATGGGAGTCCTCTGATCTGGGAATGGAAACGTCAGTTCGCGGACAATACTCGATCCTGAACAGCCTCATACGACCAGCGCGTCAAATCGACGTTAAGTGCGCTCCGCGCTCTTCGCCTGATGGCCGAGGGTGAACGCGCTGAACACGATGGTCAGGACGCAGCAAACCACCATGGTCGAGAAAACACCGCTCCAGCCCCAGTTATCGGCAATCCAGCCGACCCCGGTGCCCGAAAGCGCCGAACCGAACACGTAGCCGAAGAACCCGGTGAAGCCCGCCGCGGTGCCCGCGGCCTTCTTCGGGACGAGATCGAGGGCGTGCAGGCCGATGATCATGATCGGGCCATAGATAAGGAAGCCGATGGCGATGAGCGCTGCGTAGTCGATCCAGAGCGGCCCCGTGAGGTTGAACCAGTAGACGAGGACGGCGACGAGGGTAAGGGCCATGAAGAGGATGGTGGCGGGCGCCCTTCGGCCCTTGAACACCTTGTCCGAGATCCAGCCGCAGGCGATGGTGCCGGGGATCGCGGCGTACTCATAGAGCGACCAGCCGAGGCTCGACTGCTGGAACGAAAAGCCCTTGGCGGTTTCGAGATAGGTGGGGATCCAGTTCACGACGCCATAGCGGACGAAGTAGACAAACGCGTTTGCGATCGCGATCGCCCACAGGTACTTGTTCGGCAAAACGTGAGTCAGGAAGATCTCGCGAAAGGTCATCGTCCGCTCGTGGTCCTCCGTGTAGTCCGGCGGATAGTCGTTGCGATGCTGTTCGATGGGCGGCAAGCCTTCAGACTGCGGCGTATCCCGCAGAAGGAAGAACACCACGACCGCGATCACGGCCGCGATCACCGCGTTGAAATAGAACTTGGCACCCCAGTCGTTGAAGAGGGTTACGCCCAGGAGCGCGAAGTTTGCGATCAGGGCGCCCCCGATGTTGTGCGACACGTTCCAGAACGAGACGGTGACGCCCCGCTCGTTGGTGCTGAACCAGTGGACCATGGTCTTGCCGCAGGGCGGCCAGCCCATGCCCTGCACCCAGCCGTTCAGGGCCTGGAGGATCACCAGGACGAAGAGCGAGGTGTAGATCGCCTTGACCGTTCCGCTGATCAGGATGATGAAGCACGATAGGAGGAGGCCGAGGGGCATGAAGTACTTCGGGTTGCTGCGGTCGGACACCGAGCCCATCAGGAACTTCGAGACGCCATAGGCGATGGAAAGGGCGGTGAGTGCGGTGCCGAGTTCGGCCTTCGAGTGCTGCGGGAACTCCTTGAGGATGTCCGGAATGGCCAGGGCGAGGTTGTTCCGGACGAGGTAGTAGGCCGCGTAGCCGATGAAGATGCCACCGAACACCCGCCGCCTGAGCCTCTGATACGCGGGATCAACCTCGGCCGCAGGAAGGGGCGTCGCTGCGGGGGCCGGCTTCAACCATCCGATCATGGGCGGATCCTCGCTACCTTCTCGCGTGGGCGGCGAATTCCGGCCGCCTTACGGCTTGACCGGGGTGGGCGCGGGCACGTTCAGGCCCATCTTCTTGAGGACTTCGCGCAGCCGGTCCGGGCGGTCGGTGATGATGCCGTCGACCCCCATGTCGACGAACTTCTCCATGTCGGCGCTCTCGTTGATGGTCCAGGGAATCACTTTGAGGCCCAGGCCCTGCGCCTCTTTTATCTGCGCGGCCGCGACATCGCCCCAGTTCGGGGACCACACCGCGGCCCCAATCGCTTTCACGGCCTTCGGGATCGATCCGCCGAAATCGTCGACGTCCAGTCCGCCTAAAGAAGGCGAAGGGCCGGGCGCTCCCGGCTGAACGTTGCCGCCGCCGGGGCGGAGCGTGGTGAGGGCCACGGTTTCGATCTCAGGCGCGAGCTTCTTCACCGCGGCGAGGGTTCGCCAGTCGAACGACTGAATGGCGGCGCGCTTCTCCATCTTCGCCTCGCGGACGACCTTGACCACCGCCTCCGCGAAGGCTTGAACGCCCACGGTCTCGTCGGGCTTCTGGGGCGTGATCTTGGTTTCGATGTTGAAACGGACGTTTGTGTTGCCGCTCTTCTTCACCAGGGCGAAGAGATCCGCGAGCCGCGGTATGCGCACGCCGTCCATGCCCTTCTGATCGGGATAGAGGGCCGCGTACGGAGTGCCGGGCTTGATCCGCCCGACGTCGAACTTCTGGAGCTCCGCGTACGTGAGCGAGTGGAACGAAGGCCCGTGGGTCTCGATGAACTTGCCGCCAGGGTCGCGCGTGATCTCGGGGTTGAGCAGCGGGTCGTGGCTCAGAACCACGATGCCGTCCTTCGTGACCGCACAGTCGAGTTCGAGGGTGTCGACGCCGAGGGTCAGCGCTCCCGCGAAGGCGACCAGAGTGTTTTCAGGCCACAGGCCGCGACCGCCGCGATGGCCCTGCAGGTCGAAAGCGCGAGCCTCCCTGACCGGCGCCTGGACCTGGGCGATCTCGGGGGTTGGGGCAGGCGGTTGCATCAAGAGGAATCCGAGGACAGGAAGAAGCATAGCGGGAGCTTATCCCCATCGCGTCGGGGTCATGTCCCGGGCGAGCGCCCTCCGCCTGCGGTCAGTTATCGCTGTCAGGGCGCGATCGTCGGGCCCTTGCTTGGCTGGCGCTCAGCAGCGGGTGCGCATCGACTCGCGTTTCCGTTCCTGGGCCGCCGGACTCTCGAAGCCTTTCGCGATGGCGTTCGCCCAGGCCTTCTCGATGTAGAGGGCGGCATCGGGAGTCTTGCAGTCGGTGTCGCCGTGATCGATGGTCACCGGACCCATCTGCTTCGCCGCGGCGAGCGCAGCCTTCCTCAAGGCGGCGTCCCGGCATCCGATGGAGATGAGGGCGCCGTTCATGGCCTCACGCTCGTTGTTGGGCGTCTGGTGAATGCCCTTCAGGATGGTTGCGATGTGAGGGACGAACCACTCCCGCGGGAGATCCTCGTTGCCCATCGCGAGGGCTCCGACGAGCATCCAGGCGCAGGAGCGCTGAGCCTCGGAGCGGGACTTCAGCCAGGCGGCGGCGCGCGACACGCCGTGCGGACCCTCGACGGCGAGATGGGCCACATAGGCGTGGCACCCGCGCGCGGTTTGCTCGAGGGCCCACGCATCAAGGCTGGCCGGGGACATGCGCTGCGGATCGGCGATCTTGACCGCGAGATTCCGTGCGTCGAGGTTCCTGGTGTTCCAGAGCGAAAGCGCCAGTTCCTGGTCCACCTTGATCCTCTTCATCAGGATCTTGAGGTCGGCGAAGTTCACCCCGAACATGGGGAGGGTGGAGCCGTGTCGCGCCCAGGTCTTGCGGGTCAGCGCCGAGCCCGCCTTCTCGAGCGCCGTCATTGCTTCGGCCAGGGACATGCGAGTCGGCGCGGCCTTTCTGACGGCATTCGCCCTGGGGGCGGCGGAAGGTCTTTGTTTCACGGGCATGATCGGGTCCTTTTCTGTGGAGACGGGCCTCAGCTCTCAGGTCAGCGCAGCCACCCAGGTGGTCCGCCCGCGTGGCGTGCAGTCGCGAGCCCTTGCCCAAAGACAAATGACGGGATAAGAGCGAGCCCGACGATAGCCACGAATCTGAATGACCGATTCTTCAACGTTGACGCGAACTCTACTCCTGGAGGGCGGCGGCGGGATTGGTTTGGGCCGCCTGTCGCGCGGGCCGGGCGACGGCGTCTACCGATGCACTCATTTACGACACTGGATACTAGAGGGGAGCGCTCGCGTCTTCGACCGCGAGGTGGGCGCGAAGCTCGAAGTACTCCGAGCCGTGGGCGAACGGCCGTCCGTTCCATACCTCGAACATCGGCTGGTGCGCGGGCGCGCAGCCGCTCATCGGAAGCCAGGTCAGGTAAAGCCAGTGAAGGGCCCGCAGCTCGAGGTCGATGCCCCCCGCGATGTCCACTTCGGCGACCCGCATCGGGGAAAACTCCGCGATGCTCACCTCGACATCGCCCTCGGTTCCCGAGGGGACTTCGAGGCCGACATCGTAGCGACACTTCTCGAGCGGAACGATTTCGGGGTCGTCCCATTGATAGCCGAGCCACTGACCATCCTCGAGACCGCGCGCCTCGGCCCATGACATGAGACGGGCCACCGCTTCAGGAACACCGCCCACGTAGGGTGTCGTGACCCGGATGTAGGCGACACGACGAGCAGGGAGGTCGCGCATCCGTACCGCGAAGCCATCAGGATTCTCCCCGGCAGGCAGGCCCTTCAGATGGTGCTGGCCTGGCGGGGCGACGGAGGCAAGCATTTCCTCTCGCCGCGGACGCCTGAAAGCCTCGGCGTCGAACACGCTCGGGGGCACGCCATACTGCGTCCTGAACGAGCGCGAGAAGTCGGAACTCGAGGAAAAGCCGCAGGCCAGGGCGATCTCCGTGAGGCTGGCTCCTCCGCGATGCGACAGCAGGTACACCGCCCGCTCGAGGCGGATGCGTTTGACGAAGGCCGCGAGGGTCTCGCCCATCAGGCCGCGGAAGATCCGATGGAAGTGATAGGACGAGAAGCACGCGGCTTTCGCTACCTCCTCGAGGGGCAGAGGTTCCGCGAGATGTCGGGTGACGTAATCCACGGCGCGGTTGATGCGGTTCGCGTAGTCGAGATTCGCAAGATTTGGCAAGCCGGCCCTCGGACCCCGATTGTAGGCTGAACGCACCATGATCAAACAACCCACATCGCTTGGCGCCTTCTCCGTCAGTCTGGCCGTGAAGGACATTGGAGCCTCGCGCGCCTTCTACGAAAAGCTCGGCTTCACCTCGGTCGGCGGCGACGCCAAACATTGGCTGATCCTCCGCAATGGGACGGTCACGATCGGCCTGTTCCAGGGGATGTTTGAACGCAATATCCTGACCTTCAATCCGGGCTGGGATGAGACGTGTCAGACCGTTGAGGCGTTCACGGACGTGAGGGAACACCAGCGCCGCCTGAAGGCCCAGGGTCTCGAACTTCAGACCGAAGTCGACGAGAATACGAAAGGCCCTGCGAGTGTTGTGCTCACGGATCCGGACGGAAACCCGGTTCTGATCGATCAGCACGTGTAGCCGCTCGCGGCGACGGTGTCGGATCGCAGATTCGGGCCGACCTCTCGGCTTCGCATTCAACGAACCGCATGGAATCGGGGAGCCGTTCAGTTCGCTGGACCTGTCGCGACGCCCGCTCAAAAAAACTTCTGAGCAGGTCGGTCGTTCATGAAGTAGAAGGCTCGGCGGTCCTCATGACGCCGGCGCGCCCTTGCGCGGACCAAGCCCCGTTGCGGCCGATGCGGGCAAATCCCGAGTTCCTCGACCCGTGCCTTCACTCGCGCCTTCGCGACGTGCTGTCCAAGTTCGTGAAGGCGCGGCCGGGGCCGGAGGCCTCTTTCGCCCGCTCCAGACGCGGTCCAAACGAAACCTTCAAGGATCAGGGCGCGTCTACTCGCATAACCCATCCAGGAGGACCAGGGTCATGCGAAACACGTTCATCACGGTTTGCCTCATGCTGTCCACCCTCGACGCCACGGCGGCGCCGCCCGAGCCCGTACCCTCGGCGTCACCGTGGTCAGCCTGGTCGCGCACCCGGCCGCTCAGCGCGGGCGCCATTGCGCTCCTCAAGGATGCCGTCCTTCGCTCCGCGATCGTGGAGGACCTGCTCGAGCAGATCGAGAGGACCGATCTGGTGGTCTACCTCTCGGACGCGATTCCGGGAGTCTTCACCGGCCCCAAGTCTTCGATGGTGTTTCTCGCGGGCGACACCACGAGCCGCTATCTGCTGGTCCGGCTCGACGCCATGCGTCTGCCTCAGCACGAACGCATTGCCGTCCTCGGCCACGAACTCCAGCATGCTCTTGAAGTCGCGGCAGCGCCGGAAGTGAGAGATGCCTCGTCGATGGCCGGGCTGTACCGTCGCATCGGCTGGGAGACCTCCAAAGGCCGGTTCGAAAGTCGAGGCGCCCAGACCATCGGCCGTCAAATCTCCAAACAACTAAGGCCGCGAGACAGGAGGGAGAGGGTTGCGCGCGCCGAGGATGGCGTCGTCGCGTCGCCCTCGGGCGGCCCCTCTCAGCCCTGATTTCTTTTCGGTTCGTCTCTACTCCTCGTCCGCGGGCCCGCCTCCCGATTTTGCGACGTCTTCCTGCTTCACCCGCTCGGCATTGAACTTCACCGCACTCGCAGTGATCTTGTCGAGCGTCTCGTCGAAGTCGAAGCTCGTCGCCTTCGAGAAGCGGGTGTAGTTCACCCGCGACACGACGAACGCCTTGAGATAGGGGCTCGTGAGTCCCTTCGCCTTCAGCTTCTCGACCGCCGCGACTACGGCATCGTCGAGCTTGAGAATCTTCTTGCCCCTCCGGTCGCGCTCCTTGATGGCGCTCGACATCGGCTCGTCGAGGAATGCGTCCACGCGGCGCAGGATCGACTGGTACGCTCCGCCTGCGAAGCGCGGCCGCTCCTCGTAGCAGCTGCCGAGGGTCAGGAACGCGGGCTGCTCGAACTCGAACGCGAACTCGGACTCGAGTATTTCTTCTTTTCGCATCCTGGAGAGCGCGCGGGCCATGCGGATGGTCTCGAGCGACTTCTCCTTGAGGTTGTGCGCCTTCTCCGTGTTGAGGGCCAGGATCTTGAACGCGACCTTCGCATCGGGGACGAGCAGGGCCATCACCGTCTTCACTCCGAGCTTCTTGAGGGCCTGAAGGCGATGGTTTCCGTTGGGTGTGAGGTACTGGCCGCCTTCGTGCACCGCGACGATCGGGTCGAGGAACCGGCCGATCGTTTCGATCACGCCCATCAGCCGCTTGACGTGGGTGTCCGAGGGGTCGCGCTGGTACGGGGTGGGTTCGACGCGATCGGTCGGCAGGGCGACGAACAGAAGAGGCGTTCCACCGTAGGGGTCGGAGTAACGAGCGAGGACCGCGCCGCCATCCTCCGCGACTTGCGCGGCCAGAAGGTCAAGGTCCGCTCCTTTCGTGAGCGTGGTTTCGGCAGGGGAGAGGCCTACCGATCCGGCGGCAGCCTTCTTTCGACGAACGACTTTCTTTCGGGGAGCCGGCATGGGGCGATGATAGCGAGGTCCCGGATGCTCCCTCGCGCGCTGCACGCGCGACTTGGCCCCGGACAAGGACAGGCCCAGCTTCTCCGCGAGATCGCCCTAGCCCGGATTATTCATGAAGAAGTGAACTGAGCGGGGCACCGCTGCGTCCAAAGGGTAGTGAATAAAGGCCCAAGTAGACACGGAGGCACCCCGCGTGAATGATTCTGCCAGAGCACAGTGTGTTTTGT
>Ga0163151_10006307_pt1 | contig 14515 bp, 16 predicted proteins | sample OliLakLV19MP5IB2_FD_145596 | JGI IMG/M metagenome (GOLD analysis project Ga0163151, IMG submission 145596) | Freshwater microbial mat bacterial communities from Lake Vanda, McMurdo Dry Valleys, Antarctica - Oligotrophic Lake LV.19.MP5.IB-2 | ecosystem: Environmental > Aquatic > Freshwater >...
CACAAAATCTCGTCGCCAATTGGGTGAAGGAGTTACAGGTGGTATATATTCAGCAGTTGAAGGGCCAGGGAATCCCTCATGGGAAGCAAGAAATCCCCAAGTTTCCCCAAAAGGACAGCCAGGTGAATTACCATACACAAAATCTCGTCGCCAATTGGGTGAAGGAGTTACAGGTGGTATATATTCAGCAGTTGAAGGGCCAGGGAATCCCTCATGGGAAGCAAGAAATCCCCAAGTTTCCCCAAAAGGACAGCCAGGTGAAGGAGTTACAGGTGGTATATATTCAGCAGTTGAAGGGCCAGGGAATCCCTCATGGGAAGCAAGAAATCCCCAAGTTTCCCCAAAAGGACAGCCAGGTGAAGGAGTTACAGGTGGTATATATTCAGCAGTTGAAGGGCCAGGGAATCCCTCATGGGAAGCAAGAAATCCCCAAGTTTCCCCAAAAGGACAGCCAGGTGAAGGAGTTACAGGTGGTATATATTCAGCAGTTGAAGGGCCAGGGAATCCCTCATCGGAAGCAAGAAATCCCCAAGCTTCTACAGACCCTAATGATGAGCAATTTAAGTCTGGTAGCTTGTACGATAATAATCAAATTACTCAAAAAGGACTCTGGAACACTCAACAGGCAACTGATTGGAGAAATCCAGAAACAGGCATCACCCACAAAGCATCAGCTGGAAATTTCCTCAATATTATGTTTGGTAAAGACGCTAACGGCGTTGAACGAGTGCAATCCGTTTCACGTGATAAGCAATTTGCGAATTTCCAAGAAGGCTCGTTCAACCCAGAAACAGGTAATGTTAATACTATTCGCCAGCAATATGCAGGGCAGGTAACAGGAGAGTCAGGGAAGCCAGGAAGCATGGAGGTTCAAAGCTTTGCAGAACGTAGCGCATTACCGACTACAGGCACAGGAACTTCCGCAGAATCATACTGGGATGCCAAAAGAGGTGTACAAGTACACGCTCCATACGGTAAGAGTTTTCAACTATTTGCAGGTGGTGGCGTAAAGACAGTTGATGGCCCTCAAGTTGGTAGCGGTGCGCAAGCTTCTTCCTTATTCACTCAAGGCACAAACGCTCAAGGAGCTACACCAGGATTTAAGCAAGAGGATCTAGCCTATACCCCCATAGAAGGAAAGACTATTAAAACTACAGGGCAAACAGTATTCAATCCTAAAACAGGGGTGAACGAATCTGCAAACGAAGGAGAAACACTTATTACATACACAGACGGAACCGTGGAACGTCGCAAAAATGGAGCAGGGCCCGGTACTTCCACAGCTATTGGAGAGTTTGGACGCACTGCGCAGGAGCTAGGGATAACATCTAACACTGGAATAAAAAACCAAGATGGTACACAACAGCCTATTGTACATACAGGTGCGGAGAACGTAGCTCAAATACTCGCGCGAGGAGGCACAGCACAAGAAGCAGATGAGGCTATAAAAAAAGCAGGGCTTACACCTACCAGTGAGCTTCAATTCGTAGGCACAACGTATCGTGGGAAGGCTGCGAGCGAAGGAAACGCATGGTATGTAGACCCAACGACAAAAGAAATACTCCAAAGACCTGTCGCATTAAGTAAACTTGCAAAGCCTTTGACTATTGCAGGCGTGGCTGGAACGAAAATTGACGTAGTGGATAAGTTCCAATCTGTATTTGGCAGAGAGCCAAGTGCGGATGAATTAAAGTATTGGGTGGGAAGGACTGATAAAGCAGGCTCTGCACTCGTGGGAGCTATGCAGTTCGCGAAACAAAACGGTACTGTAAAATCATCAAGCCAAGACCCCGTTCAAGCTATCAAGGAAAACGCAAACACTAGGCAAACAGACCTAGTTGCAAGCTATAAGGAGGCAGGAATAACGGTGAAATCAAGCGCATCAAACGTATTGAAAGCCGAAAGAGAATCTTTGCAGGCTCCAAAAACAGAATCATTGCAAAGTTTCACAACTTCACAGCTTACATCTTCCCAATTCCAAGAGGCTTCAAATGATTTGAATACAGCAAAAGAATCACTACGCAAACTAGATAGCGATTATGTTGCATCTCTTAAAGGAGAAGAACTAAGAGGTGTATCAATGTCCCAAGTACGAAGAAGACAAGGTGCTATTGATATTTCATACAGCAGAACAAGAGCAGACCTCTTAAACGAAGTACAAGCGTACAGCGATATAGTACAGAGTAAAACCGCGATGCTTGGTATGATGACTGAAGCGTTTAAGTTCGACAGCCAAACGGCTCAACAGGACTATACAAATAGATTTAACGCCGCGACTGCGATGTACAACATGACCCGGCAAGAGGAACAAGATGAGTTTAACATGCAACAAAAACTCCAAGACAATCAACGGGCTAATCTTTCAGTAGTTACAAGCCTATTACAAAGTGGAAATATGAAATGGGATGCCATGGATGCTGATCAAAAGTCACAAATATCTATGATGGAACAAGCTGTTGGGTTACCTTCTGGGTTTTCAAAGTTTGTTGGGCAAACAATAAAAGATCCGATTGTTTCGTTTGGCACAGCTTACACAGACGCAGGCGGAGTTAGAAGACAGCCAGTATACACTACTAATCCTACAACAGGAAATTTCACCACAAAAGAGATAGTTATGGCTGGTAAGGAAAAAGTAACTGGTTCAGGTGGATCTGGTGGATCAAGCGGATCAGGTAGGAAGCCTACTGAGGGTAGCATAGCAAGGTCTGCTACGGTTGATATGGCATCACAATTAAATAGCCGAAGAGGAGAAGATGGATATATCTCTCCGGAAGACTTCAGAAAATCAAGGCAAGCATGGGTTGGTGCCGGGTACGACGCAAAAGTGTTTAACAATAATTTCCAATACTATGCTAATCCAGCCCATGTTGATGACTATGGTATTCCAGGGGAATAAATATGGGACAGTTTGACGGCATATTTAGCGCAACCGCTAATACGGATTTATCCAAAAATCAATTTGGAAGTATTTTTAATGACCAATCAGATTTTAGGAAACGACAAGAAGAAGACCGTATACGCATAGAGAAGCAACGACAAGAAGAAGCCCAAGTAAAACAACAACAAGAACAACGAAATAGCAGACCGCTTTCTAAAAAAATAAAGGAAGCAGCCCCTGAATTTATTAAAGGAGCTGAATTAGGTGCATTACAGTTATTCACAACTGGCGCAAGAACTCTTTCTAGGGCAGCAAACGATTTAGGTATTTCTCAGAATGTTGTAAACCGCTTAGACATGTATGCTAAGAAAGACCGAGAATCACTGACTATTCTACAAGAAGAATACGCAAAGAATGACCCAAAAACAAAGAAACTAGCTAATCTAAATTACTTAATCAGAGGGCTAGGGCAGACATTGACTACTATGGTTCCTGCTATAGGGGCTAGTGCGGCTGCGGCTATTCTTGCAGTTCCAGCGGCCGTAGGAGCGACTGTAGGGGCAGTAGCAATGGCCCCTTTGATATTTGGTGAGGCATGGGATCAATCAAAGCAAGCAGGAAAAACAGATGAAGAAGCAGACCTAAGAGCAGCATTGACGACTGTTGTACTCGGGGCATTGGAGAGAATTGGTCTTGGTAAGATCTTAAAACCAAGCATGGCTCCAACTCTTGTCAAAAGGATTATAGGTAAAATGGGTGAATCTATTACAACGGAAGTATTAACAGAAAACATCCAAAACTTTGCAGACGTAGCAATAGGCAAGAGTTTTGGAGAAAATAAGAGCTTTAAGGATGCATTACAATCAATCCCCGAAACATCTGTGCAAACGGTACTTGCGACTATTGCATTCAGTGGGGTTGTAGGAGTTACGCAAAGAACACAAGGACCTAACGGTATGGTGTTGGAAGAAGAAAAAACAGAACTACCTTTTGACCCAGAAGCTGCTGATATTGCCCCAGTGATAGAAGAAACCAGAAAAGTGGTAGAGCAAGCATTGCAATCAATACCAGAAGTAGAAGATACCCCAGAAGCCACAACAGAAGCTCAGAACGCAACACCATCTAAAGGAATGACAGAGGATGAGTTTATGAAGGGGCAGGCAACATTGCCGTTGGATAGATTTACGGGAACGACAGGTGTTTCAATGAAACCAACAGATAATATTTTTAACGGAAACGAACTAGAGTCTCCAAGGGGTTTTGGGTATACAGGTGACACCATAGCCAATAAAGTCGCACAAATAAAAGCTGGGGAAAGACTAACAGTAACAGTCGGAATGAACGGCGACCAGATAGTTGTTGTGGATGGGAATCATACCCTTGCTGCATACAAACAATTGGGGGTAAAAGATGTGCCAATTGTAGATAAAACAAATGGAAAATTAGGAGTGCAAACCACCGACCAACTCCGTGCAGAGTTCAGAGCTCAGAACGTGAAAACTACCCCCGATATATTAAAGTTACAAAGCAGAGTATACGAGCGTTTACAGCAAGAACATCCCGAAATACTCACGGAAGACTTAACCTATACAAAAAATAACATGAAGGCAGACGCAATTAAGGCTGTTGCACTTATTTCAAAAGATAAGCAGAAAGCATACCGCGTTGCTACGGGTATGGAAGAAGCCCCTAAGGGGCAAACAGCTACTGCTGTAAGCATTGCCCTTGGAGAAAAAGCACTATCAGAAGGGAATACTGAACTATACAGAAAACTTACTATAAACCGTAGCCTAGAACAAACACGCAGAGGGCAAGAAATAGTAGCAGAAAAAGGCTCAGTTACCGATAACAGCGTAGCTCGATATGTAAAAGAACTCATCTCAACTAGGCTTGATAAACTTGGAGATAGCTACCTAAGCGACATTACAGAGAAAATTACAAAGAAAACTACAAAACAGAAAGCAACTGATATACTCGACAGAGAGGCTAAAAAGATTGAAGCTAAAATAAAGAGTAAGAAACTAGATTTGAAAACTGCGTTAGACTTGCTAAATAACCACATTTGCGTATGAGTACTTGCATTCCAAAAAAAGATTACGAACTTCTCAAAGACCGAGCTTTGAAGGGTGAGGTTAGTGTTTCAGAAATATCTAGTATGCTACCAACAGAAAAAGCAGCACTGAAGTCTATCATAGAAGATTTCGTTGCAGAAAAAACAGGTGTGAGTGTTTCTACAGGAGAGGTTGAAGCAATAAGAACAAAGGCACTGAGGATTGATAAAGCTCAGAAAAAACTAGGTGATGACCTAGGGAACCCCGATAAGCTAGAAGAAAACATGGAGTTCTTCTCATCCAAGAGAGCAATGGATGATTATCTACAAAGCAAAGCCCCTGCAAATAGGATTAAGGTAGTAACTGGTACTATAGGGCGTGGGATGATGCTTGCCTCTGTAAAGTCTCCAATTCTTAACATAGGGTCAAATACCGAGGTAGGGATTACAGAAGCACTATCTAGGCGTATATCATCTGGACAAATTCGCGGAGCTAATAACGGTTTAGCTTTGGATTATGTGAAAATGGCAAATAAGATATACCAAAAAACAGGATATGACATTTCGCGTATGACAAATATTCGAGACAATGGAGCAGGGGGTACGCGAGTATTAGGGTCTGATACTGTTCACGCTCAAGGACCAGGGGCAGTAAGGAAAATGGGCAGAGTAGTTGAGGACGTAGTATTCAAACAGCTAATGGGGGCACCAGACGTTGCTTTTGCGTCCGTTCACTTCGCAGACAGCGTGAACTTGAATGCAATGAAAATGGCAAAAGGCGACAGGGTAAAAGCTACTGAACTCATGCGTGATGCAATGAAGCTGGAGCCACAAACCCCCGAAGGGGAGTCATTAAAGGCACAGGGGGTGTTAGACGCTCAGGTAGCTACTTGGACTAACGTCACATGGGCATCGCGTGTTTCAGAGGGCATTAGAAAGATATTCAATGACGTGAGTGGGGATGCCCGGGTTGGTGACTATTTGTTTCCATTCGTTAAAACTCCAGCAAACGTAATAGCCACAGGAATGGATTATGCAGGGGGGGGTATTCCAAAAGCTTTATTTAAGACATACAAAGCAGTAAAGTCGGGGGAATTAAAAAGCCCAGGAGTTATGCAAAGTATAACTAGGGATTTAGTTCGGAGTGGGCTAGGCATAACAGGGGCTGCAATGGTAGCCGGGATGTTAGATGATGATGATTTTGTTGGTGCATGGGATCCTGCAAGGGCACAAATAGAACAGTTGAGAAACTCAAATACTAACTCTTTCCGTATAAACGGTAAGTGGGTATCAACAGATTGGCTTGGGCCAATTTCTGTACCCGTTACTGCGATTATGTATGCTCGGAAATACGGTAAAAAAGGATTTGGAGAAATGGCGTTTCAATATGGAGTTGGGACTGTTGCGGCCGTCAAAGACCTTCCTGGTATTTCAGATATATACGATTTTGTGAAAAGCCAATTGTTCAAAAAGAATCAGTCATTAGAAGAAATGACAGGAGAAGCACAAGACTATATTACAAAAGAGCTATATAGCAGATTAGTCCCTAGCTTTTTATCTGATGTTGCCAAAGCTACAGATACGTATGACCGTAAAGGTGGCAAGGGGTTAGAAGGAATTAAGGCGAAAGTACCCGGATTACGCCAAACACTTCCTATAAAGAAAAACGTACTAGGAGAAGATATGAAAGGAGAACCCGCATGGTCTGATATTCTGTTTGGATCTCGCTTGAAAACTGACAAAGAAACAGCTGTTATAAGAGAAGTACGCGCAGTGTCTAATGCTACTGACAAATCTATTAACTTTACAGATTGGAACAAAAGCTCAAGTAAAAAGTTAGCTCAATTCAAGGAAAAAGTAGGGCAAGAGAAGTTTGATAAAGCTGCTGCCGAATATGGCCAAAAGCTCAAAAAGGAACTAGAAAACATAACTAGCAAGCAAAAATACAAGAACTCTACCGATGATGAAAAGATGAAAATAATGAACGAGCTAGATACTAAGGCGACTGACGTTATATTTAAGAAGTATGGGTTTAAGTATAAAAAGAAAAAGTAATTCTATCCCTCAAAAATTGGAGTAGCTACAACATAGAACAATATCAAAGAAACAAGAAGTACCCACCCCAAATATCCAGATGATACTACCAGCACTACTAATATAATTGGGCCAAACATAGCAGCCAGTATTATACATATTCCAATGGCCACGTCTGCAACAGTATTCATATGTGTACACATAACATATTTAGCTATACACTGCAACTATGGACTTAAAATCTTGGCTGAAACACATCCTCGAAGGCATGGTATTTGAACCTTCTCTAATAACTATCGAAGAAAAAACAGATGAGATGGGTATACTTTTTACTGTATCAACCAAAAATGTAAAAGATGCCGGTATTCTTATAGGGCAAAAAGGCGAGCATGTGAATGCTTTAAGAATACTTTTACGGACGGTTGGCCACTCAACTGGTGTAAAAGCTAGTCTTAAGATAGCTACAGAACATGTCCCCCATTAAACAACCTTACAAAATAGGATACAGGCACGGTCAGAAAACCTTTTACAACTCCTCACACCTTGGGGTTGATATTATCGTTTCAGAAATGACTCCTGTGTACGCACCCGATGACGGGAAGTGCAATACATTCTTTGACGCACCCTTTCATCTCCAATCAAATAGATGTCATTCGAAAAAGGTTGGAAAAGGAATCGGTCGAATCAATATCTGCGTCTATTTACGCATAATCTGGTATAGTATATTTATGTCTATAAAACGCACAAAAACTATCAACGCAATTGTGATACATCACACGGTAGTTCCAGAGCAAAGTGCTACACAGGAAAAAGCTTCGGAGGCGTTGAATAGAAACAAATACGCCTATGACGGAAAACCGCCATACCATTACATCATCGGGAATACTTGGGATTATCAAGGTCGTCCGTATGACACTATCGGCTATCATGCAGGCAGTCCAGAATGGAACGCTGTAGCAATTGGAGTAGTGCTTGTGGGCAATTTCAACAACGACACAATAACTGCTCACCAGAAGAAACGACTAGGGGAAGTTATTAAAACATTGATGAAGCAATACTCTATTCCAAGAAATCGTGTATTCTTACATAAAGAAATTCGTCCAAAGCCAACAGCTTGTCCAGGAAGTTCAATTAATCAACAATTTATTTCTAGCCTTTTAATACCTATGACAACAGACCAAGAAACCATTCGCCAGCTCAACGAGGAAATTGGAGTCACCACAGCACAACGTGACAAAGCTTTAACCGACCTCAAAGCAGAACAAATGGCGCGCACCGAAGAAACAAACGAGAAGCTAAAGAATTACGAAAATTGGCAACGTGAATTGGATTTACGGAAAAAGCTCGAAGCATTAATAACAGGGGCTTCTGATAAACTCCAGAAAATCAAAGAGATAGTGGGCTTATGAACGAAGAAGCAGAGTCAAAAGCCGCTGAAATAATCCAGACAGCAACAGTTGCCGCTGAAGGGCTTATCAATATTGCCAAAGTAAAAGCAGAGGGAATCTTGAAAGTTGCTAACGATGCAAAATTTGATGAAAATGATTTAGTGGCGAGAATTGATAGGCATATACAGTACACGAGCGAAGCCAGTAGAAAGCATATGAAAGAGCAGTTAACGGAAATAGTCAGCGATGCCCTCGGGGAGAATCCAACTAGATACATTGACGTTTCGCGCATTCCGCTTATTTGCAAATCAATAATAGCTATAGACGAAAGTCTCAAGAATATGGATAAGAAATATATCAACAAAGACCAATTCGAGCCGTTTAGGGAATCCGTGAAAAATATCGAAACTAATATATCCCGAGGAGTGTGGATTATCTTAGCATTAGTCATTACAGCAGTAATGAGCGTAGTTTTAATGAATAAATGAAAGGCGGTGAGTATGGACATAACATTTTTAAAATCAGAGAGGTTTTTAGCCATTGTAATTAACGCAATTACTCTTTATCTCCAGCAAAAAGGATATATCGGGACAGCAGAACTTGCCCTCATTACTGCGATAGTTGCTCCATTCGTAGTAGTAGGAAGTATCGACCGACTTGGGAAAAACATTGGCGGAGTAACACCCCCTGTCACTGAACGATAACAACATTCAGACGTTGCCTTCGGGCAATTCCGAGTGTTGTTCTTTAACTAGGAGGAGCGATGAAGCTAACTGTGCGGAAATGTGCCGTATGCAACCGCGTGTCCCTTTTACGGGACAACGGGAAGTGGACGGAATACTGCGCCTGTGAACTTGAGGTGTTGAAAAATATCCACGAGGTTACAGTACAAGTTGGGACGTGTGATGTTCATGTCCAAAAGGAGGTTTATCTTGGGCAGAAAAGCTAGATGTGTCGGATGTGCGGTTGTCTTCACACTCGAAGAACGCCATACAAGGATTAAGAACTTTTTTCTTGACATGTGTGCTTCCCGATGCGACAAGTGCGAAGACGAGTATCTCGAGCAACAGAAGAAGCGCGAGAAACGAGAAAGGAGGTGAGTATCTAGGACGGTTCAATTGAGCCGTCTTTTTCTATCCACACCGCCATAAGGGACTCCATAGGAGAAAAGTCGCTATTTTCTACAGCGTATTCACATCTATTACACACCTGAACAGCAACATACTCTACACTTTCATAGGACAGGTCTGCGCTCCAACAGAAGGCACACCGTGCAAGGCTTAATTCTAAGGGTATATTTTTCCACCGTTGCCACGCTGTTCTCATAGGGTTGCAAGTAATTTTATCATCCTGTGCCGGTCCCAAGTCTCCCCCTTTTGAAGCTTTGCGTGCAATCGGTTCATTCTCCCCGGAAACTTTGTATTAAACCACTCTGTCCACAAAGTAGGGTTATTCCCCTGCCAAAAGTGGCAAGAAGCACATTGCAATAAGTAATTGTCTTCGTCCCAACGTGTGGATAAGTACCTGCGTGAGCTAACATGACACCATTGGAGCTGTTCTGTGCTTCCGCATTTCTCGCAATATCCTAATGCGCGACACTTTGCGCCTACGAGCTTGTCGAGCTTGTTTTTAATAGATGACTTCGTTGGTAGTTTCTTACGTTTCATTCCGTATATTATACCACGCTTGTTTATCGCTCATGGGGATAACTTCATGGATAATGGGCAAAGCTTGAACTAAGTAGCCTGTAACAAGGCGTAATCACTTAGTACGTTAATCAGTTTACCTGCGTACATCACCAGCTCATCTCTTCATCCTGCTACCGTGGTAGGGGACTCGTCTGCTTTCACAGCGGTGCGGTTAGATTGGGTTATGCTACACCCGCACTCTTTTAATAACTTCATGGCGTAAAGGGGGTGTGTATCGTACACCAACGCTTTCACTGAAGTGTCTACAGTTTAACTTGGCATCCAGTGGGGGATTGTAGAGCTTATAGCCTGTCCGTACCACCAGTAACTTATAAGTGGCTATAAAAAACAACCACTCTTACAGAAGTGATTGTTTGTGGAATATACGTCTGTAAGACCGTGCAATCCACAAGTAAAATATACATATAAATAAATAAGAAAGCAAGTGCAACTTCATGTACTATTAAAAGCCTACGAGATTCTTCGTACCAATATTTGCTCTAAGTCTTTTCCTCTATCCAGTCCAAGCCACGGCATTACCACAAAAGATAATCAGCGATACATACAAGAAGCCAATACTCCAAGCGAGTATGACTCCTATTAGCCCCGTATCCTCTCCACAATCGCCTGTGCGCAAGGTTCGCCCCTCCCTAGCTACTTTGATACAAAAGGAAAATTGCGAAGCGTACAGAGGCTTAGTTTCGAAGTATTTCCCTGCTGAACAAGTAGACAATGCGTTACTTACAATGAAATTGGAATCGGGCTGTAACAAAGACGCTGTAAGTCCTACAGACGACCATGGATTGTTTCAAATAAATAAAGGATTAAAGACTTTTGGCAAACAAATATACGATCCAGAGTTTAACGTAAAACTAGCGTATGAAGGATTTTATGCAAAGAGAGGCTGGCGCCCATGGTATGCGGTAAGAGGCATACTTTGGTATTAACACGCCCGACATATTGGAAATATGAAAAACCGATACGTCAGGACTAAAATAGAGGATAATTATTTCCTCCCCCCTGCGTTGTGCAGAGGGCAGAATACAATTCTTATTTACTTTTTTGGATTCAAAGTCGAGTGTTCTTATAGGGTATGGTTAGTAATATCTTTTTTCATAGAATTTCTTCTTTTATTGCTTTGGCGATAGCTTTGCGATGAATTTCTCTAACTTTTATTACATACTCGATGTCGTCTTCTTTTTTGAAATACATCTCTTCTTCAAAATTCCTCGCTATCTCACTCGCCCGTTTTAAGCCCTCATTATATGATACCTTTTGTACTCTTTCCATTTGTTCTGCTGTGTAGCTCATAGTGTTTCTTTATCTGTTAATGGTTTATCTAAGGATCCGAGAATGACGGTTTTGAATCTGTCGATAGCTACAAATCCATTGTTTATTTCGTGAAGCGAAAGACATTCGCCGTCCCAGTTTTGTACTATTTTCCTCATTCTCGCTCTTTCTTCTGCCCATTCAAATTGTTTTTCTTTGTAGCTCATAGGCTCATCTCCACAATCATCCTTCCCAGTACATTTACAACAAACAGAGTTGCCTCCTACGCTGTGCTTATAACAGACACTGTGAGTGCCTTCTTCTCCGTGTTGGAATGGTTTTAAGTCGTTCATAGGTTGTCCAACGCTTTCTTAGCAATGTCTCTCATGTATGATGCAGTTTCCCCAACAGGATACATAAATAATATGTCTTGAAGCGCTTTTTTATATCCATCCCTTTCATCTTTGAGCGTTAGCATGTGTTGAGGGCAGTTGTCTTTGCAGTGATATACGTGCTTTTTATCTGCATATTCACCAACTCCTTGCCATTTTACTTGGCAGTAAAAGCATTCTTCCACATTGGATTTGCCATCTCCAGTATGACAACCGTAGATACAATCACAACCAGTTTCACAGTAAATACGCACCCTATTTAGGTTTAGACTTTTGACTGTGTATTTTTCTGGCGTTACATGTTCAGGGTTGGCATCTAAACACTTTTCATGTTCTGGTTCTAGGCAGGAAAGGAGTTCTGTGAGAATATATACAGTGATCTGATTGCCCAAAATTCTATTCTCACTAATTACTTCTTCCAATTCTTCTTTGTTGATGTAGTGCATAGTTAGTCTTTTATTATTTTATAGCCGTTAGATTTAAGGAGTTGAATTGCTTGCTCCGTTGCGTCATCTTCCTTTTCTATTATGGTCAATTTCCCATCTAAGCAAATAGGTTTTTGGTGCACTGCTCTTTTTGGCTTAATCGATGTGCATGTAATGGAATCGTAAGCAATGCATAGCGCGTAATAGGATATGTCCTTAGCGTTGATGTCCCAAGCCTTGATGTCCACAGCCTTGATGTTATAAGCGTTGATGTCCACAGCGTTGATGTTATAAGCGTTGATGTCCCAAGCCTTGATGTCCTTAGCGTTGATGTCCACAGCGTTGATGTTATAAGCGTTGATGTCCCAAGCCTTGATGTCCACAGCCTTGATGTTATAAGCGTTGATGTCCCAAGCGTTGATGTTATAAGCGTTGATGTCCCAAGCCTTGATGTTTCCGTTCGTTACAATAATATCCGCTCGTATGGATATATTGCAATCGAACCTAACATCTCCTTCGATAACTAATACTCCGTTTTTTATATCAGCTTCAACTTCTGCTTGTGTGTAGTAGGTTTTCATAGTTTATTGGTTATTAGGGGGTAATTTTTCTTTAATTTGGTTGATTATTTGCTCCATGTTCGCCTTATAGAATGCAGTAGAGTCGCCTTGCTTGCCCCTAGCTTCCCACCACCGCCATATTACAGCCCTAAGGCGTACTGATTCACTTTTCCTTACGCTTGGGTCGGCTGGTTCAGGGATAGCGGATATATCATCCTGGCTAAATGTACTTTCTTTAATTGCGACTGATACAGTATTTGCTTTCAAGGAGAATAGCGAAGCAAGCTCATTTGGGTCCACTATTTCGGTAGCACTTTCTAGTATTATCTTTACCGTCCTATCCTTGCGGGTAGATACTTGTGCTATCTCTGCATTAAATAGAATTATAGACATAGCTCAAGTGTTACCCATCTATGTTGAATCTCTTGTGCTTCGCTCATGCGGTTCCGTTCATCGCAGTCTACTATTCGACTGATTGCTTTTCTTAGAGCTATCTGTTGCAAGATATCCGGGGGCATTACAATCACCATTGCTTCCTCGAATGTGGGTTTTACATCCATAGAGGGGGGTGTGTTTTATCTGCGCAGAAGTAAGCCCTATACGGTTTTCCTGCTTTAGTGAGTCCTTCTTTGAAAGTCATTATTGCTCCGCACGCTTGGCATAGTGTTTCTTCTTTCATTTGCATTCCAGCAGGCATAGGGGGGAGAGCTTTGCTAGTAGACGGTCTTACAGGGGCTACAGGCGCGGTGTCATTGGCGTCTGTGTCTTCTGGGTCATCACCTGTAGGAATAAGGAATGTGCTTGTTAGGATGTATTTAATCGCTCCTGTGATTGCCTTATATGTTCCTTTATCTGCGGAATCATCGCCAGTGCCTACTGATTTCCCTTTAATAAATTCTCCAGTATCAACATCATGGAATGTATATTCTACATCTATATCTGTTACTGAACCCCTAATCCCATTTTTTGTGACATATATTTCTCTCCTCAAGTTTGAAAACTCAGGTTGAAATATAACCCCATGTTTTACTAGGAGAGGGTGTAGGGCTTCTTTTATAGCTTGCTCAGAAGCGTACTGATAATTGTGAAATTCATTCTTCTTATCTTTAGCAATACGGTCTATTTCTCCCATTATTGCGTGTAGCTTTTGTAAGATTTTTTTAGTTTCCATATTTAGTGATTATTGATTAGCTACTCCGTCCACTCGTCATCGTTTCCGTACTCCCTTTGAGTATATAAGTTCTCACGCTGGATACTTGCCATGTTCTCGGTTGCTAAATCTCTGATGTGTTCGTAAGGGTCGTTATATTCATCACTCATATGCTTTCTATTACCATTGAGATAAGGACAAACACTAGACCTGCTAGAGCTATCCAGCAAATAACATTTTCCATTCTTTTCGGTTCTTCTACTTTCTTTCTTGCTCGGTATCTTTTTGCCATATTTTTATTCTTAGTAAGTAAAGCCCTTACGGGATAGACCAGATGACCGTATTGAGTGACGCTTAATTAACCCTTTTGGGACTAACCTCATGGGACTCGCTACGTGTTATCTCGTCTATCTAGACTATACACCCGTGTCACACTTAACACAATGGCACTTATCCACCGTTTTGAGGGTATTATGAACCATGTCAGGGTCATACAAATGAATGGTATGCCTGCCCTCGCCCTTAGAATACACAGTGGCCACCAAGCCTTTTAAGCGGTAGCTTCGTAGTGTGTGGCGGTTTATGCCGATATGGGTTGCGGTGTCTTGTTCTGACAATAAATTCATGAGCTGTGAAGAGGAGTCGAACCCCAATTGATTGCCGTACACAGCGTGCTGTAGA
>Ga0163151_10006315_pt1 | contig 14496 bp, 12 predicted proteins | sample OliLakLV19MP5IB2_FD_145596 | JGI IMG/M metagenome (GOLD analysis project Ga0163151, IMG submission 145596) | Freshwater microbial mat bacterial communities from Lake Vanda, McMurdo Dry Valleys, Antarctica - Oligotrophic Lake LV.19.MP5.IB-2 | ecosystem: Environmental > Aquatic > Freshwater >...
TGACTTTTCCATCACCCACCTGTTTGCGAATGGCGGCGATGGTGTGCTCGATGAAATTGCCCATCGACCACGCGCCGCGGCATTTGCAGATTTCGTAAAGGAAGTTCTGAAAGATTTTCTCGCCGCGCGGGGTGTGGGTCACCTCTGGGTGAAACTGCACGCCATAAAATGGCTTGGTGGCGTGCCGCGCTGCGGCGAAGGGGCAGGTGGGGGTGGTGGCGATGGGGATGAAATCGGGAGGGAGATCAAAAATCTGGTCGCCGTGGCTCATCCACACGGTGGTATCCTGCGGCACGCCTTTCAGCAGCGGTTCATCGATATTGATATGAAGCTGCGCCCGCCCGAACTCGCGCGCCTTGGCGGGTTTCACCTGCCCGCCGAGATAGAGCGCGCCAAGCTGCATGCCGTAGCAGATTCCCAAAATGGGAATGCCCAAGTCGAAGAGGGCCGGATCGCACTTGGGCGCGCCGTCTTCATAAACACTGCTCGGCCCGCCGGAAAGGATGATCCCCTTGGGGTTCATCTTTTTCATTTCTGCCGGGGTAATGGTAGGGGCAACCAGTTCGCTGAACACACCCGCCTCGCGAACCCGCCGCGCGATGAGTTGTGCGTATTGAGAACCGAAGTCCAGAATGGGGATGACTTCGTCGTGGGTCATTCAAAAGAGATACAGGTTTCGGGGGTGAGTGTAAAGCGTGGGAGGGTTCGGGGGTGAGGGTTCAGGGTTCAGGGGTCAGTTTCATACAAACGTATGGCACCCGGAGCGCTACTTCCCTGCGGCATTTGCTACGGCGAGGGCGAAGTCTCTGAGTTCGACTCGGCCGTTCATCGTAAAGTCGCCGCGCGACCATTGTTGCGAGATGGAGAAGTTTTGATTGAAATTCGCGCCGATCTGGCGGATATCGTACTTATCGACCCGGCCATCGAAGTTGGCGTCGCCGAAACCGGCGCTGTTGGCGATGCGCGCGCCGTTGGCGAATTTGTCGGCGTTGGTGCGGATGTAGTCGAAGTCGGCGGAATCGACGACATTGTCGGCGTTGCGATCGCCGTCGACACCGAAGTTCGAGGCAAGCTTGGTGAACTTCGATAGATCAACGATGCCGTCGTAGTTGAAGTCACCCCCAAGCCGAATTCCATCCATCCAATTATACATCATCCGCCGCCCGTCCAACGCTTCAATCATCACTTGTCGCGACATATCTCGTTGCCCTTTTGTCAGCACCGCCGGATTGTAACAAAAACCCGCCAAGCTGCACTCTAATTTCTGCTGGTGCAACATGTTGCTACTGCGATCGTTGCGGGCAAATGTAAGTGCCGATGGCCACGTAATTTGCCGCGGGTTTGAACGATTGTCCGATGCGCTCGTAGAATGCGTTGCTGCGATGATCGTGATTCACGGATGAAAGGTTGTTATTTGTCGAAGTCGTATTTCTCAATCGAAAAATTAGAACCCCGCCAACTCCTCGCCGCAGCGGGGCGGGAGGTGTTTGATCTGAATGGCGGGTGGAAATTCGTCAAAAGCGATGTGCCGGCGGCGTCGGCCAAGGTGTTTGATGACTCGGGCTGGCAGGACATCAAAGTTCCACACACTTACAACGGCACGGACGCGCAAGACGGCGGGGACGACTACTTTCGCGCCGCAACCTGGTACCGCCGGCGCTGGCGCGCGCCCGACTCGACGGCGGGGAAGCAGATGTACCTGCGGTTTGAAGGCGTCGGCCAGACCGCGGAGGTGTACGTCAACGGGGCGCTGGCTGGCAAACATGAAGGCGCGTTCAGCGCGTTTGTGTTTGATCTTAATCCGTTCGTGAAAGTTTCCCGCGCTAACTACATCGCGGTGCGCGTGAGTAACGCGCTCAACCAGAATATCGCGCCGGTGGAGGATGATTGGAACATCGCCGGGGGGATTTATCGGGATGTGACGATTTTTGCGAGCGATACGGCGCATATTGATCCGACTGATTTTGGCGCGCCGGGTGCCTACTTCACTCCGAGATCAGCGACTTCCGTCGCTGCGTCGTTTGGCGCGGAAACGTTGTTGCGGAATACCGGGGGCAAGGCGCGCAAGGTCGATGTCGTCACCAGCATTCTTAACGCATCGGGCAGCGTCGTCGAAACGCAAACCACACGCGTCAACCTCAATCGCAAATCGGCCGTCACGCTCAATCAGACGCTCACGATCGACAACCCCAAATTCTGGGACGGCGTGCGCAACCCGTACCTATACACCGCTCGAACGGAATTGCGCAATACCGAAAACACGCTGCTCGATACCATCACGCAGAAGATCGGCGTGCGCACCTTCAGCGTCGATGCCAACAACGGCCTCACGCTCAACGGCAAATATTACGATTTGCGCGGCGTGGCGTTTCATTCCGATCGGCCGGGCAAAAGTCACGCGGTCACCGACGCCGAGCGATTGCAGGATATCAACCTCACGCTGGAAATCGGCAGCACCGGCGTGCGGCTGGCGCACTATCAGCACGACCAGACGACGTACGATCTGACCGACCAGAAAGGGCTGGTGGTGTGGGCGGAAATTCCCGTGTACGGCCACATCTCCACCACGAGCGGCTATGAGAACAACGCCAAGCAACAACTGACCGAACTCATCCGCCAGAACTACAATCACCCGTCGATTCTGTTCTGGTCGCTGGGCAATGAAGTGGACGATAACGCGCCGACGCGCACGCTGCTGGGCAAACTGAACACGCTCGCCAAGGCCGAAGACCCGTCGCGGCTGACGACGTACGCCAGCAATTTCACCGATAAACCGGTGAACTACGTCGCCGACTTAACCGGTTTGAATCGTTACGACGGTTGGTACAGCGGCGAGGTCGATTTCTTCGGTGCGGCGCTCAACAACGTTCACCGCGCCAAGCCGAATGTCGCGATCGGCCTGACCGAATACGGCGTGGGTGGAAGCATTTACCATCACATTAATGATCCCAACCCCAAGCGCCCCGCGAGCACGCGCACGCCGTTTCATCCCGAGCAGTATCTGAACGTCTTTCACGAAAAAGCGTGGAGCCAGATCGCGGGGAAGAAGTGGCTGTGGAGTAAATTCATCTGGAGCCTGGCCGACTTCGCCAGCGACGCCAGAGGCGAAGGTGATACCAACGGCCGGGTGGATAAAGGCCTGCTTACCTACGACCGCCAGACGAAGAAAGACGCATTCTATTTCTACAAGGCGAATTGGACGGCCACCCCCGTGCTGTACATCACCAGCCGCCGTTACACCGAGCGAACCGATGCGACAACCGAGCTGAAGATCTACAGCAACCTTGACGCGGTTGAATTGAAGTTAAACGGCGAGGTGGTCAGCACAAACAGCACCAAGAGCTTTGGTGTGTTCAAGTGGAGCAATGTGGCGCTGTCGGCGGGCGATAACGTGGTTCAAGTCAAGGCGACGAAGAACGGGCAGACTTATACGGATACGGTGACCTGGACGTACACGCCGACGGCGGGGCGGGGGGCGGCGGGGGCGGCGCCGGTGCCGGAGCCGCGACAGCTGAAGTCGACTCGTCACCTACTGGGGCTATTTGATGGTGTCGCGGAGTGATTTATTGCTGTTCATGCCGTTAAAGTGGGTAGTTTGATAAGTGGGTGGAGGTCCTCCCATCGCATTGTCTGTCGAACTGTGGGTTCTGCGATCGTTGCGGGGACTGCGTGCGCGAAGCCGGGTCGGCGCTGCGCTCTGCCCCGGCGTGGGGGGCGGTTTGGGGTCGCATTTGCTTCCGATATCTCGTCACTCGTTACTTCTCCCTTTCGACCGCGCATTCTGTCGCAGCAATCCGGCCCATACTTGCCCACACACGCAGGTTCCGTACAATCCTCCGCCCCTGACGAACGTCTCAAAATCCGTGGCTGACGCCGCGGCGTCAGCCACGGATTTTTGAGTCGGATTTTGAATCGAAGAAGGACCAAAAACTCATGCCCGCTACTGGCACTATTACGCAGGTGATCGGATCTACCTTCGACATTGAATTCCCCGCAGATCAGCTCCCCAACATCTATAACGCCGTCAAGATCGACGTCGGCGGGATGAAGCTGACCGGAGAAATCGCCAGCCATTTGGGCGGCGGCAAGGTGCGCGCCGTTGCGCTAGGCTCGACCGACGGGCTGGCGCGCGGAATGAGTGTGGTAGACACCGGCGGCCCCGTGTCGGTTCCCGTGGGGATCGAGACGCTCGGGCGGGTGTTCAACCTGCTCGGCGATACGATCGATAACCGCGGCCCGATCAACGCCAAGCAAACCCGACCCATCCACCGCGAGCCGCCCGAGTTCGTTGACCTCACCCCCAAGGCCGAGGTGTTCGAAACCGGCATCAAAGTGATCGATCTGCTCACGCCGTTCCTGCGCGGCGGCAAGGCCGGGTTGTTCGGCGGGGCGGGGCTTGGCAAGACCGTCGTCATTCAGGAACTTATCGCGCGCATCGCGCAGCAGCACGGCGGCTATTCAGTATTCGCCGGCGTGGGTGAACGTACCCGCGAAGGCACGGATTTGTGGATGGAAATGCAGGAGGCCGAAATCGGCAACACCGGCAAGCACGTCATCGATCAAACCGTGATGGTCTTCGGCCAGATGAACGAGCCACCGGGCGCGCGCCTTCGCGTCGCCTTGAGCGCGCTGACCATGGCGGAATACTTCCGCGACGAAACCGGCGCCGATACGCTTCTGTTCATCGATAACATTTTCCGCTTCACACAGGCCGGTTCAGAAGTGAGCGCGCTGCTGGGCCGCATGCCCAGCGCAGTGGGTTATCAGCCTACGCTCGCGACGGAAATGGGCGAATTGCAGGAACGCATCACATCAACCAAGAACGGCGCAATCACCAGCGTGCAGGCCGTGTACGTCCCGGCAGACGATCCGACCGACCCTGCGCCCGCCAACGCGTTTGCGCACCTGGATGCGTTCATCTACCTCGAGCGCAGCATCGCCAGCAAGGGCATTTATCCCGCGGTCGATCCGCTGGCGTCTTCGTCGCGTGCCCTCAGCGCCGAAATCGTCGGCGACGAGCACGCCCGCATCGCCCGCCGCGTGCAGATCATGCTGCAGCGTTACCGCGATTTGCAGGACATCATCGCCATCCTGGGTGTTGATGAATTAAGCGAAGAAGACAAGCTCATCGTCGGCCGCGCGAGAAAGATCGAGCGTTTCTTCAGCCAGCCGTTCTTCGTCGCCGAGCAGTTCACCGGCAAGAAGGGAATTTACACGAAGCTGGCGGACACGCTCAAAAGCTTCGACGCGATCTGCAACGGCGAGGTGGACGACATTAACGAACAGGCGTTCCTGTATGTCGGCACGATCGAAGACGTGCGGGCAAGGGCGAAGGAACTGGCGGCGGCGTAAGAAAGAATCGGCATGTGTCATGACCTATCGCCTGCGATATCGCCCGGCGGCGTTGCGCGATCTGGAGGCGCTCAGCAGTGATGTGGCTGAACGCATTGTCTCAAAGATTGAAACAATGCGGGCTGATCTTGCGGGCGATGTGAAGCGATTGAGGCATTTCACCCCAAGATATCGCCTTCGCGTCGGCGACTGGCGAGTGCTTTTTGAACTCGAAACAGATTTCATCGTGATTTGGCGTGTGCGACACCGACGTGATGTGTATGATCGCTGATCGAGGTGCTGACAATGATCAAACTCCATCCAGAGGTTCTAAGACGTGACGGCAAAGCACAGTTTGCGGTCTTGCCGTGGGAGGAGTTTCTTGCCATCCAGGAAGCGCTGGAGGACTTGGACGACATTCGTGCGATTGACGAGGCCAAAGCAAACGACGACGGCAGCCCAGGCTTGAGTAGCGAGGAAGTTCGTCAAAAGCTTGGCCTTAAACCCTGAGTGCCAGACGCCAAAATCGTGCAGCCGGCAGTTCACCGGCAAGAAGGGCATCTACACGAAGCTGGCGGACACGCTCAAAAGCTTCGACGCGATCTGCAACGGCGAGGTGGACGACATTAACGAACAGGCGTTCCTGTATGTCGGCACGATCGAAGACGTGCGGGCAAGGGCCAAGGAACTGGCGGCGGGGTAGGCGCGAGCCAATGCGATATGTACTTGATATTCAGCAGACCGCCCGTCGAGAATTTCGGGCCTTGTCGCCTGAAATCGCCAGACGAATCGTTGGCAAGCTGGAAATTTTGTGCGACGACCTGTCCGGCGATGTAAAGCGACTCACCGGCAACACATCGGCTTACCGATTTGCGGGTCGGTGATTATCGAGTGTTGTTTGACATTGTCGGTGAATCGCTGCTGATTCAGCGTGTGCTTCATCGAAGTAAAGCGTATGATTAACCAGCGCATTACCATGGAGACAATGTATGGTCGCATTACATCCACAATACATTCGTTCCGGCGATCAAGATCAGTTCGTCGTTTTGCCTCACTCGGAATTTCTTGCCATTTGTGAACTCTTGGAAGATGTGGAAGACATCCGCCTGATTGAAGCGGCTCGAGCCGAGAATAACGGCAAGCCTGGCATATCACTGGAACAACTGAAGGATGAACTCGGAATCGAGTAAACCGTTGCCTGCAGTGTCATCGTGCTGCGTATCCGAGGGCCGCGGGAATGAACGTTGAACCATCAAATGTCGCGTCGATCGGGGGGCCTTCTCCGGCGCCCGGTCAGGAGTCGGTCACCGAGGTTCGATACGAACACTCGAAGGACTTTCCTGACCTTTTGAAACAGGTGGGCGTTTCCCTTTTGGTGTCCACCTACCAAGCCGGCAAAGTCCTGGTTATCGGAACTGATCCGTCGTCGGGCGCTGGCGCGGCAAAGCTCAGCATCACGTTCCACAACTTCGACCAGCCAATGGGGATGGCGGTGAGCGCGCGGTCGCTGGCGATCGGCACGCGGCGGGCGGTGTGGTTTCTTTCCGCGGCCGGCGATTTGGCGCCGCGCATCGAGCCGGTCGGCCGGTATGACGCGGCGTTCCTGGCACGCAGCGCGACGTTCACCGGCTCAATCGCCTGCCACGACCTCGCCTGGTGCGCCGGCGAGTTGTGGGTGGTCAATACACTCTTCAGTTGCTTGTGTACGCTACAATCAGAATATAACTTCGTCCCGCGCTGGCGGCCGCCGTTCATCACGGCGCTGGCGGCGGAGGATCGGTGTCACCTCAACGGCCTGGCCGCCGACGCCGAGCGGCCGCGCTTTGTCACCGTCATCGGCCAGACCGATACGCCCGGTGGATGGCGGGCCAACAAAGTCGCCGGCGGGTGCATTCTGGAGGTGCCCAACGGTAACGTGGTGGCGCAGGGCCTTTCGATGCCCCACTCCCCGCGCCTGCATGATGACCGGCTCTGGGTGCTCGATTCCGGCCGGGGGAATTTGTCTCTGGTCGATGTGCCTACGGGCAAGGTGCAACCGGTGGCGACCGTGCCGGGCTACACACGCGGGCTGGCGTTCTTCGGCCCATACGCCTTCGTTGGCCTGTCGCGCATCCGCGAGAGCAACGTCTTCGGCGGCCTGCCCATCGCCGAAAAGCGCGATGAACTCATCTGCGGCGTAGGCGTGATCGAATGGCGCACCGGCCGAACCGTGGCGACGTTTACGCTCAAAAGCGGCGTGGAAGAGATTTACGACGTGCAGGTGATCCCGTCGCGCAGCGTGGCTCTGTCCGGCCCGAACCCGGATGTGGATGGTTCGCCGACGGTCTGGGTCGTCCCTCCGCCCGCGCCCGACACGATCGACAAATCCGGGCCAAACCCGCAAGGCGCGTAGGTGGGCGGGTACGCCCACCGCTACAAGCTTTCACATCGCGCGAGCAGATTCTGCTTGACCCCGACGTTTCTCTGCGGGTAATCTTCGCTTCCCACCCAGATTTTCATGTCAGCATCGGGAAAGAAGGAAGAAATGAGCAATCGTCGGAACTCCCGGCGGATTAAAGAGACGCTTCTCGTTCGGGCGATGTCCGAATCGCTGGAGCGCCGGGTGTTCTTGTCGGCAGAGCTGGTGCGGGACATCATCCCCGGCTCGTCCAATTCCTCCCTCGCCTCCCTGACCAACGTGAACGGGACGCTGTTTTTCAGTGCCTTCGACGCCGTGAACGGCAATGAGCTTTGGAAGAGCGACGGGACGTCGGCGGGGACGGTGCTGGTCCGGGACATCCGCGCCGGCTCGTTGAGTTCCTACCCCGCCTACCTGACCAACGTGAACGGGACGGTGTTTTTCAATGCCATCAACAGCGTGAACGGCCGTGAGCTTTGGAAGAGCGACGGAACGTCGGCGGGGACGGTGTTGGTCCGGGACATCCAATCCGGCTCGTTGAGTTCCTCCCCCGGCTCCCTGACCAACGTGAACGGGACGCTGTTTTTCAGTGCCAACAACGGCGTGAACAGACACGAGCTTTGGAAGAGCGACGGGACGACAGCGGGCACGGTGATGGTCCGGGACATCTTCCCCGGCGACCCCGGTGCCTACAACAACTCTTCCTTCCCCGCCAACCTGACCAACGTGAACGGGACGCTGTTTTTCCAGGCCAACAACGGCGGCAACGGCGTTGAGCTTTGGAAGAGCGACGGGACGGAAGCGGGGACGGTGCTGGTCCGGGACATCTTCCCCGGCTCTCCCTTTTCCTCCCCCGGCGCCCTGACCAACGCGAACGGCACGCTGTTTTTCAGTGCCACCGACGGCGTGAACGGCGTTGAGCTTTGGAAGAGCGACGGGACGACGGCGGGGACGGTGCTGGTCCGGGACATCAGCCCCGGTTCGTCCAATTCCTCCCTCTACTCCCTAACCAACGTGAACGGGACGCTGTTTTTCAGTACCACCGACGGCGTGAACGGCGTTGAGCTTTGGAAGAGCGACGGGACGTCGGCGGGGACGGTGCTGGTCCGGGACATCAGCCCCGGTTCGGTCGGTTCCCGCCCCGCCTCCCTGACCAACGTGAACGGGACGCTGTTTTTCAGTGCCTTCGACGGCGTGAACGGCTATGAGCTTTGGAAGAGCGACGGGACGTCGGCGGGGACGGTGCTGGTTCGGGACATCCGGCCGGGTGCGTCCGGTTCGTTTCCCAGGTACCTGACCAACGTGAACGGGACGCTGTTTTTCCGTGCCACCGACGGCGTGAACGGCTATGAGCTTTGGAAGAGCGACGGGACGACGGCGGGGACGGTGCTGGTCCGGGACATCCGCCCCGGTTTGGCCAATTCCTCCCCCACCTACCTGACCAACGTGAACGGGACGCTGTTTTTCAATGCCAACAACGGCGTGAACGGCTATGAGCTTTGGAAGAGCGACGGGACGACGGCGGGGACGGTGCTGGTCCGGGACATCCGCCCCGGCTCGTCCGGTTCCTCCCCCGCCTCCCTGACCAACGTGAACGGGACGCTGTTTTTCAGCGCCGACGACGGAGTAAGTGGCGTCGAGCTTTGGCGAACCACGTCGCCCGATTCAACGCCACCCTTGGTGACGGCCTCGGTGTTCCTATTCGAGACAGTACCATCGGTCCGTCTGACCTTCAGCGAGGCGCTCAACGCTGCTACAGTCGCGGCGAGTGATTTGGCCTTGCAGTTGCTGCCCGCCGGGCCGATTATGAGTCCTCCTTCGGTTTTGTACGACCCGCCGTCCCTATCGACGACGTTTACGTTTGCGTCGCCCCTGCCAGATGGGAATTATCGCGCGAGCATGGCCGCCGGTGCTGTTGCTGACCTCGTGGGTAACCTGCTGGCACCTACCGCTACGCTGGACTTCTTCATCCTCGCCGCCGACGCCAATCGCAATCGAGCGGTGAACCTCGACGACTTCACCCTCCTCGCCGCCAACTTCGGGCAGACCGGCCGCGTGTTCAGCCAGGGCAACTTCAACTACAGCGCCGATGGGGCCGTTAATCTCGACGATTTCACCCTCCTCGCCGCACAGTTCGGCAAGACGCTGGCAGCGCCGAGCGACCTGCCGCGTGGTGCACCCGCACCCACACCCACGCCGGCCGCTGTGCGACCGGCTCGACCGTTAAGCAGCGTCGGTTTGTTCGCAGAACGCGCCATCGGAACTTGGCGCGCGTTGGAGGCAGAACCCACTGCGGACGTGATCGGCGTTGGGTGAACGAAAACGCCCGAGGAACGGCGGGCTGCAAGATTGGTGCTGCAACATAGCCTGACAGACGTTATGATTAATGACCGATCCAGATCGATCCGGGTGAGCACCACTCGGCGTGGAAGTCTGATCACGTCCGTTTGTTTATGCACGAGGCGACAATGCACCAGTCAGCGGCCCGGCGAAACCTGAACCAAAACGTAACATCGTCGATCCGCGTTTTTGAATCACTCGAAGGCCGCCGGATGCTCAGCGTGGCGTCGACTGGGGTTTCGATCGATGGCGGCAAGCTGGTGTTCGACAGCGGGGCCGATATTTCGCGCGCGCTTACGCCGGTCGAACAGCAATGGTTGAACGACAACCCCGGTGCGGCGACGGCTGGGAGCCGCATCCCCACGTCGCCGCCGACGGGGCCCATTCGTACCGTCGCCGAGTATGAGCCGATGGAAGCGCTGGTGATGTCGTGGGCCGGGTCGAGCACACAAAAAACCACCATCGCGCAGATCGTCAAGCGCATTACCGTCGACGCCGGCGGGCGGGTTTATGTGGGTGTGAACAACGCCACCGATCAGGCCGCCGCCACGACGGCCTTCAACGGTCAACTGGCCAACCTGGCCAACGTTACGTTTTTCACCGTGCCGATCGATACCATCTGGGCCCGCGACTACGGCCCGCGCTACGTCTACGAAGACAACGTGCGCGTGATCGCCGATCACGATTACAACCGCCCGCGGCCCAATGACGACAATCAGCCGATCGTGTTCAGCCAGTTCAAGCGCCAGCAGCTTTACCAGATGGGCCTGGGCGGCACCGAACTGATTCACGGCGGGGGAAACTACCATCTGAGCGGCAACGGTGATGCGTATTCGACATCGCTGATAACGACTGAGAACAATCCGCCGAGCACCGCGACATCACTGTCGGCAGCGCAGATTCAGCAGATCTGGAATACGTATCAGGGGAACAACACGACGATCACCAATCAGTTTCCGCTGAGCGTCGATTCCACGGGCCACATTGATATGTGGATGCAGATTTATGCTGACAACAAGGTGTTTGTGAGCGATTGGCCGAGCAACTCCGGCAGCGCCCAGGATGTCATAAGCGACAACACCGCTGCGTTGATGCAATCGCGCGGCTATGAGGTGACGCGCCTGCCCGCGTACAGCATCAGCGGTGTGCATTACACCTATGCCAACATGGTGATGTTCAACAACATCGTGCTCGTGCCGAGCTACACCTCCGGCCCGGGCGCGACGGTTTCGGCGCAGGCGCTGGCCACCATTCAGGCGGCGCTGCCGCCGGGCAAGATCGCCGTCGCCATCAGCGGGCAGTCGCTTGTCACGTCGGCCGGCGTGTTTCATTGCATCGTGCAGCACCTGCCAATGCACAAAGGCCTGGCCGGCACCAACGGCGGCCTCGCGCCGACCGCTTACCTGCGCGGGCCCAACGCCACAACGACATTTAACATCGGCGATCAATACAACCTCCAGTGGATCAGCGATGACGACGGCGTCATCGCCGCAACCCAGGGCGTGCAGGCCGTCGATCTCCTGCTCAGCACCGACGGCGGCGCCACCTTTCCCACCGTGATCGCTTCCAACCAACCGGCGTTGGGAAGCTTCCTGTGGAACATTCCCGCCGGCCTTGAAACCACGCAAGCCCGGATCAAAGTCGTCGCCCGCGACGCCGCCGCCAACACCGGGTTTGATTTAAACGACGCCCACTTCACCATCGACACGCTCGCCCCATCCATCACCAGCGCCGCGTTTGCGTTCGAGACGGAGCAGCGCATCGACGTCCTGCCCAGCGAAGCCGCCACGCTCACCGGCGCCACGCTGACCAACCTCACCACCGCCGAAATGCTAAGCGGCGCCGCCGTCAGCATCACGCCCAACGATGCGACTATTTCCATCCGCAAATCCGCCGGCCTGCTGCCCGACGGCAACTGGCGCGTGACGGCGTTGACCAACCTCACCGATACCGCCGGCAACCAGTCGTCGCCGAATTTCCCGATCGATTTCTTCATCCTCGCCGCCGACGCCACCCGCGACCGCGCCGTGAACCTCGACGACTTCACCGCCTTGGCCGCCAACTTTGGCCAGGCCAATCGCGTCTTCAGCCAAGGCAACTTCGATTACAGCCCCGACGGCGTGGTGAACCTCGACGATTTCACCCTTCTCGCCAGCCAGTTCGGCAAGACGCTCGCGGTGCCGAGCGATGTGCCGCGCGCCTTCGCTCGAACGCCGATTTCTCCCGCGAAGCCGCAAGCGGAGGAGCCGCGGTTTTCCACGACGCGCATCATCGATGACATACTGGCATCCTGACTATAGATTCTTGAACCCCTGAACCCTGACCGCTGCATTGTGCCACGTGGCACAATGCGTCGAAGCGACAACTCACGACTCGCAACCAGCAACGAACCACTGCGCAATTGTGCCACGTGGCACAAACGTGTGAAATTTTTCATAAACGATGTAAGCGTATTCTGGATATGGCTTTACCGATGCAATGTCTACAAACGTGTCCATCGGCGAACCTAACATTTGTCCCCATCTTAACGTCAACCCCGGCGGGCGGGGCGGACGCGGCGGGCAGGCAAGTCCCTCGGGCGGCCCGCGAATGTCGCCCCGGCCAGAACTCCCCAAGGCAACCGCGTAGGCCAGCTTGCGTCCCGGCGTTCCGCGGATCGCCGGGTTCCGCTTGCGGCTTCGCGGCTCGGAATGTGTGCGCATTCGACACGGGTCAGCGCAAACCCTCCCGCCGCATTTCGGGCTGTTCCTGCACGCCCCCACGAAGGCGCAGCGCGCTGTTCATGCGCAGTCACGCCGTGATGCGAGCCGCCAGGCGAACACACGGGTCCGAACCATCGATAGCACCCGCGTGTTCGCCTGCGGCTCACAACGCGGCGTGTGACGCTCGTCGCGCCACAGCCCCCGATCGCGCCAATCGGCCCAGCCCCACGCTTGCGGCTTCGCGGATCAATATGCACGCGGTGCCGACCCCACGCACGGGTTCAGTAAAACGCCGCCTTTGCAGGCATTTTACATTTGACACCCCAACACCCGCGCAGCGACACTACCAAGCCACAACCGGCGGGAGACGCGCGATGGGCAAGCAGCGGGCTAAACGGTCAACAACGTACGCGGCGGAGGTGCTCGAAGCGCGGCGGCTGCTCGCGGGCGTGCTTTGGGACGGCACCGTTACGACCCGGCCGCATCGGATGGCTAAGCAGGATTGGGGCGATGTCGCCTGAATGCGAAGTCCGCTGTTCCGATGCCGTCGTTCGTGGTATGTTCATGCTATGGCGATCTCCCTTTCGATTACCGAAGTGGCGGGTCAGATCGACGCCCGTGGTCGGTTATCCGTTGACGAGACGCTTCCGGTCGAAGGTCCGTTGCCGGTGCGGGTGTGGGTGTTGCTTCAACCGAACGCCGACGAATTCGACGACCGCGCGTGGCTTTCCACATTAGCGCAGAACCCGGTCTTCGCTGATCTGAATAACCCGGCCGAAGAGCTCTACACGCTCGACGATGGCAAGCCCTTCCAGCCTTAAAGCGCTCGCCTGGCGCCGCTTTTTTCGCCTGTGATTTCAAACCGAGCCTGGCGCTATGCGTTGGGTGCCGCCGTGCGGTATCATAAGCACAAGAGAAAGGACCATCGCACATGCCCGCACAGACGCTGACTCTCGCCGGGAAACGCTTCGTGATTCTGCCCGAGAACGAGTACCACGCGCTGGCCAACGGCCGGGGCAAGGCGTCAGCGCGCGCCCGCGCCGCGGTCACAAAACCGACCAAGCCATCGCAAACCCGCGCTGAGCGACCGCATCGCATGACCAAGCAGGATTGGGGCGATGTCGCCGAAGCGAAGCGCCGTCTGGCCGAACCGGGCGGCGTGACGCTCGAAGTGCTTCGTAAGCGGCTGGGGCTTTGACGTCGATTACACCGTTATCTTCAAGCCTGCCGCCGAGAAGGCCATCGAACGCTTCGACCGTAAGCTTCAGCGCCGGGTGATTGAGCGGTCGCTGGCGCTGGCCAAGAACCCGCGACCGGTCGGTTGCAGTAAGCTCGCCGGTCATTCAAATCTCTATCGCCTCCGCATCGGCGATTACCGCGTCGTGTATGAAGTGCAAGATGAACGGCAGACCGTCTTGGTCGCGATGGTCGCCCACCGCCGCGAAGTGTATCGAGGGTTGTGAACCCTCGGGGTGCTTCAATGGCGGTGTCAGGAAATCGGGGCAATTCTTTTTCGGAAAATGTGTGTAGCGGGCGAAGTTTTTCCTGTCAAACCAAAGTAGAAATGTCCGGTTCAGCCGGTCGCCGCGGTGCGACACTGTAGAACCACAACAGACGGGAGGCGCGGGATGGCGAAACGACGGGCTAAACGGTCAACAACGTATGCGGCGTAGGTTCTTGAACCGCGGCGGCTTGGGTAAAATCGGGGGTGGGTATGATCGGGGT
>Ga0163151_10006317_pt1 | contig 14492 bp, 9 predicted proteins | sample OliLakLV19MP5IB2_FD_145596 | JGI IMG/M metagenome (GOLD analysis project Ga0163151, IMG submission 145596) | Freshwater microbial mat bacterial communities from Lake Vanda, McMurdo Dry Valleys, Antarctica - Oligotrophic Lake LV.19.MP5.IB-2 | ecosystem: Environmental > Aquatic > Freshwater > Lake...
CGCCGGTGCGGGGGCGGCGGGTCCGGCGGCCCTGCAAGCCATGCCGGCCGGTGGTCCGGGTGGTGCACACGCCGGCGCGGGCGGTCTTTCCGGCGACGTGGCTTACCCCGGTGGAGAAATGGGAGCGATGGGCGGTTACGGAGCCGCGGCCATGAGCTCCCGCGGCGAGCGGTTTGTCGCCGTCCGCGGCATCTGGCCGATCTGGCAGCAGCAGGAGAAACTCCAAAGGGCACTCAATCTCCAGAGCACCAGCGACGCCCGCAATTATCTGCAGTTGTTGGATTTCGTGCTGGAACGGCAAACCGCCGTCGCCGGGTCCGATCCGTGGACCGGACCGTGGGATGTGGTGGACAAACAGCGTGCGCTGGACGTGCTGGGCGAGGCCTACGACTTCGCCATCGATCCGGTCGATCCGCGGATCACCGACGTGACGGTCACCATGCCGTTGCCGGCGCGGCTGGTCGGCCAGTGGGGCGACCATGCCACGCATCCCAAGATTGCCAACTTCGTGCTGCCCGCGGCCGAGCTGGAACGGGAGACGAAGCTGCAGGAGAAGCTGGTCGAGGAATTCGAGAAGTACCGGTTGAAGGAGGAATCCAAGAAGATCCAGCCGCGGGGCTTCTCGAAACTGCAGCGGAACATTCGGGGGATGGCCGAGCAGATGTTCGAAAGCGACTATCGCGATCAGATTGGGGCGGATATGGGGAGCTACATGGCCGGCGACGCCAACCTCCGCATGACGACGCTGCCCGATCTCAAGTCGCGCATGATGGCGGTCGGTCGTCTGGTGCTGTTCCGCTACTTCGACTTCGACGTGCGGCCGGGCTATGCGTACCGGTATCGAGTCAAACTGGTGCTGCAGAATCCGAACTTCGAACGCGCGCTCGACCAGGTGCTCGACGCCTCGGTCGCCGAGGGGAAGGAACGCGACACGCCGTACAGCAACATCAGCAACGCGTCGGTGGTGCCCGAGTCGGTCAACTACTTCCTGAAAGAGGTCGACCGCGATCCCGTCAACGATGCCCGCAGTTCGTCCAGCCGGCCGCTGGCCCGTCTGGACTTCTTCGAGTGGGACGCCGCCGTCGGCACGATGATCCGCGACACGGTCGATTTGACGTCGTTCGGGCAGTTCATCGCCGAGAAGAAGAAGTCGCTCCGCCTGGACGTCGCAGTCCCCTCGTTCAAGGACACGGAAGTCGTGTTTCGATCGGACGACCTGCTGCTCGACGCGGTCGGCGATCCGAAGCTCGACGCCGAGATTCACAAGGATCTGAAGCTGCCGGCCACCCTGCGCGGCAAAGCCGGCCTGCCGGCTGAGATGCTGGTGATGGACGAAGGAGGCCAGTTGCGGACGCTCGATCCCTCCACGGGGCAGCCCCGCCGCACGGAACTCACGAACTACGTCACCCGCGAGCGGGCGCCGTTCAAGCACCTGGAAAACCAGGAGGCGAAGCCGGCGGGCACGATGGGTGACATCGGCTACCCCGGCGAGCTGAGCAGCGGTGAGGGAAGCGGCACAATGATGGACATGGCCAACATGTACGGCCCACAGGCTAAGGGCAAGGGGAAAAAGAAGAACCCGCGCAAGGCCGGTCCTGCGATGATGATGCCGAACTGAGGGCCGCCGATACTCGGACCGATCAAGCTTCCGTCTCTGCGGACTCCGAACGAAAGCGGTAGCCCACCCCCCGGACCGTCTCGATCAGCTCGGCCCGCGAGTCCAGCTTCTGACGCAGCGAGCGGACGTGAACGTCGATCGTCCGCTCCAGGGCGTTGGCATCTTCGCCCCGGCAGCGGTCCATCAGCTCGTTTCGTCCGAACGGCCGGCCCGGTTGCCGGGCCAGCGTCCACAGCAGCTTGAATTCCGTGGGGGTCAGCCGCAAGTCCTGCCCGTCGGCCTGGGCGATGTGGTTGACCCGGTCGATCTCGATGCCGTGGGCGCTGACGACGTCCCTGGCCTGCTCGGCCGCCGTGTTGCGACGCAACAGCGCCTTGATGCGATGGATCAGCGGCTTGATCTTGAACGGCTTGGTGACGTAGTCGTCGGCCCCCATGTTGAAGCCCACGATCTCGTCCACCTCCTCGCTGCGGGCCGTCAGCATCAGGATCCGCGATCCCTGCGTCTTGGGATCGCCGCGCAGCACGCGGCAGACTTCGTAGCCCTCGATCACGGGGAGCATCAGGTCGAGCAGGATCACATCGGGTGCGAACTGCCGTGCCTGTTGAATGCCGTCCTGCCCGTCAAAGGCGGAGGCGACGTCGAACCCTTCCTTGTCGAGGTTGTAGGCCAGCACCTCGGCGATCGAGCGTTCATCTTCAATGATCAGAATGCGCGGTTTGGGCATGGTCTGCATTGCACTCCAGAACGTGGAACGCGGCGTGAGTGTCCCGGACGCCGAGAGCATCCGGGACACTGGCTCGGAATCTGCGTTCGCTACGACGCCGCCTTGCGGCCCGATCCGCCGGGCCCCTGCGAGGCGGCGTCGCCGTGATCGCGGTTGCGGTGACGGATGATCTCTCCCTGCACCAGATACACCACGTCCTCGGCGATGTTCGTGGCGTGGTCGGCGATCCGTTCGATCTGCCGCGACGCCGAGAACAGGTGGATGCCGGGGGCGACCAGGTCCGGGCGGCGTTTCATCAGCTCGGACAGCTCGTTGATGATCTTGCGGTTGAGCTCGTCGACGGCTTCGTCCTGCTGGCAGACGCTGCGGGCCAGGCGGACGTCGAGATGGACGTAGGCGTCGATGCTTTCGTGCAGCATGTTGAGCGCGCTCGTCGACATTTCCTTGAGCGATTCGGGCACCGTCAGCTCCGGCGTCGAGATGATCCCCAACGCGCGCTGCGCGATGCTGACCCCCAGGTCGGCGACGCGCTCCAGCTCGGCGCTGACCTTCATCACCGTGGTGATGCGGCGGAGGTCGATCGCCACGGGCTGGTGCAGGGCCAGCAGCTTGAGGCATTCCTCCTCGATCTCGACGTCGAGGCCGTCGATGACGTCGTCCAAAGCCACGATCTCGCGGGCCCGTTCGTAGTCCGGACGGTGCAGCGCCTCGACCGCCGAATGGATCATGTCCTCCACGCGGGCGCACATCGTCAGCAGCAGGCGATGCAGGGAATCGAGGTCGCGGACGAGGTGCATGGACATAATGGGTGTTCCTTCCCTGGCCTTTCCGGGGCTCGTAAAGTGGCGGGTGCGCGACGGCTCAGCCGAAGCGGCCGGTGATGTAGTCTTCCGTTTCCTTCTGGGCCGGATTGGTGAACAACTGCTTGGTGCGGCCGACCTCCACCAATCGGCCGAGGCAGAAAAAGCCGGTGTATTCGCTGACGCGGGCGGCCTGCTGCATGTTGTGCGTGACGATCACAATCGTATAGTTCCGCTTGAGCTCGAAGATCAGGTCCTCGATGCGGGCCGTCGACGCCGGATCGAGCGCCGACGCCGGTTCGTCCATGAGCAGCACTTCGGGGTTCGTCGCCAGCGCGCGGGCGATGCACAGCCGCTGCTGCTGCCCGCCCGACAAGGCGAGGGCCGAGTCCTTCAGCCGGTCTTTGACTTCGTTCCACAAGGCGGCCTGCTTGAGGCTCCGATCGACGATTTCGCGGAGCGCTGCGAGGTTCTTCTGCCCGGCGATGCGCGGGCCGTAGGCGACGTTGTCGAAGATCGACTTGGGAAACGGCGTGGACTTCTGAAAGACCATGCCCACCCGCTTGCGGAGTTCGACGACGTCGACGTTTGGGGCGTAGACGTCGACGCTGTCGAGCAGCACCTTGCCCGTGACCTTGGTCCCTTCGATGATGTCGTTCATGCGGTTCAGCGACCGCAGGTACGTGCTTTTGCCGCAGCCGGAAGGACCAATCAAAGCGGTCACGGAGCGTTCGGGGACCGACAGCGTAATATCGTGCAGCGCCTGGTGGCTGCCGTAGTAGAAGCTCATGTCGCGGGTCTCAAACTTCATCCGCCTGGAAGGCGACGGCGTCGCCGTGGCGGACGCGCCCAACATCGGCGGGGGCACCGTCGGAGCGTCGGCGGACGTGGCGGAGGGTTTGATGGTGGACATGGTGGTAGGCATCACCAGCGGATCTTTTGTTGGTAGCGCTGCCGCAGATAAATCGCGACGCCGTTCATCGCAATCAGCACCACGAGCAGAACGACGATGCCCGCGGCCGACACGGAATCCCGGAGGTCGCGGCTGTTGTCGTTCACCCACGTGTAAATCTGCAACGGAATCGCGGTGAAGCCGTCGAACGGCGCTTGCAGGAGTTTGCCGGGGTTCGCCATCAGGTCGCCCGCCCCGCGGATGCGTCCGGGGACGAAGTCCACATGGCTCGCCGCCCCCAGGACTGCCAGCGGCGCGGTTTCGCCCAAAGCCCGCGACAAAGCCAGAATCACGCCGGTGAGAATCCCCGGCAATGCCGCGGGAAGGATCTGATATCGAATCGTCTGCCACTTCGTCGCCCCGAGCGCGAGCGACGCATGTCGCAAGGACGGTGGCACCGCCCGCAACGCCTCCTGCGAGGCGATAATCACCACCGGCAAACTCAACAAGCACAACGTGAGCGCACCGGACAACACCACGGTCCCCAGCGGCAGATGAAACCGCACGTTGGTGAATCCCAACGCCAACTCGTACGTCTGCGGCCGGTCGAAGAAGCCGAAAAATCGGATGAACACCGAATATCCCAGAATGCCGTACACCACCGACGGCACACCGGCCAGATTGGCGATGTTGAGTTGAATCTGCCGCGTGATCCAGTTTGGTTTGGCGTACTCTTCGAGATAGAGCGCCGCCCCAATGCCCACCGGCACCGTCATCAGGCCGGTCAGCCCGACCAGCCAGAAACTGCCCCAAAAACCGCCGAGAATGCCCGCCCGTTCGGCTTCGTAATCGTTGGGACTCGTCAGGAACTGCCAGTCCAGCCAGTGCCAGGCCCGGCTGGTGACCGCGATCAGCAGCACGGCAAGAACCAGAACCGAACCCCACGCCGCCACCCGGCAGGCCCACTCGAACACGGTCCCCAGCCGATGCCGGTGCGCCAGCCTCCGCGAGTAATGCTCCGGGACGGTCGTCATTGGTAGACCTCCCGGTAGCGCCGCAGAATCATCTGCGAGATGACGTTCAGCGTCAGCGTGATCGCGAACAGCACCAGGGCGACGGCGTAAATGCTGCTTTCGAGCGTCGAGCCGGGCGGCACGTCCCCCTTCATCACGTTGACGATGAACGCGGTCATCGTCTGAATCTGCGACAACGGGTTCGCCGTGAGCTGCGCCTGCTGCCCCGACGCGATCGCGACCGCCATCGTCTCCCCGATGCCGCGCGACAACGCCAGAATGAACGACGCCAGAATGCCCGACAACGCCGACGGCACGACAATCCTTACGCTGACGTCGAACCGCGTCGAACCGAGGGCGTAACCCGCTTCGCGCAGGCTTTGCGGCACGGCCCGCAACACGTCCTCGCTCAACGAACAGACCATCGGCATGATCATGATGCCGACGACGATCCCGCCGCTGAGCGCGTTGAAGGTGTCGACATTGAAGCCCAGCCAGTCCTGAAACACGGGCCGCAGCACGTAGGGCGTGATGAACTTGAGCGCGAAGTAGCCGTACACAATCGTCGGCACGCCGGCCAGCAGTTCCAGCACCGGCTTGAGGATCGACCGCGTCCGCGGGGCGGCGTATTCGCTGAGGTAAATCGCGGCGAGCAACCCGATCGGCAAGCCGACGAGGCCGGACGTCACCACGATCAGCATCGTCCCCGCGAACAGCGGCAGGATGCCGTAGTGCTGTTGCCCGTCTCCCTCGAAGTCCGGAGTCCAGCGAGTTTCGGTGAAGAACTCCCGGACGGAGACCTGCTGAAAGAACGCCTTGTGCGGCGGCAGGCTGAACACGGCTTCGCTGAGCAGCACGAGAATGATGGCGACCGTCGTCACCACCGACAGCCCGGCGCAGGCGAACAGCACCCAGCGAATCAAGCGTTCGCGGATCGTCTGCCAGGTCACCTGCCGCACGAGCGACCCGGGACCGGCAGCAGCGGGCGGCGGATTGTCGCGGGGCGATGTCACGCGGAAAACACTCCGTGGACCGGGATCGACTCGTAGCCACCGCGAAACCGCAAGCGTCGTCCGGCGATCGCTTGCGGTTTCGCGGTCTTGATCTGCGACTATTTTGCGTCGGCCAGCCGCTGCCGCATCTCGGCCAGACGGTCGGCGGGCACCTTGATGTATTGCTTCTTTTCGACGAGGGCCTGGCCGTCATCGCTCAGGAAATACTCGACGAACTGCGCGACTTCGGGACGCTTCAATTCTTCCTTGTTCACGTAAATGAACAACGGGCGGCTGAGGGGCGTGTACTCGCCGCTGAGAATGGTGGCCGCGGTCGGCAATACGCAGGTGGCCTGGTCGCCGTGCGTGATCGCGAGCGCCCGCAACTGGTCCTGATTCTCCGCGAAGTACGCGAACCCGAAGAAGCCCATCGCGAACTTGTCGCCGGCGACCCCCTCCACCAGCACGTTGTCGTTCTCGCTCTGCGAGTAATCGGTCCGGCACTGCCGGGCCTTGCCGTTGATGGCTTCCGTGAAGTAATCGAACGTGCCGGACTGCGTCCCCGCGCCGAACAGCTTGAGCGGCTCATCCGGCCACGCGGGATCGACGTCACTCCATTTCTGAACTGTGCTGTCTTTGTCCCAGATCGTCTTGAGCTGCTCGGTGGTGATGCACTTGACCCAGTCGTTCTTCGGGTTGACGACGACCGACAGCCCGTCGATCGCGACCTGCAGCTCGATGTATTCGATCCCCTTCTCCTTGCAGGCGGCGATCTCCACGTCGGTAATCGGCCGTGAGGCATTGCAGATGGCCGCCTGCCGTTCGATGAGCTTCTTGAAACCGGCGGTGGTGCCCGTCTCCGCGACCGAGACGCTGACCGCCTCGTGAAGCCGTTTGTACTCCACCGCCATCGCCTGCGTGATCGGGTAGACCGTGCTGGACCCGCTGACGTCGATGGTTGCGGATGCGGTTTGACCGGGCTCGCCGCCCCCGCCGCCTGCGGTTCCGGGAGCATTGGATGGAACGGCCTTGATGCAGCCGCACGACAGGGCCGCCGCGGCGATCGTTCCGAGGATCCATCGCTGGGCGGTGATCGATCTGGGCAGTCCGTTCGGGATCATGCAACGGGGTCTCGGGAAATCGGGCAGTGGGTCAGTTTCACTGCATACCAACCCGAAGCGTAAGCGAGGACGAATAAGTACACGTCCTCGCTTACGCTTCGGGTTGGTATTCCTGCGGAATAAGGTCAAACTGACCCACTACCGGAAATCGTGGCTTGTGTCCGCGATGCCCGACTGCATCGCCGTCGCCGAGAACAGTACCGCGGAATTGTGAAGATTGCGACAGTTTAATTGTTAAGATTTGATGCAGATTCGGCCCGAGGACCGGAAATGCAACTTCTTCGCGGACAATGGGAAACAGCAATCTGACAGGCATAGGATCGTCGCGTCCCTTGTCCCGCCGCGCCGTCGTGTGACAATGAGCCGGGTGAACTCGCAGACCAGTCGGCCTGCACCACGGGATGAGACAACACGGAGGGATGGGAATGCAGCGGCAAGCAGTTTGGACCGGCGTCGCATGGCTGTGTGGAATGGCGTTCTGGTGCGGCGGCGCGGTGCCGGCCTCCGCCCAGCAGTTCGTGGAGCGGGTCTACCGGGACGACGCCGGCAGCCACAAATATCAAGTCTTCGTTCCCGCGGGCTATTCGCCGAATCGCCCGGCGCCTGCCCTCCTGTTCTTGCACGGTGCGGGAGAACGGGGGACTGACGGCCGGTTGCAAACGCAGGTCGGCCTCGGACCGTACGTTAAGGCGCGCGGCGCGGCCTTTCCGTTCCTCGCCATCTTCCCGCAGGCGGAGGACATCCGCGGGCGGTTGCTCACGCCGTGGACCGAAGGTCAGCCCGATGCCGAGCGGGCGCTGAAGATTCTGGACGAAGTTCAGCGGACCTACGCCGTCGACTCCCGCCGCATCGCCTTGGTGGGCTGGTCGATGGGAGGCTACGGCGCCTGGAGCCTGGGGGCCGCCCATCCCGAAAAGTGGTCTGCCGTCGTCGCGATTTCCGGAGGTGGTGACCCGGCACAAGTCGCGGCGCTGAAGGGCACGCCGGTCTGGGCCTTTCACGGCGCGCGCGATGCGATCGTGCCGGTGACCGAATCGCAGAAGATCGTCGAAGCCCTCCAAGCCGCGGGGGGCACGGTCGCCTACAACGAATTCCCCGACGCTGGACACGAAATCTCCCGCGAGACATTCGGCAACGACGGTTTCCTGGCGTGGTTGGTCGACTCTCGACGACCCGCCCAACTGTCGGCAACGTCCGTCCCGCTCAAGATCGAGCCGCCGCCGTTTGTCCCCGCCTTGGAATTGCCCCACTCGGCCGGCGTGCGATTGGGGAACGAGGCCTTGTCCGCGCTCGCCGAGGCCGCCCCGCAACTCGTCCCCGCGAACATGCTGACCGGCCGGCTGAACGACATGTTCGACAGCACCAGCGCCCAGGGCCGCAGCTTTTCCGTGCGGTTTTCCGGGATCTCGTATACGGGCCGGCTGGAGCGCGTGGTCATCAAAGCCACAGGCAACGACCGCGTGCTGATGCAACTCGGGCTGCGGAACATCACGCTGTCGATCGGCGGGACATCCGTCAACGGTGCCCGCCATTCGGCCTCCGCAGGACCGATCACCATCGGCATCGGCCATAATCAACCGGTCTGGCTGGCGATGGAAGTCGCGCCCTACGTCGAGAACCGTCGGCTGCGTTTGCGGCTGCTGGGCGCGAACTTTTCGATCCCGCCGGAGAGTTACTACGTCACGCAGCCCGCCGGCGTCTCCGTGCGGGGACTGGGGATGACGCAGGACCGCGTCGTCAGCGGCCTGGTGAGCGGGCTGTACGGCGCCCGTGGCCGAGTGGAGAACGAAGTCCGCGCGATCGCTCCGAACATCGTCCGGCAGATGGAAGACCAACTGACGTTCGTCGATCCCAGCCCGATCGTCGCCGGGTTCTGGCCGCTTCCCGTCTATCAGCCGCGGCTGCGGGCCTACCCGGAATCCGTGAAGACCGACGCGAACGGCATCTCGCTCGTGTTGGGAATGACGGCGGCGGCCTTCGTTCCGGGTACGACGTCCGGATCACCTCCGGTGGCCCCCGCGAAGGTGACATTGGACAGCCTGTCGTCCGGGACGAATCTGCAAGTGTCGCTCGCCCCCCAGGTGTTGTCGCCGTTGTCTGAATTGCTGATCCAGTCGGACCTGGCCCGCATCAACCTGCTCGATATTCCCGAACCTTCGTTCGCGCGCTTCGTGGATCGCGCGGCGATGACGGAGATCCTGCCCGATCTTGAGCGCTTCCCCGACGGGACCGATCTCCGCGCGGAACTGGTGCTCACACAGCCGCTCGCTGTTCAATCGGGGACTTCGACGACCGCGGATTCGGCGGTGTCGCTGAAACTGCAACTCCCCGGCGTGCGGATCGACATCGCCACGCGCGAACCCGGCGCGACATCGAAATGGCAGCCGTATGCGCAATTCCCACTCAACGTTGCCGACGACGTGACGGCCGCGCTTGAGAAGCCCAGGCACGATCGGCGGCTGTTGGGGCTGGACTGGGGCGAGGGCGCGACGATCACCGGCACAGGTCGGTTCGCAACAGGCGTCGAGCCGACCAATGCCGCCATCAACACCGAGCGCTTCGTCGCGATGTTTCGAGAAAGCTGGTCGAAGTGGACGGCGCGCGGGGCCTCGGCCACGCCTGTCGCCGACCTGATGTTCGGCACGACCAAGCTGCGGTTGCAGACACTGACGGGCGAATCCGCCACGCTGACTGCCGGGTTCGACATTCCCACGATCAAGCTGGCCAATCTCGCCGAAGCGGAATTCGTCTACGAAACCCGCGGACCAAGGAGCGGCTGGGGCGGGCCGTACACGCTGAGTCCCGGCAAGACGCAGGAGTTCGTGTTGACCTATCCGTTGACGTATCGGCATCGAGGGCCGAACGGCGTCGAGGAATACACGCTGGATGTCGGCAGCCACTCCGAATTCCGCGTTCCCGTGCGTGGCGGCCCGCCGCGGCTGTTCGAGGCGCGGGCTGCGGCCGATTAAAGGTAGGCGTCTTAATTCAGGACGGCTTTGATGTCCGGTCCCCTCGCCCCCGTCTTCGGGGGAGAGGGTTAGGGTGAGGGGGGACGATCGCTTCACAGGATGATGACTGCCTGGAACACCAACCCGAAGCGTGAGCGAGGGCGAGCGCTCGCCCTCGCTCACGCTTCGGGTTGGTGTAGGACACGGCAGGAAGCGCTCGCCCCCTCACCCCGACCCTCTCCCCCGAAGACGGGGGCGAGGGGGCCGGAGAAGAAAGCCGCCACCCCGACCAGAACTGACGCGCTCCGGGCGCTATTTCCGCGGTCTCCGTGGCGGTCGGCCATTCGATCCTTGATTCCCCTTTGCCCCGCGGTCAGAATGCTGACGGCGTTCCATGCAGCCATCCCGACCTGCCCATTCGCTCGCCGGTCATTCACAACGACCGGGGTCGGGAGTCGTATCCGACATTTCTCCGGGAAGTGACGACCCATGAAGTTCTTGGACGGTCAGACGGTTGGGATCGACCTGGGCACCACCTATTCCGCCATCGCCCGGCTCAGCGAACAAGGCAATCCCGAATCGATCCTCAATGCCGACGGGCGCAACATCACGCCGTCGGTGGTGCTGTTGGCCGAAGACGGTTCGGTCGTGGTCGGGCCGTCCTTCGAGCGGACTTCGCAGGAAGCACCGGACCACATCGTCGAGGCCGTCAAACGGCAGATGGGGAACAAGAACTTCTTCGTCGTCTATCAGAACAAGAAGCTCACGCCGGAGTTCATCTCGGCGTTGATTCTCAAGAAACTGAAGCAGGACGCCGAGAAGCGGATCGGTCCCGTGGCCAATGCGGTGATCACGGTGCCGTACTACTTCAACGACGTCCGCCGCAAAGCCACGCAGGACGCCGGGCGGATCGCCGGGCTGAACGTCGTGGACATCATCAACGAGCCGACCGCCGCCACGCTGGCCTATGCCTGGATGAAGGGGGAGCTCGGCCGCACCGATCTGCAGCAGGAAGCCAAGACCATTCTGGTCTACGACCTGGGCGGCGGCACGTTCGACGTCACCGTCGTCCGCTACACCCCCACCCAGTTCCGCGTGCTCGCCACCGACGGCGACGTGATGCTGGGAGGCATCGACTGGACGCGGCGGATCGTCGATCACATCGCCGAGCAGTTCCAGCGCAAGTTCAGCGACGATCCGCGCGGCGATGCGGAGTCCATCCGCAACTTCACCGTCGAATGCGAAGACGCCAAGCGCGATCTGAGCACCAAGTCGCAGGTGCCGCTGAACGTCTATCACAAGGGGAAGACGCTGTCGCTGGCCTTGACCCGGACCGACTTCGAGCGGATGACGTCCGACCTGCTGCAACGGACCGAGGACACGACCGAACTGGTGCTGCAACAGGCCAAGGTCGATCCGACATCACTGACCGAAGTGGTGCTGGTCGGCGGCTCGACCTACATGCCGGCCGTCGAGAAAATGCTGGCCCGCGTCTGCCGCCGGAATCCCTCGCGCGAAATGAAGCCGGAAGAAGCGGTCGCGCAGGGCGCCGCTATTCACGCGGCGATTCTCGAAGCCCGCGAAAACCGCGGTTCGAGCAAGATCGGACAGGCCGTGATCAACCGGCTGAAGGCGGTGCAGATGTCGGACATCAACTCGCACTCGCTGGGGGTCAAGGTGTCCGACCCGGACAACCGCACGCGCAAGCTCAACCACGTCATGATTCCCCGCAACTCCGCGGTGCCGTGCAGCTTCTCGCAGCGGTTCGCGACGAACACCGCCAACCAGAAGACGATTCACGTCTACATTCTGGAAGGGGACGCCCAGGACCCCGATGCCTGTTCGCAGATCGGCGATTTCCGCATTCTCGACCTGCCCGCGAATCTCCCCGCGGGTTCGCCGGTGGAGGTCACCTACAGCTACGACTCCAACGGCCGCATCCACGCGGCGGCCACGGAACTGACGGGCAACAAGGTGGCCAACACCGAGATCGTCCGCGACATGGGCCTGACCGAGCAGAACGTCGACGCCTTCGAGTCGCTGGCCGCGACGTATCAGGTCGAATAGCCCCGACCGAATTTTTACCGGCAACGCCCAACAGGAAGCCGCGGGGTTCCACCCCCGCGGTCCTTCTCATGGGTGTCCCCCTCGCCGGTTGACCGGCCGCAGTCCATCTGGCACCATCCTGTCGTGGGGCCGTTCGCGCCACTTCCGCAACATCCGCTGAACCCATCGCTCGCGAATCGGCCCGCTGTGAGGATCTGCCTGTGAAGATCGACGTCTACAAGGACTGGCTCGGCATCCCCGAAGGCCCGCGACCGCCCGATTACTACGCGCTGTTGCGGCTCGTGCAGTTCGAGGACGACGTCGACAAGATCCGCAAGAACTACAAGAAGCTCAACGGCCACGTCCGCAAATATGCGACCGGCCAGTATTCCAACGAGTCGCAGGAACTGCTGAACGAACTCGCGCGGGGAATGCTCTGCCTGACCGACGCCGAACGCAAACGCGAGTACGACAGCGGCCTCGGCCGCGAGTTTGACGACGCGGGCTCCAGCGGCGAACGGTCGCTGTTGGGAACCCTGCAGCGCGAAGGGGCAATCACGTCGGCCCAGGCGAACGAGGCCAAGACGCACGCCGAACGGACGGGGCTGTCGCTGCGCGACGCCGTCGTGCAGTTGAAGCTGGCGAATCAGGAGCAGGCCACGCGGGCGTATGCCTCGGAGCTGGGGCTGGCGTACGTCGACATCGCCGACATGATCCCGGAAGAGCAGGCGCTCGACACGCTGCCGAAGGCGGTTGTCCGCCGGTACACCTGTCTGCCGCTGTTCATCGACGGCGACCGCGTGCTGGTGGCCTGTTCGTCGGAGCCGAGCCACGATCTCGAAGAGGAAATCCGGCTGCGCTACAACGCGGCCATGCGGCCGGTGCTCTCCACCCCACAATCCATCAAGGCGGGCATCGACCAGTATTACGCCGCCGGCATGCGGAAGGAGAACGTCCCGCCGCCGAAATCGAAGTCCAATACCGCAGCGAACAAGATCGCCTCGATGGTCGCCTCCAAAAAGCCCGTCTCGCAGATGACCGACGCCGAGCGGGGCGAACACCGCCAGATGGGCATCGTGCTGATCTGCATGACGTTCGTGGTGTTTTGGAATCTCGACACGTGGCTCTTGAACGACCTCTTGTGGAAGAAGTTCCTCCCCATCCCAAGTTGGCTTCCCATCGCTTCGACGGTTCTCTTCGGCGGGCCGACCATTTTCTTGATTTACCAGATCTATCTCCGGAAGCGATAGACTGAGAAAGGCATGGTCTCACGCAAAGGCGCAAAGCTCGCAAAGACAGAATCAAGATTCGGGAATTCCTTTGCGTGCTTTGCGCCTTTGCGTGAGACACTTCTTGGCCTTTCCAATAGATGCGCTATCAGTCGTTAAGCAGCGATGCGGATGATCTCGCGTGAACTACACGTTCCTCGCACCGCAGCAGATTGTGTTCGGCTGGGGCCGCAGGGCCGAACTGGGCCGCGTGGCCGCCGCGTGGGGGCACCGTGCGTGGCTGCTGTCGGGCAGCCGCACGCTCGAACGGACGGGCGTGATCGATCAGCTCGCCGCGACGCTGTTCGCCGCCGGAATGACCGTGGAACGCGCGCAGGCTCCCGGTCGCGAACCGGAGGTTTCCGACGTTGATCAATTGACCGATGACTGGATGCAGCGCGGCATCGGCGAAGGCGACGTCATCGTCGCGGTCGGCGGCGGCTCCACCATCGACCTCGCCAAGGCCGTCGCGGCGATGGTCACCAATCCGCAGGGACCGTCGGTCGTCGACTTCCTCGAAGGCGTCGGCCGCGGGTTGCAGGTGCTCGTCCCGCCGATTCCGATGGTCGCCGTCCCGACCACCGCGGGGACCGGCACCGAGGCGACGAAGAACGCCGTCATCTCGTCGTACCAGCCGCCGTTCAAGAAGAGCCTGCGGTCCGACCGGATGGTTCCCAAAGCGGTGGTCGTCGATCCGGAATTGACCGTCAGCGTCCCGGCCGACGTGACGGCCCACACGGGCATGGACGCCATCACGCAACTCATCGAAAGCTACATCTCGAAGAAAGCCGCGCCGATCCCGCAGGCGCTGTGTCTCGAAGGCTTGCGGGCCGCGATTCCGGCGATCCCGAAAGCCTGCCACGACGGCACGAACCGCTGGGCACGCGAGTCGATGGCGCATGCGGCTTTGCTGTCCGGCATGGCGCTGGCCAATTCGGGGCTGGGCCTGGCCCACGGCGTGGCGGCGGCGCTCGGCGTGCATTGCCTGATGCCGCACGGACTGGCCTGCGCGGTGATGTTGCCGACGGCGCTCCGGTTCAATCTCCCGGTCTGTCGCGAGTTGTATG
>Ga0163151_10006321_pt1 | contig 14483 bp, 9 predicted proteins | sample OliLakLV19MP5IB2_FD_145596 | JGI IMG/M metagenome (GOLD analysis project Ga0163151, IMG submission 145596) | Freshwater microbial mat bacterial communities from Lake Vanda, McMurdo Dry Valleys, Antarctica - Oligotrophic Lake LV.19.MP5.IB-2 | ecosystem: Environmental > Aquatic > Freshwater > Lake...
TGATGATGAAGCAATGAAGTTTAGCGCCTCCTTATCTTATTATACCATTTTTTCTATCGCTCCTTTAATTATTATTGTTATTTCTGTTGCAGGTTTGGTATTTGGTCAGGATGCTGTAGAGGGAAGGGTTTACTACCAGATTAAAAGCCTTATAGGTTCGGATGCGGCTTTGCAGATACAGCATATTATTGCCACCGTACAATTACAGGATAAAGGCGTGGCAGGCACCGTCGCTGGCTTTATCATCCTCTTTATTGGCGCATCAGGCGTGTTTACCGAAATACAAAGTTCTATCAATTATATATGGGGTATTAAGGCAAAGCCTAAAAAAGGAATCGTTAAATTTATTACCAACCGGTTGTTGTCTTTTTCACTTATCATCAGTATTGGTTTTTTACTAATGGTTTCGTTACTGGTAAATTCTATCATGGATATTTTGTACAGCAGGCTTCAAAGGCTTTTGAATATTACCGAAGCATCTGTAGTAGTTTTATATGTGCTAAATATGGTCCTCATCTTTGTTGTAATTACAGCATTGTTTACCGTAATATTTAAGGTATTGCCAGATGCGTATATAAAAATGAAAGATGCATTATTGGGTGCATCATTCACTGCAGTTTTATTTATTTTGGGCAAATTCTTAATCGGGCTTTATGTAGGTAAATCTAACCTGGGCGTTACCTATGGTACAGCAGCTTCTATTATCATAATATTGGTGTGGGTGTACTATACTTCTATCGTTTTGTACCTTGGTGCAGAGTTCACCAAAACCTACGCTAAGCTTAAGGGCGGTGGTATTAAACCCAATGCGCAAGCCGTGTATATTATCAAAACAGAATCAATAGAAGTGCCTGATTGATGAGTTTTAATTAAACCAACAATTTTAAAACGGATACCCAATGGCGATATTGAAAACAAGGTTTTCTCTGCGCCAGGCACTGCTGCTAAAATTAACCTGATCCAGCACCCATTCTTTTCCTCTTTCCAAAAAAGGTTTTCTAAAGGGAATAGCAACATCAAACCGGATGAGTAAAATGCTGATATCAAGCCTTAAACCCACCCCTCCGCTAATACCAATATCCTGCATAAAGTTTTTGGTAAGCTGGCCTGCCTTTCCATACAATATGCTATCTTTTACCCAAATGTTACCAGCGTCTGCAAAAACTGCACCCCTTAACCTTGTTACAAGAGGGAAGCGCAATTCTGTATTGGCTTCCAATTTAAAATCACCACCAACCTGCGGATAATTAACCTGCTGAGCTGCTGTTGCCCTCGCTCGTCCCGGGCCCAGCTGCCGGGGTTGAAACCCCCTTACACTTCCACCGCCGCCAATAATAAATTGCCTGGAAAAAGGGATGTATATGGAGTTGCCATAAGGTAGTCCGGCGCCCGCAATCAAGCGGTTGGCCCAGTAAAAATCGGGGCCTAATTTCCGGCTGTAACGTACATCAAAATCGAGTTTGGCGTATTGCATAAAGTAAGCACCCAAAATAGTTTTGCTGTAAGCCGCAGTTGGTTTATTAATAACACCGAGCAGGTTGCCGGCTACATCAATATTTCCATTAAAATAATAAATATTGGCGGCATTGGGGTTTATCGTATTTAAAACAAAGTTGTAAAAACTACCTGCAATAATTTCTGGTTTAATGCTAAGGGTTAATGGAATATTTTGATTTAACTCTTCCTTATATCTTGTTGTTAGCTTGCTGGTTGTATTGTAAGTAACAGATATGGGTGCAAATGTGTGTTCTTTATTAATTGATTCTTTCCACGAAAATTCATATTGGCCCCGGAAAAAGTTTTTTGTATAGAGCGCCTCTTTTCTCAGCCATTCGTAACTAAGGGTAAATTTTGTTTTAGGCGGAAAATAATTACTCTCTTTTATCCTAAACGGCACCAGAAAACGAGGAACTACAATACTGGCCTCGCCACCCAGCCGGAAATTATTGTTACCACTCAATGTATCGGCAGATGATACTTCATAAGCCCCATATATTTTGGTTTGTAAATATTCTGCTCCCCTAAAAATATTGCGGTATTTATAGTTTAGGTTTAGCTGTGCTCCTGTAAAAGAGTTGGTTTTGGAAAAGCCTGCCAGCTCAACCTGCAGGCTTTTTCGCTGCATGGGTGTAAGGTAATAGTACACATCCAGTTTAACGGGGTTAAGGCTGTCTAAGCTGCCCTGGTAGCTGCTTTTTACAAATTTAAAAACACCGAGGTTGATAAAACGGTTGAGTGTTTTGTTGTGCTCTTTTATGTCGTACAAATCATTTACATGATAGGTGATGGCCCTTGCCAGGGCGCTGGGTTTAATATGTTTTACGGTGTCTCTTATGTAGACATCCTGGTATTTTTCCATACCATTTTTACTGGTATCCGGTGGCGGATTTAACAAGGTATAATTAGGGAAAAGTACAATCCTGTTAATGGTTTGTGGTACAACTGCAGCCAGGGGTAAATCTTGTTTTAATTTAAAATACACATTCACTTTTTGTTGCCCGATAGTACTGTCAATCCAGGATATAATATAGTCCTGACTAAAAAAATAATACCCTTTAGATTTAAGGTGAATATCGGTACGGGTTCGCTCAGCTTTTATATTGGCTAAATTATATTGCTCGTTTTTTTTAATGTAATTTTCTTTGGAGTCTAGTGTTGCAATATCCCGGCCAAGGCGGGAAGAACTGTCAATGAGCCAGCTGAAAGAATTGATGGAATAAGGCCATCCTACTTTTATTTTGTAAACAGCTGCAGATTGATAGCCCTTTACGGTTGTATCCCCGCTGCTGTTGGATTTAAAATAGCCCAGGTTTTCTAAATAACTTTTAAAATTGGCAGCATTGGATTTTACGTCCACCATGCTGCTAAGTACGGGTGCTTGTCCAAATTTATCACGCAGCCAAAACCGCAGGCCCTTTTGTTTTTTAGGCTTGCCAATGGCATACCAAAACCACACTTTATAAGGATACCCCAGTATCCTTTTATTGGGCAAAGGCGCAGCAATCTTTTTAAGCTGTCTTTTTAAACTACCTGTTTTAGTCTTATTGTCTTTGTCTTTGGTTATGCTAAAACTGGCTCCTTTGTACAGGTAGGAGCCGGCCGGTAATTTTTTGCTGATGTTGCAACCTGTAGTAAGGATTGCACCTATTAAAATGAGGTATAAAAAATTCACCTGGGGTTTCATTTGTCGGATTTTTTGTTGAACAATTCTTTAAATCTGTCGTAGTTAACGCTAAAGGTGAAGGCAACACCGGTTTCTGTAAAGTAGCCATCCATAATGGCTTCGTATTGGTTGCGGCGGTAAAGCCGCATAGCATACTTTCCATCTTTTGAAAGTTTGTAACTGGTAGAAACATCGGGCAAAAATTTCAGGTTATTATTATTCTGTCCTCTTGCCAACGGGTCATCTCCTTCAATGGTAAAATCTTTACCAACCGATATGGTAAGGCGATCATTTAATAACCGTTTAGATAAAGCCACACTTAAATCTGTACGTTGAGTGGCAGTGGAATAATCATCTACAGTTTTTAAATTAACATTAATATCCAAGCCTTTTATTAAATCGGCTGCCAGTTGGTTGACAGCGTCACTTAAAAACCGGCTTACGCTTTCCTTTACTACCTGCTGCGGCTGTAAGCCTCCGCCAGAGCCGCTGCTGGCAAAAAAGTCTTTGCTTTGTTCGCCAATAAACCGGCCCATTATCAAAAGGCCAAATACTTCTTTGTTCATTTGGGATGCATCTCCACGCAATTGCAATAATTTATTGTCAATTGTGGTGGCCAGGTCGGCACTTACCCCGGCAACTTTTTCTTTTAGCCTTATATTGAAATTTAGTTGAGGCTCCAATATCGGGCCCTTTATAATTAATACTACCTCAAATGGCAGCTTTTGTTTGTATAGGCTTGCATCTAAATTTGATGTGCTGCCCAGCTCATTGCCGATTAAATCGAAGGGTATTGCATTAATTTCATAGATGGCAGTAATGTCTGCTGCTGCATTCAATGGATCACCGCTAAAGAGGATGGTGCTACCTTCCTGCAACTCAAATTTTCTTTTAATAAACTGGTAATTTAGCTGGTAACTTCCCTTTGATAAATTATAGGCGCCGGTTATAGCAATATCGCCATTGGGCTGAACGCCGGCGTTAAGTTGTGCACTGCCTTCCACCATCAGTTCGTCTCTTGTTAACGGGTCTACAATCACACTTAGTTTGGCATCTTTGCTGATGTCGATATTCAGGTTGTATTGGAGTATGCCACCCCTTTTTTGTTTTGCAACAGGTACTGTTAATTTATCAACAGGCAGGGCATTGCGAATGGTATCCATATCCACAAATTCTATCACACCCTTTCTGTCTTTTTCACCAGGTATTTGTTGCTGCCGAACAACAGTTATTACAGACTTTTCTTTCAATGCAACAGCGCCGCTTATTTCCGGAGCGCTAGCCAAACCGGTAATCTCAACATCAGCATCTACAATGGCTTTTCCATAAATGGTATTATTGGCGGAAGCTGTATTATCCAAAGCTGTAAAATTGGTGGTCTTTACAGTAAGGTTGGTCTTAAAATCCATACCCTCTACTTGTGTAAGCGTACCATCTATTGTTATTGGTTGATTTAATGAATCTTTAATGGTAAACTGTTGTAATCTAATCTGGGGATAGCTTATAATAATTTGTTGTTTATCTATCCTTAACTGAGTGCCATAGCCGGTTAATCTTGCAACGGCATTGTTAAACTGCAGATTGCCATTTAACTCAGGATGGTTAACCGTGCCGGTAATCGCTAATTTGCCTGTAATACCACCATTGCTTTCCGTTAGGTAACCTTTAGAAAATGCCTGTACTGTTTGCAGCGTTATGGGTTCCAGTAAAATGTTGCCATCAATTTTTTGCTGGTTATAAGTAGCCGCAACACTTACTTTGTTTTGGTAACCAGTTAATGCAGCATCAATTGCAACGCCACTGTTATCAATTGTTTTGGCATTCAGTACAATATTGCCAACCGGTATTTGTTGGTACTTTAAACTGTCAATGGCTATCTTTCCGCTGGCCGTTGGCACTTTTTTATCAAAATCAGCAATGGTTAATGCAACATTTAATTTACCATCAACCATCAGTGAATCCTGGTTTAGGATGCCGGTAATATTGGCCAATGCAAACTCGTTGATATTGATATTGACTGCTGCATTTTCAGCAGCTGAAATACTTTGAATGGCTATTTTTTCAGCCTGTTTATTAATGTCAAGTTGCTGTATGTTGAAGCCATTTGTGGACAAACTAATCTGGTTATTTTTATTTACCTGCCAATTGTTGTAGTTGATTAAAAGTTTATCACTTAAACTAAGCAGGTAGCTGTCCTTGTTTTTTGTTCCGCTGATTCCAACAGCATATTTGTCTTTGCCGTTTTCATTTTTGGTAACTAAGTCGGCACTCAGCCTGTTGTTACTATATCGACCACTGAGGTTAGTGGTAAATAGTTGGATAGCTCCTGAAGAAGCTGAATCAATGTTTACAGCATATTTAATGGAATCTTTAAAACCAGCGGCAGTAGCAGTAAAGCCTGCCATTCTGTTGCCATTGTACACCAGCAATGGAGCCGCTGCATTCAGTAGCATACTACTGTCATTTTGATTGATTGTTTTGGCAGTTACAATAATATTTTTGTCAAAAAACAATCCTGGCAGCAGCAGTAACAGCATGGGGTGTGGCTTAACTATCAAATTCATATCGATGCTGCTGTTGGCAATGGAATCAATGCTTGTTTTACGCTGACTGATAAAATATTTTTCCTGGTAAAACTTTGCCAGTGCAGGCAATTGGTTGTAGGTAAATGCTCCCGATAAATGGGCATCTGCCATCGGCGAAACAAACATAAACGTGGTAAGGCCACTATCCCGTGCAGCTGTTGCCTGCATACTATCCAGCAGGTATTTTTTTGTTCCAATGGTAAAGCTGCTGCTATCCAGTTGTATCAATGCTTTAAGGGTAGCAGGGTTTAAATCGGCGATGTCAAATTTTACGGAAGTTTTTATAGAAACGGTATCGGGGATAAAACCCATCGCATTAAAATCAGCATGGCCAATATCCATAAAACCTTTGGCAGATGGATAGTTGTTTGTAAAGGCGAGGTCTGTTTTTAAATTCATCAGTAACGCATCATCATTGATGTTGCCATCCACCTGGTACAGCCCATTGCTGGCTTTTGCATGTACTAAAATATTATTGTACTCGTGCTGCTTTACAACAAAACTTGAAAAATTAATGTTGGAAATGGCAGTAGCTTTTTTGTAGTCTGTGCCTCTGCCTTTTATGGTTAAATAGCCCGTTAGTTTTCCGAGTAAAGAGTCTTTGTTGATCCATTTGCCAGTCTCTAATTGTTTAGCTGCCAAACGGAAATTGTAGGTAAGGTTTTGCTGATTGTCGAAGCCTGTAACTGTACCGTTTATCAGGGCTATTCCATAAGCACTGCTGATGGCTACATTGGGATTGGCACGGGTGGTGCTGCCGCTGATAGTTCCTTTTAAACGTATAACAGGCGGGAGCCTCACATCGGTATCTGCAACTTTTACAAACGGTTGCAGAAAAGATTTGCTTGCAACCATATCTTGAATAGTAATATCGTACAATAATTTTTTGAGGTTATCTAAATTGCCTAATGTGCCACTTGCCCGCAGTTGTATATCGTTGCTGTTGGTGTGGGCCGATAAAGATTGAATAGTGAATTGCCGGGCATTTCCTTTTGCAGTAAGGTTGATAAAAAGGGTTTTATTGTTACCGATTTGTTGTTGGTATTTTTTTACTATTGCGGGATTAATCAATGCCACATCCTTTAAAGAAATGCTGGTATTGCTGATGTTTATTAGATTGTTAAGCGTTGGATTGGTTGAGAATGTTGCCGGCAGTACAAGGGCATTTCCCTGTATATAACTGTTGGGTGTTTTTATTAAAAGTTTATCCAGCTTATAGGTATCATCGGATACTGAAATAATACCGCTCAGAGAATCCAGCTGAAAGCCTTTTTCTTCCTGCAGGGCAATGTTTTCGATAGTTGCAGCTGTGCCTTTGCTGCTGTACAAAATGTTTTTTATATTGGCTGCCAGTTTGTTTAACTCAAAATTTGCAAGATTAAAACCTTCAGCTGCAGCCGGTTTCCCGGCATCTTTATACTGGATATTATTTTGCGACAGCAACAATGAACCGACTGCAACCCTAAGGTTATTTTCAATAACTTTTGTGGTGATTGTATCTGCCAGAATTTTGCTTTTGATGAGTGCGGTATTGTGGCTGAACTGAATTTTACTGTTTTGCAAACGGATTGCGCTGATGTTGATTTTATCGACTGCATAATCAAGGTTGTTTACTTCAAAGCTATCAATACGGTTATTGGATATCATTTGCAAAGCGCTATCCTCAAAATAAATTGCAGACTTTATTACCACAGCTTTTTGCAAAGTGAAAGAAGGATTGATGACAGGTTCAACAGCTACAGACAAAGGCGCAGTAGCGGTGAGCATGCGTATTTTAATATCAGATTGCTGCAGGTTGGCTTCTTTAAAACTAAAGGTATATTTTTCAAGATCCAGTTTATCTGCCAGTCCTGTAAATGCAACAATAGTAGCATTTAGGTGAAGTCCGCTGTAATTATCTTCAATAGTAACTATTGCATTTTTAAGCTCAATTTTCTTCAGTAATATATTGAATGGTTTAGCTGCAATTGTATCTTTTAACCGGGCACTTTCTTTGGTTGCAAATGCATTGTTTATAAACTGAAAATTGTAAAGGGAATCAAAAGGCTTACGGGTGAGGTTCAGTTGAATGCTATCCAGCAGAATATTATTAATCTCGTATTTGCCCGTTAATAGCCCAAGCATATTCAGGTTTACTTTAATCTTTTTGCCTTTTGCTAATACCTTTCCAGATTCATCTTCTATATACAGATCATTTAGTTCAATCCAGTTTGGAATACTGTAATCAACTTTCCCTAATCTGAATTCCGTTTTAATCTTATTTTTTACAAAAGAGGTAACCTGACGGGTAATAAAACTCTTGAAAAATCCGGTTTGAATTACTATGGCTGCACTAAAAACCAATACAAACAAAACAAGCAGCACCCATTTTACAACCTTCCATATTTTTTGCATAGGTTTATTATATTCTAAAAGCATACCATAAAATTTTATGGGTAGTATTAATTTCCATTTATATTACGTGAAATAAATTCTACACTTGTTCCCCATTTATAGCTGATTTTGTGCTGAATTTTTTCTCAGGCATTATGGGTCTTTAGAAGTAGATTTCCGTCGGATGGCACTGCCAGCCTCATTTACATATTTATTTTACTTGTTGGAAATCATAGATGTGCTCTTTTTTTGCTTTAAAACCTGCTATTTTATTTTTTGGTATGGTTTTTACATTATTATGTTGAGATATACCGAAATAGATTCTTTAGATCATTTTTAGAAAAAAGGGCTTTAAAAAATCAGTTGTCATAGCGTTTAGAATAATTTCTTAATTATCTCATTAGAAGAAAGGAAATAAACTTTCGCATATTTTTAATATAGGTTTAGGGTTTTAGGTTTAGGTTTTGTAAAAAAGTGCTTCCTTTCCAGGAAGCGCTATTTTTTTTTGCACCTGAAAATTTTTTATTAAACAATATTTTATTGAAGAATATGGATCATATTTTATTTCAGTGCCACTTATTATCTTGTTAAATTAAATTAAGTGACCCTGTCGTGAATCATCAATACCTTTAGAAAAAATTAGAAACATGGAGCATATATTGATTATTGATGATGATGTGGACATGTGTTTGTTGTTACATCGGTTTCTTTCCAGGAATGGCTACGAAGTTTCTTACGCCCATAGTGGTAAAAAAGGTTTGGAAACGATGGACATGCAAACACCCGATATCATATTATGTGATTTCCGCTTGCAGGATACGGATGGCAAAACATTGTTGCTAAAAATAAAAGAGAAAAAACCCGCTATGCCGGTAATAATTATTACGGGTTATAGTGATATTAAGATGGCGGTAGATGTGATGAAGAACGGGGCTTTTGATTATATCACCAAGCCTCTTTTTCCCGAAGAAATTCTGCAAACCATTAAAAAGGCAACTAGTAAGGGTAGTACAGCTAATTTAGACAATAGCAAAAATACCAGGGTAAATAACGCTTCTACTAAAAGTGATAATAAAAGTATTACAGAAGCCAAATATATTTTTAGTTCCCACGGTGTTTTTGGTGATTTGCTTAAGCAAATAGACCTTGTGGCACCTACCAATTACAGTGTAATTATTTATGGGGAGAGTGGTAGTGGTAAGGAATCTGTAGCGCAGCATATACATGAAAAAAGCAAACGGTGTAACCAGCCGTTTATAGCAATTGATTGTGGTGCCTTATCAAAAGAATTGGCGGGAAGCGAATTATTCGGTCATGAAAAGGGCGCATTTACAGGTGCCCTGAATCAAAAAATTGGCAGTCTGGAATTAGCGAATGGTGGCACTGTTTTTTTAGATGAAGTATCTAACCTTTCCTACGATGTACAGATATCCTTACTTAGGGTAGTGCAGGAAAGGAAAATGAAAAGGGTAGGTGGCAATAAAGATATAGAACTTGATATAAGAATTATTGTAGCTAGTAATGAAATGCTGTATGATGTTGCCCGTAAAGGCAAATTCAGAGAAGATCTTTATCATCGGTTTAATGAATTCAGCATTATTGTACCTCCGCTTCGTAAAAGGAAAAACGATATTATGGTATTTGCTCATTTCTTTTTGCAAAAGGCAAATACTGAATTAGAAAAAAATATTACCGGCTTTGATGCTGCAGTAGAGCAGTTGTTTAAAAGCTATAACTGGCCTGGTAATTTAAGGGAACTTAAAAATGTAATAAACAGGGCTGCTTTGCTAACTGAAATTGACAATATAGAACTGCTTGCGTTACCCTTTGAAATTGTTAACCACGGTAAATTGCTTTTTGAAGGAAGCAGTTTCTTAAACCAGGACACCAGTTTTCCAGATGATAGTTTTATTCATATTGATAGAAATATCACGCATTCAAATCCAGTCGAAATTAATGAGCATAGCCTTAAAGGTGCAAGTATTGATGCAGAATATGAAACAATAGTAATGGCACTAAAAAAGGCTAATTACAATAAAAGCAAGGCTGCAAAAATTTTAAATATAGATCGTAAAACATTGTACAATAAAATGAAAGAGTACAAGGAGTTTAATGAGGGATAAATCGTATTGTTTATATGGAGATAAAAGCTATTTGAAAAGATGATCAATAAATCACTAAAAAACGCGTTTCTTTATTAGCACTACAGGTAAACAATCACAAAAGTTCAACAATATATGAAACCGACTGTATTGATCATAGATGATGAAGTAGATATCTGCTATTTATTAAGTAGTATTTTGCGTTCAAAGGATTTACAGGTAAATTATGTTAATTCTTTAAAAGAAGCTGCAGCCTCCCTTTTATACGAGCATCCCGAAATAATATTCCTCGACAACCATTTGCCTGATGGATTGGGTATTAATTATATCAAACAATTAAAACAAGATAGTCCTGATACAAAGATAGTTATGATAACTGCCTTTGACAATCATTCAGAAAGATCAAAAGCATTTAGCAATGGTGCTGATACGTTTATTTGTAAGCCCTTTACCCGAGAGCTGATTTATAAAACTATCGACGATCTGTTGTAAGCCTGATTGTTATTTTATGTAGAAAAGTTTCCGCACCTTTTTTTTCTTTCCTCTACTCTTTTTTATAATTATATGTTGGATAGCAACTCTGCAATGTTTCTTTCCCTGTTTTATTTTTGGCAGTATTTTTTCTTATTGATAGATAAATCATTTTTAACTTTTAAATTTTATTATCATGGGAAATTTATTGTACCTGGTAGCAGTAATTCTTATTATAGCCTGGGCTATAGGGTTCCTGGGCTATCATGCCGGCGGTCTTATTCATATTCTGTTGGTAGTTGCTATTATTGCGGTTATCCTGAATGTTATAAAAAGAGCTGCATAACAGCATATCCGTATAAGCAGGCTTTTGCATATTTAGTGAATATATAAAACTGTTACTGATATGTCCGCCAGTCCAACTTTGATATTCCCATTTTATGTAAAGGCCTGTATTATTTTAATTTTTAATTGTATTGCTTGGTGGCATTATAGTTATTGGTAAGGATATCATTGTGCCATTTGCATTTTCATTACTGATAGCAGTGTTGCTATTGCCGTTCAATAAGTTTTTAGAGAAGTACAAGGTTAACAGGGTAATTGCTATACTGGTTACGCTGGTAATTAGTTTGATTATTTTTACCGGCATTCTGAATTTTCTTACCAGCCAGATAGTAGATTTTGCAAATGAAATTCCAGCCATTAAAGCAATTGCTACATCATGTTGTAGTTGTACAGAAATGGCTAACGGCTAGTTTTAATATTACCAGGAGTGCCCAGGCAACAATGGTTAATTCCGCTACAGATAATATGGAGTATTCAAGTTTTATCGGAGTAACTGTTTTGTCCGTTACGCAATTATTATCAGTAACGGTGCTGCTTCCGGTTTATATTTTTCTGCTGCTCCATTACAGGGATATGATCTATATTTTTTTTGTAAGGGTTTTTGGCAGCAGCCATACAGAAAAGTAAAAGAAGTATTGCAGGAATCAAGATTTATTGTGCAAGGTTATATGATGGGCTTCTTGGTAGAAATGGCCATCGTGGCTATTATCAATTCGTTGGGTTTTATTTTGTTTGGAATTAAGTATGCAATATTTCTGGGATTATTGGCAGCTCTGCTAAACCTGATACCCTATATTGCAATGCTGATTGCTTCTGTTTTTTGTGCGCTGGCTGCGCTTGGTAATTCCAACAATATTTCGGATGTAATTGCTGTAGTGGTTATTTTAACCGTTGTTCAGTTTTTTGATAATAACCTTATTATGCCCAAAGTAGTAAGTTCTAAAGTAAAAATAAATGCACTGATAACCATTTTGGGTGTTTTAGCGGGGAGATTAGTGGCGGGTGTTTCCGGAATGTTTTTATCTATACCCACATTTTAAAAATAATATTCGATCGGGTAGAAGGGTTGCAACCGTGGGGATTAATATTGGGCAATGAAATTACCGGTAAAAAAGCGATAAGGCTGTTATTTAAAAAGAAGGTAAAGGTTTAAACAGCTTTAAAGTAACTCTTTTCGGTTACTTAAATTTCAGTTGCAATTTTAAGTGTTATAACAAAACGGGTACCTTCACCAGGCTTGCTTTTAACCTCAATACTTCCTTTATGGTTTAGTATAATGTTCTGTGTATTGGCAAGGCCAAGGCCATTTCCTTTTGGCTTGGTGGTGTAATATGCTTCAAATAATTTGCTCAATTCCTTTTCATCCATTCCTGTTCCATTATCGCTAATTTCTACTACACATTTTCCGTTTTCGCATTTGGTTGCAACTTGCAGTATGGCATTATCTTTTCCTGCCATGGCCTCTATTGCATTGATAATAATATTTAAGAAGGCAATTTTTAATTTTTCTACATCAACCAATACATTACATAAATCAGGGCTATACTTTTTCTGCAATGCTATTTTGCCCAGTTCAAACCTGTCGTTAGCCATTGCAAGTGCTTCATCAAGGATTAAATTTAAAGACGTTTTAGTAAAAGTTAATTCACTAAAACGGGTTGCATTTAACAATTCTGTTATCAGCTGGTTGATGCGGTTACTGTTTCTGGATACCATGTCAAATAAAAAATCCAAATCCTTCTTTTCTTTATTTACTTCTTCTTTTATCTGTGAAATGGCCAGGTCGATATTGGTAAGTGGATTACGCACTTCATGGGCTATTATCCTGGCTATCCTTCCGGTTGATGCAAATTTTTCCTCCCTTCGCATTTCTATCAGTTCTTTATTAGCTTTATCAAGTTCTTCAATTCTTTGTGTAAGTTCGTTTTGGAAGTCTACCACTTTTTTGTCGGCCTCATGCCTTGCTTTTTTTTCCTTAATAAAAGTTACTACTCCCAATGCGGCAAAAATCAAAGCAAATACTATGGAGGTAATTACTATGCTGTTTAATGCAGCATATTCATTGTCAACTTTTTTTGACCTTGTGGATAGTAAGTTTTTTTCATAATCCTCCATATCTACTGCCATTAGCCTGATACTGTCCATTACTGCTTTGCAAGTATAACTCTGGTCTAATAAAAAGCTATCGTAGCTATAATTATGCGCATTATAATAGTCAATGTTATTTTTTATTAAAAGGAATTTCCGTTCAATTAAAAGCTTCATTTTTTCCAGGTGTAGTTGCTGGGTTTTATTATCTTTTAATTCGTTTTCAAGCAGTAAAAATATGCTATTGGTACTTATTATGCTTTTTTGAAATGGTTCAAGAAAATTGCTATCTTTTGTAAGGATGTACCCTCTATAGCCTGTTTCGCCATCCTTTACCTTGGAGAGTAGGTTTTCTACATCGCTGATCACTTTATGGGTACTACTTACAGACTGTGTTTGCTTTATAAGTTCTTTGTTGGAAAACAGCGTGATAAGATAACTGATGAGTAATAATATAAATGCAATGATATAACCTGTACCAAGGCGGTAATCAGTTGTGAACAATCGCTTTTTTTTCATACAAAATTATTTCAGGTATTACATTGCGTGAAATCGAGGAAGTATTTCCCCAAGTGAATGCACTTTTTATGCCATAATATCTTATATAGCACACGGCAGAGGTGGTATAATACTTGCCAACTGTTTAAAGGTAGTAAAGCATTTAATAACTTAATAAAACAATTTAAAATGAAACCAAATATTGGAATTACAGAAAAAAATCTGCAGGCTGTTGCAGCGCTGCTATCAGGTGTATTATCCGATGCTATGGTGCTCTATAGCAAAACAAGAAAATTTCACTGGAATGTAAAGGGCGAGAGTTTTATGGAACTCCATAAATTATTTGAGGGCCAGTATAACCAACTGGAAGAAGCCATCGATGAAATTGCAGAACGTATTAATAAATTGGGTGCTCCTGTAATTGGAACTTTTGCTGAATTTTTAAAGCACACTTCATTAAAAGAAGCTGCGGGAAAATACCCTGACAGAAATGATATGCTGAAAGAACTATTGACCGATCACGAAACCGTTATTAAAGGGTTGCGTAAATATATTGATGACTGTGCAGAGAAGTTTAAAGATGCCGGTACAGCAGATTTTTTAACCGGATTAATGGAGAAGCACGAAACCATTGCATGGACGTTGCGCAGGTATTTTAACTAAAGTATAAAAATGCCGGTGTTTAATATTTCTGGTTTTAAGTTGAGCGTGAATGGTGAATCAATGTCGTTGAACTAATTTTGGGTAGTCCCTGATCAACCGCCGACGGGGCTGATAGCCGCCGTCGTGGTTAGTCCAACACCGTCAGCGGTTGCAAACCCTTAAGGCGGTTGCCCTTAAGTCAAATACATTGAGTGG
>Ga0163151_10006323_pt1 | contig 14480 bp, 19 predicted proteins | sample OliLakLV19MP5IB2_FD_145596 | JGI IMG/M metagenome (GOLD analysis project Ga0163151, IMG submission 145596) | Freshwater microbial mat bacterial communities from Lake Vanda, McMurdo Dry Valleys, Antarctica - Oligotrophic Lake LV.19.MP5.IB-2 | ecosystem: Environmental > Aquatic > Freshwater >...
GTTGTGGTACAGGGACCAGCACGATTTGCTCGGCACTGTGTGCTAACGCGATCGCATCTGCCTTACCGCTCGCCGGCTCCGGCGTCTCCGCCTTCCACCACGCTAGCTCGTGGGCGACCCGATCAGCGTGGGAGACGGCCGCCGGCACGCCCTGGACGGCTTGCAAGAGCCCGTGGATGGCGACAAACAGCGGCTCCATGTCCTCGCGGGTCGCCGACAGGATCAGCTCGTCGCAGAACTCGGCGTCCTCTTTGGCCAGCTTCTCAAACTGATCGAGGATCGCGGTCCGGCGGGCATGCTTCTCGCGCAGGGTCTTGAAACTCATGGCACCTCACACGCCGGTGGCGTTGGTTTGGTACTCCGGCTTCTGGGTGAGCCGGAGGGTGATCTTGGTGTTGGCCTGGAGGTCGTGGTCGATGTCCTCGTGGGTCGTCGCCACAACGAAACAGAGGCCGTGCTTGGTCGCCACGCGCCGGGTCTGGTGGGCGACGTTGCGGGCGGTGGTGCGGTCGAGGAAGGCCAGGAACTCGTCGATGCAGATGACCACGGTCCGCTCCTCGCCGGCGTTGGCGCAGGCCGCCGCGATCGTGCGGGCCTCGTAGATGGACATGGCGAGCATGAAGCGGTACCGCTGGCCGTCGCTGAGTTGTGCGGGCTCCCTCAGCATCACGAACGCCTCGGAGAGCCCGGTCGCCGCCAGCAGCTCCGCGGCCTGATTGAGGCTCCAGTCCCCGAACTGGTCGACCAGGGGCTTGGCGGGCCAGGTCTGGGCCACCTCCATCAGCATCAGCGATGTGTCCTTCGCCGCGGCGTTGCGGATGTCGCTGAGCAGGCAGCTCTTGCCGGCTCCCGATTCCCCGGTGATGTAGATGATCCGGCCGGCCCCCAGCTCCACCGGCACGTCGTTGTACAGGGTGATCTGGAGGTCCTCGTCGATGCCGAGGCCGAACATGGCCGCGCACGCCTGGACGTGTGGCGTCGGGTCGACGCGCGTGCTGAAGCTGCGAGAGCAGCGGATCTTGACCACGGTCGGCCCCCTCTCTCAGTCGGCGGCGATGACGATGATCGAGATCACGGCCACCCCATCGGTGGCGATGATGACAGCCTGGCCGGAGCCGGAGGCCGTCACGACCGCCCGCTCCTGGTTCACCGTCTCCTGCGGCGACACGGCGACCGAGTCCAGGAGGCTTGAAGACCACTGCACCGGCGCCGCGGGGGTGCCCGGCCACGCCAGGAGAATCTGCTGGTTGATGTGGAGATGGAACATGGCGACCTTCCCTTCTATGAGAACAGCGATGCGGCTTCCTGATCCCCAGACGTGGTGGGGACGTACGAGTTTGGACGCAGCCGCTTGCCGATCCGATCTCGCCCGAGCACGGCGTACTTGGGGTTCAGCTCGTAGCCTACCGCATTTCGGGCGAGCAGGCAGGCCACAAGAAGGGTCGTCCCGGCCCCGGCGAACGGGTCGAACACCTCGTCGGGCTCGGTCGCCAGGCCCGCCCACAGGGCCAGCAGATCGGCCTGCAGCGCCGCGATGCGGGGATCGAGCATTCTGGGCTTGTGGTGCTCCTTGGGCTGCTCCTCCCACTCCCCCAGCCTCGGGTACTGGCCGCATGCCGGGAGGCACTGAGGCCGCCACCCCATCGTGCGGGTCCTGGTGCCGGCGACGTCGTTGGGGCAGACGTTGCCCGTGCCCTCCGCCCCGGTTCGTTTGGTGAGCGAGTTGGGCCGCTCGCGCATGACCTGGGTCTTCTCGACCACCCGCACCCACGCGGCCTTGCAGCGGGGGCAGCGCCCGCGCTCGCTCGATCCCATCATGATGCAGGGGCCGCACAACTTGGTGGGGTAGGGGGCGAAGTGCTCCTCGCTGGTGGGCTCCGATGTGACGTCGAAGGCCACGATCTCGTCGTCGACGCCGATGACCCCGTGCGGGGCACTGGCGTTCTGGTACCACGCCTCATCGTCGCCGCCGAAGGTGATCCCTTGGTCGATCGACTCGAAGAAGGGGTCGGTGTCGCGGTAGCTGCGGCCCCTTGACGAACGCGCCGCCCACCAGTCCTCGCCATATGCCTTCCGCACCGCGGTCATGTCGCAGTAGTACCGCTGGCCTTTGGAGAACTGGAAGATGTACTCGAGCGCCGACGAGGGGCGGTCCGAGACGTTGCTCGGCATGCAGGATCGCTTGAGCCATGGGCTTGCCGAGCGGAGGATCCAGCCGTCCGCCTGCAGGGCGAACGCGACCCGCCACGGGATGCCCAGCAGGTTCTTGTCGGGGAGGCTGGAGACGTTGGTCTGGCGGCCGACCATCGACTGGTCCAGGCCCTCCTTGGACCCCTTGAGGGTGCTGGAGTCGCCGGCGTAGCCGCCCCGCCCACCCGAGTTGTACGTGTCGCCCAGGTTGAGCCAGAGGGTGCCGTCGTCGCTGAGCTTGTCGCGGACGGCCCGGAAGACGGTGACGAGGTTCTGGGCGTACTCCTCCGGCGTCTCCTCGATGCCAAGCTGGTCGTCGACCCACACCGCGCCGCACAGGCAGGCGCCGTCCTCGCCGGCCGCGTGGACCCCTTGGGGGTGCGTGCAGTGAGCCCCGCCACCTTCCCACTTCCCGGTCCCGTAGTCCCGCTGGTTGAAGTAGGGCGGGCTCGTGACGCAGCACCGCGGACGGATGTCCAGCGATGGGATGTCCGAGAGCGCATTGGCCACAACGATGTCGAACTTTCCGAGCACGCCACACCCCCTATCGCTTCTTCGCTTTGGCCTTCACTTTGGCCGTCGCCTTGGTGGTCGCCTTGGCCTTGATCGCCTTCTTCGGCACTGCCTTCGTGGCGGGCTTCGAGGCGGGCTTCGAGGCGGGCTTCGGCTCGATCCTCCGCGCGAGAGCCGCACGCTCATGCGCAGTGATCTGGAACATCTGGAATATCTCGCCGGCGATCTTGGGGTGGGCCGCCGCCAGCTCGGTCGCCCGGGCCAGCGTTGAGTGACGGCCACCAGGCACCAGCGGCGGCTGCATCAGCCTGCCCTCCCCACAGACATAGATCTCCTGCATGTGCTGGTAGGTCAGCCTGGGCCGGTACTTCTCCAGCAGCATGATCCGCGTCTCGGCCGCACACTGGTCGGCCTGCAGGCGCCGGACGATCTTTTCGTCCTCCCGCAGCTCGGCGAGGTAGGCCGGCCCGGGGACGGTGATCGAGGTGCCGGTGAAGGTCTTGAGGAAGCGCTCGAGCAACGCCTCCCACCCATCGCCGGCGTTGAGCTGGAAGAAGCCGACCAGCTCGGGCATGTTCGAGAATCGCCGGCTGGGGACCTTCAGCAGCTCATCGAGCATCGACGACCTCCAGCATCGCGGTGTTCAGGTCGCACACCGCCGCGTTGTAGACGGGCCGGGCGACGTCCTGTGGAACCCCGAACTGAGTGACAAACGCGGGGCCGGGGTAGCCGCCATTGGCGGAGAAGAAGCCCAGGACCGCCCCGCGGGCGGCCTCGTACTCGGGGAAGCGGAAGTCGCGGAGATAGACCTCGACCTGAGCGACCACGCCTGGCCGCTCGGCCACGCTGGCCCCAGCCTCCCATGTTTCCTCCGCGCCGTCAAATCCCACCGAGCTGGGCGACCGCGATCGGCGCAGGGCGCTGATCGTCTCGTTCCGGGCCGCCTTGCGGATGATGATGTGTGCCTTGCCGCGCCGGTCGCGGAACTTCTTGCTGATGAACTTGCTCAGAACGGCGGTGTAGACCTGGTCCACGAGGTGCTCGAGCGGCATCCCATAGATGCCGGCGGCGGTCCGCTTCACCTCCTGGGTGGTGATCGCCATGAGCAGCTCTTCGACCTGCGTCCAACGGGCGTCGCTGCCAGCCAGGCGACCACGCTCATGGCGCTCGCACAGCGAGTTGATGTCTTCCACTGTTCACCCCCGCCCGTTTGGGCGATGCGCGGCCCGGCCTCAAGATAAGTCTATCTCAGGCCAATCGGCAAACCGGGCACAGGAACGGTAGAACGCAACCTTGGCGGTGCCCTTGGGCCCGTTTCGCTGCTTGGCGACGATCAGCTCGGCCGGCTCATAGGGCTGGCCCTCGAACTGGGCGCGCTCGTCCGGGGCGGCGTGCTCGGACTCCCTGTAGACGAACAGGACGTCGTCGGCGTCCTGCTCCAGCGACCCGGACTCACGGAGATCGCTCAGGCGCGGGCGTTTGTTCGTCCGCTGCTCCAGGTCGCGGTTGAGCTGGGCAAGGGCGATGATCGGGATCTTGAGGTCCAGGGCCAGCGCCTTCAGGGCCGAGCTGGTCCGCCCCACGGCCGTCGCCCTGGTGTCGTTGCTCTTGCCGCCGTCCCCGTGGTCCATGAGCTGCAGGTAGTCGATCGCCACCCACGAGATCGCCCGTTCGTGGTACAGACGCCGGACGGTGGCGATGAGCCGGTGGACGGTGATGCCGCCGCCATCGTCCACCTGCCAGTCTGTCCCGTGCCTCGTCCACTCCTGGAGGGCCGCCCTGTACGCGGCCATCTCGCTGGGCGACAGGGTGTTGTTGATCGCGTGCTGGATGTTCACCCCCGCCCGCTGGCACAGGCACCGCTGGGCGTACTCGTCCTTGAGCATCTCGAGCGTGAACACGACCCCGGGCCGGCCGTGCTCCACCACCCAGGAGTAGATGAGCTGGCTCAGGAGGGCGGACTTCCCGACGCCGGCGCGGGCGCCGATGATGGTCAGGCGGCCCCTCCGGAAGTTCATCAGGGCGTCCAGCGCCATGAGGCCGGTGCCCATCCCCGGCTCGTGGACCTCGCCGGCCGCGATCCGCTCCATCCGGCGGACCTCCTCCTCCATGACCTCGTTCATGCTGGCGACGCGGAGCATCTGCCCCTTGCCCACCGCCTCGGACAGGGTCTTGGCCGCCTCGGCGATCAGCTCGTCGGACCCGATGCCGACCTTGTCCGCCAGGGCTGGGAGCCGCTCCCCCAGGGTCCGGACGGCCCGGCGCGTGGCGGAGTCCACCAGGACCGTCCGAAGCCCCTCGATCGCCTCTGGGGCCTTGGGCAGGTAGTCCATGGCCTCGGTGAGGATCGCCATGGCGTCGGTCTCGGTGATCCCGTGCTCCCGCAGGCGCGCGACCACCACCGGCATCGCCTGGATCGCGGCCACCCCGCTCTTGGTGTACGCGGCCCGCATGATCGCCATGGCCTTGCGGACGCCTGGGTGCAGGAAGTGCTCGTCCCGAAGCTCGGTGATCTCGTAGAACCGCTCCGGCCACGTCGCGGCGAACGCGAGAACGGCCAGCTCAACCCGGCGATTCTCGACCTGCTCACCCGCCGCCATCGTCTTCTCCATCTCATCCCTCAAGGGAAGCAAGGTAGTCCTGGATGACCTGGGTCGCCGCCTGCCCGCGCCTCTTGTGCATCGACGCGGACTCGGCGTAGGAGCTGACGGCCAGGTAGGGGGTGGCCCCCACCCCCTCGCCGTCCTGGACCTCGCCGATCACGACGTCGTTGACGAGCAGCTCCCAGTCCTGGAGGGAGCCTTCCTTCTGCCGGATCTTGATGGTGATGTTCACAGTGCCCCCTTGACGAACCTGTGCCCGTGCGGATCGGCCGTGCTGTGGACCAGGAGGTGGGTCCGAAGGCGCTCCCAGTCCCACCCGTCTCGGGCCATGTTCCGCAGATCATACTTGGAACCGTCGTCGGACTCGGGCGGGAAGGAGGCCCGGGCCGGGTGCCCCTTGTCCTGGAGCTTGGCGAGCAGGCCCGGGAGCTTCGGCTTGTCCATCTCGAGCACGATTCTCTTGGCTCCACCGGGCAGCTCCACCCGCCGGCGCTGGTAGTGGTTGAACACGGCGCGGAGCCCGGCGTCGTCGCGGTCGAACAGGGTGATGGTGAGCGGGCACAGTGGCGCGGCCATCAGCATCTCGTGGCAGGAGTTGACCCCGGGGAGCCCGGTGATCCACGCCGGCCAGTTGAAGGGGTCCTCGCCGCACGACCGGAGCATGATCGTGACGCCGCCGAGCAGGTCCGTCTCCCCCTCGATGACCAGGCCCACCGCGAACTCGCGGCAGATGTCCGGGTCGAACATATTGAACTCGCCGTCCTCGCCGCCGGCGATCGCTATGAGGCCGGACTGGCTGGACTTGACCTGGGTCCACTCGCCGTCTTTCTTCTCTTTGACGTCGAGGCTCCACCGCTTCTTGGTCTCGAAGTCGCGGAACCGCAGGGAGCAGAGCGTCCCGTCCGCCAGGCGCATGGGCGCCACGAGCACCGTGCGATCCTTGGTGTGGCGGTAGGGGGCGACCACCATCCCGCACAGGGGGATCGCCCGCGGGTCCACACCGAGCTTCTCCGCCCACGGCGCGTGGTCGAGGGCGTTGGTCTGGTACCAGAGGAGATCGTCCAGGACCTCGCCGGCAGTCATGGTCTCGTGGGTGGTCTTGGCCTTGGCCTCACGCTGGGACGGTGCCACGGCGTCGACCACCTCGCCCTCCACCAGGCCGAGGATCTGGGCGGTGATCTTGAGCTTGTCGCGGAACCGTTCCTTGCCAGAGATCCCGTGCAGATCGCCCACAAAGTCGAATACATCGCCGACCCACCCACAGGAAAAGCAACAGAAGATCCCGCCCTCGCGCTTGACCGTGTTGATCGAGAGGGACGGCTTCGAGTCGTCATGGAATGGGCAGATGATCTTGTACTCGCCGCCGGAGCGGCGTGTCTCGTGGCCGAGGCCCTGGACGAACTTGATGAGCGAGTCGCCGTCGAGCCGGGCCAGGCAACGCTCGCGGAGGTTGTCCCTTGGCACTACGAACCCTTCCGGCGAACTGGGTGCGAGCGATCCATTTGCGATAGTCCCGGATCGCGTCCCGCTCATTTGTTGGCCTTCAGGCAGCACGACTGTTTTCCGTCCCCGCCACAGACCGCGCACGTCTCTTTGGCCTTGGCCTCCGCCTTGGCCTCCATGGCCGCGACGCGCTTGGCGATGTTCACCAGGACCAGCTCTGCGTCGGCGACGCGGGCCCTGAGCAACTTGGCCCCGGCCCCGTCGGCGCGGCTGCTGAAGTAGGCGTCCACCATGAACCGCACGGCCTGGGCGTAGCCCAGGCTCTGCTTGGCCGCGAAGTCCCGGATCTGGATGTTCTGCTTCCTCGTGAACCGAAACGACCTGGGCGTGTTGGGTGGGCCGGGAGACTTGGCCTCCGCGATTTCTTCGGCCGGGCGCGGGGGGCTCTGTGGTTTGGCTTCCATGGTGGCAAATGTATCCACCCGTGGGGCGTTGGTCAACTTTTGGACACCCCCACCAGCCCCATCGGCCTGGCGTCCTCGGAGGTCGGTATGCCACTCGTGCTCATGCGCACCTCAGGCAGATCGCTGGTATACCCGCGATGTTTGGGCATTTTCGGTGACCCGACTTCGTTCCCCCACTGAAGCCAGCCGTCTCTGGCTGTTCGAGCGAACATTTCGAGGTACGGACCGTGGCTGCACGACTCGATGATGTGGTAAAGCTCGTCGGGCTTGCGGGAATGCTCACGCTTCCTCGACACCATGATGTTCGGTTGGGTTCGGCCCGCCTGTCGCGTGCGGATGTTCTTGCCGCGCACGCCGAAGAGGACCAGTTCAGTCACGTTCCGGAAGTAAAAGCCCACGCCCCGGCGGTCCGGGCCACCGTCCTTGCGGACCTTGTACCAAACGATGTTGCTCTTGTACGTGAACCCCCATCGCCGCATCACCTCTAGTCCCTCGTTTATCAGTGCGTTGGGCACCCAGAGGTACAGGTGAGAGCGGGTTGACGCCACCTGGGACACCGGCAACTCCATGATCTCTTCAAAGGTCATCGTCGGGTAACGAGAGAGTCGCCGATGCTCCGGGGCGACCTTTCCCGTCTTGTTTGTAAACTGCCACGGTGGGTCCGCGAGGATCGTTCCAGCCGCGTCAATGCCGACCCCGAGAAGATCGGCTGCCGCATTGGAACGCTCTGACGGTGTACGAGTTGCCATAGGGTCATCCTTTGACGTGGCGGCTCCGGCGGGTGCGGAACGGGAACGCGTGTGAGGGGAAAACCCACACCTCACCGACCGCCGGCGTCGGCTGACGATGGCCTGGTGTCATGGGAAACTCGGGCGGAAGGACTCGAACCCCCGGCCTCCATCAGGGCAGGGCGCCGCAAGCCGGAGCTTCGCGACCACCCTCCGGTGCTCTACCAACTGAGCTACGCCCGAACCAGAGAAGAGAGAGAGATCAAGAGACTACATCGCACGCCGGCTGGCGTCAAACCGTGTCGCCGTCGCGTTGCGCTCCTCGGCCGGGCGCGGGGGGCTCTTTGGTTTGGCTTCCATGGTGGCAACTGTATCCACCCGTGGGGCGTTGGTCAACTTTTGGACACCCCCACCAGCCCCATCGGCCTGGCGTCGGTGCCTACCGTCTCGTGAACTGCTGATTGACTAGGAGTTCGCGATGAGGGAACCTGGAATGCTGGATCAGAGCCGAGAAGGCGCTATGCGCGATGCCCCCGAAAGCGCCCGCAACTCGGTGTATCTCGGCGACGCACTCTCGATCTTGCCCACGCTTGCGGCGGGGTCGATTGATTTGACCGTGTTTAGCCCACCGTACGACGGAATTCGAGAGTACGGAAAGAACTGGAAGCTTGACTTCCCGACGCTCGGAGACGCGCTCTATCGCGTCACCCGCGAGGGCGGCGTGTGCGCTGTAGTCATTGGCGATGGCACCAAGGACTTCGCAAAGTCGCTGACCACATTTCGATGGGCGGTCGATTGGGTTGACCGGGCAGGATGGCGCCTCTTCGAGTGCTGCATCTACTCGCGGCATGGCAACCCCGGAGCTTGGTGGACACAACGCTTTCGCGTCGACCATGAATACATACTCATATTCTTTCGCGGCGATCGCCCTAGACACTTCGACAAGTCCACCTTGCTTATCCCGTCAAAACACGCGGGCAAGATGTACTCTGGAACGGATCGCCTCACCAACGGTGGATTCAAGAAGATTGAACCCAAGGCCGTCAATGACATGAAGTGTCGTGGCACCCTGTGGGAGTACGCGACAAGCAACACAGAAGGCAATCGTACGAAGCTCGAGCATCCGGCAACATACCCCGATCGGCTCGCCGAAGATCTCATCCACTGCTTTTCGAAGCCGGGCGATCTGGTGCTCGATCCGATGTGCGGCAGCGGTACTACTTGTGTCATGGCCGCGAAGGCGAGGCGCGATTACCTCGGAATCGAGATCAATCCGGAGTATCACTCGATTGCCGCCAAGCGAATCCAAGAGGAAGTCACCAACGATGTCCGCCTATTCTGACGATGCAAAAGATATCAAACCGCTTCTCAAGCGGCTCATGGGTGCCTCCTCTCACCAGTGTACACGTCGAATGCACGAAAGGCTACTGCTCGACCACGGCCGGGTGGCTCGCAGCTTCAAGCGAGACAACCGCGCGATCTAGCCAAATTCGCTTGTCGCCAGCGGGTTCCAGGACGTCCTCAATCGGCATTGGGGAGTACTCGTCGGCGGCCGCGCCCACCGCGCCGTTGGCGTCAGAGGTCTGCCCCAGTGTCGGGATCGGTGTGCTCGCCCGCAAGCAGCCGCACCTGCTTGGTCGCGGTGGCGGCGAAGAACACGGCTGGCGTCAAACCGTGTCGCCGTCGCGTTGCGCTCCAAGCCCATCGGCTTGCCGTGCAGGCCGCGCAGATCAAGCCTTGAGCCCTTTCTGCTGCATGGCTTCCAGAATCCTCGGGATGTCCGCGACGAGATTCTCGGGGCGAACTGTGATCTGGATGGGCCGATTGATCTCGATGGTGATCTTGCCGCCCTCACCGACAGTCAGCGAGTACTGACCTGTGGTGCGACGGCGGACTTCGGCGCGCTGCGTAAACTCGGTGAGCCCAGCGGCGTCGAGAAAATCAGTCGCCGTCGCGTTGCGCTCCAAGCCCATCGGCTTGCCGTGCAGGCCGCGCAGATCGACGACCGCGCCGAAGGGAAGGAAGACTTCCTCGAACCGTTCGATGTGGGTTCCCCAGTAGATCATCGCGCACGACATCGGGGCACCCTTGCCGCCGTCCTTGCCGTCCACGAGGAACTTCAATCGGGTGTCGTACAGGAAGGAGATGGCGTGGGCGACGCCGAAGACGTAGTCTTTCCAGTGCTTGGTGTTGGTGGCGACAGGGACGAGGGCGAGCACTTCGGAGCCATGTTCCTCGTGGGCTGTGGCGCACCGGCGTAGCCACTGCTTGATCGTTGTGCCGCGTTCGCGGTCGGCCCCGTAGGGCGGGTTGACGTAGATGGTCGGGTAGTCCCAGGTCTCGCGGAGGCCATCATGCCCCGGTAGTTGGTACTCGACCTCCGCCTTGACGACCGAGTAGCGGTTGGAACAGGGATCGAGTTCGACGGTCCCGCCCAACACCTCGCGCACGGCGCGGACGTACTTGGGCGGCGTACACCAGGTATGACTGATCGAGATGATGCTGCGGCCTGCGGTCATCTTCTTCCAATCCTTGCCCGCGAGTTTGACCATGTCCCTGTCACAACGGGATCAGTGGTGGGTGTTGGTCTGGTTCACGGGGAATCCCAGTGTCGGGATCGGTGTGCTCGCCCGCAAGCAGCCGCACCTGCTTGGTCGCCTCGTCCACGGCAGTCGGCCCGTGCACGAGGAGGACCGCGCGGGCCAGCTGCGAGAGCACAAAAACTGCGTCGTCGCGATTGAGCATGAGCGTGAGCGACAAGGTGTCGACTTCGAGCACGACCGCCACCGAGGCATCGGCGACCACAAAACTGATTCGCGTCGTGTTGGTCATGGCAGAGGCTCCGGGGGGTGCGGGGGGGAAAAAGCGTGCCCGCCCCGGATGTGGGCGGGCACGCCGAGCGTCCGTGCCCTGTCACAACGGGATCTTGATCGGGTGGCGGGCGTTGAACGGGCCGCCCTGGGCGACCGAGGACATGCGGGCGAGGTAGAACTGGCGGGTCTGGTCGGCGTCGATGTCGTGGGCCTTGAGCAGCGAGCCCTTGTCCGTGGTGTCCAGCTCGTAGGGCTCCACGTGCCGATCGTTCTGCTTGCCGTCCTTGCCGGTGTACTGGAACCGGAGCGACTTGGGTGGGTTCTCCACCATCGCGTTCTGAATGGCGAGGAACGCCGGCTGTTCCTCGCGCGAGAGTTGTCGTTGGTCAAACACCTGTGCTGCCCCTCCTGTTGATACGCCAGATGAACTCCTCGGCGTTCTTGCTGTGCTGGGCGATCTCCAGGACCTTCTCGAACGAGAGCAGGTGCGTCGCCTCGCGCCTCGCCCCGGGTTTCTCGATCTCGGCGTCGCACATGAGCATCTTGCCCTCCGCGTTCCAGGCCCGCACGATCCGTGTGCCGGCCTGCATCTTCCACCTGAACGCGCTAGCCCGGTTCGTGGGCCTGGGCGGCTCGGCTGGCTGGGCAGGACCCGAAGTCCGCCTGGATGGTCGCAGCCCGGCGTAGGAACTCCCCTGGATTGGCGCACTCGGCAGCGAGTCTGTCGAGCGACTCCCGATCGACCGCTCCGAGCTGGGCTTGCTCGTCTTTCCCATCTATCTTGACCCTCACTGTGCGGTTGGCGACGTCGAGCGTGTACGCGATCATGGTGAACATCCTCTTCGAGCTGAGGCCCGCGCTGGGGCGGCCGTTGGCCTCCAGCCACAAGCGTAGCGGAAACAGCCAATCGGCGACGAATCCACGGTGCTCGTACCGGACGCGGTCGAAGGGGGTGAACATGGCCGCGGGGATCGACTTGCGCTCGCCCGCGAGCACTATGCGGGCCGCCTCCTCGAGCGCGTCGGGCAGCAGGACGCGGTACTTCTCGCCGGCTCGCCACACGACGATGCTGGCCACCCCATAGTCGCGGTAGGCCTCGCGGAGGCTCTCGAGCTGCTTGAGGGCGAGACCGCCGCCGCCCCGGCGCCCGCCGTGGCCGGAGGTGTCCGCGGCCACGGGCAGGCTCGTCTCCTCGTTCGAGTTGGACTTGGCCTCCATCGCGATCGGTTGCCCGTGCCAGAGCCACAGGCAATCCGGGGGGCCGGCGTTGGGCCCGATGATCCCGAAGTAGTCGTAGTCCTGGGCGGCCATGACCCGGCGCGTCCCGTCCGGCCCGCAGGGGTAGGTGGGCACGGGGAGGCGGCGGAGGCGGGCCAGGCCCATCTCGGCGTAAACGTTGTGGGCGGCGTCGAGATCATGCTCGAACCCCGCTCCCGCCCGGTTCGCCCGGGCCCCCGCCACGATCCTGTCCGCGCTCTTGGCCATCCGCGTCCCCGAGCACCTCTGGGTCGTTCTGCCCGAACGCCACCAGGTCTTTGATCGCGGGTCCGACGACCGCGCCCCGCACGTTCAGCAGCAGGAAGGTCCGGTACTCCAGCCGGTGCAGATCCCAGCCTAGCAGGTGGAGCCCGTCGATGCGGGGGTTGTCGATGATGCGGGCCTCGAGCCTGCTCGGCGTCTTCTGGTACCCGAACTTCAGGGTGAGCCCGCGGGCCTGGGCGTCCACAACGGCGGCAATGGTGTCCTCAAGCACCCCCCACCCCCCGCAGTTCACGCACCCGCGAGGATGTGCAGGGTGAGGTGGTCTTCCAGCTCGCCGGCCTCAGCGAGGTAGAGCAGGTGCAGCACGACGGCATAGCACTGCCCAGCATAGCCGCAACAGCAGCTCCAGTTCGCGGCCACGCTGGCCGGGCGACGCACGAGCTCGACCATCTCCACCGCACGGTGCGCGTAGAGCATGTGCTGGAGGAACGCCAACTGTCGCATCGTCTCCGCAGAGTTGGCTGTGCGCCCAATCGACGCCGCCTGCGCACGCAGGGCGACGGCCTCTTCACGACCGGCGACGACCAGCGCGTTGACGGAGATGCGGCAGATCGGGCACACAATCGGCTTCGCGCCGCTGTTGATGGTCGCCACCTCGAACGACCCTTCCACCACCGGCAGCGAGCGGTGGTAGCTCCGCGGGCCACCACCAGCCTTGACCTTGCTTGTGCCGCTCCCATCCTCATTGTCCAGGTAGAACGCGCCATTCGGGGCCTCGACCTTGACGCAGGCCCGGCGCTGGCCGACAAGCCCGGCGCACCACCACGTGCTGGCTGGGGACTCCCCAACGATCGCGGTGCCCGCCCAGGCCTTCGCCGGCTCTCCGTTCCACCTTGCACCTTTGATCGCGCTCATGCCGCACACCACCCTCTCCGCATGACCTTCTCAAGGTATCGGTACGGGTCCCTCAGCTTCCGGCCCTGGACCCGCTCCAGGCCGTTCCAGAGTTCCCGCGGCCGGAACCTCGACAGCAGCGCCCTGGCCTTATCCAGCGAGCCCGTGGCGTGCCTCAGCGCCCTCTCGAGCGTCTTGGTCTCGATCCCCGGCTCCGGGACAACCAGGGCGTCCCTGATCTTGAGATCCTTTCCATCTTGAACGCCTCTTCCGAGAATCCGGGATAGCTCTTGTTCTGGGGTAGATCTTAGGAGCCGCAACAGAAGGTCGGAGTGATGCGCAACCGGCGGCGCGAGCGCTTCGTCTGGGGCCGCGTCCTGCAGAATGAAAATGCTGGAGCGCCCGGTCCGCACCGAACGCACCAGCATCGCACCAGCCAACTCCTCGACCGCCATCTGCACCGTCCGCGAGCACCGACCCGCGAGCTTCGCGATCGTGCCCAGGGGCGCCTTGCGGGCGCGGCTGGTGTTGTCCACCAGCCTGGCTATGGCGACGAACACCTTGGTCGCGCGGTCCGGCAGACGCAGCAGCGCCGGCACGGCCCGGTCGTGGACGAAGGTGAACCGATTCGAGTAGGGCAGGTGGATCTCGTAGCCGTTGGTGCTGGACTCGAAGGTGAGCACGCCGGCACGGGCCAGCAGCCGCAGAGCGGAGCGGGCCTTGCGCTCCCCCATGCCCACCGCCATCGCCAGATCAACCAGGCAAACCTTGGCAGTCCCCTTGGGGTGCCGCCAAGCCAGCCACAGCCAAATCTTGATGGAGGCGGCCGGGAGTGTGGTATACTCCTCTGCCCGGATGTAAGCAAGGCGTGCCAAGTTCGGGCATCTCCGACGACGGCCTGATCGTGAGTCAGGCCGTTGTCCTTTTTGGGGTCTGATCGCTGACCGCGACTGAGGCTCGCTCCGTGAGCGCACGATGAGGGCCGGATGATCCCCTATTCACAATCCGGGTGCAACCACCCTAACGCCCATGGTCGCCCCCCGAACCCCCGATGGGTGGCCGTGCAACGCGACAGCTTGTGGTTCAACGCAGCGCCGACCACTACCCCTTGTGGTCAGAAAAACTTATCCACAAGTTATCCCGTTTGGGTGGACAACCCGTGGTCGCCCGTGGTCAGGGCAGCCTACCCCTTGTGGTCAGGGCAGCGCCGACCACTACCCCTTGTGGTCAGGGCAGCGCCGACCACTACCCCTTGTGGTCAGGGCAGCGCCGACCACAGCTTGTGGCTCAACGCAGCGCCGACCACTACCCCTTGTGGTCAGGCAGCGCCGACCACTAACCCTTGTGGTC
>Ga0163151_10006326_pt1 | contig 14479 bp, 14 predicted proteins | sample OliLakLV19MP5IB2_FD_145596 | JGI IMG/M metagenome (GOLD analysis project Ga0163151, IMG submission 145596) | Freshwater microbial mat bacterial communities from Lake Vanda, McMurdo Dry Valleys, Antarctica - Oligotrophic Lake LV.19.MP5.IB-2 | ecosystem: Environmental > Aquatic > Freshwater >...
GTCCCAAGGGTTCGGCTGTTCGCCGATTAAAGTGGCACGCGAGCTGGGTTCAGAACGTCGTGAGACAGTTCGGTCCCTATCTGTTGTGGGCGTTAGAAATTTGAGAGGACCTGACTCTAGTACGAGAGGACCGAGTCGGACGGACCGCTAGTGTACCAGTTGTGGTGTCAACTGCATCGCTGGGTAGCTATGTTCGGATGAGATAAGCGCTGAAAGCATCTAAGTGCGAAACTCGCCTCAAGATAAGATTTCTTTAAAGGGTCGTAGAAGATTACTACGTTGATAGGTTGTAAGTGTAAAGACAGTAATGTCAAAGCTGAGCAATACTAATTACCCGTTAGCTTTCTTATTAAACTTGGTATTTTAATTTGTTAATTTTATTATTGTTGTATTTTCTTTCTTTATTATGTCAATCTTATTATATCCGTAAAAACGGATAATGATTTTAGGTGACTATAGCGGTGAGGTCCACCTCTTCCCATTCCGAACAGAGAAGTTAAGCCCACCAGCGCAGATGGTACTACAGTAATATGTGGGAGAGTATGTCGTTGCCACTTTTAAATTAGCCTCAATTCTTTAATGAATTGGGGCTTTTTTATTTATATAAATATTATTTTTGTAAACACCATCCGCCATTATAACATGCGAGGAATTAGAAAAATATTAATATTATTTATTTTTTTATATCATATCAGTTATTCTCAGGATATTGATACGTTAAAAACTCCTCAATTACATTCCAGCACATTGTTTTTTAATGCTGAACAATTTGAAAATTTAGATTCTGTTAATTTTATTACGAACTCTTTAGATAATTTTCAAAACTATTTGAGTAGAACTCATTTAGGTAATTCAGGAATGGCTATTCAAAATATTAAAACACATATTTTAGACCCATTTGGTTTTATATATAGTAAAAATTATTTCCAGGATTATTTTTATGCTAGAAAAGAGTTATTGTTTTATGATACGCGTACACCATACTCGGATTTGTTATACGTTATTGGCTCAAAAAAAGAGCAAAGTTTTAAAATGACTTTTTCTTATAATGTAAAAAAGAATTGGAATGTTACTGCAAATTTTTTTCGAATTCGATCAGAAGGTTTTTATCTGAGACAGAGTACTAATGACAATTTTATTTCATTGTCATCTGTATATAAATCCGAAAGCAATAGATATCATTTATTGGTGGGGGTGATGTATAATTATGTCCAAAACGCTGAAAATGGAGGAATTTCGAATGATTCAATTTTTGAAAACGGAGTTAATTTGGACAAGAAATTATTAGATGTAAATTTAACTTCTGCAAAGAGAAGTCATCTCAATAGGAGTGTTTTTGTAAACCAACACATTAATTTTGGAAAGAAGTCAACGGATAGCTTATCAAAGCGAGCTATTATTCCTCACAGTAAGATTACCCTGTCTACTTCATTTGAAGACAATCTTTTAAAATACGAAGATGAAAATCCTTTGTCTGGTTTTTACTCTAATATTTATTATGACTCTACTCGTACGTATGATTCAACGTATAATTTTTCGTTTGAAAATGAGCTTTCTTGGAAACGTTTGGATAATAAGAAACACCGTGGTTTTGTTGATAAGTTTGGAATAGGTTTTAGTGCAAAAAATCAATTTTTACTTATTAAGCAAAGGGAGATAGATGCCGCTTATAATAACATAATTGCAGGTGCTGAATTATTCAATATTTATTCCGACCATAAGTTTTGGTTTAAATTAGCTGGGAAATATGCAATTACAGGTTATAATAAGGATGATTATTCTGTTACTGGATCCTTGAAGAAAAGACTAATCGATAGCTTAACATTTTTGGTCTTGAATTTAAGCACAAAGCGACAAATGCCTGAATACATATACAGTAGATTTTCTTCTAATCATTTTAAATGGGAAAACAATCTTGAGAAACAAGGAGAAGATGCTGTAGAATTACACTTTTTAATGAAAAAAAATAAATTGTCAATTGTACTTAATTATAAAATGTACACCAATCCTGTGTATTTTGATAACTATGCTATTGCTAGACAATATTTAGGCCATGTAGGTGTTTTGTCGTCAACTCTCAAAAAGAATTTCAGTTTTTATAATTGGCATTTGAATAATACAATAACGTATCAATATGTTCCAGATTCAACAGTTATACGCTTACCTGAATACGTTTTAGAACACTCTTTATATTATGAGAATGACCTATTTAAAAAAGCGATGAGGCTACAAATAGGCGTTTCCGTATTTTTTGTTTCAAATTATTTTGCAAATAATTATATGCCAGCAACATCTCAGTTTTATTTACAAAATGATAAAGAGTATGGAAATTATCCATTCATTGATTTTTTTATTAATGCACGAGTAAAAGACGTTAGGGTGTTTTTTAAAATCGACCATTTAAATAGTGGATGGATGGGCAATAAATACATGTTAACGCCTGACTATCCTATGAATGATAGGGCTTTTAAATTGGGTATCTCTTGGCGCTTTTTCGATTAGAACTTATCGATTAGGTCTTCTGCTTTTTCTTTTTAGCAGCAGGAAAAAGAATATTATTCAAAATCAAACGATAGCCCGGAGAGTTGGGGTGCAAATGTAAGTCTGTTGGTGGATCTTCAACTCTGTGTTCATAATCTTCGGGGTCGTGACCACCATAAAAAGTAAAAGTTCCTTTCCCATATGTGCCGTGTATATATCGTGCTTCGTTGGCAGCTTTGTTTTCCCCTAAAATCAATATGTTTGGCTTGATAAATGATTTGTCGAAGCCGACAGTTTGTCCCCAAAAACCTTTAATTATTTGCTCATGATTTTGGCAAAGCATAGTTGGTACTACATCCCATTTTGCGGAATATTCAAACAACGTAAATAAATCATTGGTTTTACTTATTCCATACTTTTGCTTACGTGTATTGTATGTATCGATATTTGATTTCGCATATTCGTTAGGGTTTGTGCTAAGAGTAAAGTTTGTGAAAGCGAATGTTTTAGAATAATCCAATTTTTGATTATAGTTCGGAGTTGTACCATCCCCATCGAACATGCTTTCGCAAATATCAATACCATCAGCAGCTAAAGCAATATCATAGCTGTCAGGGGCTGAGCACATAGAGAATAAAAATCCCCCTCCGGAAGTAAAATCACGAATTTTTTTAGCCACCGAAAGTTTCATTTCTGAAACTTTATTAAAGCCTAAAGATTTTGCACTTGCTTCAAGAGTCCGTTGCTGTTCCTGATACCAAGCTGCATTGCGATATCCAAACCAAAACCGTCCGTACTGTCCTGTAAAATCTTCGTGATGAAGGTGAAGCCAATCGTAAAGCAATAATTTCTCTTTCATGATCTCTTCATCATAAATAATATCGTAGGGGATTTCTGCATAGGTGAGAACCAGTGTTACCGCATCATCCCAAGGTTGTTTCAGTTTAGGTGAGTAGACAGCAACTTTAGGAGCTTTTTCTAATTTCACATCCTCCATGTTCACTTCAGGATTTGAAATTTCTGTAAGGATGGAGGTTGATTTTGAATCTGCAATTACTTCGAATGAAACACCTCTAATGGTACATTCGTTTTGAATTTCTTTTGCATCTTTTATCATAAAACTTCCGCCACGATAGTTGAGTAGCCAATGCACTTCTACATCTTGCTTTAATACCCAATAGGCAACACCATATGCTTTCAAATGATCTTTTTGTTCTAAATCCATTGGGATAAGAATAAAAGTTGCTTTTGAAAACAGGCAGATAAAAAGAAATAAAAATATAATAATGAAACGTTTCATTCTGTTTTATTAGAAAGGGTGATCTTCTTCTATGTCATTCATTTTTGAGCCACGGATTACTGAATTTGATTGTGAATCAAAATCGGTTGCTGGCGAAAGTTTATTTGTGGAAGCACCGTAATCAAGATTTTGATCTAACATATCCAAGTCCGCAAATTTTGTAAATTGTCCTATATACCTTGTTTTTGCTGAGTCTACAGGTCCGTTACGGTGTTTGGCAATAATTAATTCGGCAACACCTAAAGTAGATGCGCCATTTTCATCTTCGGTAATATTATAATATTCTGGTCGGTGAATGAACATTACCATATCAGCATCCTGCTCAATTGCACCCGATTCACGTAAATCGGAAAGTTGTGGGCGTTTATCACCGCCTCTTGTTTCAACAGCACGACTCAGCTGAGAAAGTGCGATAACGGGAATTTCTAATTCTTTAGCTAATCCTTTAAGTGAACGAGAGATTGTTGCAATTTCCTGTTCGCGGTTTCCTTTTCCTTCGCCACCTGCTGTCATTAACTGTAAATAATCTACAACGAGTAATTCAATTTTATGTTGTTCTTTTAATCTTCGTGCTTTTGCACGTAATTCAAAAACAGACAAGCCAGGTGTATCATCAATAAATAAAGGTGCTTCAGTAAGTTTTCTGATTTTATCGTTTAGCTGTTGAAATTCATAGTCTTCAAGATTTCCTTTTTTTAATTTTTCGGAAGAGAGTTCAGATTCACTAGCAATTAAACGAGTAACAAGTTGTAGTGAAGACATCTCCAAAGAAAAAACCGCAACAGGCTTGTTAAAATCAACAGCAGCATTGCGAGCCATTGTAAGTACTAAGGCTGTTTTACCCATTGCTGGACGAGCAGCTATAATTACTAAATCGGATTTTTGCCAACCAGAAGTTAAGCGATCTAGTGCAGTTAATCCTGATGGAACACCAGAAAAATTTCCTTTATTATTTTTTGTGATTTCAATTTGATCGATTGCTTTACGGATGAGCGTACTCATTTTATCGTAATCTTTTCGAATGTTACCTTCAACAATTGAAAATAAATTTCTTTCAGCATTGTCCAAAAGTTCAAAAACATCGGAGCCGTCTTCGTAAGAATCGTTAATGGTTTTAGTAGAAATGCGTATTAGTTCTCGTTGAATGAATTTTTGAGCAACTATACGTGCATGAAATTCGGCATTGGCTGCTGAAGCAACACGGTTGGTTAATGAAGTAATATAATAAGCACCGCCAACAAGTTCAAGTTCTCCTGTCTTCTTTAATTCCTGAGTAACGGTAAGGATATCAACAGGTTCCGAACGTGTAAAAAGCTGTTCGATTGCCTGGAAAATACGTGCATTCGCATCTTTATAAAAACTTTGGGGTTTTAATATGTCAATTACATTGGTTAATGCATCTTTTTCAAGCATCAAAGCACCTAAAACGGCTTCTTCCAATTCAACGGCTTGTGGGGGCATTTTGCCTATATCCATCAACTGTTGATTTGCGGTTGTTTTGGTTACTCGTCTGCGGTTTGTATCGTTTTTGGTAGTAAAATCAGTCATAGTACAAATTTACCAAATTTTGAAAGAGTTCGCTAAGAAATATATTTTTAAACAGGTGATAAACATCTTATTAACATTAAATATTGCTCATCGTAGCTAATTTTGTTGTAATTGCTTAACTTTATGCTATGTTTAATGTGAACAAAATCTATTTCGCTATCGCTTTTTTGTCTGTTTTAGTATTCTTTTCCTGTAAAAAGGATGCTGATGTAAAAGGGCCTGAGATTAAGTTTAATACCCCTATTGAAAATCAAACGTTTAATGTCAACACATACGTAAATGTGAATGCTACTGTTACGGACGAGACGAGAATAAGCTCTGTTTCTGTTAGTTTATTGGATGTGAATGAGCATTTTGCTCATATTACTCTTCCTGCGACTGTTTCATCGCCCAATATGACATTAAACATGAATTACATACTTGATAATATCCACCTGGAAACAGGTTTTTATTACATCAAGATTTCTGCATCGGATGGAGAAAATAGTTCACAAAAATTCCAGAAAATATATTTAATCGCTGTGCCGAAAGCGCTTATGACTATTTATATCGTGAGTAATACGGGCAGTACATCAACAAACTTATCTACGCTGGATACCAATTTTTCGGCAATTATTCCTTACCATACTTTTTCTGGAGATTACCTTGCATCATCTGTTAGTAGTTACTATCAACAAGCTTATAGATGTGGTAATTACACAGGTAGTTTCACCGGACATGTTTTGGAATTTAATAATCCGAAATTTGCAATTGCCCCTATAACGTCATCTAACCCTTATTTTACAGGTTATTACAATGACGATCAAAATACATATGTTGGTCGTTATGATGGAAATATAAAAGGTTATAATTATGCAGGTGGTATCTTTTACAGTGCAAATGCTCTATCTGGATACTACTCACAACATATGTGTTTTAATGATGGCTATTTGATTGCTGAAGAAAAAGAAATATTTACTTCTGCAAAAAAATTGGTAACCTATTTTCCTACAGGCAGTGTAGAAAAAAATTGTTCTTTAACACAGGATGTTGTTGCATTTTGTGAGATGGATGCAACGGATGTATTTGTTTTTGGTAATGTTGGCGGGCAGGCTACTATTCAGTTATTCGACAGAACAAATAATAATTTATGGAGTCCGTACCCGTTTTCTTTAGCGACAGGAAGTTTGTTGAGTGCATTAAAAGTAGATTCGGATACGTATTTACTAGGACATTCAAATGGAACAATATATAAATATCAATATTCTTTGAGCAGCGTAACAACCTTTTTAACCGGATATACAGCCGTACAATTAAAGTATGATGATGTTCAGAATAAACTTTATGTAGTGGAAGCTAACAAAGTTACAACCTTTAATATGACTACGCTAGGAATGGTGCACACTATTAATTCTGCTGAAACAATTTTGGATCTTCACTTATTGTACAATCGCTAATTTCTCTAGATCTTCTTTGTAATCGTATTGCATGTCTTCGTGTAATTTAGAAAATGCTACTTTTATTTTATCAATTTCACGATAGTAGAGATTGCTGATAATTTTACTGGAGTCTAAGTTGATTCGAGCAACTTTTATTTTTTTGCAGAAATAAATTCTCAAATCAAGTTCGGTTTCTTTTTTACTGGAGTTTTTAATGAATTTGTTTAAGTTGCGAACGACCTTCTGTAGCCCTTTTTTTGTGGTGTAAGCGGATTTTCTGCTTATCTCGTTAAACAATTCATCTAGTGCTTTTTTTACTTTTTCGAGATATTCTTTTTCATCGTTTACTTCGAATAAAAGGTAGGAGAGGAGTTCTTTGTTTTCTTTTTTATGCTTTACTAGTCGCATACATAAATCAAGCACATCTTTTTTTTCGAGTGTGCTTAATTCTTTTTGTATCTCATGTACTGTATGCGATTTCAATTAATGTTATTCAATTTTACATTTAATATCATATTTGATAGGAATCTCCTTACCACCCATTTTTAGAATAAAATCTTGGTGTGCATCCGAATCAATAGGCCATCCGGTTGTGATGTCAACAGTAATAGAGCCGGTTAGTTTTCCTTCCATTGAAAATTCATTTCCAAATTTCTCACCACTTCCGTAAAGTTTTCCTTCGATTGAAATAATTGCAAAATCACCATGAATTTCTTTCAATGTATATTTTGCACTGCAATTCATATTGTTTCCAGCTTTAATCACAATTTCTTTTTCCCAAACATCTCCAATAGAAATTTCTTTTGTTGGATATCGAATTAGAAATTGCATTTTATTTTCAGTAGAATCAATTATCCCTGCTTCATTAAAGCGTACTTCTGTTTTTTTATTTAAGTGGATATCGTAAATTCCTCGGTATGTATTTCCTTCCAAAGTAAATATCGGTAATGCTACCAATTTTGCATCTCCTATTAATGAATCGGGACCTGATGCAGAACCACTTACTTTTACTCCTTGTATATTTCCCGACATTTTAATTTTATCGTTTTTTAATTCCAAAATAATTTTTCCATCGGCATCGGTTTCGCTTTTTCCACTCATTTCCATTTCAAATGCAGTAACATCACCCGATGTTAACTGATTAACAGAAAACTGATAGTTCATTTTAATTTTTTTCCCATCTACCGGCTTGAACTCCAGTTTTATTTTACCGGTCGATTCTTCTTCTTTTGGAGTTTCGGAGTTGCCGCAACCTAAAAACAAAAGGCTTGAGGCTAATAGGGAGCAGAATAGTGCTTTTTTCATAGGTTTAGATTATATCACATAAAAATACAAATAATTACTTGCTTTTGAAAGTATCTCTTTATTTTTAGGTTTTCAATGCAGTGGGGCATTTGGGCTTGTAACTTTGAGGTGGTTGTATTCGTCTCAGTCAAAAAAGGGCTAATTTTGCAAACTAAACAATAAATGATGAAAAATCTTTCAGTTGTTTCAAAAATATTATTCGTTTCAATAGTTTTATTGTTTACTTCCTGTGATGACATGACTGTTTCTACTGGTGATGGATCCAATGAAGTAAAAGCAAATGGAAAACTTACCACTGAAGTGAGAGAGATTTCTGCTTTTAATCAAATTATGTTAGAAGGCGTTTTTAATATTTATTTACTGCAAAAAGAAAAAGAATCGATTCGGATTGAGGCAGACGAAAATGTATTGCCATTTATTTTATGCGAAGTAGAAAATAGTGTATTAACAATAAAATTGAAGGACGATTCAAAAATTACTAAAATGAAAAAAATCAATGTGTATATTACATTGGCAGATATCAATAAGGTGGAAACAAAAGGAGTAGGCTTGTTGAATTGTATAGGGAAGTTGAATTTAAAAACATTGGAATTGAATTTAAAAGGTGTTGGTGCATCTAAATTAAATTTAGACTGTGAAACATTGATTGTCCATTCTGAGCTGCTTGGTTCATTACATTTGTCAGGTTCGGCAATAAACGTAAACATAAAACATAAAGGCATTGGTGCGTTTGAAGCATTTGATTTGAAAGCGGAAAAAGTAGATTTAGAATCGGATGGAATAGGAAAGATGGAAGTGTATGCTTCAAAACAATTGATTGTTGATGCGAAAGGTTTAGGTAGTGTGAGCTATAAAGGAAATCCTTCTGCTAAAAACATTAAGTCGAGTGGTTTTGGAGTTGTAGCGAGTGCTGAGTAGTTATCCCGATATAGTTGTACGGACTATTTCTACTAAAGTTCCGTAGTTTTTCTTATTAAAATTTAGCACCTTTTTTTGTTCATATCTTAAACACGAATTTTTCCAACCTTTATTTTTTTCTGCCGTACAAAAAGTCAAATTTCAAAACCAATGTAATTGAAAAGCTTTATTTGTATTGGTTTTGGCAGCTATTCAAAACAGGAGTAAATTTTTTCATAAATATTTATTTTGTTCTATAAGACTATTTACACAATAAAAATATAAAAATCATGAAAACAAAAACGTTTATCTTAGCATTGTTGGCTTCGATCATCCATGTGGTGGTAACCAGCCAAACACCAGCTAACCAAGCTTTTCAACACGACAAAAATTTCGTACTTGGTTATCCCAATTTCACAGAATCAGAAAGAAGAGAATTTTCAATGATTGATGATCCATCTGTTTTAATTATTCAATCGGAAGAATTAGTTGCCAGAGCAAAAAAAATTAAAAAAGAAGCTAGTTTAACACTTGGGGAAGAACAAAAAAGATTAATTGAAAATGCAGATGGGTTATTAAAACAAGCAAACACAAAAAAATTGGCAGCGTCTGAATTATTAGCGTACAATAATCGAATAGAGTTTAAGCTTTTAAAATCATCGTTCATTGATATGTTGGATAGTTATGACCAAAACGACAGCACTGTCATTCGGGCAAAGAGTTTATTGTTGACTGCCGTTCGTTCGTATCGATTTGCTACTGAATTGAGAGAAGAGGCGTATGCTCAGCGAAGTATTGCATCGATGTTAGCCAATTTACATAATGCTGAAGAAAGAGAAAGTTTGGCAATTATAAATATTGTGCAAGCAATGAACATTTTAGAAAAGGTCGCTCAGCAAGTGGTTGCGATAAGATAGATGTTTAAAATAACGAAAGAAGCTCCCGATGTATGGGGAACTTATTATCTATTTACAATATTTTTTAAATGCTTCTTTGGAGCCGTCAAGGTCTAGCTTTATTGCCTTTTTAAAGTCATCGCAACCTGTTTTGTCACCAGTAGCATTTTTAACAAGGGCACGTTGAAAATAGGCTTCTGCATAGCTGTCTTTCATTTTGATGGTGATGGAATAATCCAATAAAGCATTTTTCATATCGCCTTTTTTGAAATTAGCATTGCCACGGTTGAAGAAGACATAATCTGCCGGAAATAATTTAAGAGCCTCATTATATTTTTCTATGGCTTTGTCGTATTGCCCTTTTGATAACAAGGCATTCCCTTCGAAATACGTATTATAGAAATCGGTGTCTTGTGAAAAACTGATTTTGAAAAAGCAAATAAGGAAGATTAGCAGAAGTAATTTTTTCATTGAATCAAAAGTAATCATTAATCTAATTAAAAACAAAAAGTTTATGTGTGCGGACATTGTGTGCACTTATTTTTTTTTTGTGCATGACTCCACGTCTTCGCCTATGGCAAATCGAGAGGGGCATTGGAGATATTATTAAAAATAAAATAAACCTCCTTATAAACTAATTTAGTAAAAATAAATATAAAACTAATCTGTAATCTATCTTTTGTTTAATAATAGGGAAGATAAAATAGATAAAGCAATATTTAGTATTTGCTTTTTCATGTTTATGGTTTACTATTCAAAATTTTAATTGCATCCTGAAGTGTTGAATCTGTATAAGGATAAGCTGTATCATTTTTGTAAAGGATGAGTTTTCGGTCTGCATTTTTAAAATCAATCCACATACCTTGCTTGTGTCCATTCGCATCTTTAAAATTAGTGGTATCACTTGGATAGTGAATTTGATAGTTTTCTCTGTTTTGCACTGGTGTATTTAAAGTTGTGGTTGTTTCTGTATTTTGACAAGCCGTTACTAATAATAGGAGACAGCAAATAGGTATAAGGAAAGTGTTTTTTTTATAGTTGAATTGACTTTTGATTACTCTACATTAATTCGATATTTCAAGACATTTGCATAATCGCGGCCAAGCTTATTACCATAATCCTCGTAGGCTTTTTTTGCCCAACGTAATGCCTCTTCATTTTTTCCAAGTACTTCATTTCCTACGGCCACATTTAGGCAAGCTTTTCCTGCATTTTTACCAGATGCATTTTTAGCAATTGCCTCCCAAACTTCCATTGCGCCTTCCCAGTTTGCAACTTCTGATTTTCGGAAACCGGTTTTAAATTGTTCTTTGTGTTTTCCTTTGCCTCGTTTGTACATATCACGTTTTACAGTATAGTACCCAGGAATGAAACGGTCAACATATTGTTCTCCTGCCGAATAGGCTGTTTGAGGTAATGCTTCTGGAGGCGGAAGGTTTAAAATTCCACTTGAGTTAAATGTTAGGTAGCTTGTACTTTGATATTGATCAATTATTTTCTCTGTTTTAGGATCGTACATGCGCCAATAACTGATAACATTCATTCTCACTTGCGCTGGGGGAGTTGGCGTTCCAATATTTCCTGAAATAACATTGTTAATTTGATTAGTAACATTACTAAGAATGACATCAGAGTTAGAATCGAACATTTCTAGTACGAGTAGTGCATCTGCTTTTGTGGAATCACAAATTCTTTTTACCAAATTCCAATCTAAGGGGTCAGGAGTTGTTCGGGTACCAGTTCCAATTAGTCTGCTAGTTTTTGGAAATACAATTGACGTACCTCTGTATCCGTTGAAACGATCAAAAACTGCTCGAATACATTCATCAGATGCTAGTTTATCGGAACCCGCTATTTCTCCAGTTATGATTGCTTCTGTAATGGCGTTGCCTTTACTTGAAGCATCTTTGGGTGCAATTGAGCGATTGACAATTGCGATAGTGTTGATGTGTTCGGGTAAAACTGCATTTGGAGCAGTTGGGTATTTTAATTGTACATAACCATATTGGGAGCAGCTACTAGCTAATAGACTTATAAGTATGGCAATTGAGTAGATTTTCAGCTTCATTGTTTTTGTTTTTATTATCTTTTGCAAAAGTTATTCCAAATATAGTTAAAGGTGATTTATCTCTGAAGGGAATAGTGCATAATATTCAAAATTTCTAGACCTCACCCAAGACCTCTCCTTGTTCAAGGAGAGGGTGTGGCTCCGAAAGAGTTATTTTAGTATAAATCAAAAATCATTTTAATGATGAAAATAATGATAATCTGCGTAGCATTCATGTCAGCCCTAAACAACCGAAATCCCGTTAACATCATGCGTCAAAACCTCCGTCATGTAATCCAAAAAAGGTCGCATGGCTTTAAACGTGTCGCTCATTTGTTTTACAAACTTATTAGATAAGACTTCTTTGTCTGTGAATTTTTTGACAATGATAAATTGTTTGTATCGCAACAAATCAATGGTTGGATCATTGGCGTCAAATCCTTTCGGAGTGGTTTTTATTTGCTCACCTTTGAGGGTTCCAAAAACGTTCGTAAATTTTTTACTTTTCAGTATTTTACGGAGCGGAGTTGGATCGTAAGCAAATTCATCTCGGATACGTTTTAAATCTTTTGGCTCTGGTCCCCAAAAGCCTCCTGCTACAAATGTGTTTCCTGCTTCAATGTGAAAATAATAACCGCCTCTTCGTTGTTTTGTTGCTCTTTGAAATCCACCGCTCCAATTGGTTTTATAAGGTATTTTTTCTTTTGAAAATCTTGTGTCGCGGTATATGCGGTGCAAACTTTTCCTTCCACTTGGATTTTCAATCACATCGTGCGTATTCATTTCAAATAACAAAGCATCTGCAAAAGCAACAATGTTTTCGTGTTCTTTTAAATATTGCTCTTTGTGTGCATTGAACCAATCTCGGTTATTGTTTTTCTTAATCTGCTTTAAGAAATCGAGATTAGATTGCTGGATCTTTGGCTTTGACATACTGTTTTAGTTTACTTCATATTGAATGGATCCATTTTTCTTTTTAAAAAAGGAATCAAAGTTCTCCCTACTTATATTACTCGTTCCATCCTTCTTTTTGATTTCCATACTCTGAAAATTGAAAACACGACCATTGATAAAATATTGATCCTGTTTTGTATAATTGTCGTTACTCAAATGTCCCAGTATAAATAAGCTTTTGGGAGGGAGTGTGAATTGCAATCCAAGTGCAGAAGTATCTTTGTCTTCAAGTGTTATTTTTTTATTCCAATCAATATCACCAGAATTGGTTGTCAAATATGCATCAGTTAGGGATTCGAAAATTGGAAATCCAGCTGTATTTGTTAATTTATAAGTAACTAGAATACTAGAATCAGAGTTGTTGTTTATAATGAAATATTCTTGCCAGGAACAGCTGCTTAAGAAAATGCAGAACAGAAGAAGTGCGAATACTTTTTTCATGCTTATAAAGATAAGCTTTAACCCTTAATGACCTACAATTGAGAGTTGATTTTATTAATAAAACATATTTATAATGTTCTATTTATATTTTGTTTTGTGGTAATTGTGAGCTTCTTCTATGGAGTGAGAAGATGTTAAGTCACTTTCTTTTTTTGCTAAGATAGCTAATTGAGTGTAAAATTCATGCAGTGTTTCAAGTTCCTTTTCATTTAAATTTTCTATATCAATTAAGCGGTTGCTGGGTCCTTTTAGTGAGGCAATTAATTCGTTCAGTTTTAAATGGAGTGCTCTGGAGTCTTTATTCTGTGCTCGCTGAATTAAAAAGACCATAAGAAAAGTAACGATAGTTGTACTTGTATTGATAACAAGTTGCCATGTATCCGAAAAATCAAAGATTGGACCTGTGAAAATCCAGATCAAAATAATAGATAAGGCAATTATAAAAGCATATGTTGTGCCTGAAAATTGGGTTGCTTTTTGTGCGACTTTTTCAAAGAAATTTAATTTGCTTTTTGCTTTTTTCATTTTCAGATATTTTTCTATTATAATACTTTCAAAGATGAGTATCTTTTTATAGAAGTAATTATAGAAAAAAGAGAAAGAATTACATTATTCATAGATTGAATTCCGGTTTTCACATGTAATCTGTTTGATACAATATCAATCCCGTTTTTAAGAGAAAACCTTTTTTTCTGCCTCACTAATTGCATTTTTTTGAATAAAATAATATTTACATCATTGATAATGAGATATTTACATATTTTTTTATAGACAAAAGATTTCTTTTTTATGGAATTTTGTTGTAGAAAACATCTTATCTATGGTTAAGCAAAAAAACACTTATACATGAACCCACAAATATTATAATCCCATGAAAACATTCGCTATCTCAATCCCAAAACCTTGTCACGAAGACTGGAACAAAATGACACCCGATGCAAAAGGAGCATTTTGTGGTTCTTGTCAAAAATCGGTATACGACTTTTCTAAAAAATCTGATGAAGAAATTATTGCTGTATTCGAAAAAGAAGAAAAAGGAAAAGTTTGCGGACGATTTACGCCTGCTCAATTATCTCGCCCCGTTGTTTCTTTTGGAGAGATGAATAGCACAAGCCGCTTGACTAAGTTTTTATATGCGTTATTACTTGTATTTGGCTCCACCTTGTTTATTGGTGGAGATGCTTTTGGACAA
>Ga0163151_10006327_pt1 | contig 14478 bp, 10 predicted proteins | sample OliLakLV19MP5IB2_FD_145596 | JGI IMG/M metagenome (GOLD analysis project Ga0163151, IMG submission 145596) | Freshwater microbial mat bacterial communities from Lake Vanda, McMurdo Dry Valleys, Antarctica - Oligotrophic Lake LV.19.MP5.IB-2 | ecosystem: Environmental > Aquatic > Freshwater >...
CTGATATAGATGAATTGCTATGGAAGAAGCTACCAGACTGGATGGATGATAAACAGAAGAAGAACAAGATTGGGAATTTACTTTCAGAGCTGAGAATCAACGATAGAATTCAAAACACAGGGAGTTATAGTAGGCCAAAATGGTCTCTTAAAAAATGAGTTCATAAAACTTAAGAGAGGATTTAAGAGAGGATTTAAGAGAAGGATTACATGAAGAATCAGATGTTAAAATTGAATGACAGCGAATTAGGAAAGTATTTGGGCTCTAATAACTTAAGTTTAATTAGAAGAATTATTAGAAAACCTATTAGAAGAAATGAATGAAATAAGGGTCAAGAAATGGCAAAAACTACGCATGTATAGAAAATGACCAAAAACTACACATAAGAAACTCATCGTGTATAGAAAACCGCACTTTTATATACATGACATAAAATAAAATTAAAAAGTAATGAACACACCATCATTTAAAGAAGACCACATCAGTCAAATACCTGCATTGCAATTATTGCAAAAGTTGGGTTACAAATATTTATCGCCTGATGAAGCATTGCAGGCAAGAGGCAGTAAAACCACCAATGTAATTTTAGAAGATGTGTTGCGGAAAGCTTTGAAAGAAATCAATTCAGAAAAAAGAATCAGCAGCACTAAAACAACTTACATAAGCGATGCAAATATTGAAAACGGCATTCGTGCCTTAAAAGATTTGCCAATGAATGAGGGCTACATAGCAGCATGTGAAGCCGCTTATAATCTTATCACCTTAGGTAAGGCATTTGAGCAAAGCATTGATGGCGATAAAAAGAGTTTTACCCTACAATACATTGATTGGAAAAACATGGACAATAATGTGTTTCATGTTACGGAAGAATACAGCGTAATGCGAAGCAACAGCAAAGAACACTACCGACCCGATTTGGTGTTATTTGTTAATGGAATTCCGCTTTGTGTAATTGAGTGTAAGCGACCTGACATGAAAGAGCCGCTTGCACAGGCAATCAGCCAGCACTTGCGTAACCAACAGGAAGACGGCATTCGTGCCTTGTATGTATATGCACAGGTAATTATGAGCATTGCACAGCAGGATGCAGCGTACGCAACCAACGGAACGCCTGAAAAGTTTTGGGCAAAGTGGAGGGAAATGCCAATTGATAATGGAGAATTGATAACTAATAATGATAAAAACGAAAAACAATTATCCATTTTCCATTCTCAATTATCCATTCTAAAAAATGAACCACTTTCAATTGCACAAAAAGAAAAATTGTTCAGTGACCGTTTCAAGTATGTACGGAATTATTTTGATAATTTAGAAAAAGAAAACATTCTGCCAACCCTACAAGACGAGTATTTATTTGGCTTGTGCAGACCGGAAAGATTAATGGACATCATTTTCAATTTTGTTTTGTTTGACAATGGCGAAAAAAAGATAGCACGATACCAACAGTTTTTTGCCATTAAAAAATCAATGCTCCGCATTAGTGAAATTGATGGAGGCAGAAGAAAAGGCGGTGTGATTTGGCACACTCAAGGAAGCGGAAAATCATTGACAATGGTAATGCTTGCACAAGCCATTGCATTGGATAAAACCATTCGCAATCCGAAAATAATTTTAGTTACCGACAGAACAGATTTAGACAGACAAATCAGTGATACATTTCGCAAGTGCGGAAAATCCATTGAAAACGCTGGCACAGGGCAACGCTTGGTTGAACTTTTGGAAAGTAAAAGTGATGCAGTAGTTACAACCATCATCAACAAGTTTGTGGCAGCCATGAAAAAAATAAGCAAGCCACTGGAAAGTCAAGACATTTTTGTTTTGGTAGATGAGGGACACAGAACGCAACACGGCACTTTCAATATTGAAATGCAAAAGACATTGCCTAACGCCTGTTTCATTGCAATGACAGGAACACCGCTTTTCAAAAAAGATAAAAACACAGCAGCAAAATTTGGTGGTGTAATTGATGCCTACACTGTTGACCAAGCAGTGAAAGACAAAGCAGTTGTGCCATTGTTGTATGAAGGCAGAGTTGCAAAACAGGTTGTGAATGAAAGTCCGATTGATACATTTTTTGGAATGGTTTCAGAACCATTAACCGAATATCAGAAAGCGGATTTGAAAAAGAAATTTTCAAGAGCTGACCAACTCAATGGAGCAGAACAAAAAATTTATGCCATTGCATGGAACATTAGCCAACACTTTCGTGATAACTGGCAAGGCACACCATTCAAAGCACAATTGGTTTGCGATAAAAAAATAAATGCCATTCGTTACAAAGAGTTTTTAGATGAAATAGGAATTGTATCAAGTGATGTTTTAATTTCTTCCATTGACGAAAGAGAAGGTGAAGAAAGTGCTTATGAAAAATCATCCGAAAAGGAAAATAAGTTTTGGAAAAAAATGATGAATGAACATGGCAATGCAAAATCCTATGAGAAGAATATTATCAGCCGTTTTAAAAATCAGAAAGACCCCGAAATAATTATTGTGGTTGATAAATTGCTTACAGGTTTTGACGAACCCAAAAACACTGTTCTTTATCTAACACGAAATTTGCAAAGTCATAAATTATTACAGGCAATAGCAAGGGTAAATCGAATTTATCCTGACAAAGAATTTGGTTATATCATTGACTATTACGGAGTAATTGAAAATCTTGATGATGCTTTGCAGATGTATTCTTCGTTTGAAGATTTTGATGCTGACGATTTGGAAGGAACATTGGTAAACATCAGTGAAGAAATAAATAAATTACCGCAGAAACATTCAGAGTTGTGGGATATTTTCAAAACCATAGCTAACAAAAGAGATGCAGAAGCCTATCAGATTTTGTTGAAAGATGAAGCAATTCGTGCTTTATTTTACGACAAGTTAGCATCATTTGCTAAAGGTTTGAAGTTGGCACTTTCATCTATTCAGTTTTACAATGAAGTAGAAGAAAAAACAATCAACCGATACAAAGAAGATTTTGCGATGTTTCTAAAACTTCGCTTGGCAGTAGTTGAAAGATACAGTGATACCATTGACTACAAACAATATGAAGGACAAATTCAAAAATTAATTGACACACATATTACCACCGAAAAAGTTGAAACAATTACAGAGTTAGTAAACATTTTTGACAAGGAGAAATTTCAGCAAGAAGTAGAGAATACTACAGGAAAAGCAGCGAAGGCGGATAAGATTGCAAGCCGAACATCGAAACACATTTCGGAGAAGATGAATGAAGACCCGGCATTCTACAAAAAGTTCTCGCTGATGCTCAAAGAAACAATTGCCGAATATGAAGCCAAAAGAATTAACGAAGCACAATTTTTAAACAAAGTGCAGGAAATAATGAATATTGTTTTGTTGCACACCGACAGTGATATTCCCGAAGCTTTAAAAGATAGAGATATTGCAAAAGCATTTTATGGTTTGAGTTTAGAATCATTAAGCGACAAAATAAAAGATGATGTAGTGAAGAGAGAAATCTCAACACATACAGCATTAAACATTGACGACATGATAATAGATGCAGTGTTAGACAACGGAAAACCAATTATTGATTGGCAATACAAAACAAACATCACCGGAAAATTGCAAATTGAAATTGGAGATTATTTAATTGATGAAGTCCGGGACAAATACAATATCAATCTATCGTTTGGTGAGATGGATGAAATAGCAAACAAGTGTATTGAGGTTGCAAAAATCCGATACAAAAGTTAATTGAAAATTGATAATGGAGAATTGATAATTAAAAACGAATTATGATGAAAGAGAATATTATAAAAAACAAAAGTTTTGATTTCGCTTTGCGTATAGTTAAACTCTATCAGCATTTAACTGAGTCTAAAAGAGAGTTTGTTTTGAGTAAGCAACTTTTGCGAAGTGGGACTTCTATTGGTGCATTAGTGAGAGAATCTGAACATGCTGAAAGCAAAGCTGATTTTATCCACAAACTTTCTATTTCATTAAAAGAGGCAAATGAATCTGACTATTGGTTAGAATTATTATTCAAGTCAAATTATATTGATGAAAGAGAATATAATTCTATAAAAATTGACCTTGAAGAAATTTTGAAATTATTGGTTTCAATCATCAAAACTTCAAAAGGAAAATAATGGCTAAAAAATTATCCATTATCCATTATCCATTATCAATTGATTTCGGCAGTAAGAAAATTGATTTCAGTTTGGAATATTCAAACCGAAAATCATTGGGTATAACTGTTACACCGGAACTAAATGTTTTGGTTAAAGCACCCATTGACACCTCAATTGAAAAAGTAAAAGAGAAGTTGCGGAAAAAAGCACCTTGGATAATCCGACAACAAAGTTTCTTTCTTTCGTTTCATCCGAAAACACCTGCACGTAAATTTATCGGAGGCGAAACACATTTGTATTTAGGCAGACAATACCGGCTTTTAATTGATAACGGAGAATTGTTAATTGAAAATGATAAAAAAGTAAAAATTAAAGGTGGTTTTCTAATTGTTTTTACTAAGGATAAAAAAAAGGTTAAAGAATTGTTAGTTGAATGGTATCGTAATAAAGCAAATGAAAAGTTCCATGAAATTGCATTACCATTAATAAATGATTTTATAGTTCGGCATAAATTATCAATTAACAATTGTCAATTATCAATTAGAGAAATGCCTACACGCTGGGGAAGTTGCACACCAAAAGGGAAAATTATTTTGAATCCTGAATTGATTAAGGCACCGAGAGGTTGCATAGAATATGTAATTATACACGAACTTTGTCATTTAATACATCACGACCACACACAGAAATTTATAGATTTACAAACTAAAGAAATGAAAGACTGGGTAAAATGGAAAACGAAATTGGAGAAACTATTAGCATGAGAAGCCTACCCACAAAAGCACACACATTTGCAAGCCTCACAAGCCCAAGCGCAAACCAAAGCTTGCAAAAGAGTGCGTTGGCTGCAACCCACCCTATTCCGCCACGCCATTGACTTCCAAAGCCAACTTTTTCTATTTTTGTAAACGACTGATAATTAACAACTTAGAAAAATGTTAGTCATAAGTTTAAAAAGACACCGATACATTGACAGAATATCCAAAAGACATAAAATTCTGTCTCGTCCTGAAATAGGTTTACAATAAAATGTAAACAAAATGGACAAAAAAGCAGTAAACAAAGGACTTCTTGGGTATCATTTGGGCGACATATTTGATAATGCCACTATTCAAAATGACAGCAGATCCATTTACCAATGGAATTGGCTAAGCGGTTTAAAACCGGAATCTGTAAGAATATTTTCGGGTTCATTTAGCAAATTTATGCATCCGTTAACAGGACCGGGGTATGGATGGGACCTTGAGGAAATTATTAGGTTTTTTGATAAAACTGATGGAGTAATTGATTCGATAACAGTTTCAGATGCATTGGACGATAATGATGATTCATTGGCAGTATGGATAGATGATGGTGAATGGGAAAATTTTAAAAAATATAGAACAAAATGGTTAGCTCAAAACGATTTAGATTCGACGCATCGCTACATTGACGATTTTATAACGATGATTAAAAAAATTGAAACCGAAAACCCCGGCCACACCGTTAAAATAATTGTCTGCCTTAATTTAATGAGTGCCAGTGCGACTGAATGCGTCGATATTGTAAAATATTTACGGAGCAATCCGATTCACAACTGTACAGTTGCTTATGTGGAAATGGGAAACGAAATGTATTTTGACTTTTCTGAGAAAATGCTTGGTTCATATAATTTTGATGACTACTGGGAATATATTAACGGTGGATATCCCGATTCTTTAAGTAATTATGTTGTAGGTGATTCTGTTTGGAATAATCATAATTACATCGCCAAATTTAAAGCAGATCCAACTTTTAACTGTAAAGTAGCTATTCCGGCAAGAAATCTGGGAGCAGGGTTTGCATTTTTTACTCCGGAAGAAGTTGGATTAATTGATGGAGCCTCCGATTGGAATGATTCCTTAGCTACACATTATACAGATGTTATTTTAGTTGCAGGTACTGCAACCTATGTTAAGAAATTTGAAGGTGTAGTTATACATCCTTATTATGACGACAGTAATTGGAAGGGAATTCCCGATTCCACACTCGAAGCATCGTATCCTTGCATAAATTTAGCAGATGCCGACTCCACAAATGATGAATGGACTTACGGTTTATATGATGATCGTCTTGAATGGGCCTTTGACAGTATTACCTATAACTATCGTGGATTAATCAGAAATGGTTTTATTGAATCTTACAATGAACACAATAATCATCTTAAATTTTATTTATCGGTTGCTGCAGGCGGTAAAGAACTACTCACGACGGAGTATAATTATAAATATGATGGTACTGATGAACGCATCGGCATTTATTCACAAGCCTTTATGCATGGCTATTTATTGCAGGAATGGATATTAAAGAATATTAAATTAAATTTTAACACCAACTTCAGAGCCAATTTTTTCACCTTTGCTACACTACAAAATTTTGCAGGTGCATCTGCTACCTGTTTAATAACGCCTGCAAATGCAAGAGAAAGATCATTTTTGGGTAAAGACATTGCACCTTATGAAGGAGTTGCCGATTCATTGAAAAGAGAATATCACATGAAACGCACTCCGTATTATGCATTGGAGTTGTTGAGCGAAATCAGTAAAAATAATTTAAAATATGTACAAGCAAATTCAAAAATATTTATTGCCAGTTACAATGTTCAGCCAACCATTTTTACAAATCCGACAAAAACATTTTTATACATCTATTTTACAAATGTGCGCGATACACCGCAGAGAATTATTTTAAATACAAGTACCTCCGGCGGATTTTACACAGGAGGTGCCGGAATATTAATAACTGACACGGCAACTATTTATTGTATAGATGCTAAAAAAACCTATTCCACTTCCGGAAAAGGAAACAACACATTGTTTGATCTAAATCAATGTTATGACGATTCCATTTTGTTTCCAATTGAAATTCTTCAAATTGATACTTTGCAGAATATACCGAGTGGCAGTGGCGATCCGCTTAAATCGTTAGTTGTTCCGGCTTATTCATTCGGGTTCATTAAAGTTCCAATTTCCCCCGACAATTTCAGAGTATCGATGGAAATAAATACACCTGAGGTTATTATTTATCCAAATCCTGCATCCGACTTCATTACAATTGCATGTCTGGCTTGCGCAGGTGAAAACGATTTGAACATGAACATCAACATCACCAACATTGCAGGTGAAGTTTGTTTAAGCAAACCGATCAGCAACGGAGAACGCATCAACACTGCGAATCTGAGCGTTGGCGTTTACCAAATAAACATTAATTTTGGAAACGGCACCAAACAAGTAAAACAATTTGTAAAACAATAAAATGCCTTTAAAATCATTTAATACCATTCAATATTCAGCTATGGCGCTGTGCTTCCTTTCTATTGCAAAGGAAGCACAGTCGCAAGCTGTTTATACAGACATCGACCCTGATTTAGTAATTGACGTTGACGGGGAAATAGGAAACATTGACATGAACAATGATGGGGTGTTTGACTTTGGGTTTTTAAATTCTTTGGACACTGTTTTAACTTTGGATTATGATCCCCAGAGTTATTTAGAACGCATTTGGGCAGGTCCTAAAAATCCGAATAATGCCATAGCGGGTACTTTGAACCAATTTACTTTAAGTTATGGTGGTTTGTCAACTTATTACTATCCATTTGCATTGACAAGTAATGTATCGGTAAATGCATCTTTATCTTTTCAAACGGCAGGTTACCAATTTATGGCCTTTAGAACTTTTTACTTTACTACATGGTTTTCTGGCACTTTAGAAGACGGCAATTGGTATCCCGAAAAGCTCGACCACTTCATAGGTATTCGGTTCATTGATACAATTGGTTGCAATCATTACGGTTGGATACGTTGTGATGTAAAAGATGAAGGCAGAACGCTTATTATTAAAGATTTTGCATACGAAACGAAATGCGACACTGCAATTTTAACAGGAGATATAATAGGCGATACGACATCAGTTGCAGTTCAAATATTAAACGACCTCAATGCTAATATTTATGCTTTTAATAGTGATGTTTTCGTGCATTTGGACCAAAATTCTGGAAATTATTCCGTTCGAATTATAAATTTATCCGGAACATTAATTTATTCAGATTTATTAAAGAACAAATGGAATGTTATTTCATTAAGTAATGAGCCGGAAGGTTTTTATTTTATTGAAATATTTATGGGAAATAAGAAATTTGCAGTAAAAAAAATATTTATAAATTGAACAGTTTAGTTTATCCCGAAAACCTAATCACATCATGCCGCACATCCTATAACAAAAGCTTTGCAAAATGGCGGCGTGAATCGTATAACTGAAACTTATATTTTCAATTGATATTTTAAGAAACTATGCATGATTTCGCTTCGATTCCGCCACTTCGCAAAGCTTCTAACCGTTATAGGATATGGTCTATCAAGTTCGCAATACTAAAAAGCAGCTAGCCAAGTTCACAATTTGGTCGGTTGACCGACAGAATAAACGCAGGCGACGGCAAGGTTATTTAAAGTATGAGCATCAGAATTTTGACCTGTTTTGTTTTTTTTCTTAACTTTAAATCAATTCAAATGAAAAATCTTAATTACCATAATAAACATTTTTGGAAGTTTCTTTACTTTACCGGTGCACTGTTTCTATTTACTTACATAACCGGAAACAGTAAAACAAATAATAATATCATATCAAATTTTGTAAATGAAGTATTTTATCCCGCTGATACGGTACCACCGGATTCAACAGTTTATGAAGATGAATTTATTGATGATACTATCATTTTTGCTGATGGTTTAGATACCATCATTGAGTTTGATGAAACCACTTATGCCGATGACAGTTTAAGTGAATTTATGCGGGACATTTTTACTGCCGGCCCAAATGATATTTTAGTCACGTTTGGCGGCGTTTCAAAAACAATTAATCGTGGACATTTTGGTATACACGTTGGAGGAATGTTCGACAATTCCACTTTACCGAATGACGGAACAAGTGATTACGCATGGCAATGGTTAATTGACCTCGCACCCGATGTTTTACGTTTTCCAAGTGGCTCTTACAGTAAATTTATGCACCTATTGCATAATACAGATGGCACCGACGCGCTTGGTTACGGCTATGATATTTATAAAATTGCCCGTTATTTTGACTGGACAGATGATACACTGGATTTTAATTATTATGCACTTGATTCGGTTGAAATTGATCATATTTTGAATGACTCACTTGAAGAATTAGAAGAATGGATTAAAGTTCCACATAATGATCACTTTGAAAAGTATCGCGAAAAGTGGCTTTCCCAACAATGTGTTACATCACGTTATATTGATGATTTTATAGCCTTTGTAAATCAACTGGATTCTGCTTATCCAGGCAGGCCTTCAACAAAAGTAATCTTAGACTTGAATATTTTAAGTGAAACTGCAACGGAATGCAGAGCCATTGCTGACTACCTTCGTGCACATAGCGTAAATGTTGTAGGGGTTGAAATGGGCAATGAAACATATGCTGATTTTTTCTGTGATGCGTTGGAGTTTCATAACTTTGAAAATTATTGGTCGTTCATTAATGGAAGTAATTTATCCGGCAATGAATATGTGTTGCAGGACAAACCGTTTACAATGGCAGACATGTATATTGATCATAATTTTATCCACAAATTTAAAACAGGCGGCGGATATAATTACAAAATTGGCGTTTGCGGAATACCACTTGAACAAGGGTTTGCATTTAAGTTAGACGGTGAAGCAAGTGAAACCTGTGCGGAAACTGTTGAATGGAATTCCTCACTTCGAAGTCATTACAAATATAAAGTTTCAGGCTCGTCCAAATATAAATTTGATGCGGTAATCATGCACACTTATTATGAGGTAGTAAATTGGGAGGATATTCCGATTACTGGTTTAGAGCCAGTAACAGCTTGTGGCGGATTCGGAGACCTGTGGCAGTTTGATAGTTATGATGAAAGACTTAAACCTGCCTTTGATACCATAATAGGTATTGGCAATAAAATGGGTAATTTTAAGTGGTTTCTAAACAAAACCGATACCATTGCATTCAAAGCATCCTTTAATAAATTTAATGAATATTTTAGTTTTAATTTGCCTTCCGATTCTGCAATTAAAAAAGATTTATGGGTTACTGAGTGGAACCTGAAGGATTTCAGAAATGGACTCGATAACCCCTTAGATAGTACTGATGATGCCGATCCTTTTAAAGTTGAAATTTATAGTAATGGTTTAACGCACGGTCATTTGTTATTTCAGTGGTGGCTGAAAAATATTAAGATAAATTTTGACGGTGCATTTCGGCAAAACTTTTTTACCTATGCAACTGTGCAGAATTATGCCGGAGGTACATCAACGGATTTAATTTCGATTTCTGACGGTATTGAGCGTGAATATTATAATAAAACCGAATGTCCCTATGACAATGATTGTGCCGAACCTTTGAATTGTATTTATGATGATAAATTTGATAAACGGAGTTATCATATTCGCAGGACAACATATTTTGTTACCTATCTTCTCAGCGAAATCAACAAAAAAAGTCTGAAATATTTACCCTCCACATTTTCTTTGGCAAAAGGCAATGTGAACGTGCAACCCACTGTATTTATAGACCCGAACAAGGAGTTTATTTATCTGTTTTACAGTAACATGAAAGATACCTTACAAAATATTATCCTCAGCCCCGACAATTTGGGTGCCTTTTTTCCCCTCGCTGCCTATGTAGATTTGGGTGTATCAACAATAACCTACATGCAAGGCAAACAACTCTATTCTACATCAGGCAAAAGTGCACTGTATGATTTTTTATTTATCAATAGCTGTTATGAAACCAACGACCACCCTTTTGAAATTACACCAACTACGGAAGCCGGATTAGATTCTGTAATTCGAACAATAGTGAACATCCCAAATTGTTCAGGAAGTGGTTATGTAAATGGTTGTCTGTCTGCCCCAACCTATTCAATAGGTTATTTTAAAATACCACTCATTCCTGTGGAAGACCCATTTAGAGCTGACGAAAATGAAGCTGATTACGAAATTGTCATATATCCTAATCCATCTGCAACTGCATTTAGTATTAAACAAGATAATACAAATGCAATTACGGCAAACGAAGAATTGAATATTACAATTTTGAGCATGGATGGCTCTGTAATCTATTCAGCAAAGACGTATATAAACAAACCAATTAACATTTCACATTTAGCAGCTGGTTGTTATCAGATTATCATAATGGATAACAAAAATAAATTATTTTATAAAAAACTGATTAAAACAGAATAAATAATAAAATGAATACATTTTCCTTAAAAGCGTATGCCGCTTCCGCTATCAGCTTTCTGACTTTACATCAGAAAGTTGATAGCCAGGTGGTATATGTGGATATAGACCCTGATATTATTTTAAGCGAAGGGGGGCAAGCAGCAGAACTTGACCTTGACCAGAATGGCACTATTGATTTTTGGTTTCATAATAATTCGTTTACGTTTTATAGTGCATCATTCTCTTCTTACCGTTTAATGCAGAACATTTTGATTGGACCCGAAATTGAAGCTAATTTTATTGCAGGTGGAACAGGGGAATATGGAACAGCTTATGGAGGAGTGTATACGAGATATTATCCATTTGCTTTAGAAGCAGGAGCTAAAATAGACACAATACTGAATTTCTATAATTATGATTTGCAAGTTATGGCACTAAGATCTTTTCGTTCTGATGGAGACTTTAATATAGGCGATTATGCATTTTGGTATAATGACAAAGTTGAAGTAACTACGAATCATTATTTAGGGTTTATTTTTAATTCAGGCAAAATTGTGAATTCATATGGTTGGATCCGCTGCGATGTTATAGACGAAGGAAGAATATTGATAATAAAAGACTATGCTTATGAAATTACGCCTGACTATCCCATAATAGCAGGTGACGCAGTCCATTATGTTGAAGAAATTGATTCCATATCGACAAACCCGGTATTTGTATATAGTTTTAATGAAACACTTTATGTAAACTTGAAAGATAGTGCTGCAACAAAAGTAACACTCACAAGTTTAACTGGTCAATATATTTTGAATTATGAAACAAGTGAATTAATAAGCACAGTTGACATGACAAATGTAGCTAACGGTATTTATATTGTGACGGTAGAATATAAAAGTAAATTTTATTCCACCAAAATAATCATTCACTAGCCGCCGACTACATCCTGTAACAGCGGCTTGGCTATATTTATTTATTGGGGCTGACGAGGTTAAATGTACAATTGTTCTTATAATTGACAACAGTAGTAAATTGAAAATTTGTGTTCCAAAACCCCAATAAAAAAACATCGCCAAGCCCCAAACCGTTGTGCGAAACCCTTTGACGACAGTGCAAACTTAAACATTTTGATGCTAATTAAGACGACAATGAACACTCAAACAGTTGACATTTTTGATAATCGATACGACTTTTTTTCGTAACATTGCCCTATGTTTTATAGACGAAAAATTATATTAGCTTTACTTCAATCCTGTGACGGACATTTGCCCAAAATATCTCTTCAAAAATTGCTTTTCCTATTTGCGAACAGACAAGCGAAACCCGACTATGACTTTGTTCCTTATCATTACGGCTGTTATTCGTTTTCGGCTAATGCTGACTTGACAGCTATGGTTGGACACGGTTTATTATCCGAGGACAAAGCCAGTTTTTCCAAACTTGATAAGGTAAATTATGTTACAAGCTTAAACGAGAAGGACAAAAAAATACTGAATGAAATAAAAACAAATTACGGAAAGTTGAGCACAAATTCTTTAATGAAGTTGACCTATCTGAACTATCAATATTTCGCAATCAACAGCGTTAAAGCAAAAGAGATTTTAACTGACGAACAATATGCAAAGGTTTTGCAAGCAAAACCTAAAAGCAAAAAGACAACTCTTTACACAATTGGTTACGAAGGAATTTCGCTTGAAGAATATTTAAACCGATTGATAAAAAATGATGTGAAAGTTTTAGTTGATGTTAGAAACAATCCGTTGAGTATGAAATTTGGCTTCTCCAAAACTCAATTAAAAAACTTTTGTGCAAGTCTTGACATAGAGTATTTACATATTCCTCAGGTTGGAATTCAATCGGAACAAAGACAGGAACTTAATTCACAAGCCGATTACGATAAACTTTTTGACACATACAAAAAATCAAACTTAAAGAAAACCACAAGCTACCAAGAACAAATTTTGAAACTGCTACAACAGAAAAAGCGAATTGCTTTGACTTGCTTTGAAGCAAATATTTGTCAGTGCCACCGAAAACATTTAGCAGAAGCTATTACAAAACTGCCTGATTGGAATTTTGAACTCAAACACATTTAAGTATGGCATTGACTCAAGTTTTAATTGCAGTAAAAACCTATCCAACTCTATCTAACAAATATGACGAACTTGTTTGCACAGCAGGTTTTAAGGAAGACGGTAGTTGGGTTCGTATTTATCCAATTCCTTTTCGCAAACTTGACTACGACAAACAATACAGCAAATATGATTGGGTAGAAGTTGACCTTAAAAGAAACACTTCAGACTTTAGGTTAGAAAGTTTCAAACCAAAGTCAATTGAGTCTGCATTTAGAATTGTTGCTCATTTAGACACGGATGATAGTTGGAGGCAGCGGAAAAAAATAGTTCTGCAAAATGTTCACACCAACATGACAACTCTTATTGCACAAGCAAAAGACGATAAAAAATATACTTCACTTGCAGTTTTCAAACCAAAAGAAATTTTAGACTTCACTATTGAAAAAGCTGAACGGGAGTGGGACAAGAAAAAACTTGACAAGCTCAAAGCAAACGCACAACAATTAAATCTTTTCAAAAACTCTGACAACCCGTTTGAAGTTGTTCAAAAACTACCTTACAAATTCTCATTCAAGTTCAACAGCGATGACGGAGTTGTAAGAACGCTAATGATTGAAGATTGGGAAATTGGTGCTTTGTATTGGAACAGTTTGAAACGCCATGAAGGAGATGAAGCCAAAGCGTGTGCTGATGTAAGGACAAAATATTTTGAAGACTTCGCTAAAACAAAAGACCTCTATTTATTTCTTGGGACAACTCGTGAGTTTCATTTAATTGCTCCAAATCCTTTTGTAATCATTGGAACATTTCACCCAAAGAAAATTATGCAGACTACATTATTCTAAAAATAAGCCGACCGAATAAAATGGAAAATGGAAGATGGGCATCGCGCAACAGCACCTCCTCTGTAAAGCAATAAACTACCGCCAAAAAGTAATATTTTAATCTAAAATTATCTCATCGTAGTCGTAATATTTGTTGAAATGTGTAAAACCGGCCAGGCTTGAAGCGTTGGGGTTTTGCATATTTCAATAAATTATTTAAATCATTAAGCTCACACTCCTATGTGTAGTACAATGGTTTCACTGTCTA
>Ga0163151_10006331_pt1 | contig 14474 bp, 8 predicted proteins | sample OliLakLV19MP5IB2_FD_145596 | JGI IMG/M metagenome (GOLD analysis project Ga0163151, IMG submission 145596) | Freshwater microbial mat bacterial communities from Lake Vanda, McMurdo Dry Valleys, Antarctica - Oligotrophic Lake LV.19.MP5.IB-2 | ecosystem: Environmental > Aquatic > Freshwater > Lake...
TCCATAACCCTTCTCAGCTTCCTTAGTAATTACACATATTATATCAGCATGGTTTATAGCAAGATTTATATCGTGCGAAACTATAATTGCCGATCGTTCATCTGATAAATTGGATTTAATAACCTCAAACAATTCATTGGCATTCGATTCATCCAAATTGCCAGTGGGCTCATCGCCGAACAATATATTAAAGTCGGTATTTAACGCTCGCACAAAAGCTACCCTTTGGCGTTGCCCACCAGAAAGATTAACAGCTAGGGTGTCCAATCCTACTTCATTTACTGGGAGCTTCACCCTATTCATTAGTTCTTTTGCACTTTCCACTACTTCTAGTTCACGTTTGTCTTCTTTAATCATTTTGGAGAGACATACATTTTGATATGCCGTGAAACTCTCCATCAAATTCGTATTCTGAAAAATAAAACTATAATTGTCTTTTCTTACTTTTGATATTTTTTCCTCTTGCCCTTTCTCCCACAAAGATGATAATTTTATAGGTTCTGGATTGTTAGTCTGGTAAAATAATAATTCACCATCGGCGATGGTATTATTCATCAATCCAAGAGTCTCCAGCAAAGTGCTTTTACCTGAACCAGAAGCTCCAAGGAGAAAAACCAATTGTCCCTTTTCAATAGTAAGATCCTCTATTTTAAGAGCCGGCTCATTCTTATTTAGTGAATAAGAACAAACGAGGTTTTTTATTTCAAATAATGTTTTTGACTGCATCAAGGCAAATAATCTTCAGGTATCCAATAAAACCTCTGGTCCCCTGTTTCTAGGCGGTAACGTGCGTTCTGGGCAATTTCACCATATTTTTGTATCTTTACTTTAAAATTTTGTTCCAGTCTTTTAAAATCTGGTTCACTCATATCAGTAATTCCATTTACTGTTGTTTTTTTCATAATTTCACTTCTGGAAGGCAGTCCAGTTACCAACTCCACAATGGTCCCTACAGAAGCATTTGCCATAATTTTATTTGCTTCTTTTCCATAATAAGTTTTCACTATTTCCTTAAAAGCATCTTGCATTCGGGTTCTAGCAACAGAAGAGCCTCCACTTGTCAATATTTTTTGAAATACTTCATTGAGATTGTCATATTCTCTTTGTGTTACAAAAATAACGTGCGTGAATAAGGGATATGTCAGTTTGTTGCTGGTGATTGATGTATAGGAGCGTATGAATAATTGAAAATTGTCAGAATTCATCAACTTTTCATAGGGATTCGATTCATTGATGGAAACATTGGTGCTGAAGTCTTTTAATGATGCATACATTGATAAAACCAAGGGGTTTAATTTTATCATTTTGGCTCCCATCCCATCAAATTTGGAAGACAAGGCATCCAAAGCACCTTGTGTGGCTACGTCTAAATCTTTTATCACATTCAGGATCCCGTCGACAATCTCCTGCGAACTCAAAACATTGGCATTAGCACTAGTGAGCACTGCCGCACTCATGGGGCTTTTGTTAGGAAAATCAAAATAAAAATTATCTTCATCATTTGGATTATTCTTCCATAAAGGATTTGGTATATTTGTGCCTTTTAACGCCAAGTCTTTATCATTTGTTTTATTAATATTGCTGGTGGTGTTTTTACATATTGCCATGAGCAAATCTTTGCTATTACTCAAAAATAAAGTATTTACTTGCATGGTAGGTGGAGATATCATGGGAAGCATAGCAACAACCGCACATTTTATATCGGCTAATTTTGCGGCTAATTTATCATAAACATCTTGCTGTATATTTTTGGAGTTAGGAGCAAAGCCAACATTTATGATAACATTGATTTCATTTTTACACTTTGACAAAAGGTGATACGCTCGTTCCATACCCCCCAATACATTTTCTGTTTTCTGGTCGCTAGAGAGGCACATTAGCGAACCCTGATTGTTCTCAATGAAACTAATAATATCATATTCACTGTTTGACAATACCGAACTCTTTGGTTCGCATTCAGATGTACCCCCATATATCACAACTGCAAAATTGCACTTTTTGTCAATTTCAGAACTTTTTACATACTTACTTATCTCCCTAATAGAAGAACTTATATTATTGTAAAAATTAGTTCTGATCGCCTCGTTTGCACTTAACACAAAAACAAAATTATATTTGCGTGAGGAGGCACGTAATGCATTGTAATCTGCTCTCACAACAGCGGCTTCCTGCACTGTGGCTTGTTGCACCCCTTTTTTATCCATAATATCAGTTTGAAAACCCGTTTGATATATATTATCCCATTGCTTAAAAATAGGATATCGAAATTCATGGGGTTCCATTTTTCGTTCAAAATTATCTACTACGTTATCAGCGGTAATTTGATTCCCAGTAGAAAATGATTCAGCTTTGCTTTTATCAATAAACATAGAGGCCGCAAGATTCTTTTCTTTTCTTTCTTTAATAGCATCGGTATTGGAATTAGGTTCAATACACATTCTAGTGGGCCAAATAAAAATGAGTTTTTCGCTTACCCAACCTAAAATTTGTGATTTAAAAGTTATCGGGCCGAATTTCTCATTTGTTCCAATTAAATAACTTTTCCCGCCCGTTGAATTTAACTCTTCTTTATATACAAAAAGAAAATTAAAAAATTTTACATCATTCCCATTTTTTACTACCAAATTGGGATCATTATAAAATGATATTTTATCGCCCTCATTGATATATTTCTCTGGGTGCTTTATCACTTCACCAGTTTCGTCATTCACTATCGAAATGGCTTTTCTTGAAATGCCCTTACTGCTCTCTAAGGTATATTGAGAGCATTGCATCGTAATTTTCCTTATCCATCCATAATCCTCCGTTGCCCTAAGAATTATATTTTTTGTTGAACCACATATATCATCTTCCCACTTTATAATATGTATATAATCTACTTTTTCTTCAATTACAAAAAAGGCTTCGCCAAAATTTAATGTTTTATGTGGTCTATTTGCACCAACCATCGGAATAGTAACATTATTCATCCTGTCAGAAAACACAGTCCAATAATCCTTTTCACCTTTAGCAGGCCCTCCAGATATTTCCAATCCTGTAGGGTTTTTAGCCCATTTGGGAGTATAAAGTATTTTTGTCCCTGCCTTTATCATTTGTGCAAATCCCCCAACCTCAATTGCAAAAACAAGTAATAGTATTAATCCGATTTTTTTCATTTTCTTTATTAGTTTACTTCAGTTAGTTTAAAGGTAATTTTCGATAAATTTTGTTGTAGATAATTTAATTTCGTCTCTAATTCCTCTTTCTTGATACTTTGGTGAATATTATTATACATTATTTCAATTTCCACGGATACCTCATTGTTTGTTGCCAAAATTTTCTTAGCTTCAAGCGGTAGCCATTCGACTAATCTAAAATCACCATTTTCTACTAACTTATCTTTGGTAAATTGCTCTGTTAAAAAAAATGAAAATGTTATTTTACCAGCAACTGTATATTCATTTCCGAACAATTTCTCCCTAATCAAATTTTTATCCATGTTTATAATAGGATAGGCAGTATTGCCAGAGGAAAGAGTTCGAAGAGCGTTTTCAGAATCAGCAGGCTTAGATACATAAATAGGAGATAAGCTATTACTTATATAAAGGAAAAATTTTTGGTTTTTCCCATTTTTCACCATTTCTATTTTCTCTGATAATTTTTCCACTAATTCCTTAGATATTGAACCTTTTTCTTTGCTATAACAATTGTCAACATAGAAAAAATTCAAGGTGTCAAATTGCTCAAGCTCAGTTGAGATTTTAAAATCCATACATGCAAAAGCATATAAATTTGCAATTGCAATAAAAGTTATTTTTTTCATTTTGCTTGGGTAATTACCATTTTAGAAACACAGCCCCCCTTGTCTTTGGTGATTTTAACACTTTGCACTCTAGCTTTGATAGTTGCTAGTGCAACAGATTTTATATAAGAACCAAAAGTTTTAGATTTTAATGTTCCGTTTTCTATTACATCGACCATCACATTATAATCTTTGCACAAGGCTTTGTTAGCGATATACTCCACATTCCCAGAATTTTTCGAATAATCTTCATATAAGCCATTTAACTTATTTTTTACATCATTCTCCATAATTGCAGGCGATGGTGCTGGTGGTGTATTGGGACCAGGTGCTGGCTGTGGTGCCACTTTTATTACATTGATTGATTTTGACTTTCTAATAATTTTACCTTTTATAGTAACACCTACAGAAATATCACGCTTACCAGGATAAGTAAATTTTATCGACGGGGATTGTTCTTTACTTTCTACGGCACCTTTATTAGATTCCATGAAAGTCCAACTATAAGCTGTAGCATTATCGGCTTTTACAGTATATTGAACTTCGTCGTCCACTTTTACATCGGACGGACCTTCAATTGCTATCAGTTTTTCTTCTTCCGAGGCTGAAGTACTAGCCATCACTTCAAAAGGCACTTCATCGCTGGTACATGTTCCATTAATGGTAAGCTTAATTGTATGTTTACCTATCCCTGTGGCAACTAACTGGCCACTCGGTCCTGTTATTTCAGACAGCAGTTTATTATCTACATACCATTCATATTTCTCAGCTTCTACCTCGGTGCTAACCTCTATTTTATCATTTTCATAAGGATTAGAGCTGCTAAGGGTGATAATCGGCTTTTCACATCCACTATCATCATTCATTAAGAAATAAATCATAGCAGACAATGCTCCCAGTAAGAGAATTCCGATAATGATGAATACAATTTTTTTATTCATAATTCTTTTATTTAAAATAAGGTTTATTTAATCCGTACATTAAGCCTATCAGGGCACTAAATGACGCAGATTTTATCCTAGTGCTTCCATTAAGATAAGATGTGTATGTGGTTTTTTCAAGGTTGCGTATATCATCGTCAAATCTATACGATGGGTCATTAACAATTTTATAATTTGAAGCCACAATCGCTAGACCAATGGAAAGTAATGCCCTACTACTAAGTTTTTTATATATTATAGGCTGCAGAATAAATGATGTATTGTTTTTAAATTTAAACTCTGACCGCTTCTTAAATGTTTTATTTAGGCCAACATCGTATCCCAAATCATAATTCTGTCTAAATTCTAAAGCTGTTGCCTCATTAACTTGTTTATTTTGAATATTTAAAGCGTGTCTCGTGCATAAATAATTCCCAGCATGTCCCTCCAAATATTGAGATGGCTGCAAACTACCAATGAAATTATAAATACCCTCAAAGTCCATATTACCCTTTGCTGTGCTAATTCCAGAAACTAAGATTCTATTAACAATACCGGTATTACATCCTAAATACCATTTTCGCTTTCCGTCTACATGAGGTTTCCATTTTATTATTAGCGGTATATCAATAAAATGAAGACTTAATTTTTCATTTATGAAATTGGGATTTTTTTCGTATTCACTACTTATTTTTAAAATCCTCTCGTATTCGCCTGTTTGATCTTTATGACGATAACTGAGGCTCATATCATCTAATTGTGTTTCATACCTCAGATGGGTATACCCTATTCCTGTGGAGAATCCTAATCTCCTTTTACGCCATGGAAAGAAATCGAGATTAAAGTTGATTGAAAATGTGACTGGGGTAGAAATATTTTTTATTTTACCAAAGCTAGATTGTCCATAATCAAAATCGGAACTAGAAAAGGCTCCCCCAAGAGAATTTACATCCATTCCAGTTATATTACTTGACGCTATACCTAGCGAGAATGCACCTCCAACAAAAAGTGAAGGGCCCCATGGTGCAGGACAACCTTTGTAATCTTTATCTCCTGCAATATCAGGGCATTGGTCTTCCTTGTCAACTATTAAGTCCTTGTCTTTATCATTTGTGATAGTTAAACTATATCCGATATTATCAATTGATGAAATAAGTACATATTCAAAATTGGGCGTGAAATTTAACCTAAGAATTACAGTATCTATAATATCCAAATCATATCCCACGGCAGAACCGCTTATTTGTTTAAGTAGGGTCAAATCTACTTGCCGCTTTTCTAAATTATTATAATCAATCTTTGAATTAATAATATTTATTCTCAATCCATAAATAAAGTTAGTTTTCACAAGCTCTATATATTCTTCAATGCTCCTTGTTTGTGTATGAAAAGGGTTCTCATTATTACCAGTCAAAAAACCGTAGTTTATATCATCAAAAACTTTGGCTCTTGGTTCAAATAGATTTAAATACTTATTTGCTACCCGTTTTGAAATACCGTTTTCATCATATAACCCCTGAAAGTTTAAAAAATCATCATAAAGTGAATCTATCTTAGCCATAGAAGCAACCTTTTGCTCAAAAGTCATACTTATTTGTCCACACGCAGTTGAACAAATTCCTAAACAAAGCACTACCAATAGTTTCAGTATTTTCATAATTCTTTATTTAATTTTTGATCACTTTTGAAACATAGTTATCGTTACCACATTTAATGTTTACAATATACATTCCCTTGCTGTATGAACTTAAGTCAAGTTCATGACTTTCAGTTCCTGATTTTAGTTGCAATGCACTTATTCTTTGCCCACAGAAATCATATAATTCAATAATAAGTGGCGAAGATTTATCTATCATATTATTCAAGCTAAGGACTACTTTTCCTTCTGTAGGGTTTGGGTACAATTCTATACCCGAAAGATACTCTTTTTTACCTATTCCACTTATATATGAAGGAAGTGTATTAAAATAGGATTTTGTTTTGCATTTGCCCGTTACGTCACAAGTAATAACCCAATAGTAATAATTAATAGTATCTAAATTATTTCCTGCAATATATCTTTGATATATTGCCCCATTTATTTCCTCGGGTTTCAAACTCTTTTTATTATCCCTTCCCCATTGGTAACAGATAGGTTGGTTATTCTGGCACAATAAAATATTATTTTTTAGCAAAATCACATTACTTATTGGGGGGGCTACTGAATTGGTATCAACATTCAAAACGGTAAAAGTATCTGCATGGCATATATATTTATTGGTAGACCTCACAAATACTTGATAAGAAGGATCAGAATTTGGGGGTAGATTGACTACGCAATTTGTTCCATTTATACTATAGATATCAGTATCTTTGGGCACAGTCCACCAATTATATTTTTTGGTAGGGTCGGCATTCACGGAGAAATTGTGTCCTTTGCTCTCTCTACAAACAGGACCATTCACCATAGAATCTATAATAGGAACTGGTGGCAAGGGATTCACATTTATTTTATATAATGATTTTGTGCCCTCACAGGTAGAAAGTGATTTAAAGTTAGGGTTATTATAATATGGAGTTATTTCATAAACGATGGAGGCTGTATCATTGTCATTGGTTGAAGAGTTTACCAGAATTTGAGAAGGAATGGTAGTAGTGGTATCTGCATTAATGGGTATTGTACTAATGAATGGTGATTTATATATAAGCTTCCAACTGTAAGTGCTTCCGGACCCTATTGGTAGAATATTGGTTGTAATTAAATGATCCAGCGATTTAGCTCCTGAGCAAATGGTATCAATTACTTTTGAATTCATAATAGGGGGTCGTGGATTTACATACTGCGAGATGGTTTTTGTTTCTCCTTCACAGGTATCCCCATTAAAAGTAAAAAATGCAGTAACGGTGTAATCTACTTTATCGGTACTCGGCTGTAAATTTTTCAGGTTAAAAGATGGTATCGTCCCTACCCCACTTGCGGAACCAGTAGTTTTTGTAATTCCATTTAATTTTTCTTTCCAAATATAGAAAGTACCGTTGTCTAAAATGTCTGTCGTAAAAGGTATTGACGATGTATTATCCCCGTCACAAATAGGGGTAATTCCTCCACTAAATAATTGTGGAATTGGATTAACAATTATATAATAATTTATGGGACTACCAGTACAGGTATCTATAATGGAACCACTGTGATAAAAAACATAGTGCGGGGTAACTGTATATATAATAGAATCTATTCTTTTTCCCGTATTTGAGATAGTTTGTTTATCAAGTGTCTTTGTAAAACCTATTATTCCTGAAGGTTTGAAACCTGATGAAGTATTTTTAGTTGAAATTGCAGTAAAGGTATAATAAGTATTTGCAAATGTCGTTTGTGTTCTGAATAACACAGCTGCACTGGTTTCACCCGAACAAAAGGTTTGCAATTTAGGAGTTTGAGAAACCACCTGAGGTCTGGGCATTACAAAAAGGGTATCATACTTAACAGGCCCGCTGCATAAGTGTGCCCAAGGAGTTGTAGCGTATGCTATATAACCTACTGTACTATCAAAATTGGTTAAAGTACTGGGTGCAAATGTATATGAATTCCCTTTGGGTGCCCCTTGTATATTTCCACTAATGGTAGTAGTTCTTGAACCAGAATCTAGGTTACGAGTTGTGCTGGTGAATTTTATAGTTTGACTTTGGTCACCAGAACAAATTCTAGTTATACCCGAAAGATCAGATTTAATATTGGGTAAGGGGTAGATCGTAAAAGTATGCTTAAGTGTGTCACCAATACAACTATTAGAAAAAGGGATAATTTTAAAAACGGTCAACTGGGTGGTATCAGTATTATTTTGCACTGAAATCTTGATAAAGCTGTCTTGCTTATTTGCACTATTTGTGCCTGAAATATTGCTAGTATTGTCTCTAAACCAGTTAAACGTATCATTTGATATATTACTGGTCAAAGAAATATTGGTATTATTACTATAACATAAGGGTGTATTCGAAGATTTTATATTTACAACTGGTTTTGGATAAACGATCAAATTTTTAAATATAGTATCTTTACAACCAAAACTACTTGTTGCAATTAATTGTATGGTTTTAGCACCAGCGTTCGAATAATTAGTTTTAGTGTATGAAGATGCAATACTTGTATCTCCATTCCCTTCTCCAAAATTCCACCGATAGGTTAAACTTCCGTATTGAATGGTGGTATAATTAGAAAATATAAATGATTGCTTATTAATACATTTTGCATTACTATCTATTTTAAAATCGGCAATTGGTTTGGGGTGGATTACTAAGTTTTTGGTAGCGGTATCTTTACATCCAAAATTAGTGGTCACAATGAATTTTATCGTTTTGCTACCACTGCTTGTATAATTGGTTTTAGTGGTGTTTTGAGTTAGAAATGTATCTCCCACTCCCGCACCTAAATTCCACCAATAATTTGTGATATTTCCGTATGGAGGGTTGCTTGATAAATCTGTAAACTTATAGGAATTTAGATTAATACATTTTAAAAAACTGTCAATTTTAAAATCAGCTGTTGGTTTGGGATGAACTACCAAAGTTTTGCTGACACTGTCTAGACAGCCAAAGCTAGATGTTGCCACCAATTTTACAGTTTTCGTACCTGTTGCAGAATAATTATTTTTTGTAGGGTTTTGTAACGAGTTAGTGTCTGAAGAACCACCTCCAAAATTCCACAAATAAGTCAACGTCCCGTAGGGAACAGCTGTTGAATTTGTGAATTTATATAATTGTAGGTTGATGCATTTTATGCTACTGTCAATGGCATAAGCAGTAGTTGGTTTGGGATGGACTACCAAAGTTTTACTGACCGTGTCTTTGCAGCCAAAACTAGATGTTGCAACCAATTTCACAGTTTTTGTTCCCGTTGTGGCGTAATTGCTTTTGCTTGTATTTGTCGAAACACCTGTATCTGAAATACCTTCACCATAATTCCACCAATAACTTAAGGTACCATAGGGAACAGTTGAAGAATTGGTGAATTTATAGGATTGTTGGTTGATGCATTTTATGCTACTGTCAATGGCATAAGCAGCAGTTGGTTTGGGATGGACTACCAAAGTTTTACTAACCGTGTCTTTGCAGCCAAAACTAGATGTTGCAACCAATTTCACAGTTTTTGTTCCCGTTGTGGCGTATTTGTTTTTGCTTGTATTTGTCGAAACACTTGTATCTGAAACACCTTCACCAAAATTCCACCAATAACTTAAGGTACCATAAGCAACAGTTGAAGAATTGGTGAACTTAAAGGATTGTTGGTTGATACATTTTATACCGCTGTCAATCGCATATGCCACTGTTGGTTTGGGGTGAACAACCAAAGATTTGTTGACGCTGTCTTTGCAGCCGAAAGAAGAAGTTATAGCTAGTTTCACAGTCTTGCTCCCCGTGGAAGTGTAATTGTTTTTAGTAGGGTTTTGCGTTGAACTAGTGTCTGATGTTCCTTCACCAAAATTCCACCAATAATTTAATGTACCATAAGGAACAGTAGATGAATTTGTAAATTTATAGGACTGCTGGTTGATACATTTTATGCTACTGTCAATCGCATAAGCAACAGTTGGTTTGGGATGGACTACCAAAGTTTTACTAACCGTGTCTTTGCAGCCAAAGCTAGATGTTGCAATCAATTTTACAGTTTTCGTACCCGTTGCGGCGTAATTGTTTTTGGTTGTATTTGTCGAAACACTTGTATCTGAAACACCTTCACCAAAATTCCACCAATAACTTAATGTACCATACGGAATAGTTGAAGAATTGGTAAACTTAAAGGATTGTTGGTTGATACATTTTATAGTACTGTCAATGGCATAAGCACCTGTTGGTTTGGGATGGACTACCAAAGATTTGTTGAGGCTGTCTTTACAACCGAAAGAAGAAGTTATCACTAGTTTCACAGTCTTGCTCCCGGTGGAAGTGTAATTGTTTTTAGTAGGGTTTTGTGTTGAGCTAGTGTCTGCTGTTCCTTCTCCAAAATTCCACAAATAATTTAATGTACCATAGGGTACAGAAGATGAACTTGTAAACTTATAGGATTGCTGGTTGATACATTTTATGCTACTGTCAATCGCATAAGCAACCGTTGGTTTGGGATGGACTACCAAAGTTTGATTTAACGAATCTTTGCAGCCAAAATTGCTGGTGACAACTAGTTTAACAGTTTTTGTTCCTGTTACAGCATAATTACTTCTATTGGTCGAGGATTGGGTACTAGTATCGCTTGCACCCTCACCAAAATTCCACAAATAAGTGAGAGTGCCAGGTGCTGTAATAGTTGATGAATTTGTAAACTTGTATAACTGTTGGTTAATACATTTTATACTGCTGTCAATTGCAAATGATACGGTGGGTTTGGGATGCACCAAAATATTTTGTGTAGCTGAATCTTTACAACCAAGATTGCTCATCACAATCAATTGAACATTCTTGCTACCAGCTGTGGCGTAGTTGTTTTTGGTTGGCGAAGTTGTATTGCTTGTATCACTTGCACCACCACCAAAACTCCAATGAGATGTGGAAGTTCCTGTCGATGAATTTGTGAACACAAACGATTGTTGGTTGAAGCACTGCGAATTATTGTTGACTGTAAAACTAGCAGTGGGGCTTGAGAGCACAACCAAACCAGTATTTGCTGTGTCCATGCATCCAAGACTGCTCATAACGATCAACTGTATACTTTTGCTGCCAGATGTGGCGTAGTTGTTTTTGGTTGGCGAAGTTGTATTGCTTGTATCACTTGCACCACCACCAAAACTCCAATGAAATGTGGAAGTTCCTGTAGATGAATTTGTGAACACAAACGATTGCTGATTAAAGCATTGTGAACCGTTGTTTACAGTAAAAGAGGCTGTCGGTTTCGGGTTTACCTTGAATTTACTCGTTGTATCCTTGCGTGTACCAGCACTGTCTACTATTAATAGAACATAACTAGTCCCATTTAAAGAAGTAGGGAGAGTTAGAACTTTTAAAACTGTTTTTGAACCAGATGTACTAATTGAATCTAATTTAGTTTTACTCCCTAAGGAACCTCCTGAATCACTGAGCCAATAGTAAAATTTAGTGTTTGACGCAAAACTCGTTATTTTAAAACTACATGTAATAGTATCGCCTGCACATGCAATGTTTCTAATTACACTAACGGTATCAATACTCTGTGCTCGAGAAGCCCAAGTACAAAATATAAAAGCCACTAAAAATAATGTTTTGTAGAGTTTAGTCATAGTTAAGTTTTAATTTGCTCGGTGCTCTTCTCTATATCTTTGATATTCTTTTTCTAATTTTTCAAAATCTTCCTTTGCCTTTTCTTTGGCTTCCCTGACATCCTTCTCACAATCTCGGTCTCCATCCTTTATTTTTTTTGTGTTTATGACAACTTGTTGATATGCTCTTAAAATATTTGTTGCTATTTTCATAGTTTTAAAATGATTTAAGGAATCCCTTTCATATTTTAATTCAAGTTCCGAAATTTTATCTTCAGCTATTTTAATGTATGTCTCTGTCCCATTTAATCTGTAACTATTAAGAGCTTGAAAAGCACTGTCCAACATTGAAGCTAATTTGTCCTTGTCCATAAATTCATTATTCAGTTTTTTTACACGCTCTTTCTCCACCACATTTATTTTTTTTGCAAATACAATAGGTACGACGAAAAACATGACAGCCAATAAAAAAAATCCGATGAATTTTAATATCAACTGCGTTCTTTCTTTTTCATTCAATGGTTTCATAAATTATATAGTAATTTTTAATTAATTAATCAGCAAACATATTGTATCCTCCATCTCCACCGCCTCCTATATCTTTTTGGCTAAGAATAAATGAACTTTTATTTCCTTTTTCTTCCAAAATATCCAATTGGCTAAGTTGGTTTAATAACTTGTTCAATTGAGTCATAAAGTGTTCTATTTTTTGCAAAGGTTCAAAAACATTGGTATGCGTGTATGAGAATTTGGTAGTTTCAGTAATTAAATTCTCAAAGTTCCCCTGAGATATTTCCAACCATTTGGTATAATACATCACCAATTCTTCACGTCGCAAGACCATTTGAAATTGTGCACGAATACGTTTAGCAAGTTTTATATAAGTATTTATTAAATAAAACGGGGGTAATAATGAACCCGCATTCTCATACTCAAATGAAATATCAGCAACAAATCGAACAATTTCCTCGCAAGTATTTTTAACATTATTAGCCAGTTCAGAATTTTGCTTTTTGCCCAAAACATTTTGTATAATAGTAAAACTATTTTTCTGGCACTCCAATAAGTTTTTTGCAAGTTTCTGGTAGTGCTCCATTAGCACAGGGTGGCTACCCACAGCCATGCAAGCTGGAATATAGGTTTGATCTAAAACCCCATTGTCACCCAAAAAATTTAAACGACCCACCACAAAAGCAAACTTCCCTTGGTCAGATGTATTTACATGATTGGTGGGCAGAATTCCCAATTTGAAAAATGGAGCAGTACTTTGAAAACGTACCGGAGTCTCATTACCATCAGGGGCTTGAAAAATCATCCTGTCAAATGGATTTACTAGCAACACAACATCGAATGAATTGGAATTTAAATTGGTGGTATCCACTTCAGCCTCGTGGTAGCCATAATCTTTGAAAGAGTTTATTAAACTGGGAGAAATATCTATGCGGACACCTTCTTGTGTAATAGCTCTGCATAGTGACAACCTAACCTTTATATATTTGGACCTCGATTCAACTACATCAAGTTGAAGTGATGGCTCAGAACCCGCCATTGGCAACAAGCCAAAGTTATGGATATAATGTGATGCGGAATTACTATCTCTGATCAGGTCAATAAGTGCGTTTTCTGAATCAATAAAATGAGATCCAGAAATCTTCATTCCATTGCTCCAATTCGTTAAATAATGTTCTATTCCGCTTTTCATCTATTCTTTATTTTACTAATCGCTCTATGGTGATTATATTATTTTGATTAAGTTTATTATCTGCTATGGACTCACGTGGATCTATTATTTGCTTAGATCCAAAAAAACCTTGCGGCTTAATATAAAAGGACCATGAATAGGGTTCTCCGTTAAAGTTCTTATATTGTATCTGCTCCTGATGGAAATTAGCATTGTACTGTTCAATAAAAAAGTGGAAAAAGTCGCCAAATATTACAGATTTTGGAGCTTTGAGCTTAATTTCTTTGCGAACACTGGCATCCATATTCATTGGCATATCAAAAGTAACCATCATAATATCATCAGTGCGAAATGGTTCCAAATCTAAGTCCTCATTATATTTCCATTCAAAATAGACAGGGTTGGGAATTGCTATATAAGCATAATAAGATTCCATAAGCCACACAGGTACTAAAAACCCTATAGCAGCCCAAGCAAAATGAATGGCAATATCTATTCTTGAAACATAATTATATATAAAAATATATCCCACAAAGCCCAGACAAGTTATGAAGAATGATAACAAAAGCTTGGATACCATAGGTTTATCCATATACATTTCATATTGACCAATATACAAGGCAAAGAAAAACCCAGTAAGTACATTTATCCCAAATACTATAAGAAAAGAATAAAATGCATCTATCATTCGTATTGCCCCTAGAAATCCTGTCAGTACGATTAAAATAGAAAACAAAAAAGAAATTAAAACAACTTTCTTTCTATTAATTTCAGAGCTGTTACCGGTCGTAAATAAAAAGACCATTAAAGCAGAAATTGAAAGAATGCCAAAAGTCGGTAGTGTGTAATTCATAATTTATTAAAAATGGGGTCAAATATAGGTATCGTAT
>Ga0163151_10006332_pt1 | contig 14473 bp, 10 predicted proteins | sample OliLakLV19MP5IB2_FD_145596 | JGI IMG/M metagenome (GOLD analysis project Ga0163151, IMG submission 145596) | Freshwater microbial mat bacterial communities from Lake Vanda, McMurdo Dry Valleys, Antarctica - Oligotrophic Lake LV.19.MP5.IB-2 | ecosystem: Environmental > Aquatic > Freshwater >...
GGGCGCCGGTCTCGCGATGCTGCCGGCACCCAACGGCGTCGATGCTGACGCATGGCGAGCATGGATTCGCCATCGTGCGAAAACGAAGCCGACGATATGGCCCAATCACCGGCCGGCAATCGACGATGGCCTGCTTGAACCGGGGCGATCCGCTGTGCTGGTGCTCCCAACCGGAGCCGGCAAAACCACAGTCTCGGAGCTTAAAATTGCAGCCGCCCTGGCTGCCGGTCGGAAGGTTATCTTTTTGGTTCCGACGCTGGCGCTCGTTGACCAGTTGCGGGACGACCTGGCTCGGAGCTTTCCCAGCGATCTTGGCGGTGTAGTTGTTTCAGCAGACGGAGATCTCACGGTTCTTGCAAGCGGACCCGAGCTCCAGAACATCGAAGTAATGACCCCTGAGCGGCTTTTGGCTTTGCTCAGCTTCGCGGACGCGGATGTCTCCGAAGTCGGACTGATCGTCTTCGACGAGTGCCACATCCTAACGCGCGTCGGGGGGCAGGGCCGCTGCATCGATGCGATGCTTTGCCTGCTGCACGCTGTAAAGCGCGCGCCACACGCCGATCTACTGTTGCTCTCAGCGATGCTGACGAATGGTCAGGAGCTGGCCGATTGGCTGACCGAGCTGACGGGGCGCGCTGCTCGCTACTATCACCATCCGTGGAAGCCCAGCCGGCAGGCGCGCGGCGTCGTCGTCTACCCGAGCCAACCGATCAATGCGATCGAAGCTTATGTTTTGGCAAAGAAACGAGGCCGGAACCCTCCCAAGCCCTCTGTCGCGGTCATGCCGTACGCGCTGTTCGGTCTGCAAAACAACTGGAACAGGGGCAGGCCGGAGGACACCAGCTTGGTGCGTCTGCTCACCGACACAGTCTCTATTTCGATCGGCACAAAGGGGCCGACGCCAAACGCGAACACCGTCGCTGCCGCTCTTGCAGAGCGCTCGGCGACCGCAGGCTTGAAAACGATTATTTTCGTTCAACAGGCCGACTACGCCTGCTCTACAGCCAGAAAGCTTGCCCTGCGGCTCCCGCGCATTGACGGGCTAACGGCCTCGGAACTTGTGTTGCAAGCGGAAATAACCACCGAATTGGGACCAACGGCCCAGTCGCTGATCGATGCGGCCGCCGGCGCCCTTCCTCACAACGGCGACATGTTTTCATCTGAGCGGCGCCTTGCGGAGTCACTTTATCAGCGGTCCGATGGTGCCAAGGTTATTGTCGCAACTCCGACCCTCGCACAGGGGATGAATCTCCCCGCTCAGGTGGCGATCCTTGCCGGAAACGTTCGCAATGAGGACAAGAAACGAACGGACTTGAAGCAGCACGAACTACTCAATGCTGCTGGTCGCGCTGGCCGAGCCGGGCACTTGGCCAATGGGACGGTCCTTCTCATCCCGGAGCCGGTGGTGGGATTCGGAGCGGACGGTGCCGCGTCGCCAGGTGCGTTCGAAAAACTTGAGTCGATACTTCCCCCGAATGATCAGTGTCTGCGAGTCGATGATCCCTTGGCGGAGCTTCTCGACAATATCCAACTAGGCGACCTGGCGGCGCCGGAAGTTCGCTACTTCCTGAGCCGGTTGAGGGCCGGAGAGACCGACGATGCTGCGGCCGATGCAGGTCTAGCGATGGTCCGAGGCTCTCTTGCAGCGTTCCAAGCTCGAGCTCGGGCGGATGCGGCAGGGTTCGACGAAAAGGTCCTGAGTCTCCAAGCGGCGCTTGCGGCCGAGGCTGAGGAATTTGATGTGGAAGCCACGAGAATTTCGGCGTTCACCGGCATGCCTGTTACTGCGATCCAATCGGCCAGCGCCCGGCTGGACGTCGAAATTGCGGCCTTACCGTCCACCATCAAAGACTGGTGCGCGTGGATCGTCGATTTCCTAGCCGAGGATGACGAAGCCCGGAATATTCTGTTGGGCGTCGATGCTGACGTCATCAAGGCTGTGTCGAGAGGTAAGAAGTCTGACCCCGTGCTCACGCCTGCGGAATTTGCGAGACTGAAGGCTGGCTTGAGCGCCTGGGTCGGCGGCAAACCATTTGATGAAATTGAGGTGGCGCTTGGTGTGTCGGCGGCGTCTGTGGGGACGTGTATTCGCAGCCGAGATTTGGTTCTCAAACTTACCAATCGACGGCTCTACATGATCGCGGTCGCGGTCGTCGAGTTGGCAAAGGGCAAGTTGGTTGCGGCCGGCCTGGAAGCGGCAAACCCTGCGGTACTGGAAATTCTACCTGTTGCCATACGGCGAGGGTGGGACAGCCCGGAGAAGGCTGCGTTCGCACATCGCAACCCCAACATTCGAACCAGGGTTGGAATGCACCGCGCGTTCGTCGCGCGTTTTGGACATCCGAACCCAATGCTTGGGCGAACTTTCCGCGAGGTGCTCGACCAAGTCGATGCCCAAATCGCTTTCGGCGACGTGTGAGGACGCGGCCGGTCGTGCCATACGATCTGACGGCCGTTGTGTCGAACGAGGTAACGCTGATGTTGAGTGCCGCCCCGCTCGCCGCCGCCAACATCAGCGATGAGATCTGCTGATCCCAAAGCAAGTAAGCTCGCCAATAGGTGGTGTAATTCGCTCAGGTTCAGCTAGACTGTAGAGATATGAGCGACAGCGCGCCCGCCAGTCAGGAAGCCGAGTCCCAAACGATCTGGGACGCCCTTGACCTTTGGACAGAGAAGCTCCTGCCATGGCAGCAAATGATCCTCAGAGCGGCGATTTGCGAAGGCCGCGTCGATGAGGCGACTGTGGGTGGGACATACCAACTCTTCTTGCAAAGCAAAGGGCTGGCCGCTCTCGAGCCCACGTCATCCGTTGCGGCGTTCGGATCGTCGCGGCCCACAGTAGCCGCTGCTCAAGCGTTAGGACTAACGCGCGTCGATGGCCTTACGAGCGTGAACGCATTGCCCCCAGATGCGGCCCTCACGTTCGGGCCGGAATTGACGGTCGTGTACGGCCAAAACGGCGCAGGGAAGAGCGGGTTTGTTCGGGTCCTGGCGAACGCATGTTTCAGTCGCCAGAAAACAGCGATCCTGCCTGACATCAACGCGGATGGTGAACTCCCGGCGACTTCGGCCGCCATTCACGTCACGTTGGCCGAAGAGCCCCAAACACCGCTGATCTATAGCGCTCACACCGAGCACGCTCTCCTGAAGAGGATTTCGGTGTTCGATACGGCTGTGGCTCGCTACCTCCTGAGCCAAGCTTCCGCTTTCGATTTCAAGCCAGCGGGATTCGACGTCTTTCCAGAGATGGTTAGCGTGTACGTCCAACTGGCCGCCAAGCTGGAAGCGGACATCGCCGCGCGAACGAGTGAGAACAAGTTCCCGGCGGCGTTCATTGGCGGCGGCAACCCGACCGTAGTTCACACGCTTATCGCGTCCCTCGGGCCAGCAACCGATTTGGAAGCGGTTCGCAAACTCGCCGTGTATGGGGACGCTGAGCGCGCTCGCCTCGATCAGGTCAATGTGCAGATCCTCGCCTTGGCCGCTAAATCGCCCAAAGATGCTCTCGCTGCATTGATTGAAGCAAAGAGCGATCTCCTCGCCCTTGCAGACCAAATCGGCCGCTTAGGCGTCCTCCTAGGGTCCAACCCCATTGCTGCGCGTGTCAAAGACATTGGCGCGGCCAAGGCCGCGAAGGCTAATGCGACCAAGCAGGGCTCCGATCAGTTCCAGCGGGACTTCCTCCGCCAAGTGGGCGGCGAAGACTGGGAGCGATTTGTAGCGAGCACTCACGATCTGGCGGCTCTCCAACACGAACATTATCCCGAAACAGGCGAGCGATGCCTCCTATGCGAACAAACCCTTACTGAAACTGCAGCAAAGCATATCCGGTCCTTGCTCCAGTTCTCGAAAGGAGAGGCTCGCGCAGCCGCAGCGGTTGCCCAGGCGAAACTCGAACAGCATGCTAAGGCTATGCGCGAGCTCGCTGTTGAGTTCTTCACTGATGCAGCGCGCGTCAAAAGTCACTTGAAGCGGCTCGACCCCGCCCTCGCCGGCAGCGTCGATCTGTTGATGCAGGAAGCCCGCGCCAGCAAGACCGCATCCCTCGCAGATTCGGCGAACCTGACCACGACGGCGCGAGCGATAGACGTGGCTCCCGTTCTGAAGGCGTTGACAGCATTCGGTAAGGTCGTCGACGCGGATATCGTGCGCCTCCAAGCGGACGATACGGAAGCATCCCTGTTCTCGCTTCGTGAGGAGTACAGGCTTCTCCGCCATCGAAATGTTCTGGCTCAACAGCTTCCCGAGATCGAAGTGTTCGTTCGATCCGCCGTGTGGGCTCAGAACGCCGTAACGGCTCGCACCGCGTTCAACACGCGTGCCATCACGGACAAGGAGAAGGAGCTATTTGGTCAAGTCATCGGCGAGCGTTACCGCACCCGTTTCGCGGAAGAGTGCGCTGCGCTCAGGTGCTCGGTCCCCGTTCAGCTTCAAACAGTCGGCCGAAGCGGACAGACCCTCCGCTCGATGGAAATGAGGGGCGGACATAAACCCGACGCCGTGTTGAGTGAGGGAGAGCAGCGGGCGGTAGCACTGGCCGACTTCCTCACGGAAGTAGCGATGAATCCCGGGTCGGCCGGCATCGTATTTGATGACCCGGTCAACAGTCTCGATCATCAGCGGAAGGTTCTCATCGCCCGGCGCCTTGCGGCAGAATCGAAGCATCGGCAAGTGATCGTTTTCACGCACGACCTTGTGTTCTTAACGGCGCTCCTGACGGCGGCGGAAGAGCATGACCCGGTTGTTGTCGTTGAGAGCCACTGGGTTGAAAGAACTCCTGACGGCCGTCCAGGGCAGGTCTCATTAGGCGATGCGCCACCGACCATGAAGAGGTACGAGACGACCCAGCAGGCGAAGGCGCTGCTTGTCGAAGCGAAGCTGGCCAACGGGAGTGCCCGAGAGGTTCTCGTGAGAGCGGGCATGGGAGCGATCCGGACGACGCTCGAAGAGACCATCGCGAAGCGGCTCCTCAAAGGGGTGGTGCCCCGTTGGGAAGATCGCGTGATTGTCACCGGGCTTCGCAAGATCAATTGGGATGATGGAAAGGTCGAAGAACTGTGCGTGACGTTCGAGGAGCTTTCTTCATACGTCGAAGGCCACTCGCATACGGACGACGCGACGGGCGCGCCTCCCGACGTCCAGCTGCTTGAGCAATACATTCAGAAGGCAGATGAGCTGGTCAAATGGTTCAAGAAGGAAAAACAGTGACGTGGTCGGTCCAGAACACCTCGTCGCCGGAGACTTCAGGGACTTTGGGGACGTCACTATGCCGCGTCTAGAAATTGCGTTCGGGACTCTCGCCGCTTCCTTGCTGGTGGAGGGGGTGCAAAAATCTCACGCGCCTTCCAGACTAGCTCAATCTGTTCTCGATCATCCTTGAACGCACCAGCAAGCCTCTTGGCGATGGACTCTGTCTTCCGCGGTGTCGGCTCCCGAAAAGTTCGAACGTCGTTGTCGACTCCCCGCAAAAGTTCACCACATGCACGAAGCGCAGTCTGAGTTCGAACGTCCCCTACGGCTCCCCGCAAAAGTTCACCACATGCACGAAGCGCAGTCTGAGTTCGAACGTCCCCTACGGCTCCCCGCTTTTCGTGATTTGTAAGTTGACAAATTTGGCCAGGTATGATACCTTTATAGGGTCAACGCAGCGCTTGGTAGAAGATACGGATCGAATTTTCGATATCCAGCCTACTGTACTTGATGCTTTATCAAAGTGCATTCTTCCCAAAGCAACTATATGCAAGAAGGAACTATCGTCAGCCTTACCGATCGCGGATTTGGATTCATCAAACGCGAAGGTGTGGAGAAGGACCTCTTCTTCCACTCCGAGGAGCTAAAGAACGTCTCGTTCGATGCTCTTCAGAAAGGTGACAAGCTTTCGTTCGAGGTAGCTGAGAGTTCGAAAGGACCTCACGCCGCGAACATCAGCAAAGTCTAACCACCAAGCCCCTTCGGGGGCTTTTTGGTTTATAGGACTTCCCTCTACCGGTTGAATCCTGTGGACAAACACGGTATTCTGCGGGAGTTCTGCGCGGTTAGCTCAGTTGGTAGAGCGCGTCATTGACGTTGACGATGTCGGGGGTTCGAATCCCTCACCGCGCACAAAAATGAAGGAGCTCCGAGCGAATGCTTGGGGCGACTTTCATTTTATGAGCGGTGAGGGATTCGAAAAACGGAGGCGCAAAGCCGACCCGAGCAGAGCGAGGGTTGTGCCGAGTTGGGGTCGCGTCGCTTGGCGGATTGCGAAAACTTGGAGCAATACGGTTAGAGAAACGTGACAGAATCCCTCAGACCTGACTTAGCTTTGTTACCCTGAATGCGCTATAACGCTATATATGGAACGTACTATTGTTTTTTATCACGGCAGTTGCCCTGACGGTTTCGGGGGCGCCTACAGCGCCTGGAAAAAATTCGGGGATACTGCAGAATATATTCCGCTGTATCGCGATGCGCCCCCGATTCAGGAGTTTGCGGGCGACCACCTGTACTTCATTGATTTTACGTATGAAAAAGACGTCATGGACCGTTTTGTTGCGGAAGCGGCAAGCGTTACCGTGCTTGACCACCATGAAGGTGTGCGGAGTGTAGTTGAAAGTATGCCGGAGTATCGCTACACGAACGAGCACTCGGGCGCGACTATAGCGTGGGAGTACTTCCATCCCGACACCCCTACACCGCTCTTGCTTCAGTATGTCGAAGACGATGATTTGTTCCGCTTTGCGCTTTCTGAAACACGTGCGGTCATGTGCTATCTCACCATACAGCCCTACACGTTCCTAGATTGGGACCGCGTACTTTTAGAGCTTGAAAACGTCGATACCCGCACGCACATGCTCGCGCGCGCAAACATGTATGCCGAATATTTTGAACACCTTGCCGATCTTGCGGTTGAGAAAGCTGATTTGGTAACGTTCGAAGGCCGCACCTGCTATTTTGCGACCGCACACCCCCTTAAGCCCCTTAAGTCTCTCGTCGGTAACAAGCTCGCAAAGAAGCACCCGCCCTTCGCGCTTGTAGTGACCGCACACCCGAAAGGATACGGCGTGTCTATTCGTGGTGACGGAAGTATCGATGTTGCAGCTATCGCAGCGAAGTACGGTGGTAACGGTCACACTTCGGCTGCGGGCTTTGCAATTCCTGCCGGAACAGCCGTGCCTTGGAAGCCAATTCCGAAAGATGAGAATACTCGCGATTGAAACTTCGTGCGACGAAACCGCAATTGCAATACTTGAATGCGAAGGCGACAACGCTCGCGCGACATTTAAAATACTCGGTAACACCCTTCTGTCTCAAATAGATATCCATAAAGAATACGGTGGTGTGTTTCCGGCGCTTGCCAAACGCGAGCACGCCAAGAACTTAGTTCCCATACTCGCTTCCGCACTCGAAGAAGCTGAGCTTTTGCATGAAAGCAGACAAGAAATTAAAAGTGAGACACTCGATACGCTTTCAGTCCTTCTCGAACGGGAGCCAGGCCTCGGTGAATTACTCATCGAGTTTCTCCATGCCAGAGAGACACCGGCTATTGATGCCGTCGCGGTCACCCACGGCCCCGGCCTTGAGCCCGCACTATGGGTAGGCGTCAATTTTGCAAAGGCGCTTGCTCTGGCGTGGGACAAACCGCTCATTGGCGTGAACCATATGGAGGGGCATATGCTTTCCGCTCTTGCCGAGCAATATGACGAGCTTTTAGTAATTGAAAAGGTCGACATGCCAGTCGTCGGTCTACTGATCTCAGGCGGTCACACAGAAATAGTGAGCATGAAGGAGTGGCTCTCATATGAACTTGAGGGCGCAACCAAGGACGATGCCGTCGGCGAAGCCTTCGATAAGGTGGCGCGAATGCTTGAGCTTCCGTACCCAGGAGGTCCAGAGATTTCGAAATTGTCAGAAATTTCGAGACAAAAAGGAAACGTGCCTGACTATGCTTTTCCGCGCCCGATGATACACGACAACACATGTGATTTTTCCTTTTCTGGTCTAAAGACTTCCATCATGTACCGTCTAAAGAAGATGCCGGCCTTGACTGACGATGAACGTGAATCAATTGCGCATGAATTTGAGGATGCGGTTGCAGACGTACTCTGGAAGAAAACTTCGCGAGCACTCGAACACACGAATGCAAAAACATTGGTGATCGGAGGTGGGGTCTCGGGTAATGTTCACATTCGCCGAACCTTCGAAGAAAAAATAGCGACCGAGCATCCGGAAGTTACCCTCCGTATTCCACCCCGTGCCCTCACCACCGATAACGCAATCATGATAGGTATTGCTGCATACTTCCGTGCCCTGCGAAATGAGTATGTCGATCCCCAAAGTCTTCGTGCGGACGGCAATCTTTCGCTCGCGCACAAAATATAAAAAGAATCCGCAGCTTGGGGCTGCGGATTCAGGTAAAAGATCAACGTTACCGCTGCTGCGGCATCCGGCTCACGATGAGGGTGCCAGCTCTCCAGTTTTCCCGATCATGGGCTTTTGCATCAAGGAAGAGCGACTTCTGTCGCCGCTTGAGTGACACAATGTCGCTTTGTCCGAACGGAAACAGCACCGTATCACTTGAGAGAAAGTCTGGTTCGCGCTGCCCGACGATGGGCTTCAGCATCTCGGTCAGGTGAACCAGATGAAACGACAGTCGTTCCCTCGGAAGCCAGCGCAGATAGTGGCTTTCGGTTCCCGGGCCCGCGAGCTCCGACACAGCGAAGTAGAATTTTTCCTCAACTTCGTCCGGCTCATAGGTCTCGAGAAGCCGGTAGTGAAAGCCCGGCGTCATCTTGAGCTTTCCCTCGCGCTCCCACCGATTCAGAAGCTCGCGCGGATCGTAACGGCCGCTCAGTGGTTTGCGGGAAAGAAGTGGACGCCGGATCAGAATTTTGGAGCCGTGCACGTCTTCAGTTTCAGTTTTGGTAGAACTTGCCATCTGTGTCCCCTGGGCGCTGAAGTGACTTCGCTAGATACGATGTTCCGGTTAATATTTTATAATATTTTTAGACTTAATCAAGCATCGACCTACAAGAAATAAGCACGTATCTCTGCTATATTTGGAACATTATGGATCCGAAATTCCTAAAACCATACGATCCCGCAAATACGGAGAAACGCCTGTATGCAAGGTGGGAGGAGAGCGGGTATTTTAGTCCTGACAATCTTCCGTCCGAACTCCTGATGCAAACAGAAGGTGCGCCGTACACGATTATGATGCCCCCGCCAAACGCGACCGGACAGCTTCATGTGGGCCACGCGCTTGGCATGACAATTCAAGACCTCCTTATTCGCTATAAACGTATGCGTGGATTTGCGGCGCTCTGGCTCCCCGGAACCGATCATGCGGCCATCGCTACGCAAGCAAAAGTCGAGAAAGATATATACAAAAGCGAAAAGAAGAACCGTCACGATCTCGGGCGAGAAGAATTAGTGCGACGCATAGAAGTCTTCGTCGAGGAGTCACGCGATACTATTCGAAATCAAATACGCGTGATGGGATCATCATGTGATTGGTCACGCGAAGCATTTACGTTTGACCAGGCGCGCAATCGCGCCGTCAATGAGCTTTTCAAACGTATGTATGACGCTGGACTCATATATCGCGGTCATCGGATTGTAAACTGGGACCCAAAAGGCCAGACCACCATATCGGATGATGAGATTGTGTATGAAGAACGTCCGGGTAAGCTCTACACATTCCGCTACAGCAAAGACTTCCCCATCTCTGTTGCAACCACCCGTCCCGAAACAAAGGTCGGTGACACAGCTGTTGCCGTACATCCTGATGATGCGCGCTATAAGGAATTCATCGGCTCCGAGCATGAGATAGACTTTGCTGGCGCGCATCTCAGTATAAAAATAGTCGGTGACGACACTGTAGATCCTACCTACGGCACCGGCGCCGTTGGCGTTACCCCTGCCCACAGCCAGATCGACTGGGAAATTAAGGACCGCCACAATCTTCGCGTCGTACAGGTCATCGATGAGCGCGGACGCATGCTGGTCGGTAATGAGGACGTGGCCGGGAAAAAGACTCTCGAGGCAAGAGATGCTGTAGTCGCGTGGCTCAAGACCGAAGGGCTTCTTGAGAAGGAAGAGGAAATTACTCAGAACATTTCTACGGCAGAGCGAACCGGCGGGGTTATTGAGCCATTGCCGAAACTGCAGTGGTTTGTGGATCCTGAGAAGCCGTTTCGAATGAACCATTCAGAGATTCCTGGCATCCCTGCCGGAGAAGACACGACGCTCAAAGAACTACTCCGTCAGGCACTACTTGGGAAAGGTCTTCGCATCGTGCCTGAGCATTTTGAAAAAACATACTTTCACTGGATAGATAATCTGCGTCCCTGGTGCATATCGCGCCAGATTTGGTACGGACACCAGGTGCCGGTGTGGTACCGAGGCGAAGAGATTGCAGTTGGCACCGCACCTACGGGCGATGGTTGGATTCAGGACGAGGATACACTCGATACCTGGTTCTCTTCAGGCTCCTGGACCTTCTCAACCTTGGGCTGGCCCGACGCTACGCCCGACCTCAAGCGATTCCATCCGACGAATGTTCTCGAAACGGGATACGACATTCTGTTCTTTTGGATTGCGCGCATGATACTTATGTCTGGGTTTGCGCTTGGCCAGCTACCGTTCCGCGATATTTATTTGCACGGCATTATCCGGGACGCACAGGGCCGGAAGTTTTCAAAATCACTCGGCAACGGTATCGACCCAGTTGTGATGGTCGATACGTTTGGTGCAGACGCAGTGCGTATGAGTCTTCTTATCGGCAACACGCCCGGTACGGATATGCGCCTCTCCGAAGATAAAATAAAAGGCTACAGGCATTTCGCGAACAAACTTTGGAACATAACGCGTTTTATATTTGAGAATACCGAAGAGTACAGTCCGGACGCACCAGTGACCGAAGAGGATGCAGCGCTCCGCGATGCTGTGTCAAAACTCGCAGACGACGTGAGTCAGGACATAGAGGCGTATCGGCTCTATATGGCGGCCGAGAAGATGTATCATTATGTATGGCATGAGCTTGCGGATGTCATTCTTGAAAGTTCTAAGCCCATCCTCATGGGAGACGATGCGCTTGCAAAGAAATCACGCCAAGCGACACTGCGTCATCTTCTTGAAACAGTCCTCGTGTGCCTTCATCCGTTTATGCCATACGTCACCGAAGAAATCTGGCAAAGCATGCCCCAGAAGCGCACGGACTTCCTTATGATAACGCCGTGGCCCACGACCCCAAATGCCAACCTTTGAAATAGCGCTGTTTGCGTTCGTAGGCGGAATCCTTCCTGCGCTTGTGTGGCTTCATTTCCTTCTTAAGGAAGACGAGCGCTGTCCAGAACCACGCACACTCATTATCCTCGCCATGTTCACAGGGATGCTCGCCGTTCCTATTGTGTTGCCGCTTGAACATCTTGCGAGGGCGTTTATTCCCAGCCTCTCCACGCTCTCGCCGCTACTCGATCGATTTTCGCTCGATCGATCGTTCGATCTTCCGGTCATCATCGCATGGGCCGCCATCGAAGAGACCGTTAAGTACGTGCTCGCCGCGATACTTATTCTCTGGCGGCGCCAAGTCGACGAACCGGTGGACTTGGTGATTTATATGCTCACGGTCGCTCTCGGCTTTGCTGCACTTGAAAACGCACTCTTTCTCATTGCACCGATAACGAATGGCGCCATTGTTGACTCTCTTCTTTCCAACAATCTTCGGTTCATAGGTGCTACACTCCTTCACGTGGTCGCTTCGTCTGCCATCGGATTCGCGCTCGCATTCTCCTTCAGAATGAATAAAACCATACGTGCTGTTGCGGCTGCCAGCGGACTTGTCCTTGCCATAGCATTGCACGCATTTTTTAACTTCCTTATAATTAGAGAGACGGCCCAGCACACCCTGCTCGCTTTCTTCCTTGTGTGGTCAGGCGTCGTAGTCTTTTTCGCACTATTCGAAATCTTGCGATATTCACGCTATAAGCGTTTACCAAAAAATACCTGCTAACTTATGAAAAAACGCTCCTTCTTCGATCGCATTGCGGGCACGGTACCGGCACACGACGACTACGACTTTGATGAAGATTACTCGGCACGTCCAGCAAACCGCGCCCAGCCAGCACCACAAACCGTAGTGCAAGCACCAGTGGCTCAATTCGCCCAAACCGAGGACGATACGGAAGGCCAGCTTCCGGTAGACGTGTACCAGACGCAAAATGAAATTGTCATTCGGACATTTGTTGCGGGCGTACGTCCGGACGATTTGAATGTTTCGATTAGCCGAGACATGGTCGTGATCGAAGGCTCTCGCGATGAGCGTGATCAACTCCCAGAGTCTGACTACTTTACCCGCGAACTTTTTTGGGGTTCTTTCTCGCGTACCATCCTTTTACCGCAAGAAATAGACGTAGATCTCGCGTCAGCGGGGGCCAAAGACGGACTTCTCTCACTCGTTCTTCCCAAGCTTGATAAGACGCGACAGACAAAACTCAAAGTCAAAACAGGATAAGTAAAAAGCCGCGAAAACGCGGCTTTTTTGATTAGTGGATTTCTTCGTACAAAGGCGGGGGCGTAAGCACGCTCTGCACCGTAAACCCTACTCGCCCTATCACTTGCCCTTCGAGGGTTTCTACCGATACGCGCCAACGGCCTGGCGCGAGATTGCTCTTTTCGGAGTATCCACGGTACCCGGCATCGCGCCCTCCGAAAATTGGGAACGTAATGTGCCCCTTGTCCATCCATTTTTTTTCTTTCTCACTGTACTGCTCCCAGTGATGGACGATTGATGTTGAGAATTTGACCGGTGCGAATACCGAAGCGAACACAACCGCCGACTCCGCGGGCGCAAGATGGAGAACACGCGGCTGCAGATCCCACCATGCCTGTTGTTTCTCTCCAGAAAGCACGTACTCACTCCCTGCCCGGCGCACATCGTGATAGACGCCGCTTTCGCGAAGCGTAAGCGGTATGGGAGGAATGATACCCGTAATATACGACCCTGATACCACAAGGACGATTACTGCAACCGAGATGAGAATAGGACGGAGGCTTTCTCGTAGCCGGGCGGCTCCGCTTTTAGACAACACAAACAAAAAAAGCATGAAAAGAATAACTGCCATCAGGGTGCTGCCCACGAACACCCATAGGCCAAGCGAATTTAGATACATCGGGAGCGCAAAGATTAAGTACGCATACAACGCAAAGAATAGGAGTGCAGTCTGGAAAATAAGATGTTCTCGGTATTTTCGAAATACCTCGTTCCCAATGAACACGAGTGCGAGGAGAATGATGAATGGCCACGAAACCGAGAATACGGCGCTTTTGGTGTAGAAAATAAGGCAGCCCGACAAAATACCACCGATCGCGTACTGCGCACCTAAAGAAAAGAGCACCGATAACGTGCGAGCAAGCTTGGATTGACCGTCATGCCGGCGAGCAAAGAGCACGTGGCTTCCAAACGTACACACGGTCGCAAGCGCAAGGTAGCCGATGAAGAAAAGATTCACCAGCGATATATCAAGAAGCGTGAATGTCAGGAGATCGGTGATAAACCCGAAAAGGAATAAGACTCCACCAAGGTGACGTTCGTTTTTCTGCGCCCACGCGAGGAGCTTACTCATACCGTAACTATACGTCACTCTTTCAGGGCAGTACCCGGGTTTGCCCGGGCACAAGAAGAGCCGGCGATGCCGGCTCTTCTTGTGCAAGTGCTTGGGGGCGGGCTCGAACCGCCGACCTCTCCCTCTTCAGGGGAATGCTCTACCAACTGAGCTACCCAAGCAAACGAGGCAATAATGCTACGAGTCTGCTCGTACGCTTATTCGCCGAGCGCAGCTTGGGTAAGAGGGATGAAGTAGCCTCTTACCCAAGCGTGAGGCTATCGTAGCACAGCGACACACCTTTTTCACCTCATCTTAGAGGCCGTACGTCTGCTTGAAAAGCTCTATTTGCTCGTTCGTGGGTATGCCGAGCGCGGCGCCAGAAGCAGCTCCTGATCCTGCGCTAAATGACTCGAGGAGCGGTCCTAGATACTGACTGAGGAAGAAGAGTGGGAGACCGAAAAGCACTGCGTAGAGGGCAATTTTGACGCCGAGACCAATGAACGCATCCCTCCGAATAAGCTTCAGAAGACGGTTATTGTCCTGTACGACCGCAAGGTTATCTTCCAGTAATTTCTTAATTTCTGATTGTTCTTCATTCATAGAGTGATTCTAGCATTGTGCTCTCGCGTCAATCCTTACAGGATCAGTTCAGGTTGCGGATAGATCCGTGTGACATAGGAATGTCAGGATCTACGCTCGCAACATCTTCGACTCCTGGACGTCCGCCTCCCAGGCGCACTCTGGGGCACAACACTCATTTTATCCTATGGTGTGTCTATTGTGCCAAGCTCGCACCTATTTCCAAAACCGATGATGTAGCACGCTCCGCGTCCGTGGTGGCTTGAAACTGCCCTGTACGCTCGGAGAAAGCCCCACGCACTGGCGAG
>Ga0163151_10006343_pt1 | contig 14450 bp, 15 predicted proteins | sample OliLakLV19MP5IB2_FD_145596 | JGI IMG/M metagenome (GOLD analysis project Ga0163151, IMG submission 145596) | Freshwater microbial mat bacterial communities from Lake Vanda, McMurdo Dry Valleys, Antarctica - Oligotrophic Lake LV.19.MP5.IB-2 | ecosystem: Environmental > Aquatic > Freshwater >...
GCTTGTCCGCTCCGCGCGCTTTCTCGATCGCCCCACGTTCTTCCGCCCTGCCGTCATCGTCGGTGACTCGCGGACCGGTGCCACGAGCACCTACCACGGGATGATGGCGATGCTCCAGCTCATGACTGTCATCGTGCGGAGCCTTCCGGCGGACGAGACAGGTTTCCGAAAGGTGTCGCTCCGGCTCGCCATGACGGGCGACGAGCAGCGCAACTTCATCCCTGTCGACTGGGTGGCCGAAGCGATGGTACGGCTATTGGGGATGCCTGAGGCGCGAGGCCGCACGATCCACCTCGCCCCTGAGAATCCCATCACGATCCGGCAGCTCATCGATTTCACAAGCAGCTACCTCAATTCCGGGGGCGTCGAGTTCTGCGGATCGCGGAAGCCGTCCGACCTTAACGATATTGAGTCGGCTGCCTACGGCGGGAAGTCGCTCTATGAACCCTACGAACAGACCGACCCGGTCTTCGAGACGACCACGCTCGCGGAACTGACTCCCGATCTGCCGTGTCCGATCATCGACGAGCCGATGCTGCACCGCTTCCTTGCCTATGGCGATGCCGACCGATGGGGCAAACGGAAGCATCGGGGGCCGGTCATCGAAACCTGGTGCGCCGATCTTCTCGGCAGCCTCGAGCCGGCAGAGCTTCTCTCGGTTGCCCGCGCGGTCGCAGGAGGTGCTGCAGCGAGCCCTCCGGCCACGATCGGGATCGATGTGGTGGGCGCGGGCGGCGGAAGCTGGACGATTCGACGCGACTGCAAGGCATCGGCGTGTCTGGAACGCGGCCTGGATCACAGGCTTCCCTGCTACACGCTTACCGTGGACGAACTTGCTGCGGCGGTGCACGCCGGGCCGCGAACGGCAACAGCCGCCGGGTCGCCCTTGGCCCAGCAGCTCGGAGGCTACCCGGTGGCGGTGTCACCGGCGCGGGCCGTGTCCTGATCGGCAGCGTGACTTGATGGACGAACCTGAACCGCCTTGCGGCCCGCAATCTGCACGATGTCATAGATGATGCCGCGCCATTCGATCGAGCGGGTCGTGAGGGCGGCCACCGTGGCTACGGCGTAGACGACCTGGGTCATGGGGATGAGCGCCATACGGCAGAGGGTCCGACCGGGCAGCACCGCCCGGACTCGGCCACCTGCGGCGACGACCGCCTGCTGAACCGCAGATGCAATTGCCAGGAAGAGCACGGCGGAGGCTCCCTCGTAGGCGACCACGGCGCCCGCCGCAATCGCGGCTGCCCCCCAGGAGCCACGTGCAATGGCCACGACACAGAACGCCAAGGCAACGCCGATGGAGAGGGACGTCGATACACCGTGCATCGCGACCAGGGGCCAGGATGGGTGGTGCAGCCGCGCCGTCAGGAGCTGGCGGGCAATCCAGCGGGTCAGCGGGCCGAGGGCCACATCGTCATCCTCGTCCACGGCCACGAGCGCCGGCACAAATCGATATTGCCAGCCCGCGCGGGCCAGCGGCGCGGCGAGCGACGTATCCTCGCAGAGCGTCGTGCGGATGATCTCTGTCCAGCCGGTGGCGTCGATCGCTTCGCGTCGAACTGCGAGGGAGCCACCCCAGGGGATGCCGAACGCGGCCATCTGCACGATCGCCCCCGCGTTCCACAGCATGCGGATGGTGCCCGTGAGCGAGTTGTGAACGGGGTCATACCAGCGATTGCCAGAAACGGCTCCCACGCCTGGCCGCATGCACTCGTCCACGAGCGTCACGAGCCATTCCTCACGCACGACGGAATCGGCATCGATGAGCGCGATGACGCGCGTGCGTGGATCGAGCGACTCAAGGGCCTGCCTGAGCGACGCGCATTTGAGCGAGCCTGTCGTGGGACGGACCGCCAGCGGCTCGATCGTCGCCTGGCGCCAGGCTGCCCCGCGGCCCTCGAGCGCGCGGACGGCAGCGTGGGCGGCCTCCCAGGCCGGGTCACGCGTGGAGTCAACGATCACCCGCAGCCGCCAATCGCGGTGGCATTGCCGGGCGAGTGCGGCGAAGACTTCGCCAAGCGTGGCGTCACAGCCTCGCAGGCAGAGCACGACTTCCGCCGGCACCGTCGCTGCCGTCTCGCGGTCGCGCTGCCGCTCACACGATGCCCGTGTGCGGCTGCGGACGATCCAGACAAACCAGACCGTCAGCACGACTTGGGGAACGATCAAGCTCCCTACGACGGCCGCCACGATCCATGCAAGCTGGGTGTCGGTGAGACTCATGACGCCAGCATCTCCGGCGCGACATTGACCGACGGGGGCGACGCCCTGGCGAATTCGCGCAGTCGTTCGGCAAACCGTGCGAGGGTCACGGCCGCGGCGGCGGGCTCGAACGCCGCGGTGTCGACATGGGCAGCGATCGTGCGACGGCCAGATGTTTCGTGGGTGGCCACGGCCAGCGGCGTGCCGGGCCGCACCGGGGGCACGATCCACCAGCCAGTCATGTGGCTTTCACCGATTCGAATTCTTCCATCGTCATCCGCCAGTGGAGACCTGTGGAAACAACGGCCAAGATTCGAGAGCACGGCCGTAGCCTGGGGCTTTGTGTTCTTCGCCGCGCGGGCCAGGCCGCCGGGGGCCAGGCGCCCGACCTCGAGGCTCATCGGTAGGATGTGCCCCAGCGCGTGAACGCGAATGAGCTCCATCTCAGCATGGATGCCCGCAACCAACTCATGGCGATCATGGCACTGCTCCCGCTGCCGGTCGAGAAAGACCATGCTTACGCGGTTCGCCGCCGGAAGCAGGTAGTCGCTCTTTGCCCGCAGGCTCGTGGGGACGCTCAGGCGGACCCACCCGTCGCCGATCGCCGGATCCCTGGCATCATCAGCGGCGTCGGCGATCGCCGTGATGAAGGCGGCGGCGAGGAGGTCATTCACCGTGACACCGTCGGCCTTGGCGCGGGCCTCGACCTCGGCATACGTCGCGGCGTCGATGGCGGCGACAAGAATCGTCGGCCTCCAGGGTTCTGCACCGGTCGCTGCCGTTGCGGCGGCTTGGCCCCCGAGCCCAACCACGCGCCTCGCGATGAATTGCCGCACCCCCGCCAGGCCAACGCGGAGGCCCGGCAGCATACGAAGGAAGCCTCGCCACGATCCCGCAACGCGGCCCCGGGCCCGGAGGCATGCGACGACGTTGGCCGCCTCGCGCGGACGTCGGCTCTCCTGGCCCGCCGCAGCAAGCAGCCAGCGTTCGATAAAGCCGACGAGGCCGAGGCCGTCGCATGCGGCGTGGTGGACCGCAAGCACGATCGACCAGCCCTCGGGATACGCGATGACTTCCGCATGCATCATCGGCCCGTGCTGCGGATCGAGCCGCGGAATGGGCATGTCGGCAGGCCCTGGAGGGCTTGCCGCGTTCGACGTGTGAAGGAGAGGCAGCGGGCCAGGCAGCCAGCGCCGCCGTCGGAAGCGGGGCCGGGCGACACGGGCGGTCAAAAGCGGCTCGCCGCGAATCACCCGGTCGAAGGCCGAAGCCAACGCCGGCACAGGGGCCTGCCCCGTGAAATCCAACCGCGCGACGATGACCATCGGATGCGAGGGCCTGTCGTCTACGAGCATGTGCTCCTCGAACGCCGTCATCGGCAGGCCGCCTGAAGGCAGACTCACATCGGCGATGTCAGGAGGTGGAGTCAATCGGCACCGGGAAGGGCGGACGGGAAGCAAGCATCTCCCCCGACCGACCACGAGTGTCTCCACGAAATCCCTTGTTCGCAAACCCGATGTGAAATCGTGGTGGCGCCAGCCGAGGTGGTGCTACCGCGGCGGTTGGAGAAGCCCTCCGACGAACTGCAGGCGAACACCGAGCGCTTTTTCATAGCGAACCCGCAGGTCGGCAAACTGCGTTGGCGTGGGCTGACTGCCCGTCAACAGCCGGAAAACCTCAGCGACATAGAGGTCTGGGCTTCGGCTTGTTCGCTCAAAGAGCTCGGAGCTACTCAGAATCCCTGCCTGCACGCTCGTGAGCGACCGGCCTCGCATGAGCTCCGCCTGCCACACTTCCGTCTCGAAGGCCCGTGGCGGTCGGCCAAGATAGCTACGGATCCACTGGTCGATCTGGTCGCGGGGCTGAAGGGCCGGACTCGGGCTGGCGTTCACACGGACGAGGCCGCCGATTCCGGTGATGCTGGTGGACGTGGGGGCGGCCGCAGTCGATGCCGCGCCCGCGAGCACAAGATCGACCTTCTGATCACGGTCCATGGAAGCCAGCGGTGTCGGCTGGCCGCTCTGCATGACGATCCGCCCGCCGTGCTCGCCGCGGGCGTCGAGCGCGTATCGGTGACCCGCCGTCAGGGCAGGGAGCTCCAGCCGGTAGCTCATTGGAAACGGGGCTGCGGGAAGCTGTGTCTGCACGACCGCCACGTCCTGCCACTGCGGGTAGGTGACATCGAGCACCCGCACGACGACGACGCCTGACGCCGGCAATCGTGCGCTGCCGTCGGAGAGCAGCCGGCCCGACACAGCCCGCGAGGCTGCGGCAAACCGCACCGGCACGTTTGCGAGGGCACCGGAGCGAGTACTGCGAACCAGAAGCGTGACACTTTCCGACGGGTCGATCCGTCGGGCAATCTCGTCACCAAGATCAAAGAGTCGCTCACCCACGAACCCCACCTGGTAGCCCGCCACGGCCACGATGGTGTCCCCGACCTCGAGGCCGGCCGACTTCGCGAGCGAGGAAGCTCCTACCTCGATCACCTCGACACCGACGGGTGAGTTCTGCACGTTGATGCCGAGGCGGTACGCTCCTGGACGGGGCGGAGCTGGCTGGGCATACGCCATCTGGGTTCCCTGCGACCCCCATGCGGCGTCATCCCGTGTGCGAATGTCGTCGGCAGTGGCAACACCGCCCGCGATGAGGACGCATCCGATCACAACGCTCCGCTGCCACATGGCTATGTTCATCGCTCTACCGGCCAGCCGAGCCGTTCCTTTTGGGCATGGATCTCGCCGCGGGACAGCGGCACAAGGGCGTCTTTGGCCAGGTCAAGCTGGCCCGGAAAGCTCAGGATGTACGAGACGAGCTCACGCAGAGCCGGCGGCCAGTCGCCCTCTGCGGGCGGGACGACGGCGACATACAGCGGACGGAAATCCGGCGTTCGCTCCGATCCTGGAACGTCACCGATCACGCCCGGCTGGATGTCGAGCGGGAGCTGACGCAGTCCCGGCCGGCCCGCCACGGCTATGCCCACGAGGCCTAGGCCACCGCGATCCGCAGCGACGGCCTCAGCCACCTTCGTGATCGAATCATGGCTCGTAATCGAACCGGGCCAGCCCGCCTCACCGCCGACGAGTCGCTCGAGGTAGCGGCGCGTCCCCGATCCCTTTTCAGACCCGTGGACCGTCACCGGCACCGCAGCCTGCTCCCCCGCGTCGGTCCAGGCCGACCAGCGAATCGCGTCGCGTTTCGCGCCGGCGGGGACGATGCCTGTCTCGGGGTTCCATGGGAGCCCGGCCACGGGGTTTTTTTCATGGACGATCCACACGAGCTGGTCGAAGCCCACGGCGATGACGACGGGGTTGCGACCATTCTTGGATGCGGCGGCGATTTCGTCGTCCGTGATCACGCGGCTCAGGAGGGCCACGTCAGCCTTGCCGTCCATGAGCGCCTGCCAGCCGCCATCGGTACTCGTGCGATCGATTGTCACGACGGCCTTCGGGTGAACCTTCATGAAGCCGTCTGCCCAAAAGGCCGCAGCCTGATCGAGCGTCGAGGAACCTGCCAGCCGCAGCGGCCCCGTCACGGGTGCGATGGGCCGATACTCCATGGTCGCCAGTTCGACGAGCGGGTTTTCGGGAGGCGCCGGTGAGTCTCCGTCGCGGGCATCATCGGCCGCGCGGGCTGCGTGGCTCATGGCCGTGACAAGAAGCAGCCCGGCGCCAATCGCCGCGACCAACCTAGGCATGCGATGCATGCGGAAGCGAAAGATCTTCATGGCGGCAGCGTACCGACATGGCCCGCGATCTGGCTACCTCAACGGGGCACCGATCCGCCGGAGGCGTGCTGCGCCAGCAGATCCTCGACGTCGTCCGGCGTCGTTGACACCGCCCAGGCCCAGCGGCTTGACCATCGCGATGTCGAGCGCGCGCCGTGGCCGGTACACCGTGGCGATCCGAATACCGTTGGGCCAGGAGATGTGGAATGCCGACTTCCTCGTTCTCATGCCGCAGAAACGTGAGCGACACGCCAAAAATGTTGACATGCTCGGGATGGAAAAACTCCCGGCCGACAGCTCTTTTGGCACCCTTCTTCGTCGCCACGCCCACGACCCTTGACCATCCGCAGGCCCACGGCAGCCGTGGACGAGCGACCGCTCCTCCGTTCAGAGCACATGCCCGCAGAGGGGGCAGGTGCGGGGCCTGTTGCCGTCCTGGAACGGCGACACGAACGCCGAGCACTTCGGGCAGGATAACGTCACGGCCAGCGGCATTGCTGCTGCTGGAACGGCGTCGAGCGGCTGTCGGCGGATGGCGCGGTCTCTCGGATCCTGCCACAGACGGGAAGGAACGCCGTCCGGGGTTCGGTATTCGACCGTTTCGCCGAGATTCAGCCGGGCAATCACCGACGGAAAATCGGCAGCCGCAACGCCGAGCGGGCCCAGCAGCCCGCCGACATTGACCGAATAGACCGATTCTTGGACATGGCAGCCGCCCCCAGCCTCTTCCGTGAGCTTGAAGTGGATCTGCTCGCGGCCGCCGACGAGAAGACAGGCGTGGCCGTCGAACCGCTGCCACTGTCGTGCCACCGAGGCAGCCAGGGCCTCAGTTTCCTTAGGGCCGAGGTCGGCGGCAAACCGCGGCACCAGGATGTTCATGGCAATTTTGTGATAGTCCCTGCCTCCGGCCAGCGGTGGCGGCAAGGGGCCGAGCGGTTCGACCGAAAACTTTCGCTCAGAGGGGTTCACCGAGAGTCGCAACGGGAGCCCATCGCTTGTGACAACTTCAGCACTCTGCCCCCGGTTCAATTGGTTCCGAACATCCACGAGATCATCGAGATCGACATTCCACTCAATGGCCACCTGCCTTAGCCACAGCTTCGGTCCTGGCTCGGAGTGGGCACTGGGTCTTCCAAGCGGCGTGTGACCAAGCTCCAGAAAGAAGGCGTTTTCACCCAACAACATCGCCGCGTGGCCATCGTAGGTAGCCCACTGCCGGACAAGTGACGTGACGAGATCCGCCCGTTCTCCGACGGAGAATCCGTCGTCGACGATCTGACCGACGATGTCTTCAGCCATGCCTCGCAGCGTGCGGGAGTCGAATTTCTGCTTCGGCATGGCTTTCTCAGGTGTCGGCGGGGCGCGGGACGGCCCGCCGGCCCTCACTTACAGCACGTGCCCGCAGAGCGGACAGGTTTTCGGTTTCTTCCCGGTCCGTGACGAGGCCAGGAACGCGCAGCATTTCGGGCAGGACGACGGAGCCGAAAGCGGGGTCGCGGAAAATGGAACCGCGGCCGGGTGCGTCGTCTCGAGGCAGTTGGTCTTGGGGTCATACCAAAGCCGATAGGGGGGCCCTTTCTCCGGGCGTAACTCGATCGGGCGGCCGAGATTGAACTGGGCAATGACCCGCGGAATCTCCCCGGACGACACGCCGTACTCGGGCAGTTGGGTATCCAGTTTGACGGGAAGAATCTGTATGTCGAGCTTCCACGGGCCGTCTGTCGGGGTCGTGATCCTGAGGCGAATCTCCTCACGGGGGCCGGCGAACACGGAGGCGTGGCCGTCATGCTCTTTCCACTGCTTCGCCACCGAGGCCGCAAGCGCCTTGATCTCGTCGTCGCCAAGCTCGGCCCCGAACCTCTAGAGCAGGTACCGCGTCGCGATCGCGGGGCAATCGCTCTCGGTGAACGTCAGTGGCGGGCCGTCGGAAAGCAATTCGACGCCACATGACTCTGCCTTCGGATTCACCCAGAGCCGAAGGGGGTCGCCATCCTCGCTGGTGACCTCGGCACTCTGGCCGCGATTGAGTTGCTCGACGATATCGGGCAAGTGTTCGGGGTCAATCTTGCGCCCCCGAATCACGCCGATCAGCCAGTTTATCGCAGCGGGTTTCGGGACAATGCGCGGCCGTCCGAGCGGCGTATAGCCCAGCGAGAGAAATATGAGTCGCTCGCCCGCGAAGAGTGCCGCGTGCCCGTCGTAGGTGGCCCACTGCCGAACAAGCGACGTGACGAGGTCCGAACGCACGCTCGCCGGAATTTCGTCTTCGCCGGCGACCTTGTCGAGGAAGTCTTCGGCGAGGTCTCGCAAAAGCCCAGAATCGATTTTTTGCGTTGGCAAGGCTTCCTCGCAGCGTTGCGGAGCGTCAGCCTAGTGGACGTGCCGTTCGATCACGAGCGGGTCGGCGGCGCGGATGTCGCCGATGCGGAGCGAGGCGCGGCCGGCGAGGAGGTCGTCCACGAGGTCGCCCACCACCTCCTTCCGCCAGCCCGCAGCCAACAGCGGCCGATGGTCTGGGTCGCCGTACCCGAGCTTCCAGGCAAGCAGATCCCGCATGTCGGATGCCGTGCCCACGAGGGCCGGGGCAAGCTGCATCTGCCGGCAGACCCCCGCCACGGCCGTGGCCAGAAACTGACCGAGCATGGCCAATTGCGACGGGGGGGCGCGGTGCCGCTCGCCGCCCGGTAGCTCGTCCTCCGGGCACTCGAGGCCCCGCTCAATCGCGGCGGCGAGCCCCTTCATGATGTATCGCAGGTCTGACCGTTGCATGCCCCGCACCGCCCCAACCTGCTGCTCGTCGGCGTTTTTTCGTTTGCACAACTCCACGATCAGATCGTCTCGCAGCACCCGCTTCGGCGGCATGTCTCGCTCGGCGGCCACAGCGTCGCGCCAGTGCCAGAGCTCGCGGGCGATCGCCAGCTCACGGCGCGACAGACCGCTCAGCCCCGCCACCCGACGCCACCGCTTTCGCACGAACGATTCTTCCACGTCGTTTTGCCACGTGGCCATTTCCTCGGCCATCCATGCGGTGCGACCGAGCGTGGCGAGCTTGGCATCGAGCTTCGTCCAAAGCTCTTCGAGATGCCGAACGTCATCGACCGCGTAGGCAAGCTGGGCGTCGGTGAGCGGCCGCTTCCGCCAGTCGGTGCGCGTCTCCCCCTTCGAGGCCTCGTCCCCTAGGAACCGTCGGACGATGGCGGCATACCCCGCGGGGTAATCGTGGTCTACGAGCCCCGCAGCCACCTGCACATCGAAGAGATCGGCAGGCCGGTCGCCAATCGCGTGAAGAATGAAACCCATCTCTTCGCGGCCGGCATGGACGATGGTCTTCCGTCCCGGTTCCGTGAGGAGCCGCCAGAACGGGTCGATCTCGCGAACGGCCAGCGTATCGACCACCGCGAGGATCCCCGGCGCCGCGATCTGAAGGAGGCAGAGCTGGCTGCGGTAGGTGTGCTCCGAGACGAATTCCGTGTCGAAGGCCACGAACGACGCATCGCCCAGCCTGTCCGCGAGATCGCGGAAACAGGATTCGGTCGCGATGACTTCAAAAGGACCGCGTGCTTTATTGAGCTTTGACAAACCGCTTTCCATTACTTTCGTTACTCCGCTCCGGGCTCGTTGGCCCGGAGTCGCGAATCTCACTTTCAAGCGTCAAGAGACGATTTGCTCACGGACGGCTGACTGGGAACTACAGGAACAGGAATGACGCCACGGCAAAGACGGGCAGCAGAATACAGGCACTGTACATCACGTAGCCGAAGAAACTCGGCATCCGCACACCAGACTGCTCGGCTATCGCCTTGACCATGAAGTTGGGGCCGTTGCCGATGTAGGTCATGGCCCCCAGGAAGACGGCCCCGAGGCTGATCGCGGTAAGCCGCGCAGCTTCGATGCCCTCGAGCCCGTCGGTTGGGTTGATCTGGGCGGTCTTGAAGAAGACGAGGTAGGTCGGCGCGTTATCGAGCACGCCCGACAGCGCACCGGTCACCCAGAAGAACCCCATCGGCGAGCTGATGCCGAGATCAGCCCCCCGCTCGTTCAGCAGGGCCAGCGCCGGCTGCATGCAGATGAAGATGCCAACGAAGAGGGCCGCTACTTCGAGGATGGCGGAGTACGTGAAGCCATTGCGACGGCGGACATCAGCCGATCCGAGGAGGAGCGAGAGGCCCACGAGGCTCAGGAGGGTCACCTCGCGGAGATAGATCCACGGGTGCCACGCGGTCCCGGGGATCGGCTTCGAAGGATCGAGCAGCGCCACCGCGGCAATGACGCCCATCATGAGGAGCGCGTTGGGCCAGAGCCCCGAGATTACGAGCCGCCTGGCGGTCGTGTGGTCGCGGGCCGTGTCGCGGCCAGACTCGCGAGGGTAGGCAACGAGCGTGTCCCAGATCCAATAGATGGCCAGGACGGTCGCGTTGACGAAGAGCCACATCGGCCATAACGACAGGGTCCACAGGAAATCCACGCCCTTGAGATAGCCGAGGAACAGCGGTGGGTCGCCAATCGGCAAGAGGCAGCCGCCGCAGTTGCACACGAGAAAGATGAAGAACACGACCGTGTGGACGACATGCCTCCGCTGCTTGTTGGTCTCGAGGAGCGGGCGGATGAGGAGCATCGCCGCGCCGGTCGTGCCGATAAAGCTCGCGGCGAGCGCCCCGATGCCGATGAAGGCTGCGTTGACCGTGGGCGTGGCTTCGAGGTCGCCTTCGATCCGCACGCCACCGGTGATCGTGTAGAGCGCGAAGAGCAAGAGGATGAAAGGGACGTACTCGGCAAAGAGGGCGTTGACGAGCACCGCAGCGACCGTGGGCCAGGATGGCCCAGACTCGGCCGCAGCGACGACGTCATGCGCCGGGAAGTGGAGCTCGACCGCATGGCTGTGGAAGAAGATGTAGTAGGCAAGCGTGACGCCCGCCAAGAGCGAAGCGACGAGAAGCTTGCTCGAGTTGTGTTCCCACCAGTGGGCGAGACTCGGCACGAGGGGCAGCACGGCGATCACGCCAAGGAGGATCACGAATGGGAGCACCGTAAAGAGCGGCGGGGCCGCACCGGCGGCGGGGTGGGCCGCGGCCGCGTCGTGATCATCTGCGTGCTCGTGATCGTCAGGAGCCTTGCCGTCATGCGATTCGTGGCTGGCCGCTTGTGTCTGGACGAGCAAATCACGACCATGCTGGGGCAATCCCGCGGCGGCGGCGGCGAGGTAGGCCGCGAGGGCCAGGCCGATGCCGACGAGTGTTCGGACGGAGGCAGAGGCTCTGGCGGTGCCGGCCGCGTCGTGGTGGGAAGGAAGATCGTGCATGGCGTCCTGGCGGGCGGCGAGGTGTGGCGGGTGGCCGATGGCGGCCGCTCTCCATTCGCGACCGCAAAAATGTATGCCAGCCGGGTGTTTGACGAAAGCGGAGTGGCGCAGGTGACGCTCGAAGCGGTCCATGCACAGCGTGAGGTGTGGCTCCGGGGCAACATTCGGCCGGGCGTGGCCGGTGTCGTGATCGTGAGCGTCGCAGGGGCTGCCGCGATGGCGGTCGCGGCGGTGTGCGGGCTCTCCCTATGGATTGTTGGCGCGATCCTCGCGGTGACTGTCTTCGTTGTGGCCAACGTTGCCATCGCAACATGGGTCGTGTCGCGGCCGCGGCTCACTCGAGCGGGCTTGTTTCTCGAAGTGCGGCTCGCGCCGGGCCAGTTCCAGCGGGTGCCACTCGAAGTTATCGAGTGCATCTTCCGTGGGTCGGACGCGATCGTGCGACCCGGCGAAGAGACCGATGCGGCGCGGTTCCGTGTGGGCACGCTCGTCGTGCGGCTTGCCGAACGGGCGACGCAGTGGCACCACCGATACACATTCAGGCCCTGGGGCACGTGGGAGGATGGCCATATCGTGATCGACGGCCGGTGGTGTGAGCCGCTTTCCATCGACAGCGTCCGAGCCGTGGCCACGCGACTCCTCGAGGCCAAGCGTGAGGTGGCTGCGGGGGAAGGCCGATGAGCCTTGCTGCCAGCGCGACGGCGGCGGCCGACTGGCGACACGGGTTGCTTGTGAGTGTGCGCGATGCAGCGGAGGCCGCGATCGTCGCCGCGGCGGGCGCGTCGATCGTGGATATCAAGGAACCGCAGCACGGCCCGCTGGGGCGAGCAGACGCCGACGTCGCGGCAGCAGCGATCATCGCGGTGGCGGGCCGGGCCGCGGTCACGCTCGCGTGCGGAGAGCTCACTGACGGACCGACGGTGATCGCGGCGTATCTTGACGATGTGCTTGCCCGCTTGAACGGGTCTGCGCGTCCCGTCGCGGTGAAGGCTGGCCCGGCCGGGCTCAGCAGCGTCGCGTGGATCGGGGCCTATCGGCGGCTTGCGGATCGCATGCCCCATGGCGTCGAGACGGTGGCCGTCGCGTACGCCGACTGGCACGCCGCGTCAGCACCACCTCCTCACGAAATTATCGCAGCCGCTGCCAACGCCGGAGCGCGGACCGTGCTCGTGGACACGTTCGACAAGGCTGGTCCGGGGCTCTTTGGGACGGCCTCTCGGGCCGATGTGGCCGAGTGGGTGGGGCGCGCGAGGGACGCGGGGCTCACCCTCGCGGTGGCTGGAAAACTCACGGCAGCCGAGGTGCCGCTGGCGTTCGATCTCGGGGCGGACGTTGTGGGGGTTCGGTCAGCCGCCTGTTCGGGTGGCCGGCTTGGCCGGATTGATCGGACACGAGTGTTTGCCCTTGGTAAACTCGGGGGCATCGGTCGCGCCGTCTCGACCGCCATCCCAGCAGGAGAATCGATTTCGTGAAGTCACTCGAAGTGCGGGTACCGCACGGTTTGGAGAAGGCCGAGGTGCGTCGTCGGCTTGATGCCGCCGTCGAGCGTGCCCGACGAGACTATGCCGACAAGGTCAGCAGTCTCGAGGCCGCATGGGAAACGGAGGACCGGATGGCGGTGGATGTCGTCGTGTTGGGGATGGACCTCCAAAGCAGAATTGAAGTCGAGGTCTCGCAGCTCGTGATCCAGCTCGAGCTCCCTGGGATGGTGACGATGTTTGCCGGGCAGATTCGATCGGGCATCGAGGAGCGGATCGGTAGTCTCATGGGAGATCCCGCGTAATGGCCCGGTCGTTGCCCTCCGAATCCGTCACGATCGGCACGACCCCCCGGGTCGGTACGGTGTCGATCGGTTGGGAGGAGAACGGCCGGCCCAGCTCGGCACGTGGGGTAGAATTGCCCGATAGTTGAAGCGACGTACCGTCAGCAGACACGCCATGCCCATTTCCCGACACCAGACGCGGCCGACCAGCCCGCTCCGCTTCCTTGCGGTCTGCGGCCTGGCGCTCGTCGCTGTGCCATACGTGGTCGAGCCCGCGGCGGCCCGCCAGCCGGCTGCGGCCGCAGACGACGATCCGTTTGCGGACGAGTTAAATCCGTTCGGTCCCGGGACATCATCGCCACGCCCATCGCCCACGCCCACGCGTGTGCCTGTTCCGATCCCCGAGCCATCGACACCTCGCACTGCACCGCAGTTGCCGGTCCCGTTCCCCGACGCCACGTTGCAGGAGGGCTCGTCAGCGCGACCCACCATGCGTCCGAGCGAGGCTGATCGCAGCTCGGCGGAGGCATCGCCGGCCGCGGCGATTCTCGTCGAAGCCGAAGCCCTCGACCGCGATGGGAAGTATGAGGAGGCGCGTGCCAAGCTCCGCGAGGCAATCGAGATCGATCCACAGCTCCCGATCGCGTATCTCGCCCTTGGCGTCGTATCGCGGCGGCTGGGTGACTTCGAGGGTTCGGTTGACGCGCTCTCGCGCGGCATCGCTCTCGACCCCCAGGATCCGGAGTTTTACCTCCGTCGTGGGATAGCGTGGTTCCACCTCCGGCTTTACGGCATCGCGATGGAAGACTTCGAGGAGGCTGCGGGCATCGCCTATGACGACCCACGGCCCGAGCTCTGGCGCGGGCTGACGCTCATGGAGCTTGGCCGTCCGCTCGAAGCGATCAATGCCTACGCTTCGTCGATTCGTCGCGACCGCAGCTACATGCTGGCCTACCTCAATCGCGGCCTCGCGTATCTCGTGGTTGACCAGCCGGGCAAGGCGGCATTCGATTTCGATCAGGCGATCCGGCACGATCCTCGAAACGTCGAGGCATGGTTCAATCGCGGCGTGGCGCTTGCCCGCCAGGGACGATTCGCTGAGGCAATTCACTCCTACGAGCAGGCGCTCGTGCACGATCCGAAGCACGAGCCATCCCGCCGCAATCTCGCCGCGGCGCGCCGTCAGATTCGCCGGTAGCAGCACGGTCGTCATTGCCATGAGCGCTACCTTGGCCGAGTGCGGCTGAAGTTGCCCCCGCCGCGGCTCGGGCAACCCCTCGCGGATGCGTCCAACGGACTCAAACCGTGTCCCAATAAAAGCCCCTCGCGATAGCGAGGGGACTGCGGGTCATTGGGCGATGATGTTTGTCGATTCGCATAAAAGCCCTCGCGATAGCGAGGGGACTGCGCGATGGTGCAATGATGTTTGTCGATTCGCATAAAAGCCCCTCGCGATA
>Ga0163151_10006345_pt1 | contig 14447 bp, 9 predicted proteins | sample OliLakLV19MP5IB2_FD_145596 | JGI IMG/M metagenome (GOLD analysis project Ga0163151, IMG submission 145596) | Freshwater microbial mat bacterial communities from Lake Vanda, McMurdo Dry Valleys, Antarctica - Oligotrophic Lake LV.19.MP5.IB-2 | ecosystem: Environmental > Aquatic > Freshwater > Lake...
CTTGTCCCTAAACTTATTTGGCGTTTGATAATGGCTAATGCAAGCTCTAACTTTGTCTGGGGATTATGTCTTTCAAGGGGAACTCCTGCTTTTTTTAGCCTGCTTTTTGATTTTGTCCAGTCCTCGGGCAGTGCATGATTATTATATCCATTTACACAATCAAGCCAAATGCCTTTTTCAGTTGCATTTTGTTTTATATGTTTGAATATTTTTTGTCTTAATTCTATTGAATTTAAAAGTGGTTCAAAATTCTTAGTTGAGAATACAGCATGTATATAAATTCTTATCCAACTCATAATATATTTAAGATTAGAATTCAAAAGTATTACAACTTATTTTATGGCTATAAACAAGTTGTTTTAATTTTATTAACTTCAGTCAACTGGAGCAGACAGCAATAAATTGAGAATTTATCTTAGCAAAGTTATTGTTCCTTTATAATTTTTTTTAGTTTTTTTGCCTACTTTGTTTGTTTCTAATACGTAGAAATAAGTGCCGGCAGAATAAGGTATACCGCCGTCGTTATAACCGTGCCAACAGTCAGTGATATCGGTAGTTTGCCAAAGAAGTTCACCCCAACGGTTAAATATCCACATATGGAATTCATCGCAGGGAGGGAGTATTCCAGCTATATGATAACAATCGTTAATTCCATCAGCATTTGGTGTGAATGAATTGGGAATTAATATAGAATCTATCGTGCCAATTTTAATATTTATAGTTTTATACAATGTATCAGTGCAACTAAAACCAGGATTTACGATAATACCTACTTTATATGAGCCTGGTGCTTGAAATGAATGCGTGACAGGACTAATTTGTGAACTATCTATGACACCTGAATCGAAGAGCCAATAATATGTTAAGATACCCGTACTTTTGTTGGTGAATTTATATATCAGTTCACATAGCCCACTTTCATATTCAAAATCGGCTTTTACAATTCCTACTATATTAATAGTGTCTTGAACTTGTTGCATGACAGTACAATTTAGGGAATCGATTACGGTAAGTTTTATGATATAAGTTTTCTCAGTATTATATCGGTGAGAAGTATTATAATTTGTATCTGTGGTGCCATCGCCAAAATCCCAAAGATATGATTTGCCCGTGGTGCTTTGATTATTCATATTCACGTTCTGCCCCGCACAGCCTTGCTTGGGGCTTACGGTGAACTTTGCATGAGTTGTTGTATCCGCATTTATCCAGACAATTTTTTCAATACTATCTGCACATGGCGTACCTCTATTAATTACAAATTTCACTTTGTAAAATCCGGAATTTGTATATATATGAACAGGATTGTTTGTGGAATCTGTTTGTCCATCTCCAAAATCCCATTCGGTGCGGATACTATAAGTACTTTTGTTTTTGAAAGCTACTTTTTTCTCACAAGGTTTTTGTTGTGCATCAAAGTCTGCTTTGCCCGACTGGTATATCTCTACCGTTTGATAAGCAGTATCATTTACATTACAACTATTACTATCATTTACAACCAGCATTACTATATATTTTCCTGGAGTATTATATTTATGTGGTTGTGGATTTTTGGCAGTATCATAAGTGTTATCTCCATAACTCCAATAGAAATATTTACCTCCTGTACTTTTATTATTAATGTTAGGAACCAAGGGTGGACAAGCCTTTCGAGGGCCAATATCAAAGTCGGCAATAACAGCATTTGATATTTGAAAATCTATTTTGAAAGATGCATTGCTGCATCTGGGACTAGGATTTGTTTTAGAAAAACAACCTACTGTAGTTGGAAAATTACTTAGCTGTGATAGGTTTTGTACTTCGGGACAACTAGAACAAACTGATTGATAAACGACACCTTTGGGGTCGAAGCGACTTGTGCCTCCGTCTACGTGGTCGCCCGATTCGTTTGTTTGACCAGAAGACCCAAAATAGGTGGCATACGCTCGTGTAGCAAAATTTTTGGTGAGTACTATTAAATAAAAATCTTTTCCATCGGTTGTTTTTTGAATAGCATTTGCGGATACACTCAAATTGGCTGTTGAACCGGTGTGGTCACCATTTGCAGCAACCTCGCTGCCCCAACCAGAGAAATATATGTTCTCACAATTATCAACTAGAAAAGCACTTGGGTTTAAATCAGCAGTTTTAATTCCACTTCCAAAGCAAGTAGATAGTATAGTTTTTTGTAACGACGAATCAATCTTTATAATAAATTGCCCGCTGTTGGCTTCGTTAAAGACACCACTGCTAACGGCCCAAATACTATCAGTTTGCCCAGTTGCATAAACCATTCCTTTGCGGTCGGTTTCTATAAAATAGACTTGGTTATATTCACTATTTCCTATATAAGTACCATTTACAAATTTTAAACTATCATTGGTGAAGCAATATATGTATCCATCTGATCGGCCTCCTAAATATTTTGGATTAAGTGCATTGCTATCCGCGAGTAAACTATCACTTGAAGTTCCGCCGCCAACATATACTAAATTATTTCCAGTTACCTCTACACTATACCAATCATCATCTTTTTTACCACCATAGTAGGTTGACCAAACTAAATTGGAAAGCGTACTATCTAATTTTATTACTACGCCATCAAGTCCTCCGCCTAATTTTTTTTGTAAATTTAAACTTGAAACTGGGAAATTATTTGAGCGGGTACAACTGGCAATATATATATTATTGTCATTATCCAAATCTACTTCGCCGCGAAATTCATCAGCATAATTATATTTTAACGAACCACCAGAGTTGAAACCATCATCGCCACTGCCACCAATGTAGGTAGAGCCCACTAAAGCAGTTCCATCCTCTGTAAATTTGGTACATATAATATCGTAGGTTCCGTTGAAACTTGTATCATAACTATCTGCTTTTACGGGAAAATTTTTAGAAGTAGTTGTACCAAAAACTACCAATTGGTCATTGCCGTCAGCTATAATACTATGGGGGAATTCACTGTCTTTGCCTCCTAAATACGTAGCCCATAATAATGCAGAACCATCAGGTTTGTACTTGCTGAGACTTATATCACAGGGAAAAAATTCCCATCCATTTTGAACGCCACCGCCAAAACTTGTTTGAAAAGCACCCGCAGTTGCAGGGTATTTGCCATTGGCAACTGTGGTAGGCCACGACGCAATCCCTCCCGCAAATAAACTTCCTTTACTATCATAAGTTGCGGTAAAACCAAAATTATCTACAGTAGAACCTGAATAGGTACTAAATATTAATACTGGGTCAATCACCAAAGGATAATTTGTATTATAATCTCCTAACTGATAACTTATTATATTTTCTGTTAATTTGAATTTGCAAACAACCGAAACTTTATTATCCCCAATCATTTGCCAAGCAATAGGTGCAAGGTCTTGCAGTTTCCCCACACTGTTATAGATATGCAAATTTCCATTAATAAGTTCGAGTTTATCTGCTCCTTCAATTTGCATTTTTATTTGCGATGGCGAAATCCCTTTTTGTATATAATAAGTATATTTGAGTGAACCCGCCAAAGGTTCCATTTTTAAATCGATGCCATTATATAAATTATGAATATTAATTTCTCCAAATCCATATACTTTCGACTTCCATTTCGATTCATCATTGCCCAAAAAGAAATTATAATAATGTTCCGTTTTTTTAGCTGCTGATAATTGGAAATCATTAGCCCCAACATAGCTGATGAACATTTGGTTGCATGGCAATACCGTGGGGCGTTTAACTTGTTTGCCGTGTGGGTGTGCAATTATTTTCGACCATACGGTATCATTAAATTGCACATAACGAAGTTTGTTTTTTTCTATGATGATTGTTTGCGAATTAGCGTTCAATAAGTATTTGTAATAGATTTCCCATTGACCTTTGTTTTCGATAAAAGTTTGTGCAAAAGAATTTGAACTATTGTATAATAAAACTACCATACATCCAATAGAATATAGTAATAGTTTTTTATATGTATTATATAGCTTCATTTATAATAGCCTATTTTGCACTTTAATGATTCGCCGCGGCGAAGCCTCGTTTCTCGCAATGACATTGATAGGTACCTCGCAATGACTTTAGTAATTGACAAAAATAAGCAAAAAAAGTTGCCCCATACTACCAAATTTCCAACTGTATCTTTGCAGCATGTTTGAAAACGCATCCCGCACAGAAGTATCGCTGCTAGGCGAGTTTGGCTTAATAGACCATTTGTCTCAAAATTTCACAAGTAAGCAAGCATCCACGTTAAAAGGCATTGGCGACGATGCCGCTGTACTTGAAAAAGATGCTGAAAATGTAACTTTGGTGAGCACTGATTTATTGATAGAAGGTGTGCATTTCGATTTGCATTATATGCCCCTAAAACATTTGGGATATAAAGCTGTGACCGTGAATTTGAGCGATATATATGCCATGAATGGGATACCCGAGCAGATAACAGTGTCACTTGCTTTTTCCAATCGATTTTCACTTGAAGCCATCGAAGAATTATATTCAGGGATTAAACATGCCTGCGATTTTTATGGTATTGATTTGGTGGGTGGCGATACCAGCAGCAGTCATAGCGGTTTGATGCTGAGCGTTACAGCAATAGGTACGTGCAGAAAAGATGCGGTAGTGTATAGAAGTGGAGCCCAAGAGCATGACCTCATATGTGTAACTGGCGACCTCGGGGCAGCGTATCTCGGATTACAATTATTGGAACGCGAGAAAAAAATATTTCTTGAAAACCCAGGAGCACAGCCCGATTTGGAAGGTTTTGATTATATATTGGAACGGCAGTTAAAGCCCGAGGCACGCAGAGACATGATACAGTTTTTGCACGATAAAAAACTCAAGCCAACAGCCATGATGGACATCTCTGACGGGCTAAGCAGTGAGTTGCACCATATAGCTAAACAATCGAATGTGGGGATTACGATTTATGAAGATAAACTTCCAATTGATGCGATTGTATATAATAATGCACAAGAACTCGGACTCGAATCGACCACCTGTGCACTTAATGGGGGAGAGGATTATGAGTTATTGTTCACGGTTCCCCAAAGCATGTTTGAGCAGATAAAAGGTGTTGAAGGAATTAGTATTATAGGCCATTGCAATATGGCAGGCACTGGTATTCATCTCATAAGTAAAGCGGGAACGCAGTATCCTTTGCCAGCTCAGGGTTGGACGAATATGTAGGTGAGCCGTAGATAGTAGATAGCCCGCTGCAGCGGGCAGTTGATAGTAGCAGTAGAGAGTGGGCAGTTGGCAGTTAACCCGCTGCTGCTGCGGGGCTATCGGGAGGGGTTAATGGTTAATGGTAGGTGATTCCGATGCTTCGGAACACACAACCACGAGCAGAGTTCCCCCTCTTAAACCTGTCCACAAAAGCAAACACATTTTTGAAATTTATGTCAAGAGTTTAAAACTTCAAGGTTTGTAGCCCCGTGTGCTATCTTAGCTTTGAACCCGCCTCAAATGGCTTTTGTTGAATAGTAAAATAAAACATATCATATTGCTGTCGGCCTTTGTTTGTTGGGCATCCGTGTTGTTTTCGCAACAGTATGTGCCTATTCAAACGGCTATTGATAATGATTGGATTACGCTGAAACTGGAAGGAGCTTTTGATAAAAAAGTCTTTGCAGAAGTGATCGATCAAAACGGGGTTCACTATGGGAAATGTATTGTGGGTGAAATAAAAAACAAACTGGACTCGGAAATAAATATACAAATTGATAATGGGTTGGAGTTAATTAGCACCGATACCGCTGTTCAAAATACGGTGATTACTAAACGTGTACAACTTCAGATAGCGGGTAAGAAAAAAATTAGATTCAAGATGTATGCGATGGGTATTGAGATGAAAAGGCAAGTCCCTCTGAAAGGAATACCTTTTTTGTTAGGTTCAATTAGCAGTGTTAGAGTAGTGAAAGTAGTGAATCGCATCGAGCATGATGATATGCAAAATATTGCTGGACAATTTGCACTGTGGGCGGTTAATTTTGGTATAGATAGAGTAGCTTTTCTTAAATATACCGCTGACGAAAAATTGCTGAACAAAGTAATACAATTGCTCGACAGTAGTGGTGTGAAAACTATTTTGAACCGAAGGAGTTCCGCAAGTTTAACAAACCTCATGTCGCAAAATAACAATAAAAATTCTGGAGAGTATGCTGTAGAAATACCTGTTTCCGCCAGTGACAAAAAACCTCCTGCGGGCTTGTCATATTGGTTTAATAGTGCCAATATAGGATATGGCTTCTTAATATTTCTAGCCTTGATGTTTGTTATATATTATATATTATTGATAACAGGCGTAATGACCAAATTTAAAAACTATATGTACCCACAAAATATGGATGATGATATAGATGGGTTGGGCGATTTGGCGTAAGGGAAATGATTCAGTTTTCTTATTTGCTTCAGGCAATCATTAAAGGTTCTGCTCAGCCTTGCAAATTTTATATTTTTTGCTATTATATATTCTTCGCCACGGCAAAGTCCCTGAGTGGTTTCAGAATCTATTGTGATTGTATTAGTCCACAGTCAAACGTTGTGTTTGTTGACCATTATTAGTTTGTAGTTTTACTAAATATATACCTTTTGCAAAATTGGTTAAATCGATATTGATATTATTTTTAGCATTTGCAGCATTAATATTTTGAGTCATCACTACTTTGCCATTGATATCTATTATATATAATTGAACTGTTTGTTTTGTTGTAGAAGCAAATTCCAAAGTTATAGTATTGTTAGCAGGGTTAGGGAATATCCCCAATGATTGTATTCCGCTCAAATCACTAATACTTGTATTTTTAAAATCAAGAGGGTCGCTGAAAGAACTACAGCCATTTGAGTTGGTCACCTTTAATTTGTATTTGCCATTCACCGTAGGCGTATATGTTTGTGAAGTAGCATTTGCTACTAAAGTTGTATCACGGTACCATTGATAAGTTAACCCCGAAGCTGTTGTAGAAACAGCAGAAGCAGTTGCTGAAATTGTTGGTTTTGCGGGTAATACATACACTGTAACAGTAGTCGCAGAAGTTGTATCAAAACATCCTGTAGCTGCATCCCACACAATGGCTTTATATATACCGCTATCGGTGGCGTATAAAATGCTAAGTGTATCATTTACAATAGGGGTATTCATATTTAACCATTGAAATTTATTAGCACCTGATGCGGTCAATTTCACACTTCCTCCTTGGCAAAATGAAGTATTGCCTGTTACAGAAACTGCTGCTGATGTATTACATGATTTTACTGTAAAATTAACAGATGAATCGGTAACTATATATGTTTGTTGACCAAATGGCGTAGAGAAATAACCTTCCAAATCTACCTTTAACTTATAGGTGCCCGCGGTTCCTTTTGGAGCGGTTCCTTTTATCATAAAGCATCCTTGATAATAGGTCATACCCGTTTGATAAATATAAGAACAATTTTGAACATTGCAATTGAAAGTAAAATTAGTTCCAGGAAAGCCCACTACTTTTGATATGTGCAAACTGTCAATATGCACCGAGAAGCTTTGTACTGTGGTATCAACAGGGAAAGTAAAATCTACTTCTTGACTGAACTGCACTTGCTCATAGGCATCGGGCAACTGAGGAGGGTATACACCTGTTCCGGTATAAGTTTTAGAACATTGAGAAAATGCAAAAGCATTGGCCAAAAAGATGGCGAGAATTGATAAGGTGATTTTTTTTAACATAAGATTATATTTTTTTATTTGATTCGTGAATAATTTTATAAGGTTGCAAATATCAAGAATAAATTGTTAAGCAGCACTCTGTTTCATATTGAAAATTTCTAATTTTTGGCGGGCATATTCGGGGCCTAGCGTTACATGTTTTACCATATCGAGCGATGGCAAATCGAACATGTGGTCGGTCATTATTTTTTCGCAGATCGAACGTAGACCGCGGGCTCCAAGTTTATATTCGATAGCTTTCTCTACAATAAAATCAATGGTTTCTGGAGCGAACTCCAAAGTTTTACCACTGAGTTCGAACAAGGCTTTATATTGTTTTACCAAAGCGTTTTTCGGCTCGGTTAAAATACGTTTTAACGTTTCCGCATTCAATGGATCGAGGTGGGCGAGCACAGGCATACGACCAATGATTTCGGGGATCATTCCGTATTTACGCAAATCCTCGGGCGACAAATATTGCAAATAATCTTTGTCCTCGAAAACTTGTTTTTCATCGGCAGTTTTATAACCGATACTCTGTGTGTTTGCTCTATTTTTAATAATTTTATCGATGCCTTCAAAAGCACCGCCACACACAAATAATATATTCTCCGTATTCACTTGTACAAATTGTTGCTCGGGATGTTTGCGGCCACCTTGTGGTGGAACATTTATTACCGCACCTTCCAATATTTTGAGCAAGGCTTGCTGCACTCCTTCGCCACTTACATCACGGGTGATGCTGGGGTTATCGCTTTTGCGAGAAATTTTGTCAATCTCATCAATGAATACAATTCCACGTTCGGCTTGGGCCACATCATAATTTGCAGCTTGCAGCAATCGACTTATAATACTTTCTACATCTTCGCCCACATAACCAGCTTCAGTTAAAACTGTTGCATCAGCTATGCAAAATGGTACATTCAATATTTTGGCTAATGTTTTTGCGAGTAAAGTTTTGCCGCTTCCTGTTTCGCCCACCAAGAGGATATTTGATTTTTCAATCTCTACCTCAATATGTTTATGACCTTTGGCATTCATACGTTGGTAGTGATTATATACAGCCACACTCAACACTTTTTTAGCTTGGTCTTGACCAATTACATATTCATCCAAATGCTTTTTGATATCGTGCGGTTTGAGCAATTTTAACTCTTTGTGGGCATGTCCCTCTTTGTTTTTGCTTTTATTTTTTCCGTTGCCGTTTGCTTCTGCATATATCTCCGTAGCACTTTGTATACACGATTCGCAAATCAATGCTCCTTCAATGCCAGCAAGCATAAATAGAAAAGGAGTTGCGGGAACTCCGCAGAAGGAACAAAATTCTTCTTTGTTCTTTTTAGCCATGATTTTTAGTTGTTATTTGCTGCAAAAATCGGTATAGAATGGACAACTTGCTCACCTTTCTTGAAATATTTGGTGCAATCACAGGATTGGCGGGGGTTTGGCTTACTACACTGCAGCATGTGAGGTGTTGGCCTTTGCTTATTTTCAGCTCTATTGCTTATGGAATTGTTTTTTTGCACGACAGCAATGCACTTTATGCCGATGGAACTTTGCAGCTAATTTATATCGGCATGTTGGTATATGGCTGGAAGAATTGGACTGCCAAAAATAAAACACATTTAAATCCAAAATATAGTAGTGCCAAGGAGCTATCAATTATAATTATTATATATATTATTTTGTTCTTTGTACTTGCTCAATTTTTAAAAGATTATACGAAAGACCCTTTGCCCTATATGGATAGTTTTACTTTTGTGGGAAGTATTGCTGCACAGTATCTGCAGGCTCGCAAACGCATGGAAAACTGGGTAATTTGGTTTGCTGTGAATACCGTTTATATATATATGTATTATGATAGGGGATTGTATTATACAATGATTCTGTTTGCAATTTTTTGGGTGATGAGTATAATAGGGTGGAGGACTTGGCGAAAAGAAGTTAGTATGTCATAGTAGCAGTGCTCTTCTGCCTAAATGTGATATATATGAGTGTGTTTTTGTCTTGTAGACGAAGGAGACACCTACTGCTTATACAACCAACCACAAAGGACTAGCATTGTACCCGCCGTCAGCGGGCCTCGCCCACTTGGGATGACAAATTGAATTAACATTGTACTCCTACTTATATATGCCCTAAAAGCAAATTGCCAAAAGGCTTTTCAAGTATTAACTTTGCAGCATATTTTAAATAACAAATGAGCGAATATAATTTTAAGAAGATAGAAGAAGATTGGCAACAATACTGGAGAGAGAACAGTATGTATAAGGTTAATGAGGATACTACAAAACCTAAGTATTTTGTGCTTGATATGTTTCCATATCCCAGCGGTGCGGGTTTGCATGTGGGTCACCCCTTGGGTTATATAGCATCCGATATTTATGCACGATACAAAAGATTAAAAGGATTTAATGTATTGCACCCGATGGGTTATGATTCTTTTGGTTTGCCTGCCGAACAATATGCAATTCAAACCGGGCAACACCCAGCCATCACTACCGAAACAAATATTAATCGCTACAGAGAACAGTTAGATAAAATAGGTTTTTCCTTCGATTGGAGTAGAGAAGTTAGGACAAGTGATCCTAAGTTTTATAAATGGACGCAGTGGATATTTATACAATTATTTAATAGTTGGTATAATACCGAAACCGATAAATCAGAGCCCATAGAAACTTTAATTGCCAAGTTTGAAAAAGGCGAGATTCCTGCACCTCCTGATGGTTTTCCTAAGCAATCAACTGATACCTGGAATAATCTTGGTGAAAAAGTTCAGCAGGAAATTTTGATGCTATATAGAAATGCATACCTCAGCGAAACTTATGTAAACTGGTGTCCTTCATTGGGAACTGTATTGGCTAATGATGAAGTGAAAGATGGTGTGAGCGAGCGTGGTGGTCATCCCGTTGAACGCAAATTGATGATGCAATGGAGCATGCGAATCAGTGCGTATGCGGAAAGATTATTAAATGATTTGCAACAATTGGACTGGCCTGAACCTTTAAAAGATTCGCAGACAAATTGGATTGGAAAATCGAAGGGTAGTTCACTCAAATTTGAATTAGAAACAGCAATCGACGGTGAAGATGAAAAACATATAGAAGTTTTTACTACACGACCTGACACAGTTTTTGGCGTTAGCTTTTTAACTCTTGCCCCTGAACATGATTGGGCCGAGAAATTAGCAACTGATGAGCATAAAGATGCCGTAAAAGAATATATATATTATGCAAAAAATAGAAGTGAACGCGAACGCCAGGCAGAAGTAAAAAATATAACAGGACAATTTACAGGTTCCTATATTATACACCCATTTACAGGCAAACAAATTCCTATCTGGATTGGCGATTATGTATTGGCTGGATACGGCACTGGTGCGGTAATGGGTGTGCCCGCTCATGATAGTCGTGACCATGCATTTGCCACACATTTTGGTTTGGATATTATACAAGTAATTACGGCTCCCGAAGGTCATGATATTATAAAAGAATCGTATGATGCGAAATTAGGGAAATGTATAAACTCTGATTTTTTAAATGGCTTCGATGTAAAAGATTCTATTATAAAAGCAATAGAAGAAATTGAAAAACGCGGACTTGGAAAAGGCAAAATAAATTATCGTTTGCGTGATGCTATTTTCGGCAGACAACGTTATTGGGGCGAACCTATTCCTATATATTATAAAGACGGAATTCCTTATGTATTGGACGAAAAAGAATTGCCTTTAATACTACCTGAAGTAGATAAGTATTTGCCTACAGAAAGTGGTGAACCACCATTGGCAAGGGCTGCGGGGTGGCAGTACGAAACCACCACTATGCCAGGTTGGGCAGGCAGCAGTTGGTATATGTTCCGTTATATGGATCCGCATAATACTGGTGAATTTGCAAGCAAAGAATCTATGAAATATTGGCAACAAGTAGATTTATATATAGGTGGTAGCGAACATGCCACAGGCCATTTATTATATGTTCGTTTCTGGACAAAATTTTTATATGATATGGGTTTTGTGCCCGTAAACGAACCAGCCAAGAAGTTGATTAACCAAGGGATGATACAGGGATGGTCAAGTTTGGCTTATAGATTAAAAATAAAATATAAAATTAATTGGAAACTTCCTGATGATGAAACTATTAATTACTTAAATCACACTGATACAATCTTTATTCCTATCGTGATGATTTCAAAATACAAGTTGGATGCAATTATTAAAGGAAACATAAGCAAGGAAGAACTGTTAAAGATAGAAGAATTAGTGGCTGGTCGCATTAAAGACTATTATAGTTCATTTTCTAATTCTACAATTACTGATTTAGAATTTGATTTTTCAAATTGTCAGGAATTAAATTTTTCGATTATATATACAGAAGAAATTCCAAATGATGCAAGTGTTTCAAAATTAGATATTGGTGCATCAACAGAATGGTTTAAGCAGTTTCAAAATGCAACAAATATTGATTTTATTACTGAAGATGATGGGACATTTTTGTGTTCTAGAGAAATAGAAAAAATGTCCAAATCTAAATGGAATGTTGTAAATCCCGATGATATTATAACGCAATACGGAGCCGATACTTTGCGTTTATATGAAATGTTCCTTGGCCCAATCGAGCAAAGCAAACCATGGAATACACAAGGTATTGAAGGTGTTCATCGTTTCTTGAAAAAACTTTGGGGATTGTTTTATAATAGAGATGGTAATTATATAGTTTCGGATGAAGCACCAAATAACGCAGAATTAAAAGTATTACATAAAGCAATTAAAAAAGCTGGTGAAGATGTAGAAGGTTTTTCATTCAATACTTCTGTTTCGGCATTTATGATATGTGTGAACGATTTGATAGAATTAGATTGCCATAAGAAAAATATATTGGAGCAATTGTTAATTATATTGAGTCCGTACGCACCGCATATATGTGAAGAGCTTTGGAGCAAATTGGGCAACACAGAAAGTATTACCAAGGCTTCATGGCCTATGTTCAATCCAGAATATTTGGTTGAGAATTCATTTAATTATCCAGTATCCGTGAATGGCAAATTGCGTCTCACTTTAGAGCTTGCCTTGGATATGGCACAAGCCGATGTAGAAAAAGCAGTATTGCAACACGAAGTGGTACAGAAATGGATAGAGGGTAAAGAACCTAAAAAGATTGTTTTTGTAAAAGGAAAAATAGTGAATGTGGTCGTATAATAAACTTAAAAAGCTGCCAATTTGTAAGACTTGGGCAAATACAGAAACCCTTTCCATTTTTCAAAATACTAAAAACCAAACTTTTAATTTATATTTAAACCATAAACACTCGTTAGATATTTGTAGAAAATACAGATTTCCTTACAAATTTAAAAAAATGACTTGACAAGTTGTAACAAAATTGTAATCTTTGTCAAACAATTGTAATAAATAATTAATTCATAAATCAAACAGCCCTATCGGAACACATTTACTCAAAGTATTATCCTAATCTTTTTAATTGTCTAACCAACAAACCAACTTTGAGCCATGAAAAAACATGAATTAACTGACCATGAGTTGATACTGGGCTATCTCTCTGGTAACGACAGCAGCTTCGAAAAACTAGTAAATCGCTACAAGCGGAAAGTTTTCTCTGTGATTTATTTCATAGTGGACGATCGCTACATAGCGGAGGAAATTTTTCAGGAGACCTTTATTAAAGTAATCCAGCACTTGCGAGATAATCGTTATATGCATGACCAAAAGTTTGGTAGTTGGGCAAATAGCATTGCACGCAATATGGCTCTGGATTATTTACGTAAAGCCAAAGTAAAACCTACAATTGTGGATAGCCAAGGCGAAGATATATTTTCGTATTTGAATGTGAGAGAAAAATCATGTGAGGAAAAATTTATAGATAATGAAAACAAGTGTATGGTACGCGACCTCATTAAAAAATTGCCCAAACTGCAACAAGAAGTAGTGATATTGAAGCATTATGGAAGATATTCATTCAAAGAAATTTCTGAAATGACCAATGTGAGTTTGGGGACAGCCCTAGGCCGCATGCACTACGCACTAGCCAATTTGAGGAAAATGATGATCGTGCAAAAAATTAATATGCAATAAATAATATTATTTTACGTTATGGTTTTAGACAATCTCTAAATTACACCAATAAATAATATGAAATAGATGCCGCCAAATTATATAAAACATTGTTCATATAAATACAAAACGCCTATGAATTTTGATTCTACACATCAACACTTGCTACGTTATTATTACAACGAAATGTCTAAACGGGAGAAGACCCTGTTTGAGATGGAACTAAAGCAAAACCCCGAACTGCAGTTAAAATACCAGAAAATGTGCTTGGCATTAAAGGAGTTGGACACAACTGATTTTTTACCCTCCAAAACTTCTGTCGACATTATTATGGGCCATGCACAAGCCCAGCACCCCGAGTTGCAGTAAGGCTTTAGTATCGTTGTACTATAATATTCTTTGATTAACGTCAAAGGTGATTATATATATACCTGTTATTGGTATTTTCTATTGGCAGATTCAAATTTCAGATAGCGGAATTTAGTTTTTCTTTGCGACCCTTGCAGCATTGCGGTTTTTGTTAAAACTTTATTTCTTCAGCATTACGCCTAACAAATGCACCAAATTGATAGTTTCTTAAGCAATATTATATTATGTTTCATATCGCTGGTGGTGGCAAATATTTTGAAGTTCTACCGCCCTGGAAAAAATAAAACAATCAATTTATTGCTATGGAGTTTGAGCATTTCATTGCTGTGGAGTTTGGGAATCTATGCGTTATTGTATAATATATATTCG